>Ga0134126_10007612_pt1 | contig 13600 bp, 8 predicted proteins | sample KB31752_FD_96881 | JGI IMG/M metagenome (GOLD analysis project Ga0134126, IMG submission 96881) | Terrestrial soil microbial communities with excess Nitrogen fertilizer from Kellogg Biological Station, Michigan, USA - KB3-175-2 | ecosystem: Environmental > Terrestrial > Soil > Unclassified ...
ACGCCGCGGTCCTTCAGTCCTGCATTGCCGCGCGCCAGCCCGGAGTACAGCGAACCCTCCACGTCACTCGCGAACTCGCGGCTCTCGGCGATCTTGTCCTTCAGCGTGATCTTCTTCACCAGATCGCTCAGTTGATGGATCGACTGATCGCTCACCGCATTCTCGCGCGCCGCAACATCCAGTGCCGTCGGATCGCTGGTGAAGTTCAGGTAATAGACCTCCACGCCGCGCGCACTGTCGTCGGGCGAGGAGTTGGCGTGGACCGAAATAAATAGGTCGGCCTGCGCCTTGTTTGCAATCGCGGTGCGCGTCTCCAGCGGAATAAAAGTGTCGTCCGAACGCGTGTAGATAATCTCCGCGCCCAGGCGATCATGCAGAAGCTCCCCGAGGCGCAGCGCAACATCCAGCACCACATCCTTCTCCTCGAGGCCATCTGCGCCGATGGTGCCTGAGTCATGTCCGCCGTGACCCGCATCGATCACAATCCGCCCAATCTTCAATCCCAGCGCACGCACCAGCGAGGTCTCCCCGTCCGCCATCGGTGCAGCCGCCCGCGCAGGCGTGGCGCTCGCGCCAGCCGCATGCCCGCGACGCGCCCGGCGCGTGGAGTTAAGCGAAGACGTCGGCGCCGCGTTCGCTACTGCGCTCAGTGTGTTGTTCATGCTAGCCGCTGGAAGGGATGGCGCGGCCAAGGAATCCGGGATTGTCCGCTTCGTCTCGATCATGCGGTCGCCGGCAACTTCACCGTCTGCAACCACAGCGGAAATGGGCCTGGATGTCGGCTTGCGCGTCGCATCCACGCGGCCAGGTACAACGCTCAGGTCCGCAAGCTCATTCGCCGCATCCGGATTCTTCGTCGCGACCGCATTTGGTACTGGCCGCGCCGATGTGGACGAAACCACGCGGGCAGTATGCGGCGCCGGTACGCGCGTTCCCGCCGTATTCGCGTTGCCCTCACCGGCTGATTTGCCGGCTCGCTGACCTGCTAACTCGCTCGCTTTGCCACCGTGAATGTCGATGATCAGCCGATAAGGATTGGGCAGCAGGAACGCGGAGTATTCGCTCACGTCGCTTACATCGAGCACCACACGCGTCACATCGTTTGAGTACTGCGCCGCGCGCACACGCTTCAGGAAGCCGTCGTCCGTCACGTTGAAGCTCTTGCCAACCAACGCCGCCGCCAGGCGCGCGCCGTGCAGGTCAAAGTAAATGCGGTCAGGGTGGGGAACTCGCGCCGCCTCATAGGTCACACTGTCGCCCAGGTCGATCGCGACTCGCGTATAGGTCGGGGTGGACCAGTGACGCACGCCAGTCACCAGCGCGCGCCCGCTGCTGTGTTGCCCGCTGCGATGAACGTCGGCCGCTGCGCTCAGCGTGGGCCGTGTCTGCGCATCCACATCCTGGAGTTCAGCCTCGGGAGCGGAAGCGTTCGTTGGAGGCATAGGCGGCAAAGTCGTACCCGGTGTCGCGAGCACTTCCGCTGACTCGTTGACTCGCTGACTCGCTGACTTGCCCTTCGTTGTTCCCTGTTCCCTGGTCCGTGATTCCCTGTCCGCCGACTCCTGCTCCAGCGAGGCTACGCCCGCGCGCGCCTCCTCGGCCTGCTCGCTCCGCGGATAGTCCTTTAGCAACTGTTGGTAATAGCTGCGCGCCGCAGCCGCGTCGGTCAAATCGTTCTGCTCGATCTCGCCTTCCGTCAGCAGGGCCTGTACGCGCAGCGAACTGCCAGGATATTGTTTCCGCAGAAACTCATATTGCCCGATGGCCGCCTTCAGAAGTCTGTCGTCATGGAAGACCCGCCCCTGTTCGGCGAGCAACTCCGCCACCGCGTTCACCGCGGCAGCCGCATGAAGGTCGGCTGGATGCGTATGGTAGATCGCGCGATACGCATCCATCGCGCGCATATATTGTGCGTGGGTGCGGTCGCCCTCGGGAATCGCTTCGAGCGCATCGCGTCCCTGCTCGGCAGCCTCCCACGCGCTCGGTGCGACGTGCTTCTGCGCCATACGGCGCGAGCCGATGGAAGATGCGCCCGCCACGTCGCTCATCGCCTGCGCATGCGCCGCGCACAGCAACACGCCGAGCGCACTGAGGCGTGCCCCACGCGAAAAGTGGCGTGCGAGACACATTCGCCGCACTGGATTCCCCAGAGTCATAAGCACCCACAGTTTAAGATGCGGGTTGCACCTCTTCCGGATGAAAAGCAGGGCGGTACTCGCGGCGACAACTACCGCTAAGTAACTGGAACTACGGGCCTGTCCTCTTTCCCTGATGATGGTTCAGCGTGCCGCCGCTAAAGAAGTGGTGGCGCACCATGGCGCGCCCCAGCAGGAAGACGCCGATGACGAAACAAACCAGCAGCAGGAATCTGCCCAATTCGCCCCACGCACGCTTATCTTCTGCGTTGTGATCAAACGTGTCATCGCTGGAATCTTTGCGGGGCCCGGGCAGTGCCATACATTCCTCAGACGCAATGACAGTGATGGAAGACGCCGATAGAAATCGTAGCGAGAAGCCGGCTGCCGAATTGGGAAAGTGTCACCCCGAACAAATCCGTGTACGGGTAACCCATCCAAGCTCCGCTTGGGTGGGTTTGCGCCACAGAAGTCAATCTGCTGCCGCCATAGATGGAACCTGTCATTCTGAGCCGAACCGGGGTCCCCGATGAGCGGTCTTTGCTCGTTGGGGTGAATCGGCGAAGAATCCCCGCATTTGTAGCTGCGAAAGACTCTCAGTGCCGCGTGCACATCGCTACGCTCCAGAATGCGGCAGAGAGACCTATCCCAACAAATCCCCCACTACATCTGCCGCTTTTGCCAGCGCGCCGTCCAGTGCGCCCGCGTCGGAGCCGCCGGCCTCCGCCAGGTCAGGCCGTCCGCCGCCCTTGCCACCCACCATAGCTGCAAGCTGGCTGACGATCTTCCCTGCCTGGACTTTTCCCGTCAGGTCCTTGGTCACGCCAACAATCAGCGAGACTTTGCCCTCAGCCAGCGCGCCCAGCACAACCACGCCCGAGCCGAGCTTCCCGCGCATCTGGTCCACGAGGTCGCGCATTGGGCCGCGGTCCAGCCCATCGACGCGCTGCACCAGCAGCTTGACGCCCTTTACCTCGACGGTCTTCGCATCGCCAGCGGCCGCGCTTGCGGACTTCATCCGCATCGCGTCCAGCTCGCGGCGCAGCTTCTTCATCTCCTCTTCCTGCGCGGCAATCTTGGTTCGCAAAGCTTCGGCCGCATTGGTCTCGGCGTTCGCGCCGGTAATCTGCCCCACCGCCCGCGCCACCTCATGGTCGCGGCGGAACTCGCCCAGCGCGCCCATGCCGCTCACGGCCTCAACGCGTCGCACGCCGGAGGAGACGGACCCTTCGCCCACCAGTTTGATCAGCCCGATCTCACCGGTCGCCGCGGTGTGGGTGCCGCCGCAGAGCTCCGTCGAGAAATCGCCGATCTTCACCACGCGCACTACATCGCCGTACTTTTCGCCGAACAGCGCCATGGCGTGATACTCGTTCACCGCGACGTCGATCGGTACATCCACCAGCGTCTGCACCTTGGTGTCGGCGAGTACCTGCTTGTTCACAATGTCTTCGATCTCGCGCAGCTCTCCCTCCGCCACGCCGGCGAAGTGCGAGAAGTCAAAGCGCAGACGCGCGCGATCGACGAGTGAGCCCGCCTGCTTCACGTGCCGGCCCAGCACCTCGCGCAGCGCGGCATGAAGTAAGTGCGTGCCCGTATGGTTGCGCGTCGTCGCCGCGCGGACCTCACCATCCACAACCGTATCCACCGTGTCGCCCACCGCGATTCGCTCTCGCGCGACAATCCGGTGCGCCCAAACGCCCTGCACCGGCTTCGACGCGCCGCTCACATCCGCGATGACAGCATTGTGGTCAGCGGAATAGAGCCAGCCCACATCCCCCACCTGCCCGCCGGAGTCGGCATAGAAGCTCGTCGCGTCCAGCACCGCCTCGCCCGCCTCGCCGGGCTTCAGCTCCGCCACGCCGACGCCGTCCTTCACCAGCGCCAGCACCTTCACGCCATCCACGCGCAGCGAGCCATAGCCTTCAAACTCAGTCTTCGCCAGCTCGCGATACACCGGCGCCGCCGTCTTCTGCGATCCGCCCTTCCAGCTCGCCCGCGCACGCGCCTGCTCCTCCGCACGAGCCTTTTCAAAACCCTCCATATCGAACGCAATGCCCGCATCACGCGCCGCGTCCACCATGAAGTCCAGCGGCATCCCGTAGGTTTCGTAAAGATGAAACGCCTTTGAACCAGAGCGAAGTGTCTCTTCATTCATCTGGCTCAGACCAAGTTGCAACGTGCGGGCAAACTGCTCTTCCTCCGCCAGCACGACCTTCGCAACGCGCTCCGCCGATTCCTTCAGCTCCGGATACGCATCCGCCATCTGGTCGCGCACGGCGTAGACCATCTCATGCAGAAAGGGCTTCTCCTGCCCCAGCAATCTTCCATGCCGAATCCCGCGCCGCATGATCTTGCGCAGCACATACCCACGCCCCTCATTCGACGGCACCACACCATCCGAGATCAGGAACGTCGCGCACCGCGCATGGTCCGCAATAATGCGCAGGCTGGCTGCACTCTTTTCATCGTTGGTCTGCTGACTCGCTGACTCGCTGACTAGCTGACTCGCTCTCTCAATCAGCGGCGTAAACAGGTCCGTATCAAAATTGCTCAGCACGCCTTGCAGCACGCACGCGATCCGCTCCAACCCCATGCCTGTATCGATCGATGGCTTGGGCAGCGGCGTCAGCCGATACACAGGGGAAGCCTTGTCACTCGCGTCCACGCTGCGGTCGAACTGCATGAATACCAGGTTCCAGATCTCGACATACCGCGCCTCATCCTGCGGAAACGGCTTGTCGACGTTCGGATCATCCCCCGCCGCCTGCCCAAAGTCGTAATAAATTTCGCTGCACGGTCCGCAGGGGCCGGTCTCGCCCATCTGCCAGAAGTTGTCCTTCGCGCCCAGACCGAAGATGCGCTCCTTCGGCACGCCCACGTCGATCCAGTAGCGCTCCGCCTCATCGTCTCTGGGCACCTGCGCATCGCCCTCAAAGATCGTCACGTAAAGCTTCGCCGGATCGATCCCCCACACCTGCGTCAGCAGTTCCCACGCATAGGCGATCGCATCCTTTTTGAAGTAGTCGCCAAAGGAAAAATTCCCCAGCATCTCAAAGAACGTGTGGTGGCGCCGCGTGAAGCCGACATTCTCCAGATCGTTGTGCTTGCCGCCCGCGCGCACGCACTTCTGCGATGTCGTCGCGCGCGAATAGTCCCGCCGTTCCGCGCCGAGAAACACATCCTTGAACTGGTTCATGCCCGCGTTGGTGAACAGCAGCGTGGGGTCGTTCGCCGGCACCAGCGAGGACGAGTGCACACGCCTGTGCCCCGAGCCGGCAGCCGACCTCTTGCCCTCAAAAAAACGGAGAAAATCCTCGCGAATCGCGCTGCCGGAGCGCGCATTTTCACTTGTCGCCATAGGGATTTAAGTCTACCAGCGGCCCGGTCAGCACCGCGTCACTGAGACTCATCCCGCGCCCCACACCGCGCCTTCCATCAGCGTCACCGCATCCGTCGCCTTGCGCAAGGCAAGAAAACTCGCCCGCTGCTCCGCCATCGCCATCACGCTCACCAGCGCGTCGAAAGCATCCTCACTCCCGCGCGCCTTCGCCACCACACCCCGCCCCAGCGCGGCGTATGCCCGATCGCCGCGCCGTTTCGCCAGCCACGCCGGCCTCGCCTTCGCACTGCCTTTGTTCACCTCGCCCGTCAGCAGCCGCGGATAAATCTCCACCATCAGCGGCCGCGCAACCTCCGCCCGCAGCTCCGGCTCCTCAAACGGCCACACGCGAAAGCCGGCCGCATGCAGCCGCTGCAGTTGTGGAATCCCGCGCAGCGTCCCCGTCCCCACCGCGCCCGCTCCGCCAATTTGAAACGGCGACTTCGGCGCAATGCCCTTTACCCGCGCCGCCAGCGTTGCATCCAGAATCGCCGCCCGCACCTTGCACGCCTCATCCGCGCGCCGCAGCATCCGCACCGCCCCCGCATCCCCGCAAAACTCCGGCGGCTTCTTACCCGTGCGCCGCGGCCCCACGCGCCCCCAGAAGCGCGCCTCATCGCACTCGCGCGCCAGCCACCCCTCGCCATGCGCCGCAACAATCTCCCAGAACTCCATCGCGCTCACCGCGCCATGCTCTCGCACAAACCACGCCGGATAGCTGAAGCAGAAATCCACGCCAACCACCATGCGCGGAGTCTCGCGCGCCATCGCAATCAGCGCGTCGACCAGCTCCGCACGCGTTCGGCCGCCCTCCAGCGCCACGCAGCCGCCAAACACCTCGCCGCCATCCGCCGTCCAAATCCCCGCCCAGATCTTTCTCCGCTGCCCCGCCGCGCTCGCGTCCCCCGACCAGTCGATTGCAACAATGCGCTCAATGCCCGCATCCACTCCCACCAACGCCCGCGTCACCCCCGCGGCCCCACCGCCGGCCCCCGCGGAACCTTTCCCCCGCGCCTCGCGTACTCTCTTCCTGGAGGGGGACTCGCCCGTGATCAAGCTTCTGCTCTTCTGCATTCTTCTCGTGCTCTGCTGGCCACTCGCGCTCATCGCCCTGTTTCTCTATCCGATCGTCTGGATCGTCTCGCTGCCCTTCCGCCTTATCGGTATCACCATCGCCGGCACATTCGCGCTCATCACCGCGATCTTCATGTTCCCCCTCCGCATCCTCCGCGCCGTCTAGGCAGCTAGCGATGCCTCATCCTGGCGAAGCGCATCGCGCCATAGTCGAGGGCACAACCCGCATTTTCCTCCATAAATAAATGCTTCTTTATCCGTTCCTGATCCGTGCTTTTATCCGTGTGCATCCGCGTTAAGCAGTTAAGTCGAGCCACTACTGTTCCGTCTCGAACTCCTCCGCCTCCACCCCCCACTCGCGCAGCAGCTTCCACACCGTTGCGCTCGAAAATCCCGCGCGCAGCAATCGACCCATCGCGCGCGCCTGCTCCTTCTGCCCCTCCGGTTTCGCCATGCGCTTGCGTTCGACATATTCACGCGCAAGCTTCAGCTCATCCACATCCGCATACGCCTCGCCCACCTGCTTTGCGACGATCCCGCGCGGCACGCCCTTCGCCGCCAGGTCCTGCTCCACGCGCCTTCGCCCCAGCTTGTGGTCCTCCTTGCGCACTCGCGTGTAGGTCGCCGCAAAACGGACATCGCTCAAATAGCGCAATTCCTTCAACCGAAGCACGACGGCGTCCATCGCCTGCGCACCGGCCTCTCCCGGCACCGCCCGCAAAGCCATCAGCCTGCGCAACTCGCGTTCCGTCCGCATACGACGGCCCAGCGCAGCCGTCGCATAGTCAAACAGACCGGCCTCGCCCAGCGGCTCCCGCGTTTTTGTCTTCTGATAGTTGCTCTTCATTGGCGTCTCAAAATCCGCGATCATCCGCGTCGATCCGCGGTCGCTTTTACTTCTCCGCATACTTCCCGCTCTTGGTCCAGCGATCGCACCAGTCGCTCACCACCGCATTCCACAGCTCGGAGTTCTGTGGCTTCAGCACCCAGTGGCCCTCATCCGGGAAGTAGAGAAAGCGCGAGGGCACGCCCTGACGCTGCAGCGCGGTATACAGCTCGAACCCCTGCGACACATCCAGCCGGTAGTCCCTCTGCGAATGGATCACCAGCGTCGGCGTCTTCGCATTCTGGATGTACTCCTTCGGCGACCACTTGCGGAACGGGTCTTCACTCGCCGGCAGTCCCGCATGGCCATCACCACTCTCTCCTTTGTTTGTCATCCCCGAAGGGGATCTGCGTTGCTTTTCGCCTTCATCCCGAGCGGAGCGCGCAGCACGCAGTGGAGGGCCCCCCGCATTTGTCTTTGTCTTGTCATTCCGCAGCGCAGCGGAGGAATCTGCTTTTCTGGCGCCCATCGGATCATACGCAGCAGAAAACCCATCCCACCCTGTCGGAAAATCCTCCGGCCTCCTGAACTCCCACTCCGGAAACCACATCTCCTCCGTCGCCCCATACGCCGCCTCGGCGTCGTACAGCCCGTCGTGCGTCACAATGCACTTGAATCGGTTGGTGTGCGTCAGCACCCATTCCGCCATGTAGCCGCCATAGCTCGCGCCCAGCGCGCACTCGCGCGTCTTGTCGACAAAGGGATACTTCGCCTCGGCATAGTCCAGACCCTTCATCAGGTCCTCATATGCGCGCCCGCCCCAGTCGCCGCTGACTTCATCCACAAACTTCTGCCCATAGCCCGTCGACCCGCGCCGGTTGATGCCGATCACCACATAGCCGCTCGCCGCCATCAGCTCCCAGTTCCACCTGTAGCTCCACGCATCGCCCCACGCCGTCTGCGGCCCTCCATGCAGCAAAAACTTCACCGGATATTTCTTCTTCGCATCGAACCCCGGCGGCTTCAGCAGAAACCCCTCAACCTTCGTCCCCTCCGCCCCGGTGAACCAGAAGGGCTCCAGTGGATTCAGATCAAGCGCACTCATCAAGGGAGAGTTAATGTGCGTAATTTGCGTCACCTCCGCGTCCTGCCTGCTCGTTACACCGAGCCGGTCCGCCGACGGATGGCCGTCTTTCATGATGCCAATGCTCCCCTCCCCCGGACGGATCGCGACGAGCTCCGCGGGCATATTGGCCTTCATTTGTTCCGCGATAAAGGATGGGCGATTGGGATCGAGTAATACACCGCCGCCAAGCGCAGGTATTTTTACAGGCTTCGGTATCGGTACACGTTGCACTGAGCTATATTCGCCATCGCCTTCATATAACGTGGGCTTGCCATCAATCGTGGTTACATAAATGCGCTCCTGCCCTTCGAATCCACTGACAAATACGACTACGACCGCGTTCTCTGTATCCCAAGCGAACTCATCTACCCAACCATCAAACTTCGGCATCAGCTCCTTCGGCTCGCCCCACTCGCGCGGGCAGTTCCTGTTCCCTGTTCCCTGATCCCTGTTCCCTCCGCACTCCCGCTCACTCACCACCAATCTTTCCCGATCGCTCTCAAACCCCGCCTGCCTCTGCGACCGAAACGCCAGCCACTTCCCATCCGGCGAGTACTCCGGCTCGTCATCACTTCCAGCACTCGTCGAAACCCTCACCGGCTTCGCATCCGGCTCATCCAGCCGCAGCGTAAACACATCGTTGTTCGTGCTCGCCGCCGGCACCTCATCCAGATTCGTCACATACGCAATCTCCTTCGAATCCGGCGCCCAGGCATACTCCTGCGGACCGCCCAGCATCCACGTCGGCGTCTCCGCATCCCCCACATCCCGCGCCGTCGTCACATCCCGTATCGCCACCGCCTTTGTCTTGTCATCCTGAGCGGAGCGAAGGACCCCTGTATTTGTTTTTTCGGGTGGGTTTGCAGCATTTCCGGGTGCCCCATCCGTACGCGCACTTTGCGGGCGGGTGGAGTCATAATCCGACAAATCCGCCACCAGAATGTGCGTCCGCTTTGCCCCCGTCCAGTGGTCCCAGTGCCGATACAGCAGCCCATCCCACACCTGCGCCTTCACCGGATTCTTCGCCGCCGCCTCGTCCTTCGCCTTGTCGCAGGCGTCCTCATCGCCCCATGCCGCTGGCTTCGCGTTCTTCCACGCACTCACATCCCGCGTGCCACCAATCTCGATACCCCCCACAGAACTGTCATCCTGAGCGGAGTCTGGCGCGCTCGCGCCAGACGAAGTCGAAGGACCTGCATTTGTCTTTGTCGCGCCGCTGCCCTTCACACTGCACTCCGGCCACACCTCCGTCGTCAACATCAGCCGCCGCGAATCCGGCGACCAGACCGCCCCATCCGCGTCCCCACTGATGCCTGTCAACACATTCGCCGGCCCAACCGTCCCCGTCTTCTCATCCCACGCCGCCACCGCAATCCGCGCAAAGCTCTCATCCTTCCCCGGATTCTGTGTCCAGCTCACGCGCGTCCCATCGGGCGAGAACCGCCCAAAACTCTCCCCCGCGCCCGTCGTCACCTGCCGCTCACCGCCCCTACTGCCGTCATCCCGAGGGACTCCCGCATTTGTTTTGTCATTCCGCAGCGTCGGCGCTTGCGCCGATGCGGAGGAATCTGCTTCTCCGTTAAGCCGCACCACCCACAAATGGTTCGTCTTCGTGTTCTTCTCCAGCGAAACATCCGTCACGCTGAACAGCACCCACCTGCCGCTCGGTGAGATCTGCGGATCGCTCACCCGCTTCATCGCCATCAGGTCGGCAAACGTCATCGGCCGCTTGCCGGTGTTCTGAACCTGCATATTGGGTGCCCCATTCACGACGGCTTTATCGTCGTGGGTGGGAGGCGCAGTCTGTGCCGCCACAACCGCACCGAATCCTCCCCATACCACCACCACCGCCAGCACAACCACCCGCATCCGCATCATCGCGCCAGTCTAAATCCGCGCGCAAAGCTCCGTCGTCTTGGCTGTGAGCTGAAGAGCTGTCAGCTTACAGCTCAGGAAACCTTGCTCTCCTCAATTGGCCCCGATGCCCGCGGAACCCAACCGCCGCCCCGCTCGCGAAACTTTTTCCCCTCACCTGCGGTCTAAACAAACCGTGTCAAGCAATTTCTTTTCCTCGCCCGCAAGTCGCCGCAAATCAATCCCTGCGGCTCATCGGAAGGGCACCTGAGTTTCCACGGACTCGCTAGAATAGAAGAGAGGGGAACAAAGCGCTTCAGAGGCTGCGGAAAAACGTTGGTTTTGAAGCCCCTCCCCGGGCGGACGGAACAATAGTGGTAAACGACTGAATCCAGGATAGATATTTGCTAAGTCGTTCGTTATCAAGATCAAAACACGCAAAGCCAATCGAATCTGGATCTTAGGTATTGAGATACCGGGGGAGGAGGGTACAAAAATCATGAACATTGCAGCCAAAGCCCTTGCCCTTGCCCTTCTCGCCTCGCCCCTCACCCTCTGCGCCCAGGAAGGCTTCGGCAAGCTCGACCCCGCGCCGCCCACCGGCCACACCGTCGACGAGATCATCCAGAAGTTCGGCCAGCAGGAGAGCGCCTTCAAAAAGGCCCGCGAGCAGTACACCTTCCGCCAGTCCGTCAAGATCGACACCCTCGACGAGGACACCAACAAGGTCGACGGTGAATGGCAGCAGGTCACCGACATCGTCTTCGACCCCGACGGCAAGCGCACCGAGCATGTCGTCTTCGCACCGGCCAACACGCTGGAGCGCATCATGCTCCAGCAGCAGGACCTCGACGATCTCGAGCGCGGCTTCCCCTTCGTCCTCACCGCCGAGCAGTTGCCCAAATTCAACATCACCTACTTGGGTCGCCAGAAGGTCGATGAACTGGACACCTACGTCTTCTCCGTCGTCCCCAAGGTCATCACCGTGAAGGACCGCGAGTTCGAAGGCAAGGTCTGGGTTGACCAGCAGGAGCTGCAGATCGTGCTGATCAACGGCAAGATCGTTCCCGACGACTTCCGCGAGGGCCACGAGAACATGTCGCCGCCCTTCAGCACCTACTATGAGCAGATAGACGGTAAATACTGGTTCCCCACCTACACCAAGGCCGACGCCGAATTTCACATTCCGGCGACCAGGGATGCGCTCGCCGACGACATTCACGTGAAGGCCGTCGTGAAATACACCGACTACAAACAGTTCCACGCCACCAGCCGCATCCTGTTCAACGGCGAAGACATCACCAACAACCACCCGTCGGACACGCAACCGTCGCAGACGCCGCCCACGCAGAAGTGAGCGACGGATTACTCGGATGGAGGAGGGGTTTTTGATAGGGCGTGGCTTTAGCCACGCCATCAAGGTTCGCCCTTTATGACTGGTTGTTGCTTGATCGCTGCGCGATCGAGCAACAACCAAATCAGGCAGCCGGCTCCGCCGACTCGAAGTAGAGATAGCGACGCCAGCTTGGGTCCGCCGAACCGATCATGCGCATGATGTGGCGCGAAGTATGCAGGCTGAAGGAGTGTGGCTCGCGTGTGAGCTTCATGTCCGTCAGCTCGCTCAAAAGCGAGTTGCCCTTGCGCCGGTTGCAGTCGTGGCAGCACGCGACGAGATTCTCCCACGTCGAAAGGCCGCCGCGCGAACGCGGGATCACGTGGTCCAGCGTCAGCTCGCCGGCAGTAAGGATGATCCCGCAGTACTGGCACGTGTTCCGATCGCGCAGCAGGATGTTCTTCCGCGACAGCGCGCGCGTCTGGTGCGGGATACGCCGATACTCCAGCAGCCGGATCACGCTCGGCATCGCCACCTGCATCCGCGCCGCGTGCAGCACCGCGCCCTGCTCCTCTTCCGTGCGCGCGACGCCCTTGAGCACCAGCACCAGAGCGCGCCGCGCGCCGCAGATGTTGATCGGTTCGTAGGAGGCATTCAGCACGAGCACAGGCGTCTGCATGGCCGGCTGGCGGAAGACGCCGATGCGCACGTCGAGGTCGGTCGCCGGACGCGCATGACCATGATTGTGCGCGTGGCCGGCATGACGGTTGGCGATTCCCCGCTGCTTCCGCATCTTCTGCGACATGTGCGACGCCTGCATTGCTCTTGCTCCTCCCGTTTACGCTGTCCCTTGTTGAGCTGCTCCTCCATCCCACATCGCGACCGTCGGCTTCTGCGCGCGTGCCAGCGTTGCGACCCAGACCTTGCCTGCACCGGCGCGGCGCAGCACGCGCGAACACTCCCGCGCCGTGGCGCCGGTGGTGTAGATGTCGTCGATCAGCAGCACCTCGCAGCCGGGCGTCAGTTTCGCGGCATCGGCTGCGAACGCGCCTTCGAGATTGCGGCGGCGGCTGTGCGGGTTCAGCTCAAACTGGCTCCGGGTGTCGCGACGGCGGGTGAGCACGCCCTCGACGCGCAGCAGCTTCCAATCCGGCACGAGCGTGCGTAGATGCTTGATCGCCGCATCGGCCAGCAGCACCGACTGGTTATACCCGCGCTGTCGCTCCTTCGATGGGAACAGCGGTACGGCAATGACGATCAGCTCGCGCGCTGCCTGCTCGCGCAGCGTCACGATTGCATCGGCAAGATGCCCGCCGAGCAAGTCCGCGACGCCGCCCATGCGCTCGTACTTCAGTAGATGCACCAGCTCGCGCAACTCGTCTTCATAAGCTGCGTACGCGACGGCGCGCTCGAACATCGGAGGCACTGCGCGGCAGGCGAAACACTCCAGGCCTTCTTCGGGAGCGGCCATGCGCACGCTTTCGAGGTCAACGTCCAGTGCCTCGCCACAATGTGCGCAGAGCGCGGCGGCTTGTGGCGCGATGGACGCGCGGCATGCATCGCAGACAGGGATGCGGCTGAAGCGCGTGAGCGGCCGCTCGCAGACGCGGCAGTCGGCAGGAAAAGTGGTGGTTACGAGGTCGTCAAGAACGGAGCGCAGCGCGGAGTGAGTGCGCCGCATGATGGCTGCCGCGCGGGATTTGTCGGGTCCGGCTGGCACCAGAGGAGCGCCGGGGTACTGCTGGAGCGTACTCTCGTTCAGGCTAACGCTGAAGATGCACCTGCCCACACGGCGCTCCAGGCCGCTCCGGCCGCGCCGATGGAAGCAGTATAGTCCCGCGCGAGTCGCGAGCGCCAGCACCGAATCCGC
>Ga0134126_10007613_pt1 | contig 13600 bp, 7 predicted proteins | sample KB31752_FD_96881 | JGI IMG/M metagenome (GOLD analysis project Ga0134126, IMG submission 96881) | Terrestrial soil microbial communities with excess Nitrogen fertilizer from Kellogg Biological Station, Michigan, USA - KB3-175-2 | ecosystem: Environmental > Terrestrial > Soil > Unclassified ...
GCGGAGACCTGGTTCTCGGAGATCCATGCGCAGAACCTCATTGCGCAGCCCGCCTACAACGCCGCGATCTTCGGCAATCCAGGTACCACGAACGGGTACCTCTACATCAACGTTCACAACCCCTTCCTCAACCCGGCCGATGCAGCGTTGATCTCCTCGGAGCTGCAGGCCTATCAGGCCGCCGGGTTCCCGATTGCCGGGGCCCTGGGCGCTCCGCCCGGATCTGCCCTCGATCCGAACTGGAACGTGAACAACTTCTATCTGGGCCGCGCGAGCACGGACCTGCAGAGCAACGGGGCGGACGGGGACGAGGTACTCGGACGCGGTTTGATCGGGCTGACCGGCGACTTTTCGCTGGGCGAGCGCAACTTCGGCTGGGACGTCACCCTCAACTACGGCTACTCACGCAACCGCTCATCCGTGCCTGCGTACGTATTCCAGAACCTGCAGAACGCGCTCAACGCGGTCAGGGATCCTGTTACGGGACAGATCGTGTGCGCCCCGAACTACGTCAACTCACCGATCAAGACGCAGTCCAGCACGTGCGCGCCCCTGGATGTATTTGGTGTGGGTAATGAGAGCAAGGCCTCTCTGGCCTACATCACGCACGTTGCGGAGGCGGTGTCGATCGACACCCAGCGCGATGCGACGGCCAACCTGCAGGGCGACATCATCAAGCTGCCGGCGGGCGCCTGGAAGGCCAACATCGGCTTCGAGAACCGTCGGGAGTCGGCGAACTTCGTGCCCGATGACTACTACACGTCCGGCACCGAGCAGGCGGTCGCCGGCCCGGTCCAGGGTTCCTATATCACCAACGAGGTGTATGCCGAGACGCTGATACCGATATTCGAGCCGGATCAGGGCCTGCCAGGGCTGCATCAGCTCGAGCTGCAGGGTGCCATCCGCCGGGTCGACAACTCCATCGCGGGTAACTCGAACACCTGGACCGCTGGTTTGACCTACCAGCCGACCCAGGACCTGATGTTCCGCGGAAACAAGACGGTATCGATCCGGGCACCGGCCATCACGGAGCTGTTCCTGCCGCCGGCGACCGCCAACGAGTTCTCGAACGATCCCTGCGACAAGAACTTCGTGGGGCAAGGGCAGGTTCCCGCCCTGCGCAAGAAGAATTGCGAGTCCGAGGGCATCAACACCTCGACGTTCGTCTCCAATGTCGTGAATGCCACGGCCCGGGGCACCACCTCGGGCAACCAGGGCCTGCAGAGCGAGACCGCCAACTCCTACACGTATGGTGTCGTGCTGCGACCACGCTGGGTACCCCGGCTGAACATCTCGGCGGACTACATCGACATCAAGATGACGAACGCCATCGCTCAGCTGACCCTGGTGGAGCTGATGGATCAGTGCTACGACTCGACTGACTACCCCAACAATCCGGCGTGCAAGGATTTCACGCGCAACGCCCAGCACCAGGTGGTGGACTTCCATGACGGGTTCATCAATGCCGGCTTGCTGCACTTCCAGGGCATCAACGCAGGCGTCGATTACACGGCAGACCTGCCGTGGAATGTCGGAAGCCTGGAAGCGAGGGGCGCCTTCCTCGACACCCGGCAGCTGCTCCTGCAGGTCGGTTCCGCGGCTCCGATCAACGAGGCCGGCCAGCTCGGCACGCTCATTGGCACGCCCAAGGGGAAAGGCACCCTGTCCCTGACCTGGACCAAGGGGCCCGTGTCCTGGTACTGGCAGGGCTTGTACTACAGCGGCATGAACTTCAACAATCAGAACACGCCGACCTCGCAGAACATCCTGCGGGTGAATCCGTGGTGGCTGATCAACTCCACGCTCACATGGAACGTGACCGCCTCGTTCCAGGCGCGGCTGGTGGTGGACAACGTATTCAACAAGGAGCCGCCATTCCCGGCCTTGGCGGCGGGCACGGGCGGCAACTTTGCCTCGGCGACGTCCTTGTACTTCCCCGGCATCATCGGGCGTACGTATCTGCTGGCGTTCGACTACCACTTCTGACGCCGCAGCTGCGCGACCATCACGAGCGGGAGCCGAAAGGCTCCCGCTTTTTTTATTGGCTGCAATCGCCCGGGGCGATTGCAGCAGGCCAGGCCGAGCGGTCGTTTCGCGCACGCGGCCAAAGCAGGCCGGGTGTGAAGGCCACCGGGTGCCGCCCCGATCTGCCCGAATCGCACCATCGGCCTTCCATGAAGTCCATCCAGGATCTGCGGCGAGCTCGAGGTGGCAGGGGGAACCGATGACCGTCCAGATGACACGACGAGCGGCGCTGACTGGCGCCGTGGTACTGCTGTGCTCGCGACGCGGCCCTGCGCGCGGATCGACGGCCGGCACAGGCGCAGACGGGAACGACCGTATCGCCGACCTGGAGAAGCGTTCGGGGGGCCGCCTCGGCGTCGCGGTGTTGGACACTGCCAGCCGCGCGCGAATGCACCACCGGGCCGATGAGCGCTTCGCGATGTGCAGCACCTTCAAGGTCGTCGCCACGGCGGCGGTGCTGCAGCGTGTTGAGCGTGGACAGGAGCGGCTCGACCGCTGGATACCCTATGGCACTCGGGATTTGATCGAGTACGCGCCCGTGACACGCCAGCATGTGCAGGACCACGGCATGCGTCTCTCCGATCTGTGCGCGGCGGCCATGGAGCTGAGCGACAACACCGCGGCGAACCTGATCTTACGCGTGATCGGCGGCCCTGCCGGGTTCACGCAGTACTGTCGGTCCCTGGGTGACCGGGTGACTCGTCTGGATAGAACGGAGCCGACGCTCAATCGGGTCGGGCACGGAGACCCGCGCGATACGACGACTCCGGCAGCGATGCTGGCCTTGCTGAATACCATCTTGCTCGGCACGGCCCTGTCGGCCGCTTCCCGTCAGCAACTCGTGTCGTGGATGGTCAACGCCCAAGTCGGCAAGGAGCGCATTCCAGCAGGGTTGCCTCCCGACTGGCGCGTCGGTCACAAGACGGGCAGCGGGGGGGACGAAGCAAACGACGTCGTCATCGCCTGGCCGCCGGGAAAGTCGCCGGTGCTGATCACTGCGTATTACTCGCAGCCAGCCGGATCGCAGCCGGAGCGGGACGAGGTGCTGCGGAATCTGGGCCGGCTCATCGCGGGATCTCTCTAAAGGCCGCGCAAGCCGGGCCTGAGCGTAATCGCCGACTAACCCTGAGAGCGCGAATCGCGGTGCCGCCTGCGCCGGCAGGGCTCGCTTTCCGTCCCTGGGCCAGCGGCAATCGTCGCGAAAACTCCGGTGACGAGCAGCTGATACTCTGCGTCGTCCATGAGCTCCACACGATTACGGCCACCGAGCTTCGCCTCGTACAGCGCCTGGTCAGCGAGCTGCAGCGCGCCTCGATTGTCTCGATCGGTCGTGGGTTGTATGAAGGCCACGCCGATACTGACCGAGACGGCCTGCTGAGTCCGGGATGCCTTGTGCTCGATGGCCAGCGCCACGATCGCGCGTCGCATGCGCTCGGCGATCTCCACCGCCTGCCTGACCTCGACGTCGAAGAGAACTGCGGCGAACTCCTCGCCCCCGTAGCGGGCGAGAATGTCGAGCGGGCGATGGACAAACGTCTGCAAGCTGCGCGCCACGCGGCGCAGCGCGTCGTCTCCGGCGAGGTGCCCATAGCGATCGTTGTAGGCCTTGAAGTGATCGACATCGACCAGGAGGATCGCGATCGCGCGTCGGTCCTGCGCGGCCTGCAGCCACACCCGGGCGAGGTGCTCATCGAAGACCCGCCGATTCTTGGTCCCCGTCAACGCATCGCGCTGCGCGAGCTCGGCCGTGAGATGACTCTCGAGAAAGTTCGTGCGGGCAGCGCTCTCGAACTGGCGCATGGCCATCACGTATACGACGAGCCCGATGAGCAGGAACAGATCCGCGCGAATGGCGATCAGCGCACTCAGTTTGAACACGGCGGCGCTGACGACGAATGCGACAGCGGTCAGCACGCCCGTGATCATCGCCGAGCGGAATCTCAGCCCCATGAAGAAGAATGGCCCAATCAACATCAGCGGCAGCACCATGAGCAGCTCGGCCTGCCCATGCGCTGCCACCTGCGCGAGGTGCGCGGCTGCGATCGCGTTCCGCACCGGTACGATTACTTGCGCCCACGGAAGGTAGCGGTGCTCGAAATCCGCACTCCAGGCAAGCAGGGCGAGCGCCACCGACCCCGCGACGACGAGCAGGAGGCCGATATCGAGCAGGAGCGGATCGCCAGCGGGGTGATTCGCCAGCTGGCCGATGGCGCGGGATGACGCCAGCAGCATGCCGAGGATAGAGGCGGCGCGAATGAGTGTGCGGCTCTGGAGCAGTCGCGCCAGCGCGTACGGACCCTCGAGCTCCGGGGGGAAGCTGCGGGTAGGGAGCGTGATCCCGGTCACTCGAGAACGGTCCCGGACATGTTTCTTCCTGCAAAACGCGCCGAACGACCCTGGATCCTAGCTGCCCGGGCTGTCACCGTCCCGGAACCGCTTCACCAAACCGTACCGCCCAACGGCGAGCCGGTGAAGCGAGCCGGGTTCCCTCCGTGCACCCCGGGCGCTAGACTTCTCGCCCGGGCTTTTGAGGAGCCCGGGCGTTCCCTCGCACTGCGCGCTGCGGAGCAGGCCCGGTGAGCGGGTGTAGTTCAATGGTAGAACTGCAGCTTCCCAAGCTGCTAACGTGGGTTCGATTCCCATCACCCGCTCCATCCGGCTTTTCGATGTCAGTGCACGTCGCACACGAGTTTCGTCGTAAGTCGCTGATTCTTGCTGGTGCGGTCATTGACTCGACGATTGGAGTCACTCTCTGGCTAGCTCATGAGCTGCGCTTTCGAGCTCTAATCGAAACTTCAAATGCTCGGATTGCCCTGAATACGTTTCGCGCCGAGGTCATGAAGAAAGCCCTCAAAAGTCTCTACTACCTTTACGTCGACTCTGCGTTTGTATTGCTTTGCGTCGATGGGTACGATCTGCTTGCCCGCAGGCGTGTGCTCTATTAGTAGTACGTCAATCTGGCGCTTCCGCTTTGAGTAGCGTCCCCTCAGAAAAACATTCTTTCGGACGCGAGAACCTCGAAAGTGTTGTTTGAATGCGTCGTTGACTGCCTCTTCGTAGTCACAATGTCTGATAGCCTTAAACATTCATATGTGGGTGTTAAAGTAATTTAAGCGTCTATTTCAGGGCGATTATACCCGTACGAAGACTCCAAGATATTGATGGCGTGAGGTGGGGTTGACGTTGAGGATGCCGCCGCCCGGGCCCTTGCCGGGCGGCTACCGTCAGCGCCTTCGGCCAGCCACTGGCGAACGTTCAGCCAGCGTTGGTCTCGGCCCGTAACGGGGGCCGACGGCGTCGAGCAGGTCCGGCGTCGGACGATTCTTGGAGTTCCCCTGCCATTGTGGCTCGCGCCGCGCTCTGCCAGCTGCGAAGCCGAGCAGGATGGCCGCTTCAGATTTCACGTGGAGATCAGTCACCCGCTGACGGCGCTGATCGTTCGGTATCGAGGCTGGCTGTCATAGCGCCGCCATCGTCACATGCAGGGTCGTGCCATCCGTCATAGGTGTGAGGAGGCCGACATGAAATACCCAACTTCGAGCAGTTGATCGCCACACTGTCCTCGGAAGCCGTGCTTCGCGCCGATGACTCCCGAGGTTCGCGGGGCCTCGCGCGTAGCCGATGTCTTCAAGGGACGAGCACGCGCTGCTCTGCCTGCGCTCATCGATGACGAGGCGGGTGCGGTATGGGCCATGGGCGGTCAGGTGCGTTCGGCGTTTGTGTTCACCTTTGAGGGCGGAAAAATCAGCGGCATCGACCTCATCATGGAGCCCGCTCACCTCTCGGAGCTCGAGGTGAGGATTGGATAGCCTGCCATCGGGAAGTTTGTGCTTTTGCTCGTGTGAGCAATCACCGCCGAGCGGGTCGCCACCGTCAAGCCCCTCACCAGACGCGCCGGTCACAGTACAATCGGCGACGCAGCAGGGCCGGAGGGCGGATCGTGCTCAATCTCGTCGCGGCGTGCGCCTATTTTCTCCTGATCCACTTTGGCGTTTCCGGTACGACGGCGCGAGATGCACTGGTAGCGCGCCTGGGAGGAGGGCGGTACCGCGGCGCATTTGCGCTCGCTTCATTACTGGGACTCGCGTGGATGATCTACGCGTACCGGCATGCGCCATCGATACCGCTCTGGGGGCTGCTGCTCGGGTTCCGGCCAGCGGCGTACGTATTGGTGTTCATCGGTTTTCTCTTCGTGGTGATCGGGATTGCGACCCCGAGCCCAACGCGAGTGGGTATGGAATCGAGTCTCGCGCAGGGACCCACCATAGCGCGTGGGGTGCTTCGCATTACGCGCCACCCGTTCTTGTGTGGAGTCGCACTGTGGGCCCTGGTCCACCTCATCGTGAATGGCGACCTTGCATCCCTCATCCTCTTTGGCTCTCTGCTCGTACTCGCCGTCGCAGGAACCGTCTCGATCGATGCCAAGCGTAGGCGTAATTTCGGGGAGCAGTGGGCACAGTTCGCGAGCGTGACTTCCGTCGTCCCGTTCGCGGCCATCGTGGCCGGCAGGAACCAGCTGGGCCCGGCCCTGGTGGAAATGGGGATCTGGCGCTTACTGATTGCGATCGTGGTCTACGGAGCGGCGTTCTATCTTCACGGACGCCTGGGGCCGCCACTCACCTGACGAGCGTGTCTGGCCCGCGGCTGACCGGCACCTGGAGCTGCGAGCGGCCGCCCTCACCGCTGCTGCACGGGCGGGTCTGCCTTCATGCCGGCATCGAGCAAGCGGGCTCGCACGACATCCTGCTCACGGGAATATCGGGCGCAGAGCGTGAGATAGTTGTCCGCCACCCGCCGATCCCACGGGCGGCTCTCCTCAAGGTGCAGCATCAGCCCGGACCGGTATTCATAGACCGCGCGGGCGCGCGTGGCGGCCTTCCATTCGGGTGCGTTTTCCGGCCAGACATGCCTGGCAATTGCGATCCCCATCATCTCCGTGATGTACGCATCGCCACCTTCCAGGGCTCGGGCGATTCCCCGGCACGTTGCGAGGTTATCCCCCGGGGTCGGCTGGCCTCTGACACAGACATCCGCCAGCACTCGATAGGTGGGGATATCCTGCGCCGAGAGCACTCCGATGATCGACAGCTCGGCCTCGCGGATCGACATGACTCCGGGTCGGGCGGCGGCGCTCGTCAACCGGCTGATCAGAGTCGTCCAGTAGATGTCCACACGATCGGACTGACTGATGGCGAGCAGCGCCGCTTCCTTCACGGCATCGGTGTCCGGTGAATCGGGCCGCCCGAGCACGAGCAGGCCGAGCCAGCCGGCGCCATTGGTGGGAGCCAGGCGCCGCAGATGCTCGCTCAGTGGTTCCGGTTGACAGGGCGGCAGCCTCAGGCACATCTGGACCTGAAGCCACACAAGGTCAGGGCGATCGGGCGCAGCGCCGGTCGCGCGCGCCAGCAACGCCAGGGGCTCATCGCCATGGTTGCCGAGGCTGAGCAGCAGCCCCGCCGCCGCCAGCGAATCCGCGTCGGGGCGCCTTGAGAGCTCTGCAATCGTCTGCTGTAAGTGCTTACGTGAATACGCGACCGGCTTCGGCCCCGAGGAAGCGCAGGCTCCCAGTACCGTCAGCAGAAGCAGCCAGACGTTCGTTGCCACTTTCTGCATTCAGCGCCCTCCATGCCGGCGCGCACGCAAGCTCCCACCACCCAGCACCAAACCCCGCCCCAGGACGTCGACACATCCTGCGGCCCTCAGTTCAGAGCAGCCACGGCATCGCCGGAGTGACTGCGATCGTAAACCAGCTTGTGAGCACTCTCGCGTCATAGAGCACGAGATCCGCGGTGTGCGGTGTCGCCGCGGCAGCGAAGCCAGGGGCGGCCAAAGCCACCCCTGCACACAGACTCGATCGAATCACACAGCCATCAGAACTGGCCGCGCAGCCCTATGGTGACGGCATTGCTGTGATAGTTCTGATACCCGAACAGCACCTCGTCGTAGACGAATGCCTGGACACGGTTGGCGAGGGTCACCGACAGTCCGGCACCTGCCACGCCATAGTTGCCAACCGGCGCGTCGGTCGGCAGCAGGAAGTCGCTGTCGCACACGCCGTTCTTGCAACTCGGATCGAACGTGTAGTGCGCGGCGATCGTCCGGATGCTCGTTCTAAACTCGTGATCCCACTCGACGCGCACGATGGGAGTCACGACTCCGAAGGAGGTGCTCACCGGCTTGGACAGGTCGAGGGCCAGGATGGATCGCAGGGACTCGACGGTCTGATCGGCGAAGGACAGTGGCAGGCCATCGTTCGGATCGTTCGGATCATGTTCCGAGAAGGAGTCGAATTTCGCCCGCCGGTAGTTCACGCTGAGTGAGGGCATGACGTCCCAGGAGGCCGCCGTGGTCTGATAGCCCGCCGTCGCGCCGACGGCCACGGAGCTCCCGTCGGGATTGCCCTGCAGCGTCCGGTTCACCGACACCGTGCACGTAGCCGCTGCGGGTGGGCAACCCGGATCGTTGATGTCCGCCTGAGGATCGAGCGCGGTGTTGTAGGTCACCGAGTACTTGACGGCGCGGGACAGATTGGTGGTCAGCTTGCCGTAGGTGGCGATTCCGTTGACCGTCCAGTTATCGCTGAACCAGGCACCGTACAGGGAGCCACTGGTCCCCTTGACTTGCGCACTGCCACCGGAGGAGTTCACGCCCGTATCCCGGAAGCCCGCGTCATAGTCGTCGTAGCCGATCGAGGCTCCGAGCACCGCCCCGCCGAAGTTGTAATCGATGCCGGCGGTCACGCTGGAGGCATGGAAGTCAAACGGGTCCTCGTTGATCGTCTGATCGTGCCGCCCGGAGTTGTAGCTGCCCTGAACGAACAGTCCCCAGGGGCTCTGGACCTGGCCGCCCATGCCCCCACCGCCCCCCGCGCGGGCCGACCCCGAATCCGACTGGGCGAGATACAGGGAGCTGTCGTTGTAGCTGGCGCCAATGAGCGCGCCGGGATTCTGATAGGTGCCCACGGGGAGCAGCGTGCCGCGCGAGAGCGAGGCGTCCTGCGCGTTCGGATCCACCACGGAGCGATCGAAGTAGAAGGTCTGCGGCCCCAACGAGGCCAGCGAGCTGCTGCCGGGTGCAGAGCTGTCCGAGCGGGCCGAGAGGCCCTGGGACAGCGCAAATGACGAGCCAAGGCGCAGTGCGTTCAGCCGCCCGGTGATGTTGCCGAACTGGCCGGCGCCGACACGCGTGGCGAGGGCGCCCTGCGTGGAGATCTCATTTCCGGAGACCTGCTGCAACGCCCCCAGCGATGAGGCGCTCACGGGTCCGAACTGACCGTTGACCGGATTGAGGTTCGACACCGCGACGGCATGGCACTGGTCGTGCAGGTCGTTTTCCTGCGCGCCCGTCAGGTTGTTGGGCAGGTCCAGGTCGAGCACACACATCTTGGCCACCGCATTGAACACAATCGCCTGCAGCGGTGTCGCATTCGGCGGTGGCGGTGGCAACTGCGCATGGACGGGGGCCGCGAGCACCGCGGAGAGCGCCAGCAGGACGCCGGCCGGCGCGGTGATTCGGAACGATTTGGTAAACACTGAGACCCTCTCCTATTGCTGTTTTTGTTGCGCGGGCGGCCGCCGATGCGGCTGCCGCGCAGCGTTGGATTTACCGCGTCAAAGCCGCCACTTGGGTGGCCCTGGCCACGGGTAGGAAAAACAAATCGCCAAACTTGTGCGCCGGATCCTGCAGGTTGGAGTAAGTGGGCGTCTGCTTCAGGCCCATGCGAGCCGCATAGCCCGCCATGCGACTGCTCAACTCGTGCGCCAGCATCTCGCCGGACAACAGGATGTCATTCTGACGCAGCACCGTGAGGAACAGCGATGCGAATAGGGAATGCGATGGATCGGCGGCGCTGGCGTCCACCACGGGCTCGTTCTCTCCCGAGGTCAACACCATGCGGGCACCCTTGCTCCAGCGTATCGCGGTGCTGTGCTCATCGTCCGCACGTGCCACCGTGGTCGAAGTTGGGTGGGTGATGACGCTGGAAAAGCACGAGTCTGCCACCAGCAGGATGTGCCGAGCGTGAATCTCGCCGACGGAATCGGCCACCATTTGCGCGGACAGCCAGCTGCCGCGCAGCTCGGGGTTTGCATCCACGCCGAGCCAGAACGCGCGCTCGGGCGGATCGATCCGCGTGCCGCCATGCCCAGCGTAATAGATCAGAAGGCGGTCCGCGTCCGTCAGCGTCCTCGCGTACTCGTTCATCGCGGCCATGATCTGGTCGCGGGTCGCATCGATCAGCAGCTTCACCTCGAAGCCATAGCGGCTCCGCAGGACGGTCGCGATATCCCGCGCATCGCTGGCGGGCGTCTTCAGCTTGTCCATGTACAGATAGTTGCTGTTGCCGATGATGAGCGCGTGGTAGTTCGCCGGCCCCAGGCCGCGCACCATGCGCATCAGCGCCTCGGGGTTGGCGCCTCCCGGCCCCGAGGCTTGCGCCATTCGAAAGCTGACGTTACCCGCCACCGGAGGTGCGCCGGCGGGCGTGCCCGCCCTGGCCAGCTCGAAACGCAGGGCGGCGATCTGTTTGTCACGCTCGCGAACGTCCGCCTCGAGTGCCGCGATCCGTTTCTGACTCGCCTGCGTATCGCTCACCGCCGGTTGGGTCGAGCTCTGCCGGGCGCGCACCAGCTCCAACTGTCGGGCCGCGAGCTCCATTTCCAGGTGCTCCAGAGTGTCCTGCTGCCTGGCAATCTTGTCCTGCGCGGCGCGCAGCGCATCACGATCGTGCTGCGCATCGGCGACGGACGTTGCCGACTGATGCTCCCGCGCCTCCCGATCGTGGTTGTAGGCCTCCCGAAGCTGGCTCTCTTCAAGCTGCAACGCCGCGATGCGCTTCTGCTGCTCCTCGAGCTGGGCTGCCTTCGCGCTCAGGCCCGCCGTCATCTGGGCGGTGAGTGCGTCGCGGTCGCCTTTCGACTGCGACTGCAGGTGTGCGAACTGGGTGCGCTGCTCCTGGAGCTCCTGCTGCTGCTGCGCGTATTGTGTGCGCAAGGACTGCAGCGATCTCTCGAGCTCCTGGTTGCGGGCCGCCGCATCCGCGGCGCTCGTACCGGCCGCGCCCGCCTGCTGGCGCATGGCGGTGAGCTGCCCTTCGAGCGATTTGATCTGCAGTTGCTGCCGATCGAGCTCGCGCTGCCGGACTTCGAGGAGCGCCTGCGCCGCATCCCCGCCATGGGCGCGCAGCTTGTCCAGCTCCTCGCTGCGCGCGGCAAGAGCGCTTGTCTCGCGCAGGTAGTCCGCCCGCACGGCGCTCAACTCCTGCTGAGTCTGGTTCAGGCGCTGCTCGGACTGCGCGAGGCGCGCCCGCAGGCCCTCGGTCTCGGTGCGGCCGGTGGCGAGCAGCTCGTTCAGGTGGGAGTTCTCCGCCTGCGATCTTGCGAGCTGCTCGGACAGCTGCGTCTGCTGAACGACGAGATTCGCCGAGAGCGTACCGATGGTCGACTGTTTGTCGGCGAGTGCCTTCTGGTCCGCTGCGAGCTGCTGCTGCAGTTGCTCGATACGGGCCGCGCTCTGACCCGACCCGTCGTGCTTCGCTGCATCCAGTTGCGAGCGCAGATCGGCGAGGTGCGTCTGATCGCGTTCCACCTGACCGGTGCTCTGCAGAAGCCGCTCGTTGACCTGTTGGAGCTGGGCACGCAGGTCCTGCACGGAGCTGTTGGCGGCGTCGAGCTGGTCAGTGACGGCCGCAATCTGCTTCGCGGCTTCCTCGCGGTTGGCCGTCAGTTTCGAGGCATAGTCGAGGTCGCCGCCCAGGCCGGAGGCTTCACGCTGCAGATTCAGTCCCGCGAGCGCATCCTGTTGCACCCCCAATCCCTGCTCGTACAGGTAACCGAGCTCCTGCATCGCGGGCGCGTATTTCTTCTGTGCGGCGCGCTGATACCACTGGGCGGCCTTCGCATAGTCCACCGCCACTCCGTCCATTCCGTTCGCGTAGATGCGGGCGACGTAGTACTGCGCCTCCAGATTGTCTTTCTCGGCCAGGGGGAGCCAGCGCTTGAGGGACAATGTTCCGCTGGCGAGATCACCCACGGTGTATTCGCCCCCGCGGGTGCGGCATTCGATGGCGGGCAGCCGCAGAAGCGCCCCCGGGGTCAGGTACGTGCGCATGCCGCCCAGTTGCTGCAGTTTTCCCGGGAGCTGACAGTCCACCACGAGCGCATCTTCGAGGTTGGATGCAGCTATCTGCGCCCGCGTGGCGATCTCGGTGGAATCCCTGGGGGTCGCGCCGAGCGCTGCGGCGCACAGAGCTGCACTGCAAACACAGGACCAGAGTTTGCATTGGAGGGAGATGCTGGGCGCTCGCATGATGACCCCGGGTTCGCGTTGGGCAGTTTAAAGCGATCTGCGCCGTCCCGCACCACCGCCGAAGTTGCCTATCGGCAAATAACGTAGATCGGCAGCGGAACAGGACATGCCCGGCGCGTAATTTTTCCTGAATGGATGGCGGCGAGAGCCGCGGTCAGCTCACACCGGGTTGCGGTCTTCCCTTGCCCGCAGTCGGTGTGGTACAGAAGATCCAAGCCCGCTCGGAAACTACGCGCCGTCAGGTGTGAAGCGTCGGAACAGGGGTGTCCAAAACAACAGCACGCGCTCGGCTGTCGCATGGGGATTGTAACTTTCCGCGCCAGGTTGCGAACCCCGTTGCCCGCGATTTCCCGTTGCGACCTGACATCACATGTAAACCAACGCTCTAACTCCATGATGTTCAAGTCTTTATCGAGGCTCCGTGGCCACGGCGACGAGCGCTGAGTATCACCTGGCGATCGTCGGGGCGGGCCCGGCCGGGCTGAGCGCCGCCGCCCGCGCGGCCCAGATCGATGTCCGGGAGGGTCGCCGCACCCCCAGCTACGTGCTGCTGGAGGCATCGCCGAAACTCGCCAAGACCATTCAGCGCTACCAGAAGGGCAAGCACGTGATGGCGGAGCCCGGCTTTCTCGAGTTGCGCAGCGATCTGCGCTTCGGGGCGGGTAGCCGCGAGGTGATCCTCGATACCTGGGCACAGGACTCCGCCCGCCTGCAGATCAACGTTCGCTACGGGGCGGAGGTCAAGGCAATCGCCGGCCAGCGCGCTGATTTCCGCCTGCAGCTGGCCGATGGGACATCGTTGCGGGCGGCGACGGTAGTGCTCGCCATCGGGCTGGAAGGTAACCCCCGTCGCCTGGGGGTTCCGGGGGATCAGCAGGAGGGGGTCCAGTACCAGCTGGATGACCCCCGCGAGTACCTGGATGAGACCATCCTGGTGGTGGGGGCGGGAGATGCCGCGATCGAGAATGCCCTCGCCCTGAGCGAGCAGAACGATGTCTGGATCGTCAACCGGGGCAAGGAATTCAGCCGCGCGAAGGACGCGAACCTGGCGGCCATCCTGGCGGCCATCAGCGATCCCCGGCGCCGCCTGGCCTGCTACTACGAGACCCGTCCCCGGGCGGTTGCGCCCTCGGACGGCGATCCAAGGCCCCTGGCCGTGACCCTGGAGACACCCGCGGGGGAGCGCCTGCTTCACTGCCACCGCCTGATAGCCCGCCTGGGATCGGATCCGGCCCGCGCCTTCGTCGAATCCACCGGTATCCGCTTCCCC
>Ga0134126_10007614_pt1 | contig 13599 bp, 11 predicted proteins | sample KB31752_FD_96881 | JGI IMG/M metagenome (GOLD analysis project Ga0134126, IMG submission 96881) | Terrestrial soil microbial communities with excess Nitrogen fertilizer from Kellogg Biological Station, Michigan, USA - KB3-175-2 | ecosystem: Environmental > Terrestrial > Soil > Unclassified ...
GGGACATTCGCGTCTCCTTCACGAGGGACTTCACCAGCAGGGAGCCGCAACACCCCGATCCATGACGCGGTTTCAGATATCTTTCTGCGCAACCGCGTCAGCCTCGCGGCCGCGCCGACCCCGTCACCTGACAAGATCGCCGCTCCACTGCCGCGCGCACAAAAACGCCTAGCGCCGCGCCCCGGCCGCGGATCATCGCGCGCCCGTTGTCAGAAGCCCGCGATACCGTGCAGGTATGACCGCGCGCACACCACTGACCACGCTCGACGCCGTCGTCGAGTTCGTGCTGTTCGTGCGCGACGACGGCTTCACCGCGCTGCGTGCGACCACCCAGGACAGCGCGCCGCTCACCGCCGTCGGCCCCGAGCTGGCCGGCGCCCGCCCCGGCGAGGGCCTGCGCCTGACCGGCCGCTGGACCCAGCACCGCCGCCACGGCGAACAGTTCACCGTGGAGGAATGCGAACGCCGCCCGCCGGCCGGGGTGCCCGCGATCCGCCGCTACCTCGGCACCGGCCTGGTGCGCGGCGTCGGCCCGCTGCTGGCCCAGGCCATCACCGACCGCTTCGGCGAGGACACCCTCGCCGTCATCGACCGCGATCCAGCCCGCCTCGCGGAGGTCTTCGGCATCGGCGAGCGGCGCACCCGCCGCATCACCGAGTCCTGGCAGGCCCAGAAGATCATCAAGGAACTGATGGCGGTGCTGCGCGGGCACGGGGTCTCCCCGCTGCTTGCCGAACCCATCCACCGCGCCTTCGGCGAAGACAGCCTCAAAACCGTGGCCGAGGACCCGTACCGGATGGTCGGCGAGGTCGACGGCATAAGCTTCCCCGCGGCTGACCGCATCGCCTTGCACGCCGGTGGCGCCCTGGACAACCCGGCCCGCCTGGAGGCCGCAGTCTGGGAAGTGTGCTCGGTGCGAGCCCGCCGGGCCGGACACTGCCATCTGACCGCGGAGGAAGCCGTCAAAGAGGCCGCCGCGCTCGTCGAGCAGGACCCGGCGCTGCTGCGCGAGGCCGCGGTCCGCCTGACCGTCGGACGTGGCGCGCCGCTCGCGGCCGAGGAGCATCCCGTCACCGGTGTGGCGCTGCTTGCTCCACGCGCCCTGCGCCGCGCCGAGAACAAACTCGCCCGCGCCCTCGCGGCCTTGGCCGCCGCCGAATCAGACCTGCCCGAACCGGTACGCCGCCGCGTCGCCGCCGACCAGTTCGGCGAGGACCTGCACCCCGGGCAGCGCGACGCCGTGCGTATGGCGCTGACCCACCCGGTTTCCGTGCTCACCGGCGGACCCGGCTGCGGCAAGTCCCACACCGTGCGCGAGATAGTCGAACTGGTGCGCGCTGGTGGCGGCAGCGTCACCCTCGCCGCCCCCACCGGTAAAGCCGCCCGACGCCTGGCCGAACTGACCGGCGCCCGCGCCCTGACCGTGCATCGCCTGGCGGCCGACCCCTCCGCCAACGATGACGACGCGGAAGGCGGCGCCCTGTTCGGGCCGCGCACCACGATGGTGCACCTGATCGTCATCGACGAGGCCTCGATGCTCGACGTGCACCTCGCCGCCCGCCTGGCCGCGCAGGTCCCGCCCGGCACCCACCTGCTGCTGGTCGGCGACACCGATCAACTGCCCTCCGTCGGCCCCGGCGCCGTTCTCGCCGACGTGCTGCGGGTGCCCGGCATCCCGCGCACCGAGCTGACGCATGTCTTCCGTCAGGCCGCCGACTCCACCATCACGGCCAACGCGCATCGCATCCGCGCCGGGCAGCTGCCCGAACTGCGCCGCGCCGACTTCTGGTTCGCCGAGCTCGACGACCCGAAGGAAATCGCCCGCACCGTCGTGCAGATCGCCACCAGCCGCCTGCCGGCGAAACTCGGCGCCGACCCCGCCGACGTGCAGGTGCTGTGCCCGACTCGGCGCGGCGCCGCCGGCACCGTGGAACTGGGCCGGCTGCTGCAGGAGCGGCTGAACCCGCGGCAGGAGAACGAACCGGAGTTCTGGTCCGGCTCCCGGGTCTTCCGCGTCGGCGACCGGGTCATGGCTGCCCGCAACGACTACGCCAAAGGCGAGGCCGGCGTGTACAACGGCACTCTGGGCACCGTGGTCAACCTAGACCTCAAGGACAGCGCCCTAGAGGTGCTCACCGACGACGGCGAACAGGTCGCCTACGACTTCACCGAACTCGATGACCTGATCCACTCCTACGCTATCTCCGTGCACAAGGCCCAGGGCAGCGAATTCCCGCACGTGGTCGCGCCGATCACCCTCGACGCCCCGATGCTGTTAACCCGCTCCCTGCTCTACACTCTGGTCACCCGTGCTAAGCGCACTGTGGTGCTCGTCGGACAGCCGCGCGCCCTGCGCCAGGCCCTGGAAACCCCGGGCCCGACCCGCAACACGCTGCTCGCCTACGCGCTCGCCGCGCAGCTCGACGGCACCGGGCCGAGCGAATTCGACCTCGACCTCTAGGGCATTTTGAGAAGTAGCGTCGGATAACGGCGCGACACGTCCCGCGCCACCCCTCTACGCTGCCGACCATGAACATCCCGCCCGCGCCGCACGGACGGCTGCTTTCAGTCAACCTCGCCGCCACCGCTCACTTCACCAACGCCAAGAACCAGCCCAGCGGCATCGGGAAGTTGCCGGTCGCCCACCCCGTGCACGTCCAGGCGCCCGGACCGAAGGGCGTCGGCGCGAGCGGAGTCGCCGGCGACCTGGTCTGCGACCGCAAGAACCACGGCGGCGACGACCAGGCCGTCTACGCCTACGCCCGCGAGGACCTGGACTGGTGGGAGCGCGAACTGGGCCGGGAGCTGCCTCCGGGGATGTTCGGGGAGAACCTGACCACCCTCGGCCTCGACCTGACCGGCGCGCTGGTCGGCGAACGCTGGCGGGTCGGCGAGCACGTGCTTTTGGAGGCGGCCTGCCCGCGCATCCCGTGCGGCGTGTTCGCGGAGAAGATGGGCGAGTCGCACTGGGTCAAACGCTTCACCGAACGCGGCGTCTCCGGCGCTTACCTGCGCGTCATCGAACCGGGCCCGGTCCAGGCCGGCGACCCGGTGACCATCGAGCACCGCCCAGGCCACCAGGTCACCCTCGGGGTCTACTTCCGCGCGCTGACCACCGAACCGGACCGGCTGCGCGACCTGCTCGCGGCCGGCGACGCACTGCCGCAGGAGACCCGCGAGACCATCGCCCGGCGCACCGCTTAGGAGATGGCCGCCAGGTGCCGCAGATGGTCCGCGTCGTTGTAGTCCGCCAACCGCATCCGCGCGCCCTCCGCCGTCCATCGGGTCACCGTGCAGTTGCCGATCGCGCCGCCCGCGTCCACGATCCGGTTCAGCGCCGGCTCGTCGAGCCCGTCGAAGATCAGCCGCAGCATCAGCACCACCGCGTCGTGCGCCACGATCAGCAGATTCCGCCCGCCCGCCGCGGGTAGCGCGTCGCGCAACGCAGAACGCACCCGCAGCGCCACATCCGGGAAGTTCTCCCCGCTCGGCGGCCGGAAGTAGAACGGCCCGACATGGTCGCGCCGCGCCATCTCCTCCGGGTACCTGCGCCGCAGCGCCGCCGTGGTCAGCATCTCCCACGCCCCGGTTTCCCGATCGCGCAACCGCTCGTCGAAGCGCAGCTCGGGCTGTGGCACACCCGCGTCCGCGAGCGAGCCGAGGATCGCGGCGAGTGTCTGACGTGTGCGCAGATAGGGCGAGCAAAACACCACGTCCGGCGGGTCTGCGGCCAGGCGCCGCCCCACGGCCGCGGCCTGCGCCGCCCCGAGATGCGTCAGTGGCAGATCGGCGTCCCGCTCGGTGATCGGCACGCTCAGCGCCCCGGTGAGCGCCGCCTCCGCGAACGCCGCGTTGGCCGTGGACTGCCCATGCCGCACCGCAGTCACTTGCGCCGGGATGGGCACGCTCCACGCGGGGGCGGGGTCGGTCGGTGTGATGTACGGGACGGTCATGGAATGACCAGACACATTCGTCCCCTCCGTCGCGTGTGTCGCGCAGACTTGTACTGTACGTGCTCGCCCAGGGCGCGCGCTGCGGCGCGGCGGATGCACCGGGGGCGCGCTGCCGCCGGTCGCAAGGCTTCAGTGCTGACTGTGCGCGGGTTTAACGGCGGTCGTTGTCGTCGCACGCGGCACCACAGCGCGCCGCCCGCCGGGCGCACCGCTCCGCCGAGCCAGTAGCGGTCGCGGACGGCCGGACCCGCCGGGGGATTAGCGCAAGGGATCAGCGCAGGGTCGCGGTCGCCAGCTTCGCGGCGAACCCGAGGAACAGCGTGCCCACCCCGCCGGCCATGTACGAGGCCAGCCGGCGCCGCCGGCGCAACGCAGAAGCCAGCCGGTTCCCGCCCAGGATCAAAGCGCTCAGATACACCACCGAGAACGCCTGGATGATCACCGCCAGCACCGCGAACGGCACGACTGGATGTGCATAGGAGGGGTCGACGAACTGGGTGAAGAACGCGAGGAAGAACAAGATCGCCTTCGGATTGAGCAGGCTCACCACCAGCGCTCGGCGAAACGGTCGCTCAATTGCGGCTGACCCGGTCGCACCCGCTGGTGTCTGCGCCGTCGCCCGCGAAGTCGGGGCATCCGGTTCGATTGGCACCGCGACCGCGAGCGCCACTCCGTCGTCGCTGGACCCTCTGGGCTGCGCCTCGCGTAATTGTGCACGCCGTTGCCGCAGCGAGCGCACGGCCGAGCGCAGCATCCCGGCACCGAGCACCGTCAGATACGCCGCGCCCAAGTACTTCACCGCGTCGAACGCGAGCGGCCAGCGCGTGAGCAACGAGGCCGCACCCAGCGAGGTCAACATGATCAGGGTGCTGTCACCGAGGAATACGCCGCACGCCGCTCGATACCCCGTGCGCACACCCCTGCGCGCGGCCACCGACAGCACATACAGCGAGTTCGGTCCCGGCAGCAGGATGATCAGACCGGCGCCGGCGATGTACTCGGGCAGGTTCACCGTCCCCAGCATGCAGCGCATCCTCTCGTCACACATCAGCGTTTCGCGGCACTGATCAACACGGCACTGATCAATACAGCGTTGGTTAACACTGCCTTGGTTTCGGCGGCGGTATCGTCACTGCTTCGGTCGCGCCATCATCGCGGCCAAAACCCCGCGTCGCAACAGCCTTTACCGGCTGGCGATCCTTACAGTTCGAACGCGCCCGGCGGCGGCTCGGGGGAGGGCACCGCGGTCGCGTCCGTGACCGGAACCGCGCCTGCGATCCACGCGTCCAGACCTTCCTCGCCGGTCACCCGCGCCGGGAACGGATCGCCCGCAGTACGGCGCACCAGCTCAGCCAGCGGAAGCGATTCATGCGACGCGGCCAGCACGAGGTTTCCGAAGCGCCGCCCGCGCAGTACCGCCGCCTCCGCGATCAACGCCACATGCGGGAACACCGCGCGAACCGTCGCCGCTTGCCCACGCGCGAAAGCCAGCGGCGCGCCATCCGCGATGTTCGCCGTATACACGCCACCCGGCCGCAACACGTTCGCCGCCAGCGTCACGAACTCCACACTCGTCAGATGCGCTGGGGTCCGCGCACCCGCGAACGCGTCCGCCACCACCAGATCCGCGCTGGCCGGCCGCCGCGACGCCAACGCCTCGCGTGCGTCCCCGGTGCGCACTTTCAGCCGCCATCGCCGGTCCCACGGCAGATGCTCGCGCACGAACTCGACCAGCAGTGCGTCGATCTCCACCGCCAGCTGACCGCTGCCGGGCCGGGTGTGCGCCAGATACCGCGGCAGGCTCAGCGCGCCGCCGCCCAGATGCAACGCCTCAAGGCGCGCACCGGCCGGGAAGACCGAATCGGCGACGTGCGCGAGGCGCTGGATGTACTCGAACTCAAGGCGCGTCGGATCCTCGAGGTCCACGTAGGACTGCGGCACCTCGTTGAGCGTGAGCAGCATCGCGCCGGGCCGGTCGACATCCGGCAGCAGCCGCGCCACTCCCGATGTAGTCAGCGCGGCTGCGGGTTGCGAGGCGGCGCGGCGCGCACGAGCGGAGGGCACAGCGCCCCATTATTCAGCACGGCCCGTATTACGTGCTGCCAGCCAGCAACGCGGCCCCCGCCGCCCGCGCCTCCGCCACCAGCAGCCGCACATGCTCCGCTCGTGTCGCCGGATTGAGCACACACGCCCGTAGCACCGGTCGGCCCTGATACACCGACCCGGTCACGAATGCCGCCCCGCGCTCCTGGATCGCGGTCGGCAGCGCCGCATTGACCCGGTCGACCTCCTGCGCCGTCGCGCCCTGAGGCGCGTACCGGAACGCCACGATCGACAACTCCACCGGCGCCGCCAACTCCAGATCCGGCGCCTGCGCTACCAGCCGCGCCAGCTCCCGCGCCGTCTCGTTGCACGCCGCGATGTCCGACGCCACTCCCGTCCGGCCGCGCGCCGCGATCGACGCCCATACCGGCAGCGCCCGAAACTGCCGGGTCTGCTCGATCCCGTACTCGCTCAGCCACCCCAGCGCATCCCCGCCCTCGTCCCGCAGATACGGCGGCACCAGCGAAAACGCGGACCGCAGCGACTCCCGGTCGGCCACCAGCAGCGCCCCGACCCCGATCGGCACCTGCAACCACTTGTGCGGATCCAGCGCCAGGGAATCAGCCCGCGCCATCCCCGCATACCGCGCCGTCACCCGCGAATCGAGCACGCCAAAGGCGCCGTACGCGCCGTCGACGTGCAGCCACAAGCCGCCCGCGCCGCCCGGCGACCCGCACACCTCCGCGATCTCCTCGAACGGATCGATCGCGCCCGTGTTGACCGTCCCCGCGCTGGCGACCACAAGGAACGGCACCCGGCCGGCCTCGCGGTCCTGTGTGATCAGCGCCCGCAGCGCCTCGACGTCCATCCCTGAGCTGCTTGATCTGTCGCCTTGCTCTGCCCTACCTGTGCGTTCAGGCACGGTACGCAGCGCCCTGCTGCCGATCCCCAGCAGCTCGATCGCCTTACGCACGCACGAATGCGCCTCCGCCGTCGCATACGCGGTCAACTCCGGCGCGCCAGCCAGGCCGCGCTCACGCACGTCCCAGCCTGCCCGCTCCAGCGCCCGATGCCGCGCCGCGCCGACCGCGACGATCGTCGCCATCGACGCCCCCGACGTCAGCAGGCCAGCGCCGGTCTCGTGCGGAAACCCCACCAGCTGCGCGAGCCAGCGCACCACCGCGCGCTCCAGCGGCACATCCGCGTGATCCCCGCCCGCGCTCGACGGATTCGACGCCGACGCCAGCAATCCGGCCGCCACCGCCGCCGGATGCGGCGCGGCATTCACCCACCCGAAGAACGCCGGATGCCCGTTGCCCATCGGATAGGCCAGCACCCGCCGCGCTGCCTCGTCGAGCAATTCACCGACCGCGCGGCCGCTCTCGGGCAGCGGCGCCTCCAGCAACGCCGCACGCATCTGCTCGGGCATCGCCTGCCACACCGGCCGCGCCGCCACACCGCCCAGGTGCGCGGCCGCCAGATCCGCCGCCGCACGCAACCCGTCACGCACCGCCATATCGGTCGGCGCGGGGGCCGAAGCGGGAACGGAGAGGGAGGAAGAGGAATCGGCCACGTCATGATCGTACGACCGCGCCCCGACACCCTGGCCGGTGACTGCTGTCGCTGACGCGCCTACTCGCCGACGCCTCCGGCGATTGCGTCCGAACCCGAAGCCGCCTCTCGAGCCGACTGCGCCCCGGACTGCGCCGCCGTTTCCGTTTCCGCCTCGTGCGGCGGGGCTCCCGATTCGGTTTGCGTCTCCGCCGCCAGCAACTTCCGCAACGCCTGGTGCGTACGGTTCGCCCGCACCGCCGCCCGCTGCTCGCGCGCCGTCGCGTCAATGTAGTTCTGACTTGTCGTCAGCGACGCGTGCCCCAGCAGCCGCATGATCTCCACCGCGCTCGCCCCGTCCTCCGCCAGCCGCGTGGCGAACGTGTGCCTCAACGCATGCACCAGCGCACCCTGCGGCACCCGCGAAGAAACCCCGGCCTCCTGATACGCACGCCCGACGAGATACTGCAATGCGCCACGCCCCATCGGCGCGCCATCATGCCCCACGAACAGCGGATCGGACCGTGCCGGGGAGCGTCCGGCGAACTTCGCCCGCCGTGACTCCAGATACTCCGTCACTACCGCGTCGAGTTCCGGCTCCACCGGAATCGACCGCTCCTTGCCGCCCTTGCCGCGCACCTTCAGGTATCGCTCGCCCTCGCGCCCATCCAGGCACCCGACCGTCAAGTCCAGCAGCTCACTGGAACGCAGACCCGCGCACAGCAGCAGCGCCACCACCGCGAAATCCCGCTCCGGCCAGGGCCGTCTGCGCCGTGTGCGGTCCGGCGGCGCGGCGCTCGAGGCCAGCAGCCGCTCCGGCGTGTCCGTCCCACGCAGCGGCTTGGGAAACCGATGCGGCGGGCGGGGCCGATCCACGGTCCCCATCGGATTGCCCGGCACCACCGTGTCCGCGACCAGGAATGAGAAGAACTGGTTCCACACCGACCAGGCACGCCCTACCGAAGCCGCCGAACGTGGTTGCGCGTATTCGGCGAACGCCTGCCGCAGCGCACGGCCTGTCACCGCGTCGATCGGCACATCAGGCGCCTCGCAGCCGTGCTGATCGGCCAGCAGAGCCCCGATTGCGTCCAGGTCGCGCCGGTACGCGGCCAGCGTGTTCGCCGCGTGCTTCCGGGCCTGCCGCGCGCGCAGAAACTCCTCGACGCATGCCCCCAGCGTCCGCGACGGATCCACCGGACCTGCTGGACCTACCGCGGCGATGCCCGTACCGGCTGCCGATCTGGTTGCGGATCCGACCGCCCCGCGCTGACCGTCCAGCTCGTGATCGCTTGGCTCCATGTCCGCGATTATGCGTGACAGCCACGGGTATCCGGCGGATGACCGGCCGACGGCCTGTCCCCGCAGTCCGAGTCCCGCAAGCTGAGCCACCGCGTCCCGGCCACCGCAGGCAAGCTCCGCGCCCCACTTGGCGCACAACCGGAAGGCGCCCTCCCCGTGAGCGAAACCGGCTCTTCCGGCACCTACCGTTACCATCACCGCGTGCGCAGCGGTGATGAACCAGTCCATGCCCGCAGTCCACTGCGCCTGCGCCTCGCGCTCGCGCTGACCGGGCTGGCCAACGGCCTGGCCGGCGTCATCCTCTTCGCGCTGCTCGGCAGTCAACCGCTCACCTGGGCGTTCGCCGCGCTCTGTGTCGTCGCGCTGATCAACGTCGCGGTCGTCGTTCACCGCATCCGCCAAGGACCGCACTTCCAGCCCGGCCCCGGCATCCCGCCCTACCGGCCGCTGCCGTCCGACCGGCCCGCGCAGGAGCCGCACGCCCCGGCCACGCCACGTACCCGCCACCGCCGCTACCTGCTGATGATGGGCCTGTGCTTCACGCTGGTGATCCTGGCCTGGGGCTGGATCCGGTTCTACTCGGTCGCCGCGGCCGTCGCCATGAGCGCAGCCGCCGCGCTCATCCCGCCGTTCGCCGCGATCCTGTCCAACGTAGATAGCCCCATCCTGCGCGAGGATGCGGACAAGGACGCCGATGACTGGCGCGATCGCACCCCTGGCGCCTGACTGTCCCGCTCAGCAGGACAAGGCATCGCAGTGCCCTAACACGACGCGCCGCTGATAAGACATGGCGGCGCGCCCGCGGACGGAGGGGGTTCCGCAAGCGCGCCGCGTCACACGCCGACCTGCCGCACCCTGAGGTGCGACGAACCGGCAGTCTCAGACGGACCGCAGGGAGCAGCCCGCTACTGCGGCCGCTGCTCGCCGGGCTGGGTGTGCGGCGTGCGTCCCTCCGGGATCACACCCATCCGCCCGGCCTGGAAGTCCTCGAAGGCCTGGATCAGCTCTTCCTTCGTGTTCATCACGAACGGCCCGTAGTGCGCCACCGGCTCGCGGATCGGCTGCCCGCCCAAGATCAGCACGTCGAAGTCCGGCGTGCGGCTGTCCGGCCGCGTGCTGGCCTCGATCGTCAGCGCGTCGCCGGCACCGAACACCGCCAGCTGTGAACTCTCCATCGGCCGGTCCTCCGCGCCCACCGAGCCACGGCCGGAGAGGCTGTAGACCAGGGCGTTGAAGTCCGCGCGCCACGGCAGCACCAGCCGCGCGCCCGGCCGCAGCGTCGCGTGGATCATCGTGATCGGGGTGAACGTGCTGCCCGGACCCTTCTGTCCGCCGACCTCGCCCGCGATCACGCGCACCAGCGCGCCGCCGTCAGGGGAGGAAAGCAGCGTCGCCTGCGCGCCCTCGATGGCCTGGTAGCGCGGCGGGTTCCACTTGTTCGCCCGCGGCAGGTTCACCCACAGCTGGATCCCGTGGAACAGACCGCCCGACATCACCAGATGCTCCGGCGGGGTCTCGATGTGCAGGATGCCGCTGCCCGCGGTCATCCACTGCGTCGCCCCGTCGGTGATCTTCCCGCCGCCACCGTGCGAGTCGGCGTGCTCGAACTCGCCGTCGATCATGTACGTGACGGTCTCGAATCCGCGGTGCGGATGCCACGGCGTGCCCTTCGGCTCACCTGGCGCGTATTCCACCTCGCCCATCTGGTCCATATGGATGAACGGGTCCAGATCACGCATCGACACGCCCGCGAAGGCGCGATGCACTGGGAACCCCTCGCCCTCGAAGCCCTTGGGCGCGGTGCTCACCGACCGCACCGGCCGTTGCTGGGTCCCCTCGGCGGGAACCTGCGGCACCCGCGCAAGCTCCAGCGTGCTGTCCACCGTCACCGCAGGCATCGCGACCTCCTGGATCTCGCGCCCGCCCCTGCCGGGCCGACGCTTCGAACGTTATGTTGTTGAACGTTCACCTATCCCAGGATAATCCCGCACGGCGCTCGCGGCAGTACGTCATCTCTCACATGCGTGCGCCGCCGGCCGTGCGAGCCCGCTGTCGATCGTAGGATCGCAGGTCAGCAGCTGCTCAGCTACCATCCTCGAACCCGGCAGGCGGTCCTTCCTGCGGCCCGAGCAAGGGCTCGAACGCCGCACTATAGAGAGCGAACAGCCGCCGCCAATCGTCCCCGCCGCCCGTCTCCTCAGCCCCGGCGCTGCCATCATTCCGAGCCGCCGCAGGCTTTCCAGCCAGCCGATCCAGGCACAGATGCCATCCCGCGGCGTTGCGCGCGGCGATCGGCGCGGACAGTTCATCGGTCAGCACCAGCCGCGTCTCGCCTTCATCGACCGACACCGCTTCGAGCTCAAAGCGCAGCGTTTCCTCGCCCCACAGATACGCCAGCACCCGCGGCGGGTCGCATTCGAGCACCACGCCGTCCATGGTGAACTCGGCTTGGCCGGGAAACGAGAAGGTCAGCGCCCCGCCGACCTCCCACTGCTGCGCCGAGATCGAGCAAGGAAACCAGCCACGCAGGCTGTCCGGATCGGTCAGCGCCGCCCACACCTCTTCCGGCGTCATCGCCAGGATGCGCTCGAACCGCACCGCGGGTTCCGTGCCCGCCATCACCAGGCTCGCCGCGCCGGACGGTGATGACGACGGGGCAGAGGCGGGCGTCTCGTCCATGGCTGAATCACTCCTCGGCGCGCTCTCTCGCCAAAGTAACGCGGCCGGACCCACGCTGCAGTGCCGACGGAGTCGAGCTCGAACCAGCGGACCTTGGTCAGCTGCTCCGTCGCACGGTTGCGCTCTAAGCTCGCCTTGAGCGTTTCCGCGGACAGCGCAGCGGCCCGGCCGCCGTGGAAAGGAAAGTCGAAGTCGTGACCGAACGTCCTGGCTGGGCGCCTGGCGAGGTGGATATCGAGACCCCGTCGGCGGCTCGCATGTATGACTACTACCTCGGCGGCTCGCACAATTTCGCCGCCGACCGGCAGCTGGCGGAGCAGGCGATGGCCGTGTGGCCCGACGCGCGGCATTTCGCCACCGCGAATCGCGCGTTCCTGCGCCGGGTCGTCACGCTGCTGGCCGGCCTCGGGATCGATCAATTCCTCGACCTCGGCTCCGGAATTCCCACGGTCGGGAATGTGCACGAGGTCGCGCAAGCGGCCAATCCGAAGGCGCGCACGCTGTACGTGGACTGCGATCCGGTTGCCTATGCGCACGGCAGCGTGCTGCTCGCGGACGTGCCCCATGCGCGATTTCTGCACGCCGACCTGCGCTATCCGCAGGCCGTGCTCACCAGCGCTCAGCTGACCGGATTTCTGGACCTCAGCCGCCCGATCGCGGTCTTGCTCTTCCTCGCGCTGCCGTTCGTACCGGACGAGGACGACCCGGCGGGCACCATCGCGGCGTATCGGGAGGCAACCGCCCCCGGCTCATACATCGCGCTCACCCACGGCACCGGTGACTACCGTCCGCAGGCGATCTCGGAGGTGCGCGACGTGTACGAGCATGCCAGCCACTCGATGACGCTGCGCAGCAAAGAAGGGATCACCCAACTGCTGCGCGGTTACGAGCTGCTGGAACCCGGCGTCGTCGACACCATTCGCTGGCGGCCGGACCCCGACGCACCGCCCGACCCGCTCGGCGGCGACGTGGCACGTTACGCGATGTACGCAGCCGTCGGTGCCCGCCGCTGAACAGCTAGGGTTCGCAGCGTGTCAGTTCTCGAGATCTCCGACTTGATCGTCGCCTGGGATCCCGCCACGCACACTCGTGAGCCGGTCTTCGCGACCGACGTCATCGAACGGCTGCGCTGCGCCGGCGATCACCGGGCGGCGCGGATCGTGCAGCGGATGCCCGCCAAAGCCGGGGTGCTGGAGCCGGAATCCGTCGACCGCCTGCTCGTACGCGTCCACACCGAACTTCAGCGCTTGGGCGAGGAATTGCACATGGCGCAGCGGTTCGCCGAACTGCTCAGGCCGGTTCTCGCCGTGACGCGCTCAGCCGGTTCCCGCAGCCTGCGCGTCGTTGATATCGGCTGCGGCGTCGGGTATGTCATTCGTGCGCTCGCCGCGATCGGTGTCCTCGGCGCTGACGTCGAACTGCTCGGGGTCGATATGAACCCGGTCTTGGTGGCCGAAGCATCCAGGCTTGCCGTGGCCGAAGGGCTGCGGTGCGATTTCATGTGCGCTGACGCCTTCGCGCTCGACGAGGACGCCACCGTCTATATCTCCTCCGGGGTGCTGCACCACTTTTCCGCCGATGCACTCGCGAGCTTCTTTCGCGCCCAGGACCGGCCCGGCACGGCCGCGTTCGTCCACTACGACATCGCGGCGACCCGCCTCGCCCCGGTCGGCGCATGGGTCTTTCATCGAGCGCGGATGCGCGAGCCGCTCGGCCGGCACGACGGCGTCGCCTCTGCTCGCCGCGCCCACGGCGACGGGACGCTGCTCGCAGCCGCCCGCCAGGCAAGCGGAATGGAAATCTTCCTCTTCGAACCGGTCCGGCACACCAATCCCTTCTGCGCAGGGATACGCCCGGTGCTCGGTATCCGGCCCGAGCTCGTTCTCGGGCTGCGGCATGTCCTCGGCCGCCGTGCCAAGAGGGCGTCTGATCCCATTTTGGGGTCTAACGGCACGCACTATCAGCGGCGGATTGCCGCAATTGTCGGGTACGGCACAGCGAATCGGCCAAGCGGCGGGCCTGGCAAGGCGCCGGAGCATCCTCATACCGGGTCGTCTGTGGATGTTTCGGCAAC
>Ga0134126_10007615_pt1 | contig 13598 bp, 9 predicted proteins | sample KB31752_FD_96881 | JGI IMG/M metagenome (GOLD analysis project Ga0134126, IMG submission 96881) | Terrestrial soil microbial communities with excess Nitrogen fertilizer from Kellogg Biological Station, Michigan, USA - KB3-175-2 | ecosystem: Environmental > Terrestrial > Soil > Unclassified ...
CCGGCTACGTCGTACACGCTGAAGTCGCGGCCGCGAAGGATGGGAATGTGGAGGGCGCCGAAGTAGCCGGGGGATGTGGCTTTCCACTCGGCTCCGCCGGTGGAAGGGCCGGTAAGCGGGCGGCCCACGATGATGAAGGGCAGGCCGAATCCGCCATCGAGCGGCAGTGAATTGGAAACGCCCACTTCTTCGACGCCGGGTATGGCATGGATGCGCTCTCGGCTGTCGTGGATGAGTTGGGCGACGCCGGCGGTCTTCTCGTAACGCGGGCCGGTAAGGGCCATCTCCATGGTGATGACGTTGTGCGCGTCGAAGCCGGGCTTGACCATGCGCAGAGCGATGAAAGTGCGGATGAGCAGGCCGGCGCCGATGACGAGGACGAGGGCGAGGCCGACCTCGGTGACGATGAGGAGGGAGCGCGCCTTGCTCTGACGCAGTCCGAAACCGCTGCGGCTGCCGCCTTCATTCATGGTGGCGGCAAGGTCCGGCCGCGACGCTCCGAAAGCGGGGATGAGACCGAAGAGGATTCCGGTGAGAACCGAGACGCCGATGGTGAACAGCGCGACGCGCCAGTCGATGGTGATGCCGGCGCCGTCTTCGCCGATGCGGGGGATGTCGCCGGGGCGGACGGAGAGCAGCCAACGCACGCCGCCGAATCCGAGGCCGAGTCCAAGAACCCCGCCCATGAGGCCGAGGAGAATACTTTCGGTGAGCAGTTGGCGGATCATCCGAATTCGTCCGGCTCCCATGGCGGAGCGGATGGCGAATTCGCGCTTGCGGCCGGCAGCGCGCACCATCAGCAGGTTGGCCACGTTGGCGCATGCGATGAGGAGCACGAAGCTGACGGCGCCGATGAGCACCAGCAGCGACGTGCGGATGTTGCCCACAATCGAATCCTTGAGCGGCTCGGCGGCGAAGCTGGCCTTGGGGTCCGCATCGGGATAGCGACGCTTGAATTCGGCATAGGCAAGCTTGAGCTGGGCATTTGCCTGCTGCAGAGTGACGCCGGGTTTGAGGCGTCCGGCGGCGGTAAAGTAGTGCGCCTGATCGGTGGAGTTGGGCGGGAACTGGAAGGGCAGCCAGAGGTCGGCTTTGGGATCGCTGTCGAAGTCCGAGCCAGTGACGCCGAGGATGGTGTAGGGCTCGCCGCTCAGGGAGATGGTGCGGCCGACGATGTTGGGGTCGCCGCCGAACTTGCGTTTCCAGAAGCCATAACTGATGACAGCGAGGTTGCCGCCGTGGGGCACGTCTTCCTGCGGCGTGAAGGTGCGCCCGAGAATCATGCGCGCGCCGAACAGGCGGAAGTAAGCTTCGGTAACGTGGACGCCCTGCACCTGCTCAGGAACGGTGCCGGTAAGGTTGAGGCCCTTGGGACCGAAGTCGTAGGCTGCCACATCCTGAAAGACGCTGCTCTGCTCTTGCCACACATGGAACTTGGTCGCGGAGGCGCCGGGGAATTGGCCGTCCGGAGACGTGTTCAGAAAGCGGACGATGCGATCGGGCTGAGGATAGGTGAGCGGCTTGAGCAGTACGGCATTGACGACGGAAAAAATGGCGGTGTCGGCTCCGATGCCCAGAGCGAGCGCGGCCAGCACGGCCAGGGTGAAGGCGGGGTTCTTCCAGAACATGCGAAAGGCCTGGCGGAGGTCGGCGAGAAAGGTGCCCACGAATGTCTCCTGCTGAACAGAGTTGGGGAATCCAATGCGTTTCGCCGAGGAGGCATCGCACGCTCGTCAGCGTTTCTTCAGAGTACGCAGGGGAGAAGGAAAATGATCCGTAAAAACGGTATCAGGATGAGAGACCAAGGTGGCCGTAAATCGTGAGCAGTAGCCGCATGAATCGGTTCCATCCGGATCAGAACCACCGGGCGCGCGGGTATGACCTATGGAGGGGCGCCGCCCCATGAAAAGGCCGGACCGATTGTCCCGGTCCGGCCTGATCTGTTGCGAAACGCGGATTTACCTGGGCGGACATGCCCATGCGCTCATCGCTTGCGCAGATACGTTTGCGAAATGCGGTCGTGCCAGCTCAGGTGATCGTCGTCAAAAAGCGACCAGGCAAAGCCCAGTCCTACCGGCAGGAGCGAGAGCGCCATGGCGCCCAGGCGGCGGCGAAGTTGTGCCCGCGTGGGGCTCTCATCGTCGAATGTGCTGAGCGCTATTCCTGCGTAGCGCATGCCGGGAGTGGAAACAGCGAGCGCGAAGAAGAACGCGTGATAGATAAAGCCGATGAGGAGCAATCCGGCAACTACCATCATTTCGGCGCTGCGGGCAGCGGGCACGGATTGCACGTGCGTCGCCAGGACCATGGCTGTGGAGAAGGACGCGCCCAGGATCAGGCAGCCGTCCACGACCGCGGCCATCAGGCGGCGCCCGAATGGGGCCAGATGAACCTGCTGCGGCGGGCGCGCGGGCTCAACCTGCGGACGATCTTCGACCATGGGATGTTCGCCCAACTCGATGCCCGACCACTCCGGGCCGCTCCATTCGCGTTCCGCCCACGAGGGCGCCGGCGCGAGGGTGCCGGCAGCCGCGGGCTCGGTCGATATGGTCCCCGGGTCGACTTCAAAAATGCTGAGCTGTGACTGCGGGGCGGGCGTCGGTTCAGCGAGCCGCGGGCGCATCTTCCGCGTGGCCACCAGCTCGCGTGGAAACTCGATCAGGTTGGCGTGCCCCGGGTCGGCCTCAATGGCGATCGGCTCGTTGCGCAACGTGGCTCTCACCTGTGCCGGCGTCCACCAGTCTTCGGTCTCCAGGCCGAACGGTTCCGGCGCCGGCGCGGCCTTGGGCTGCAGCACGCGAACCGGCATGTCCGGCTCCCAGCGTATGCCAAAGCTCTGGCCTTCGGTCGCCGGTACCGGTCGCACCGGTTCCGACTCCGGTTGGGCCGCGACTTCAGCAAACACGAACTCCGGTTCCGAGGCAGTTTCCACCGCCATCGACTCTTCCGGCTCGGCTACGGCGATCGCGGTTTCTTCGGCAGGTGCCATTCGGGCGCGGCTGATGCTTTCCACCACGGCCGGGCCACGCTGAGGTTCGACTGAAGCGGCATGCATTTCGGCGAGTGCGCTCTCGGCGGTCGCCTGCGCTTCGAGGGCGACCTTGGTGGCGATCTCCGCTGCGCGCACTGCGGTGCGGGCTTCTTCGGCCTGCATCTGGCTATAGGTGGGCGCCTTCGAATAGCGGGCGGCCACGCGTGCGGCGGCTTCCGCGGCCCGGCTGTTGCCCATCGTCTGCGGCTTCGGCGGTCCTTGCTGCGCGGGTGCGCCCTTGCGGTGCTTATGTTCGGCGAGACGCCGGTTGACTTCCTGTTTCCACGCGGGTTCTGGATGCGGTTGACCGAGTGTGCTCAACTTCTGTTCCCTTCCGGTGCGGTTCGGATTCCTTCTTGATCCCGCCTGTTTGCCTGCCGCCGCAGGTTTGCGAGGGGCAGGAGTTCACGATGCGAGAGGCATGGAGAGCGCGGAAGAAATAGCAGGACATCGCGCGAACCAACCGGTCCGTGCGGGCAAATCCGTGCCGGATTGTCCTGCAGCCAGAGCACGCGTTTCACGCCCAGTTCACCACGCCCGCATTTGCTATGCTGACCTTGGTCTCCGGATGCGCGTTCGCTTTTTTCTGTGTATCACGCTCTTAGCTCTCTGGCACAGCAATGTGGCGGGGCAGACGTTGACCAATGCGTTACCCCCACCCCAATCCGGAACAACTGCTTCTTCGCAGCCATCCAGCGTCTCTGCCGCCACCCTGCCAGACGACCCCGGCCAGGAGGCGATGCCCGTAGCCGAACCGGAGCCCGCGAAGATTGCCGGAGTCCCGGTGAGCTGGAACGCGGACCGGCAGACATGGGCGGGAAATGTCGCTACGCTTTATGGAGTCGAGGAATTCCGCTACCACGATTACGTGATCCGCGCGGACAGGATCAGCTATGACCGCGACACCACGGAGATCGAAGCCGAAGGCCACATCCAGATCCGCGGCGGACCTGACGACCTGGTGCTGACGGCCTCCCACGGGCAGATGCGGCTCAACACGCACACCGCGCGTTTTTACGACGTGACCGGCACCATGGGGGTTCGCGGCCACGGACGCACGCTCGTCTACACCACGGCCAATCCTTTCATCATTCATGCCCGGGTGCTGCTGCAGAACGGGGAGCGCAATTACCGGGTCATCGATGGCTCCATGACCAACTGCCGCCTTCCCAAACCCGACTGGCAGCTCTTCGCCCGCTCCATCCGCGTGGAAAACGGTACGGCATCGACCCGCAACACCTATTTCAAGTTTCTCGGCGTTCCTCTCTTCTATCTTCCTTACCTGCGCCATCCCGTCGATGAAAACGGGCGGCAGAGCGGATTCCTGATTCCCATCCTCAGCAACGGATCCTCAATCCGCGGCTTCACCATGGGGGAACAAGTCTATTGGGCCATCAATCGGAGCATGGACATGGTCGTAGGCTCGGAGTATTACAGCCGCCGGGGCTGGGCGCCGAACGGCGACTTCCGCTACAGGGGCCCCGGCCTCGACCATGTTACAGTGCGCTGGAATGCGCTGCTCGACCGCGGCTTCAACCAGTTGCAGACGTCAGGACCGCTGGCCGGCCAGACCATTCACATCGACCAGGGCGGCGCGGACATCGCCGCCGATCTGCGCAAGGACTTCTCACCGCGGACGCGGCTCGCCGGGACCGCCGAATACCTTTCGAATTACAGCTACCGCCTCGTCTTCAATGACAATTACTGGCAGGCCATCAACTCCCAGGTGAAGAGCGATGTGGCCTTGACCCATGCGCACAATGGAATGATTTCCTCCGTCGAGCTGGCGCGCATGCAGAACTTCGCCGGTTCGGAAGAAGGCAATGAGGTCCGCATTCTCCGCCTGCCGTCGCTCCGCTACGACGTGCTCGATCGCCCGCTGGGCAATCCCGATTCTCCGCTTTACTGGGGTCTGGGCTCGTCGCTCAGCCATCTGGGTCGCGCAGAGCCAGGCTTCCACGCGCGCAACGACGGCCGCATCGATTTTTACCCGCACCTATCCTTACCACTCGTTGGCGACGGATGGACCGTCGTTCCGCAATTTGCGCTAAGGGCCACGTGGTACTCGAACCGGCAGATTCCCGACCTGACCGGGGCCAACAATGGAGTACCCACGGTCAGTCACGATCCTCTGCGGCGCACCTACGGCGAAGCGGCGGTGGACATTCGCCCGCCGGCCATGGAGCGTGACTTCGCCATCGGGCATGAGGGCAAAGTTCTCCGCCATGTCATTGAGCCGGAGCTCAACTACCATTACGTTGGCGGGATCGGCAGCCGGGCGCGCAACGTGCTGCTGGTGGACACCAGCGATATTGCCACGGATACGAACGAGGCCGGCTACTCCCTTACGCAGCGTTTTTACGTGCGATCGAAACCGTGCCTCAATGCCACGCCGTCGGCAGATGCCAGCGGTTGCGACAGCCGCCCCCGGGAATGGGCCAGTTGGGTCATCGCGCAGCAGTTCTTCATCGACCCTGCGTTCGGAGGGGCTCTCATCCCCGGACGCCGTAACATCTTCGCCTCCACTCTCGACTTCACCGGCGTAGCCTTCCTCACCGAGCCCCGTAATGTGTCGCCCATTGTGTCGCGAATGCGCTTCGAGGCCGTGCACAACCTGCGCGTCGAGTGGGACATGGACTACGACCCGAAGCCCGGGCGGTTCGGCGCCGACAACATCTTCGCCGGCTATAGCTGGGGCATCACTACCGTGGGCATCACCCACGCGCTGCTGAATGCCCCCAACGAGCAGGGCGGCAAGGCGTCGCTGATCCAAAGCCAGCTATTTGATCCTTTTCTGGAAATCGGGGGTCAAAATCGCGGCGGCTTCAACCTTGCCGCAAACGGCGGCTATGACTTCGTGCGCGGCGCGCTGCAATATGGCGGCATTCAGATGGTCTACAACTAGGACTGCTGCGGCCTGACCGTCGGCTACCGTCGTTTCGCGCTCGGTTCCGTGCGAAACGATGAAAACCAATACCTCTACAGCTTCACCCTCGCCAACTTCGGCTCCGTCGGCGACATCCGCCACTCCAATTCGGTTTTCCGGGATCCATCGGCGTCGCCGGCCTACTGAGCTCCGCACCGGGTCACGTTTTTCGGCCCCGTGCGTCCACTCCTGAGGTACCCCGGCCAAACGAGCCGCTGGAGTATCCTGAACCAAGAGGATTCCTGATTTGTCGCGTTTTCGATTCATGGCCGGCCTGCTCGCCATGGCCCTTGCCGCCGGCTGCAAAGCCCAGTCCGCCGCCACCCCAGCCGACCCTGGTTTGACCCGCCGCGTGGAAGTCACCGTACGTTCTCAACTGAACATTCCGCCCGAAATTAACGTAGCCGTGGGCCAGCGGACCCCCAGCCAGTTTCCGGGATACGACACCCTGCCCATCACACTCTCCCGGGGCACTCGCACCCAGGCAGTCGACTTTCTCATATCAAAAGACAACAAGACGCTGGCGCGGCTTGACACCTTCAGCCTCGACAAGAACCCTGCCTTGAATATCGACATCGCGGGACGCCCGGTGCGTGGCAACCCCGACGCCAAGGTCACGGTCATCAATTTCGACGACCTCGAGTGCCCCTACTGCGCGCGTATGCACCAGCAGCTCTTTCCTGACACTCTGAACCGCTACAAGGACCAAGTCCGTTTCATCTACAAGGACGATCCTCTGATCGAGATTCATCCCTGGGCCATGCACGCCGCAGTCGATGCCAACTGCCTTGCCGACCAGAACGGCGACGTCTACTGGCAATATGTCGATTATTTGCACTCGCACGGCCAGGAGATCAACGGCCCGGATCGCGACATCAACAAAAGCTATGCAGCCCTCGACCGCGTGGCAAAGGACGAAGGCACCGTCGGCAAGCTCGACAGCGCAAAGCTCGACGCCTGCATCGCGAAGCAGGACGAGACGAAGGTAATGCAATCGAGACAGGAAGCCGATGCGTTGGGCGTCGACGGCACTCCCGCGTTGTTTATTGAGGGAGAGCGCATCAACGGCGCCATGCCCGAAGAGCAGGTTTGGATGGTAATTGACCGCGCGCTGCGCGCGGCGGGCGAACAGCCCCCGCCTCCGCAAGCGGAACCCGCCGCCCCGGTTCAGCCTGCCGGGAACCCGGGAAAATAAGCCGCGCCCGCCGGCCGCAAGGGCGACGGGTTGGCTCATGTTTACCTGTACCCCCTCCGGGGGCGCGAATTATCCTGTAATGCCGGAAGCGCTTGCGCTTTCGAGGAGAGATCAGGTTGCAAGTCGAATCTGTCGTGCGGGCGAAAACCCGTTGTATCGTTTTCCTTCTGGGTCTTGGAATTGTGCTCGCCGTTTCGGGCTGCCATCGCGCACCTGGTGCCGACGTCGTCGCCACCGTCAATGGCAAAGACATCATGCGCGCCGATCTGGAGAAGATCTACAAAGCCAACCTTGACCCCAATCAGCAGCAGGATATCTCCCAGGAACAGGCCGACATCCGCCGCCTGGAGATCCTCAAGAGCATGATCGACGACGAAATCCTGCAGCAGCGCGCCGCCAAGCTCAACCTGGCCGCCAGCGACGACGACGTCAACGCCAAGCTCACCGAAACCAAGGCTCCCTTCACCGAAGAGGAGTTCGACCGCCAGCTCAAACAGCGCGGCCTGACCATTGACGACCTGAAACGGCAGATCCGCCGCAGCCTCACCCAGACCAAGCTGCTCAATAAGGAAATCGAATCCAAGATCAACATCACCGACTCTGAGATCACCAACTACTACAACACGCACAAATCGGGGTTCAACCTCATCGAGCCGCAATACCACCTGGCGCAGATCGTGGTGACAGGCAATCCCCCGCAGCAGACCGCGATGCAGGGCGCACGCCATGTCCCGAACGAGGAAGAAGCAAAGAAAGAAATTCAGTCCATTCACAACCGCCTGGAAAGTGGAGAGGACTTCGGCACCCTGGCCGCGCAGTTCTCTGAGAATGCGAACTATGCCTCCAACGGCGGCGACATGGGCTTCATCTACGAGTCGCAGCTTCACAGCGATTTTCCCGACGTCTATGCCGTTGTCAGCAACTTCAAGCCTGGCCAGATCACGGCCCCCATGCCGGTTTACAGCAGCGTGGGCGCCAGCCGGCGCGTCATCGGCTACGCCATCTACAAGTTGTTCAGCAAAGAAGCCGCCGGCCAGCGCCAGCTCAATGATCCGCGCGTGCAGCAGTCCATTCGTCAGGAGTTGCGCAATCGCAAGGCGCAACTGCTGCAGAATGCCTACTACGAAAAGCTGCACGACGACGCTAAGGTGCAAAATTACTTTGCCGAACAGATCCTCAAGCAGGGGCCGCAATAGCCGTCACAAGCCGTGCCACAAAAGGCCATCCCCTGCGGGATGGCCTTCTGCTGTACAGGTTGGCTCAATGCTCTATCGCCAAGCCAGCGGCAATGGCTGCACGGCAATGCCCAGCGGCTTGTTGATGGAGTAAGTCGCCACCCACTTCCAACTCGTAGGAGTTACCGTAAATACAACCAGCCGGTTTGCCTGCCAGCTGATGGCGTACAGGTGGTTATTCTTGTCCCAGCGGATGTCGGAGATCCATAGGCTGGAGAGCAGGCCCGTGTAAGGCGTAATGGGATTGGCTCCATTAAAGTGGAACACCTGCAGTCCGCCGGTCCCGGCAATCGCCACCAGCTTCCCGGAAGGCGACACCCTGATGGCCGCGAGGTTCCTCACTGACACCTTCGGCATATTTGCGTTCGTGCTGCTGGTGCTTAGAGCACCGGTGCTGGTGTTCACCGTATACGTGGCAAGTTGAAAAGAGTTATTCACAGCCTTGCCGGAGCTGTCCATCAACTGCACCGGGATTGCAAGGTGGTTGGTGGGATCGGCCGCTGCAAGCTCAGGACACCACACATCGCTGCCTACCGCCTTCGGCCACACCTGTGCCAGGTTCAGATCCGAAAGCGACCCGTCGCTGTTGCGCTTGAACCCGTAGATCTGGTGGTCAGTGTTGTTAGCGCAGCTCGAAGTGTAACCAAACACGTTATTCCCAATCAGCGCGAAGTTGTCCGGCGGGAGGTCGTCGGTGCGTCCTGCTGCATCCAGGTAGCTGAGCGCCCCGGTCGCCTTCACCACATTCCAGGCCTGGTAAAGATTATTCGAGCAAACGGAGGGGTACTTATCATAGAGGGTTGTGCCGGTGTGATCGAGGAACAGGGCAGTGGGCGCCGCACCACAGCTTCCTCCGGTCTGCGCAGCCGCATTCGATGACGCCGCATAGGTGATGGCTCCGTCCGACTGCAAGCGGTAGGTCTCCATCAGTCCGGTGCTGTTATAAACCGCACCGAATAGATATTTTCCATTTAGCGCGAGCGCTGCAAGGTTATCTGAGAAGGGCGAGCCGGGGATTGGCGTGAGCTTGCCGTCGGGACCTGCCGTCCCTGCAAATACCTCTGCCGTGCAGCAGGAGCCGATCTGGCTGGAGATATAAACCCAGGCGGATGGTCCGGAGGTGGTTGTTGTATCAGGTTCGGGGCTCGACTGCGCGAGGGATATCGTCATGCACAGCACTGCGCACGCGATGGCAACGATGAGTTTGCGCATCATAGTAGGCACTCCAGAAGACGCCCGGGCCACAGTCCGCGCTAATGCGTAATTCCTTTAAGCTTCTTTCCCCGATTGGATCGAAAAGACGGATGGACGCCCCAGGCGAGCTAACCAGGTAAGATGCTGGATTGCTGTGAGAAGGTACGATCCAGGACAAAAACTCCCGAATCCGAGCATTCACTCAGAACGCGCCGCGCCGCGCGGTGGCTGTCCCATTTCGGAGCCACCACGCGCAATACGAATCCCCAGGCAGGACAGAGTCAGATTGCGCATGACAAACGCACCGCTGATTCCCGAAGCGCGTTCCGCTCCGCATCCTCTGGCCTAATGGCCCGGGATTTTCTGCCATACCGCGAGTGGAACACCAGTTGCGAGCGGATACGCGGCTACGATGCGGGAGGCGGCATTTCTGATGCCGCGCGTTCCGTGCTCCGCAACCGGTCGTCTTTCGGCTGCACTTCGACTGGCTGCACGGCGATATTCTGTGCACCGTTTACCGCATAGGGTGATCCCGGCGCCGGAGTCCAGCCGTCCTCGTCCACGTTGAATACCCAGAGCTTTCCAGCGGCCTGGCTGATGGCATACAGGTGACCATGGCCGTCCCAGAACATCTGGTCGACTTCCTGCCGCGTGAGCAAACCGGGCATAGCGCGCACCGGCGATGCGCCGTCAACCCTAAATACCTGCAGGCCATGATTGCCGGCCACCGCTACGAGCGTTCCCGAGGGCGCCATCGCCAAGTCTGTCAGGCTGCCCACCGCGATCTTCGGCATGTTGTCTGGTGTGCTGTTGGTGGTCAACGTGCCATCTTCGCCGATGGAGTAGGTCGCGAGTTCAAAGGGTCCTTTGGGCTGAGGTGATCCGGCTGCAGGATACACCGGTACCACTAGGTGATCGTGGGAGTCGGCGACTGCGAGATAGGGACACCAGTCCTGGTTGCCGTCGCGAGCGGGCAGAGGAGAGTCGGCGCTGATTCGGGTGAGCGAGCCGTCGTAATGCCGCAAAAATCCGTATATGAGCGGGCGGTTGGCAGCGCAGCCTGCCCCGAAGGCGAAGCGATTGTCGGCGCTGAACCGCAGCAGGGCTCCGTTCATCCCCGCGCGCGCCTCGTGGACCAACTCCAGCCGACCGGTCGCTTTGTCCACCTGGAACGCCTGGTATGCCGCCTCTGCGCAGTTGGTTCCGTACGAACCGACGTTGTAGACCGTAGCGCCGGCGTGATCCACGAACAGAGCGCCCGCGTTGTCGCAGGTTTCTCCCGGGCGCACCACGTTCGTAGACGCCGTCGAGCGCAGCACGCCATCGGAGGCGATCGCGAACGAGCGGATGTAGGCGCCGGCGGGCTCGGACCCAAAGAGATATTTGCCGTTGACGGCCAGGAAGGTGACATCCGCCGCGACCGGGGAGCCATCTACCGGCGTCAGTTCACCGGTTGAACTCGCCGCGAACCCGTACACCTGGGCGCGGTTCGAGTCGCCGACCCGCGCCGATACGTACACGTACGCGTCAGCGTTGCGTCGGCTACCAGCCTGCTGTGAGATCAAGAGAGGTGCCTGGGCAAGAACCGCCGCTGCGGAGAAACCTGCGCCCAGAACGACGGCCGCTATTCCGCGTATCATAGGACGTACTCCACGCCGCGCCCAAATCGTTCCGCTTCAAGATAAGTTAGTCACTCTAATGGTCGGCCCGAGTTTTGCGGAACGCGCCAGACCGGCGAACTATCCCGTAAGATGCGGAATCTCTGCTCGCGGAAGAAAACGCCCGGCCTATTTTTCGCCCCTTAGTACCCCCCGATTTAATACGTGCTCACCTGGTTGGTATGCCGCCGTAGATACCAGCACGGCACAAACCCATCCTGCGGATACATCGACAGCGCGCACGGCACTTCCTCTGACCCCGTGTAATCAATCTCCTGCTTCTGGTCTTTCAGTGGGGCCGACACGAAGTGGTTCACCGTGTACTTCGATCGCGGCGATCCCGACAGCTTGAATACCGCCCAGTCCACGGCAAACGAGATCACCAGGAACGCCGCAATCGCGAGCGCCGCAAGGCGCGTCCTGCGCATCATCGAACCTCTCCCTGCATCGGACGTGTCGGGATCACCAATGCGAGAAATACCTCAATTCCCCGCTCCCGCCGCGATCAGTCGATCCAGTTCCTCCACCGCGCGCTCCAGCTCCTCCACGATGCGATTCGATGGCCGCGCGCGAAACACCCTGAGCAGCTCGCGGTAATACCACATCTGCTGCTCGCGCCCGCGCTTGAATCTCGCCCAGACCTTCTCCCCCGCTTCGCGATAGTCCGCAATAATCGTTCGCACGTTGTAGAGTTTGTCCGCCGCCGAAATCAGTTGTACATCGAGCGGCTCCGTCTCGAGCCTCTTGATGTACCGGGCCTTCCGGTCCTCCCAGGGCTCCTTGTCGCTCTCGTCCTCCGCCAGGCTGTCCGACATCCCTTCTACCATGCGCGCCACGTCCACGCCGAAGCTGTGCTCTATATCGCGCAGCCGCATCTCGCCGCCGTGGTCTTCCGCCGCGTCGTGCAAAAGCGCCGCGATCGCCATGTCTTCCGTGACTTCCACCGGTGCATGTCCCGTCTCGCCGATCACCAGCGAGGAGACTCCGAGCAGGTGCGCCATCGCCGGAATTTTCGATCCCCTTCGCGTCTCGATGTGCAGATGCCGTACATAATCCACCGCCTGCGTGAACCGCGCCGACAGGAACAGGTTTTTTCCCTGTTCGCCCATTTGGCCCTCCTCCGTTGTCCAGCCCATCGCATACCAGACACAAAAGCCGGCCCCGCGGGCCGGCTTTTGTGCTTCGATTCTTCCACGCCTCAGGGCATTACGCTAGTGCTTCACAGATGCAGCCCGCGGCGAGATACCGCTCAGTTCCGCGGCCCGCGCCTCCGCGTACGCCGCCGCGCCCAAAACCGCCGCCCGGCTCTCCAGGATCACCCGCACCGGCATATTAATGAGCAACTGGCTAAGGCGCCCTTTGTCGGTGAACGCCTTCATGAACGTGCCGTCCTTGAGCTTCTCGAGGATGCGTGGCGCAATGCCGCCGCCGATATACAATCCGCCCACCGAGAGGACCTTCAATGCCAGATTGCCGGCCTCTGCGCCGTATGCCGAGACGAACATGTCCATCGTCTTCACGCAGATTTCGCTCTCTCCGCTCAGGGCCCGCTGGGTGATCACGGTGTTGTAGTCCGCAGCGCCGGCCATCTCCTTGGCCACGGCCGGCTCCACGGGGATGCCGCGCACGTCGCGCAGGAACTCGTAGATGTTGGTCATGCCCATGCCGCTGACCACGCGCTCCCAACTGATGCGCCCGTTGTACTTCTGCTTCAGGAATCGCAACAGGTCGATCTCGTCTTCGTTGCGCGGCGCGTAATCGGCATGTCCGCCCTCTGACGGGTACGGCACGTGAATGCGCCCATTCCACGTCAACAATCCCTCGCCCAGGCCGGTGCCGGCCGCAATCAGCGCGCGGTTGCCGGTCTGGCTCGGATCACCTTCGCTCAACGTGTAGATCTGGTCCGGCTGCAACTCGGCAATGCCGTAGCCGTTCGCCTCCAGATCGTTGATGAGAAATACGTGCTGAATGCCCAGGCTGGCGGACAGCTCGCGGCTGTCCAGCGTCCAGGGCAGGTTCGTCAGGCGCAAGCGGCCATCGCGCACCGGTCCCGGCACGCCGAAACACGCCGCCGTGGCCTTGTCGCCGCCCAGAAACTCTTTCACAATCGCTTCCAGCCCCGCGTAGTCCTTCGCCGGAAAGCGCTCCTCGCGCCGGTGCTCCAGTTTTCCGTTGTTGAAGTCGTATAACGCCAGGTGGACTTTAGTGCCGCCTACATCGCCGGCAAGGATCATCTTTCTCTCTCCAGAACCCCGCAGCCTTCCCCATTTGTCGCGGGTAGAAGGGCGGCAGCGGCCTTATCCAGAAACAAGGTGAGTATACCGCTTGTGGGCCATATCAGTTGGCTGGGCAGCCGCTC
>Ga0134126_10007616_pt1 | contig 13598 bp, 8 predicted proteins | sample KB31752_FD_96881 | JGI IMG/M metagenome (GOLD analysis project Ga0134126, IMG submission 96881) | Terrestrial soil microbial communities with excess Nitrogen fertilizer from Kellogg Biological Station, Michigan, USA - KB3-175-2 | ecosystem: Environmental > Terrestrial > Soil > Unclassified ...
GTGATGATCGGCACATACATGACCCGGCGGCGGCTGGCTTCCCCATATAATGGAGATTGCTGGGCGCGATGCCAGATACGGCCGTCATGCACGGTCAGATCGCCGGCATAAAGATCGAAGCCGATCTCGCGGCGGTCGGGATTGTTGTCGATGAAATACTTTTTGCCGAACAACAGACGGAACACGCCTTGTTTATGTGTTCCAGGCAATACCCGAAGACCGCCATTTTCAAACGGCGTATCATCGAGATGGATGCCCACATTAAGCATCGGCATGATCTTCTGGCCGAGGAAAAGATCCCGGGGACTATCGGTATGCCAGCCCATCTGCGTGAAATTGCTTTCCGGCATCCGGACATAGTGATTCAGGATGAGGCCGTCTTTCTCGTTCTCGCTGATGCGTCCTTCATACGGATACAATAATCCCACTAACGCCTGGACGCGGGGATCCTGCAGCATCTCGTGAAGGGGCTTGCTGTAAAGAGAAAGGAAACACATACGCTGGATCATCTTATTCCCATTTTGGTCCTTTCCGAACTTCAGGGGAATACCATTGACCTTGTCACGGCTCTCGTCCAGCCATTGCTTTTCGATCCTGTTGAGCTCCTGTATGAATAATCGAACGGTCTCCGAATTAAGAAAATTCCTGAATACGATCACACCATACTTATCAAAATAGGTAAACTGCTCCTCTGTTAGCTTCTCTCCCAAGACGAAATCGGGGCATTCGAATTTTTTCATAAATGCTAGCTTTTATTAAGAAAAGGAAGGGTCATCCCTTTCCGTTTCAGCATTACTTAATATTAGGGTTAATTGAATTTTAACAAATTGTGAATTCTTTATTAAAAATCAAATGTAAGGAAATTAGATTTTCCATGTTAATTTGCCTCAGTTTTATCGAACAACGTCAATAAATATACTACAAGATTGTCTTTTCTTTCGTACAGACCCCCTCTAAATACCCATTTTCTTGGGCTTTGTTGTCTCCTTGCGTTACCATTTCACGGGAAAGCACAAAACGACAGTCTCAAAGCGGTTCCGGTGGACAAGTTGAAACTGCCGATCAAGAGTCCCGCAAATATACGGCATGTTCTTATTCTGCCAATTATCGCCAGTTCAATCGAAACGGGCTGGTCCTTTGGTCTTGCCAGCGCAGCAACCTTCCATATTAAAAAGGGCGATACCGTCACAAGGACCTCTAACGTGCAGGCACTGGCGCTTTATACTACCCGTCACCAGTTTGTTGCAGCTTTAAATGGTTCTATTTACTTCCCGGGCGAAAGGTTCATTTTCAATGAGCAACTATCCTACAGCCTGTACCCGGATGACTTCTGGGGTCTGGGTAAAAGGACGCAGGACAGCTGTAAGGAATCTTATAAATATAAGCAGTATTATATATACTTGCACCCGCAATTTTTGATCAGCCACAATCTTTTTTTGGGTGTTATCTATGCTTATCAGCGGGTTTTCGACGTGGACTATCATGCCGGCGGTCTTTTCGATAAGGAGGATATCCCGGGCCGTTACGGCTATCATGTTTCAGGAGCAGGCGTGAGCCTCACCTTCGATACGCGTAACAACGCCTTCGCGCCGGATCAGGGGATGATGCTGCAGTTCTACGTCAATCCCTTTGCCTCCTTTCTCGGGTCTGATTATCAGTATACTAACTATGTCCTCGATCTTCGCCGTTTCGTACGGATCTATAAGGAACAGGTGCTGGCGGTGCATGTCTGGGGAAGTTTGAATTCGGGAGATGTCCCGCTGCGGAGCCTGGCCTTCCTGGGCGGGGCCAATATTATGCGGGGGTATTATGCGGGGCGCTACAGGGACAAGAATGCAGCGGCTATACAAGCCGAATACCGTGTTCCGTTATGGTGGCGTTTCAGCGCCGTCGGTTTCGGGTCCATCGGCAATGTGGGACCCGAACTGAAAGACATCGATTTTCAATGTTTGAAGTATTCCTTCGGAGGAGGGCTGCGGATCGCGCTGAATCAAAAAGAGCGGTTGAATCTGCGGCTCGATTATGGGATTGCGCAGGGGTCGCAGGGATTTTATCTGCAGCTGGGAGAGGCATTTTAGGGGGAAAGGCCGGGGGCGGAAGATGGGTGTGCCACGGGAGCGGTAGCCCGTGAGCGGCAGGTGATAGGCAGGCGGGTGGATCGCAGGGCAGTGGGCAACCTGGGGATGGCAGACGACATGCGGGCGGGTGGATCGCAGGGGGGAGGGTAGCCCGCGGGCGGCAGACGGGTATGTCGGAGAGGGGAGGGGTAGCCCTTGGACGACGGGGCCGGGGGCTCCATTATTCCTTCGCAATGCTATGTACCATGACCCACCAGGCAAACCATCCATACAGAAAGCCGCCCAGGATGTCCACGGTATAATGTACATGCTGGACCAGCAGCAGGAAGGCTACGGCAAAGGTCACTACGAGGGCTATCCGTCGATCTTTCTTACCGTTAAGACAGAGGAAGAGCAGGAACATGGTCGACGTATGGCCGGACGGGAACAGGTCCTTCGTTATGAATTTCGGTCCATAAAAGAAATTGCTCAGCGGGTCGACCAGACCTATCAGGTTGGCGGGGGGCTCCAGTGGCAGCAGGTAGATGGTCAGCATCCGGAGGAGGCTCAATAAAAAATAAGACCAGAGAAATACGAGCAGGATCCGGGGGGTCTGTATGGCGCGGACGAGCGTCAGCAGGGACAGGCTCCAGATCAGGATAAAAAGCGGAACGGAGACGTTACGCGCGGGCAACCAGCGCAGGATAGGATCGGCGAGGGGGGTACCGGGACGATGTTCGATCCACTGGAAAAAGATAGGAAAACAAGATAAAGTGGCCAGGACAAGGATAACTCCGATGATCATCTTGGAACGAAAACCCGGAACGCTCCAGGCTCCCTGCCATTCCTGCTTTACTTCAATGAAAGTCGATTGAGACATACCTACCCGGCAAATTTAGCCAAAAGCGCGGGTTAACACAAACATAATACAGGAACGAATCAGGATTTATTATTGAACTTGTTGCTCCGCAACGTCGCAAGCGACGCCTAACCGGGGCTAATGTCTGCGAACCTTCGGTTCGCGAAAGGCCCGGGGCCTTTCAGCCCAGCAGGCGCTATGGCGACTCAGTAATGCCACCTCACGAATGCCTCCATGGCGGCATACTTCGTGAACCCCAGCTGCGCGTAGAGATGGGCGGTATTGGCATTGCGGTCTTCAGCCCGTTGCCAGAATTCGCGGCTATCGTTACCCTGGAAGGGCACCATATCCTTTTGCGATTGGTGGATGAAGATGCCGAATCTTTTCTTGAGGACCTGATCGGGGCTCATGGGAATGGCCATTTCGATCTCGCTGATGTCCCATTCCTGCCAGGCGCCCTTGTACAACCAGAGCCAGCAGTCTTTTAGCCAGGGGTCGCCCGCGGCCTTGAGCCGGCGCAGCGATTCAAAGACGACATCGAGACATACTTTATGCGTACCGTGCGGATCGGCCAGATCGCCGGCGCAATAGATCTGCTGTGGTTTGAGCTTGCGCAGCAGCCCGACCGTCAGTTCGACATCCATTTCGCCCATCGGCTTTTTCTCGATGGTGCCCGTCTCATAGAACGGCAGATTCATGAAATGGATGTTCGTGCCGGGGATGCCCACATAACGACAGGTGGCCTTGGCCTCGCATCGGCGGATCAGCCCCTTGATGGCCCGGATCTCCGCAGTATCGATATCGCTGGCCTTTTTGGTCCGGAGATAATTGGTGGCCTGTTCGAGTATCTGTGACGATTTCTTACTGTCGATGTCCGACAACACTTCGAAACCGACCGCGAAATCGAGGAACCGGGTTACGAACTCATCGGTCACGGCGATGTTTCCCGATGTCTGGTAAGCCACGTGTACGTCATGTCCCTGGTCTTGCAGCCGCATGAACGTGCCTCCCATCGAGATGATGTCATCGTCCGGGTGAGGGGAGAAGATCAGACAGCGTTTGGGAAAAGGTTCGGACCGTTCGGGGTGCGATGGAAGATTGGCCGCAGGCTTGCCGCCCGGCCAGCCGGTGATGCTATCGCGCAGCATATAGAATACCTGCAGGTTGATCTCGTACGCATCTCCTTTCTCCACCAGCAGATCGCTGAGACCATTGTCATTATAATCGCTGTTGGTAAGACTCAGGATCGGCTTTTCCAACCGGAGCGCCATATTGACCACGGCCTTGCGCATCATGGCAGGTGTCCACACCATATCCCCTGTGAGCCAGGGAGATTTGAAACGCGTGAGCTCGGAGGCCGCAATGTCATCGACCACGAATACGACATCGTTATGTTGCTGAAGCAATGAAGCCGGTATTTGTTCCGTGACGTTGCCCTCCACCGCCTTCCGGATCACGGGCGCCTTGAGCTGGCCCCAGGCCATGAGCACAATGCGTTTGGCCTTCAGGATGGTGCTGATGCCCATGGTAATGGCGAGTCTGGGCACCTGTGAAATATTCTGAAAATCGTGCGAGTTGGCGATGCGGGTGGAATTCTCCAGGGGCACCAGCCGGGTATGCGAATAGATGCTGGAACCCGGTTCGTTGAAGCCGATGTGACCGTTGTTACCGATGCCCAGGATCTGGAGATCGACGCCGCCCGCCTTTTCGATCATCTGCTCGTATTGGATGCAATGCTGTTTGATCTCTTCTTTTTTCCACTGTCCATTAGGGATATGACAATTGGCGGGATCGATATCCACCTTATCGAAGAGGTGTTCCTTCATGAAACGGTTGTAGCTCTGCAGCGCATCGTTGTCGATGGGATAGTATTCATCGAGATTGAAGGTGATGACATTGCGGAAGCTGAGGCCTTCGTCGCGGTGCAGACGCACCAGCTCGGCATACAGGGATTTGGGGGAGGCGCCCGTCGCCAGTCCGAGGACCGCTTTTTCGCCGCGGCTTTCCTTGTCACGGATGATCGCCGCAATTTCTTTTCCAATGAAACGGGAGCCTTCTTCCAACGAACTGAAAATCTTTACGGGTATCTTCTCGAATGAGTCTACCATGCCCATGGTCTGAAAAAGTTAGTTTGTCTTGAATGTAGTGGTGTCGCGCCGCGAAAATAAAGCATCCTTCGGACGCCGTCAACAAAAGGTGCCGAAACCGTGAAAAATGTAATGTTGCGAACCCGCAAAAAGGAAAAAAATCAATTCGAGCGAGCCCGGCAGCCTGCTTCTGAGCGCCTTTATGGCCTGGTAAAGCAGATTGCGTGCCGCCTGATAATTGATATTCATGATATCGCTGACCTCTTCGTAGCTGAGGTTCTGGTAGTATTTCAGGTAGATGATCTCTTTCTGCCGGTGGGACAGACCGTTCAGCGCGACCGTGACGATCTTTTCTTTTTCGTCGCTGTCCTGCCGGGCAATGAGCGAAGACTCGGGACTCCATTCGAAACCGCCTTCGTCTTCCTTCAAAGGAACGGTGTCCTGCATTCGATCATATTTCTTTAGCAACTTGTATTTCAGTGCCTTGAGGAGATACGCGCGGACCGAGAGCACCGGCGTCCGGGATTTGGCCTGCCAGAGCTCGATGAACAGTTCCTGGATGCTGTCCTCCAACACCTCCGTATTCGCCGTGAACTTGCTGCCGTATCTGACCAGGGATTCGTAATGCCGTCTGAACAACAGCGAGAAAGCTTCTTTGTCGCCGTTGCGAAAGGATTCCCAAAGCGTTATGTCCTGGCCGTCATTACTCAAGAGATAGTTATGGTTGTGATATGCAAATCAAAGGAGGAAAATACAGCAATATTATTTTCGGGTAAAATATTTGATGAAAATCGCTAAAAAAACGGAAAAAACAGGGCATACACCGTTTGGAAGATTATCTTTACGGATTAGTTCTCAGCCAACCATCATGCAAACGCACTATACGGAACCTGAACAGCTTTTAGCGGATGAATCTTTTCTTTCCTGGCATTTCCGCGGGGAAGGGAGAGAGGATTGGGATCGGCGCATGCAGGATCAACCGGGTCTGGCGAAGCTGGTGCAGGAAGCGTCGGCGTTATTGGAGACGATCAGGGTCCGGGAGGAGCAGGTATCCGAGCGGCGTCGCCAGGATGCCGAGGAAGCTCTTTTCAAAAGGATAGACGCATTGGCGGGAATGCCATCGATTGCAGGGGAGGGGATGCGGGCCGGGGACGCGAAGAGAACAGGTCTGGAGTCCGGGAAAATGGAGGAAGAGCAGGGCGCGAAGGTTCAGCTAATGGAGGCGAAGGAGCCCGTGCGGCGCAATTTGTATGGGCGCTGGATGATCGCGGCGGCAGTATTGATATTGCTTGCCGGCGCCGTCGTGGTGACGGTGCGGATGGCAGGAGAAAGACAGGTGACGACGACTTTCGGACAGATAGCACAGCGACAACTGCCGGATGGTACGGAGGTGATGCTGGATGCCAATAGTCGTCTGACGTATCCCAGGGGATGGAAGGATGGCGCGGACAGGGAGGTATGGATCAGTGGAGAGGCTTATTTTCATGTCCGGAAGACTCCCTCATTAAGCCGCTTCATCGTTCATACGGATCATTTCGACGTCATCGTAACGGGGACACGGTTCAATGTGGTCAACCGGCATGGAGAGGAAAATATCCTTTTGCAGGAAGGCAGTGTCGTGCTGCGGCAAAAGGGCGGAAAGGCAATGGAGCTGCAGCCGGGTGATTTTGTGCGTTTTCATGCAAGCGGCGCCGAACGCAGCGATGTCAGGAGCGACAGTGTCATTGCATGGAAGGATCAGAAACTCGTTTTTAACCGGACACCCTTGCGGGAACTGGTAACCATCGTCAATGATCATTATGGGGTCAACCTGCAATTGGAGAATGCATCGCTTGGCGACAGTACGATCACGGCCATACTGCCAAACAATAACCTGGATGTATTATTGCAGTCGCTGGAGGCGACTTCGGAATTCGACATCAGTAGAAAAGAAGGCCAGATAACGATCCTGGCGCACCAGGGAAACTAACTAATATCGAAACACTGCGTCATGAGAAAATCAGGCTTATATGCTTGCCTGCTTGTATTTTTTCTAGGCATGGTCCTGGCCTGCCCGGGACAGCCGACGCCCGCCAGTTCACAGCCGCTAATCGAAGTACTCACCCAACTCAATAAGACCCGGGGCATCTATTTTCTCTTTTCCCGCGGTTCGCTTGCCACCACTCCCGTCAATGTTCCCATATCGTCACCCGGCGCCAGCATCGAGAAGATCCTGAACCAGGTGCTGAAGAACACCGGTCTCCGTTATAAAAAAGTGGACGACCGTACCTTCGTCATCCTGGACAAACGGCCGGCGACCCCGACAGATGTCGTCGACAGTATCGCAGGAGAAAGTTCTACCGATCTGAGCCCGGTGCCGGCAGGCGAAATTCGCCGGGATTTCGTCACGGGTCATGTCCTGACCAGCGATGGAAGGTATCTTCAGGGCGTAAGCGTTACGGTAGGCCATACGAACCGGGGAACTACCACCGACCTGGCGGGATACTTCGAGCTCGGTGCGGTGCGCGAAGACACGCTTGTTTTTTCATTCGTAGGCTATAAGATGCGGAAGATAGCCGTCGGCAGGATCCCTCCGGAGGGCATCCTTCTGGAAGTCGGCGACCAGCCGCTGACGGAGGTGTTGATCACGTCGCTGGGTATCCGCAAACAGCAGCGATCGCTGGGGTATGCCACCAGCGAGCTCGACGGTCAGGTGTTTGCCGGGTCGCGAACGGCGAATCCGGGAGACGCTTTGATCGGTCTGTCAGCCGGTGTCAGCGTAGCGGAGAACGCGACGGGGCCTTATGGCAGCAGCCGTGTGCTCATCCGGGGCAATGCCTCGCTCAGCGGAAACAACCAGCCCTTATACGTAGTGGACGGCATTCCCTACGACAACACGACACAGAGCAGCGCGGGGCAGTACGGTGGTATGGACCTTGGCGACGGTCTTTCCAATATCAACCCCGACAATATCGAGTCGGTGCTGATCCTGAAAGGCGTGGCGGCATCGGCGCTTTACGGTTACCGGGGGGGCAACGGCGCCATCCTGATCCGGACCAAATCCGGCTCGAGAACGCATGGCATCGGCGTTCAGCTGAACGATAATTTCACGGCGAACCCGGTCGTCGACGAAAGGGATTATCAATACGCATATGGTCAGGGTCTCTCGGGTCTGAAGCCGGTGACGGAGCCAATGGCGCTCGCCGCGCCGTATTACAGCTGGGGCGCAAAGCTGGATGGTTCGCCCGCAGTGAACTTTTTGGGTAATACCGTTACCTATAGCCCCGCAAAAGAGAATTTCCGGAATTTTTACCGTACGGGTCTGACCAACCAGGTATCGCTTGCCCTGACGGGCGCCAATAGTAAAGGGCACTTCCGGCTGGGTATTACCGATCTGCATCTGGCAGCGGCGGTCCCGAATTCCACGATGCAACAGCAGGGATTCAATCTCAACTCCTCGTATTTCGTAACCAACCGGCTGCAGCTGGATCTGACAGCAGACTATGTCTTCGAACAGGTGGGCAACAGAGCTTCGCTGTCGGACGATCCCGGGAATGTGAATGCAGCACCGTTGTACGTTGCCAACTCCTTCGATATCCGATGGATGAAGACACATACAGTGACGTCTTCCGGCATCGAATGGATGCCGGGTAACAGCGATCCGTATTTCGAGAACCCATATTATATCGCCTATGACTACCGGAACTCCACCGATCGCAACCGGCTGACGGGCGGTCTAACGCTTAAGTATAACATCACGGGCTGGCTGTATCTGCAGGGCCAGGCATCGCGCGACGGTTACCAGTTCAATGTCACGCAGATCGTCCCTTCGGGAGTGCCCTATACGCGCAGCGACGGAGTGCATGGCGGCAATCTTACGCAGTATGAAGTGAATTTTCATGAAGTGAACGTCAGCGGGATGGTCGGAGTGCAAAAAAAATTCGGTGAAAGGTGGGCCTTCAACGCCGATGCCGGCGTCAACCGGGTGGACAATTCGAATACGATCCAGGGTATCGGGGCGGTACCCGGCTCGACCTATCGGGCGGCGGGGCCTTTCCAATCTGCGGGAGACTACAGTGCAGCCGATATTGTAAACAAGCCTTACAGTGATTTCCTGCTGCGTTACCGGGTGAATTCGGTTTACGGAAGTGCGGATCTCTCCTATAAGGACTATCTCTTCCTGACGGCTACGGCGCGGAACGACTGGTTTTCTACGCTGAATATCCGTACGGATCATTATCTGTATCCGTCGATGAGCGGGAGCTGGCTTTTTTCGGAAACCTGGCGACTACCGTCTTGGGTCACTCTCGGAAAGCTGAGGGCTTCGTATGCGACGTCGTCCAATGGAACGGAGCCCTATCAAAATACGCTGTCCTATGGGATACGCGGGGGCTATACGATCTCCGGGCAGACGCTGGGCTATATTGCCTCGGGGAGTCTGCCCAATGCGGATCTTCGTCCGGTAAGCATCGCCGAAAAAGAGCTCGGATTGACGGCCAGGTTCCTGCGTGACAGGGTGGGTATCGACGTGGCACTGTACAACAAACAGACCACGAACGATATCGTTAAAGTGTCTGTCAGCCCGACTTCGGGGTATTACGTGTATATCGAGAACATCGGTCGTATCCGGAATAAAGGAGTCGAGCTGCAGTTCGACGTCTCGCCGGTAAAGGAAGCGCAGTATGGATGGAATGTCTCCTTCAATTATGCCGTCAACAACAATAAGGTGCTCTATATCGGCGATCAGCCCAGTATCGTGATCAACGGCTCTTACCCGCGATGGGGCAGCGAAGTCAGCATCAGCAATGTGGTCGGGCTCCCTTATGGTCAGATCATGGGCTATGCCTACAAACGGGATGCGAAAGGCCGCATACTCATCAGCGATGGGATCTCCAATCCCGCGCCTGCGGGCGAGCCGGAGCAAACGGGCGTTATCCCGCTGGGTTCTACCGTCTACCGGCAAATGGGCGGAATGACCAATACATTCCGGTGGCATGCCTTAACATTATCCGTGCTGGTCGACTTCAAATACGGGGCAAAGCTATATTCGGGTACTAACCTGTTGCTGGATTATTATGGTTTGCAGAAGAACACGCTTGCCGGCAGAGAGGCGGGATATGTAGGGAAGGGAGTGATGGAAGACGGTCATCCGAATACCATCGCAGTTCCGGCACAACAGTACTGGCAGGATATCTCTGCCGGCGGATCGGATCATATCGCGGAGGAATTCGTGTATGATGCCAGCTTCATCAAGCTGCGGAGCGCCGTCCTTACCTGGACGGCCCCGCCGGGGATGCTGAAAACCAAAATCGTAAAGGGATTGAGCTTCTCGGCCGTAGGGCGAAACCTCGCGATCCTGATGAAGCATGTCCCGAATGTGGACCCGGAGTCGAGCATCAACAATACCAATGGCCAGGGACTCGAGCTGAGCGGTTATCCCGCGACGCGGAGCTGGGGATTCAATATGAATATAAAATTCTGATGGGATGAAGAAGATGGTAACATGGATTTTCCTGTTTGTTTGCCTGCTGACCGGCAGCGGGTGCAGGAAGGACTTTGTCGCCATCAATACCGATCCCAATGCCATCAGCGAGACACAGATCAACTTCAACGATCTGTTCACCAATGCCGAGCTGCTGACCTCGGGCAATTCGGACGGCAACGGGTACGAGGACTGGCGGAACAACCTGATCTATTCGGGCTGTATGATCCAGCATTTTTCCTCCACCTTCTCCTATTGGGTCGGAGATAAGTACCTGTTTAACGGAAACTATAATTCGGCATATTGGGATCAGAATTACCCCAATAGCATTGCCGATATCGTCGCCGTGCTGAACCATGCCGGCAAGGATTCGACCCAGGCGAATTTCTACCAGATCTGCCGGATATTCCGGGTCTTCATGTTCCAGCGTCTGACGGATATGTATGGGGACTGCCCGTATACGCAGGCCGGGCTCGGCTATATCGGCGGCGTTACGGCTCCGAAGTATGACCGGCAGCAGGACATCTATGCCGACCTGCTCAGGGAATTGCAGGCGGCGGCCAGCGCGCTGGATCCTTCGCGTCCCAATACCATCGGCGCTGCGGATCTGCTGTATGGAGGCGACCCCGTGGGTTGGAAGCGGTTCGCATATTCGGAGATGGTCAGGCTGGCGATGCGCATGAGCAAGGTCGACTCCGTCAGCGCGCAACAATGGGTAAAGACGGCGGTGGAGGGCGGTGTGATGACGAACAATGGGCAGAATGCGATCGTGCATCATCAGAATGTGCCGGGTACGCCCGTACCCAATGGGAATGGGTTGATCCTGCTCGGCAACGACCCCAATGGCTATCGGCTGAATACTACGTTCGTGAATTTTTTGAAGAGTACGCAGGACCCGCGGCTGGTCTATCTGGCAACGGTGTGCGCCAATCCTGCCATAGCCTCGGACAAGGGGGATACGAGCTGGTCGCGTCAATTGGGGCAGCCGGGGGGATACGATGCGCCCAACAGCGGAGGGACTTACGATCTGACGAAGGCGCCCGGCTGGACGGGTAATCAAAATGCATATTCCGTTGTGAACCGGTATACGTTTGCACGGCTGGATGCGCCTACCTTTTTTCTTACTACGGGTGAGACAGGGTTGATGCTGGCCGAGGCCGCGCAACGCGGGTGGATCGGCGGTGATCCCGCCCAATATTATGGTTCCGCGGTACGGGCAGCGATGCTGCAATTGGCGCAGCAGGCGGGGGGTGGGCCTGCCGACTCGCTGGTCGGGGCCTGGCTGACCGCGCATCCGTATAATTCCGCGGACGGGTTGGAACAGATAAACGATCAATACTGGATCGCAGGTTTTATGGATGAGAATGAATGTTTCGCCAATTGGCGGAGGAGTGGTTATCCGGTGTTGGCGCCGGTGAATTATCCCGGGAATGTGACAGGGGGGACGATCCCGCGACGCTTTACTTATCCACCCAGTGAGGCTTCGGCCAATATGGTCAACTATAATGATGCGGTCTCGAGGCTCGCGGGAGGCGACAAAATGACTTCAAGGGTGTGGTGGGATCGGTAGATAGACCGGTCGGTCTATGACAGAAAGGCGGGCGAACAGAGGGCGGCGGCCTTCGTTGACCTCCCGGTTGGGCGAGGGGCAAAAGATTTTTACCAAAATCACATTACAAAGGCGGCGGTCGGGGCACATATCCCCCGGAGGACCATTGCTGCCATGTCAAAAAAATATATCGGGGTCGAGGATCTATTGCTGGACGAATCATTTCTTTCCTGGTATTTCCGGACTGACGACCGCTGCATCCTGCAGTGGGAGGCCTGGATGGCTTCCGATCCTCAAAACCGGGCACGGGCCCGGCAGGCCGTTGCTTTCCTACGTTGGCTGACGCGCGCGGATAAAGAAATCCTACAGGAACAAATCACCCAATCGGAGAGCAGGCTGCTCGCGAAGATCCGCGAGGCCGAGGAGCGGGTGGTAGTCCCTATGGCTGGTAGAGGTGTACGATGGCGGTGGGTCGCCGCCGCGTCCGTTCTGCTGGTCGTCGCGGGCATTTATACCATTCTGAAGCTCCCGCGTATCCCTCCCGCCGTACATACCGCCTATGGCGAAATCAAAGAGAACCGTCTGCCCGACGGTACGACCGTTGTAATGAATGCCGACAGCAAGCTGACCTTTTCTCCCGGCGGGAAAGACGGGAAGGATGGCTGGAAGGACGGGAAGGACAGGGAGGTGTGGCTGACGGGAGAGGCATTTTTCCATGTCGCGAAGACACCACTCAAGAGTCGTTTCATCGTTCACCTGAACCATTTCGATGTCATCGTCACCGGCACGCAATTCAATGCCGTCAACCGGGGGCAAAAAGCCAATGTCATGCTGAAAGAAGGAAGTGTTATCCTGCACACCGATCAGGGAAAGGAATTGAAAATGGCGCCCGGCGATTTTGTGGAGTACCGCAATACCGGGTTGCAGAAGAAAACGGCCAAGGCAGACAGTGTCCTGGCCTGGAAAGAGCATAAGCTCATTTTTTACGGAACGCCGTTGCGAAAGCTGGTCGAGGTCATCGAGGAGGATTATGGCGTAAAGGTCGTGATAAAGGGGGATTCGGTGGGCAGCAAGCCGATCTATGGCATCCTTTCCAATGACAACCTGGACGTATTGCTGGAGGCGCTGAAGGCGACAGGGGATTTTGCGGTGGAACGACAGATCGACGATACCATTACCATATCGGACACACATCCATAAAACCTTTCATTATCAAACAAAAGCTGCTTAAAATGAGAAAAACGAATTGCAATCTTCGTTCGCTCGGCTTTCTGCTGAGCATGCAAGTGTGCTTTTCCGTAGCCGCCTTTTCGCAGTCTTCCTACGCGTATGCGCCGAAGACAGTTGGGGTAGCCGGGCAAAAAGCCAACGTCAAAGATCAGCCGGAAGAGGGGATGCAGAAACAGACCCTTTTCAACGTGCTGAAGGAGCTGAACAGGACCAAAGGGATCTATTTCCTTTTTTCGGACGGGTCGCTGGGGACCAGGATCGTCAACGCCCTGCCGGCAGGGAATGTGAGCGTGGAAAGGACGCTGCAGCAGGTATTGATGAACACCGGGTTGAAATTCAAGAAGGTCAATGAAAA
>Ga0134126_10007617_pt1 | contig 13596 bp, 10 predicted proteins | sample KB31752_FD_96881 | JGI IMG/M metagenome (GOLD analysis project Ga0134126, IMG submission 96881) | Terrestrial soil microbial communities with excess Nitrogen fertilizer from Kellogg Biological Station, Michigan, USA - KB3-175-2 | ecosystem: Environmental > Terrestrial > Soil > Unclassified ...
AGCCGCCAGCCGGAGATCGGAAAATTCTCGACGGCGCGCTGCGTCTGGGCGCCGTAGTAGGCTCGGGCAGGAACCTGGACCTCGCCCATCGAATCGCGCTCGATGCGGAAGTCGGTCATAGGGCAAAACTCCTCTCGATTTCGGCGTGCCGACGAGGTTCGTCCCCGCCGCGTTCCCAATGATACCCCTTGGCACGACGGCCACAACCGGCGGAGGACGCTTCTCCGTTCAGGCTGTACTTGATCGGTGTTTTATCCGTGGCCCAAGTCGCTTACTTTCCGATCAGCTTGTCGAACTCGTCCTCGCTGATCACGGCCACGCCTAGGGCTTGGGCCTTCTCCAGCTTGCTGCCGGCCTTTTCGCCGGCCACGACGTAGTCGGTCTTCTTGGAAACGCTCGAAGCCGCCCGGCCGCCGAGCTGCGCAATCAGCTCTTCGATTTCATCGCGAGCGTATCGCGCCAGCGTGCCGGTCACGACCAAGGTTTTGCCCGCCAGCACGCCGGACGCCGATTTTTTGACCGTGATCGGGGCCTCCATGTTCACGCCTTGCCGCTTTAGTTCGGCGATCGTGTCGCGGCCGTAGTCGCCGTGCAGGTATTCGTAGACGCTCTTGGCGATCACCGGCCCGACCTCGTTGACCTCGCTCAACTCTTCCTCGCTGACGGCGGCCAGGGCGTCGATCGAGCCGAAATTCTCGGCCAGCACCGCGGCCAGCCGCGCGCCGACGTGGCGAATCGCCAAGGCGTTCAACAATCGGGCCAGCCCGCGGCTTTTGCTGGCCTCGATCCCGGCCAACAGTTTTTCCGAGGACTTTTGCCCCATCCGCTCTAATCCCGCGAGTTGCTCCAGCGTCAGGCCGTACAGATCGCCATAGCTTTTCACGAGTCCGTCATTGACCAATTGATCGACAAGCTTGTCTCCCAGCCCTTCGACGTCCATCGCATTGCGGCCGGCGAAGTATCGCAGCCGCTCTTTGAGCTGCGCCGGGCAGTTCGGATTCGGGCAGCGGATGTACACGCCCCCTTCGTCCTTGACCAGGCCCGTGCCGCACTCGGGACACTTCTTGGGGAACTCGAATTTTTCCAACTCGCCTTCGCGCAGATGCTTCTCGACTCGCACGATGTGGGGGATGATCTTACCGGCCTTTTCGACGACGACCACGTCCCCCACGCGGACGTCCTTGCGCTCGATCTCGTCGGCGTTGTGCAGGCTGGCCCGGCTGACCGTCGTGCCAGCCAGTTCCACCGGCTCCAGGTTGGCCACCGGGGTGATGGCGCCCGTCTTGCCGATCTGCACCCGAATTTCGTTGAGCTTCGTGGTCGCTTCGTACTTCTCGAACTTGTAGGCGATCGCCCACCGCGGCGCCTTGCTGGTGAAGCCGAGCCGCTCGCGCTGCTCGAAGCGGTTGACCTTGAGCACCAGGCCGTCGATTTCGAAATCGAGCTCGTGCAGGCGCTCGACCAGCGACTCGCAATGCTCGACCGCCGCGTCGAACGTCGGAAAACACTCGACCATCGGCGTCGAGGGCAGCCCGTAGCTGCGCAGCTCGGCGAGAAAGTCCATGTGATTGTCGGATTTCAGCCCTTCGATGGCGCCCACCCCATGACAGAACAATCGCAAATGGCGCTGCGCACAGATGCGCGGATCGAGCAAGCGAATGCTGCCGGCCGCGACGTTGCGAGTGTTGGCATAGGCCGCCTCGCCGCGGGCGGCTTGCTCCTGGTTGAGCTTCACCAGGTCCGAGTTCGTCATGTAGACTTCGCCGCGGGCCTCGACGACCGGCGGCGCGTCGTCGCCCCGCAGCTTCAGCGGCACGTCGCCGATCGTGCGCAGATTGTGCGTGACGTCGTCGCCCACGCGGCCGTTGCCGCGCGTCAGACCGCGAAGCAGCAGGCCGTTTTCATAAATCAGCGATACGGCCACGCCGTCGACCTTTAGTTCGACGACCCATTCGACCGGCTCGTCGGGCAAGCGTTTGGCCACGCGGGCGCCGAACTCGCGCAGCTCGGCGATGCTGTACGTGTTGTCGATCGACAGCATCGGCACGCGATGCGCCGCTTGCGGCAGTTCGGCCACCGGCTCGTCGCCGATCCGCTGCGTGGGGCTGTCGGGCGTAATCAGCTCGGGATGTGCGGCTTCAAGCTGCTTGAGCCGCTCCAGCAGCCGGTCGTAATCCCGGTCGCCGATCTCCGGCGCGGCCTCAACGTAATACTTGTAATCGTGGCGGCGGATCTCGTCGCGCAGTTGGGCAAGCTCGGCTTGAACGTCGTGCTTCATCGAGAGAAAGTCAGTCGAGTTCCTTGACGTAAATATTGGCGAATTGAATCGAATGGCCGTGGTGCTGCAAGGCGATTGGCCCGCGAGCCGGCACGCCGGGCAACTGGGCGTCGTCGAGCACCGTTCGGCCATTGAGTTTGACCGACAGCCGATCGCCCCGCATCGTGATGAGGAAGCGGTTCCATTCGCCGAGCGGATGGTCGGCCTTGATCTTTGGAGTGACGCCGGCGCGGACCTCGGCCGGCACTTTTTTATCGATGCGATAGCCGAAAACCCCGCCCGAACCGACCGGGCAGCACCAGATGTTGACCTGGCTCTTGCTGTTGCCGCGCAGATAGATTCCGCTGTCGCCGGCATCCTGCACCGCTACGGTTTTCGGCTTGCCGTCGTCGTCCTTCGCGTACTCGCCGCTGGGCAAAATCAGCGGGCGAAGCTGCTCTTCGGGCGGGGCGTTCAGCCGCCAATCGACGATCAGTTCGAAGTCGCCGTATTCTTTGGCCGACCAGAGATTTTTGTCGCTCGCCTCGCTTTTGCCGTCGTAGGCCAGAATCCAATTTTCCGCCTTCCAATGCCCTTCGTGCCCCGGCTCGGCCTTCCAGCCGGCGAGGTCGACGCCCGTATACAGCGACTTGAAGCCGCGGTCTTCATCGGCGACGTCCTCCGGCTTGGGATCGGTCGAGGGCAATTCTTGAATCCGCAGGTTGCGAAAATGACATTCCGAGCCTTCCGATTCCAGGCACAGATACCCTTTGCGCGGGCTGCACGCGCTGCCGCCGGAGACGACCTTGCCGTTGACCGCCAGCTTCAGCACGCCATCGCGGCATTCGACGCGATAATGGTTCCACTCGCCGGCCGGCTTCGCGCGGCGCTCGCTCGGCAGGCATCGCGCCCAGCCGCCGGGATGCGGCCGGTCGGGCTGCATCGTGGCGCCGTGGATGGCGAATACGTCGCCGTGGCTGGTGTAGTTTTCGGTGTTCAGCCCGTCCAGAATCTGCACTTCGATCGCCCGGCAGAAGGGCACTCCCGGCGCCGTGACCGGATCGCTCCAGACGAACAAACCCGCGTTGCCCTTCGGATGCAGGTGCTTCCACTCCAGTTCCAGAATAAAGTTCTCGTACTGCTTTTCGGTCCTCAGCACTCCCGTCGGCACGCCGGTCGATACGATCATCTCGTCGCGGGCGGTGAACGTGCCGGGCGCGCAATTCACGTTCACCCAGCCGGTCAAATCGCGGCCGTTGAACAGCGGAGTCCACTCCGGCTCGTCGCCGCGGGCAACGTTTGCCACGAGCATCGCGGCGGCCAGCGCCGGCAAGCAGCCGCGGACGAGGTTGAGGCGTTGGGAAGCGTTCACCGGGCGGACCTCCTGATTCGATTCGGGCGGGCCAAGATCGACGTGCCGGCAATTATCAACCGCCGGCGGCTCCCGCTCAAGCGGGTTGCGGCGACGAGGCCGAATACGTGGGTCAGACTTTCTAGTCTGACCCACGTCAGCCTGGAAAGCCTGACCTACGACCGTAGCGGGCGATCACGGCCAAGTCGAAAAGTTCGCGTTGGTGTCGGCGAGTCCGCTCGACGCGCGGATCGGTAGGATTCTCAAGCGGCGCAAAAAAGTGCAACGAGTCGCTCGTAAATCGTCAAACACTTGCTGAAAGTGAAACCCCCACCCTGTGGAGGAATCAAAGCAAGGCCCTTGCCCAATTCAAACGCCTTGCAATACTGGCCGAGGATCTATCAGATGCTATATCGGTGGACGTTCGCCACCGATCAACCGTTATCTGACTGAAAGATTTTCGGTGTGACAAAACCAACGGAAAAAGACTTGGATCTCGCTCTTGAAGGCGCGTTCAAGGGTAACGCGGCATTCACGGAATGGTTTCTCGACAAGACCAAATTCCAGGGTCAACTCGCTTCCTACCTGTGGTCTCGCTCCGACAACCCCTGGGGTAGATTCGAGTTCCCAGAGTTGAATCTGAAAACGGGAACACATGAAATCGTATTCAAAGAGGGGGAAACCGACGTACTCGTCGTATTTCAAACGCTGGACGAGAAGAGATTCGCCCTTCACATCGAGAATAAGCTGGCATCGGGCCACTTTACGCCGAGTCAGCCGGAGCTTTACGCGGCACGGGCAGCATTTTGGCAAGGAAAACCTCAGTACCGCAGCTACCAAGAGTGGGAGACCGTGCTAGTCGCTCCGAACGCCTTTTTCCAGCGTTGCAAAACGGAGGCGACGAAGTTCCATCGATTCGTGTCGCATGAGGAGATAGCTGCTCACATACCCTTGTTTAGCACTCGGCCATGAAGTTACGTAAGGTGGGCACCGCCCACCACGATCGGCGCAACCGGCTTTGCCGCGATCTGATTGATAAGCCGATTTTGGTGGGCATCGCCACCCTACGGCTCGGCTGGCCGTGGCGTTCGGCGGGTGACACCGCGGCTTGCCTCGCGAGGACAGCGGGTCGGCGTGAATCGCTTGCGATTGCGGACAAGCCGCCGGGGTGATAAGTTCGGTTCGCCCCTCGGTCGAATGCCAGCGCGTGCGATCCCGTCGCGCCGGCGGCGAGCGCGGCTCGCCGAAGACAAGCCGCCTGGCGGCCAGAGAGCCGCGAGATGAAAGCGAAAAACCATGATTTATACGCCTCGCGAGATAATAACCGCCGCTCGGGCGAGAAAACGGCCAAAACCTCGGCCCGCGGCCGAAAATGCCCCCTGCGATGATTTATGGAAAACCGCCGAATCGGGCATGAAACCGCCGCCGAGCGGGCATGAAATGGCCTGCTTTGGGCATCGCGGCCAGGCCCCGCGAAGCGCGAAGTGCTTGTTTTCTCGGAGAATCTCGCGATGCCGCGCCGATTCACACGCGCGCACTCGCGGGAATATAAATCAATCGGCCGAAATATAAATCACCGCGACCGTCATCGCCCGGCCGAGGTTTATGGCGCCGACTGGCTTCAACGGTCGCGTGCCGCCGCAACAACGCGAGGTTCGTAAGATTGATCGATCCGCGTCTGCGCCACGAACACCGCGCCGTAGCCAACCTTTGCGACAGTTGTCGAGTGGGGAACAATCGCGGTCGGGAGCTCTTAAGACATTATGTCTTTTCGACTATCGACTCCCGTCGCCTTTATGCCCCTCGTCAGCTAATCCATGTAGCGCCAATTGCCAGTCTCAAAGTTGTAAACCCTGCGCCCGAACGGCGGAACCTCGTACCAGACAAGTAGGGGTCGCGGCGCCCCAAAGTACCAGAACTCGCTGCGCGAGCAACAGTATTTCGCCCTTGGAACTGAGTTCAAGTAACGCGGGACGAGTTCGCCGAGATGCTCGGGATAGGCTCCGTTGTCTTCCCGGTAGCGCTCGCACGCTTGGATCAGGCGCTCCGCATTGCCCATCGCGATCGTGCGTTGTACGGAGTAATTCACGACGACGAACAGTCCCGTGACGACGGGAATCAGGACGCGAGCGGCGGCCACGCCCAACCTCGGCCGCCGCAGTACGGCCCGAACCACGCCAACGATGAACCAGATTGGGCAAACCAGTGCGGAGAAAAGGTAGCTCCCATCGACAACCACATCGAGGAAGACAAGAAATAGCGCGCAGATCAAAGTTCCACCAATGGCGGCCAAGCCACCGCGACAACGCCAGAATGGGCTCATATCGCTTCTGGTGGACATAAGTGGGCTGCTACGGAGATTTCTTGGCCGGCAAGATGCCGCCGGCCGGGCCGTAGTTGCGCGCCGTCCACTGTTGTGCCTCCACAGGCGATGGGGGCTTGTTGGTGACGTGTGAACACGTATCCGGAACCCAAAGAGGCCGTTATTCACCGCGTCCCTGGCGGCCCCGGCTGCTTTCAACGCTCGCGTGCCGCTACGACGACCCGCGGTTCATAAGATTGATCGATCCGCGACTGCGCCACGAACACCGCGCCGGCGCCGGTCTTCGCGGCGGCCTGTCGCGCGGCGGCGACGGCCTCGGCCGGCAGATCGTAACCTTGGACGACAAGCCACACTCGCTCGTGCGGAGGCGGCTGGCCGCCGTTCCGCGGCAGTACGTCGTCGAGATAGCCGACCGCCTGGGCGATCCAATCGGCCGAGGCGCCATACTCGGGACCGTCGCGTCCGAGCTCTTCGTGCGTCGCCAGCAACGCAATCGGCCCGTCGTGATCGGCCAGGAGTGCATTCCACTGTTTTGTAAAGACCTTGGGACAGGTGTTCTGCGAGCAAGCCACGCCGCCGCAATAGCCGGTGGTCTTGCCGCCCGGCCGGCGGTCGGCGGGCAGGTCGCGGTCCTCGCATTCGGTCATCCAGACCGGCGTCACCCGTTTCCCTGGCGCCAGCTTGCGGACGTCGGCCACGAACCGCGCCGCCACGTCGTCGCCGGGCAGTTTCTCGGCAGTCGAAGCCACGCCGTAGTCGATGGCCCAGCGGCATTGCAGGTTGCCGCATCCGCACGAAGCCGGCCCGCCCTGCAAGTCGTTGAGCAACAGCCCGCGATAGTCGCCCGCGGCGCGAGCGAGCAGCTCGGCGATCCGCGTTCGATGGGCGTCGTATGCCGGGCGATAACCGATGGGAACCCAGGGATACGCCTTGGCCACCTCGCCCGGCTTGGGCAGAGGCGCCTTGGGAAACCGTTCGCGCCAATCGTCGTGCATGCCCAGCGACGCCATCCATTCTGGATGGGCTTCGGCCAGCTTGGGATTTCGGCCGACTTCGATCCAGTAATACAGATCGAGCTTGGCGTCGGCCAGCAATTGCGCGGCGCGGCGGTAGGCTGCCGCGTCGTGCCGTTCGTCGAGCACCACGGCCGCCGCCTGGTAGCCGTCGCGCCGCCAGTCGGCCGCCTGCCGATTGGTGACGGCATCGGGCTCGACGATCACCGCGCTCAGCGGTTGGCCGGGCGGCGGACCAATCTTGGGGGCCGCGTTTTGCGAAGCGTCGTCTGCGGCGGGCCGTTCGTCCTTGCTTGCTCGCGGCGGCGCCACGTCGCGCGGACCCGGATGGAGTGCGGTCTCAGGATATTCGGCGGCCCAGGCGAACCAGCGGCACTGCACACCGGGCAGCCAACGCAGAGTTTTCCCTTCCAGCGGGCCTTTCGCCGCGCGGCCTTCAATGCCCCACAGCGAACCAGTCTGGCGATCGCGAAACGGGGCTTGCTCGTCGGCCCCGTCGCGAACGAACGTCAGCGTTTGCGGCCTAGCGCCTTGGGCGTCTTCGACTCGGGGCGAATAAATCGCCGCGGTCTGCGTCGCCGGATACCAAAGCACCACCAGTTTCTCCCCGGCCAACTCGTCTTCGACGACTCCGCCGGCGGCTTCCAGCGCGGCCAGCGGCCAGGCCTTCGCGTGGCCGCCGAGTTCGAGTCCGATCACGCGCGTCCGCCCGTCCACGTCTCGCGGATCGGCTTGCAGCCGCGTGCCGATCGAGTCGGCGTTGTCGCGCCGCGGCAATTCGTGGGGCTGGTACTTGTCGAACATGTGATAGGCCACCGAGCCGGGATAGACCTGGCTCCAATGGCCCCAATCGGTTTCGATCGTGGCGATCGGCTTGAGCCGCTCGCCCTTGCGCGGGCCGTCGAACGCGCCGCCCGAGAGGGCCGAATACAGCGTGCCGTCCTTGTGGCGAATGACCATCACGCCGTTGCGCCAACCGTGAAATCGGAAGTCGAGCGAAGGCTCGTAGCCGCGGACGAAGCCGGCGTCGGCGTCGTAGACGAAAACGCCATAGGTGTCGCTAATCACGCGGTACGGCACGAGAAAGAACCGCCAAGGGACCGCGCCGCCTTCGTACTTGCCGCGCGTCCAGGCCAGGACGCGGTCGTCGCCGCGCAGCTCGGAAGCCCGGCGTTTGGCCTCATCGACGCAGTGCGAACAATTCGGATTGACCAGCGTTTCGAACAACTCGGGCTTGAAGAGCTGTTTGACGCGCTGGGCGTCGGGCCCGCTCGCGCCGCGTTCTTTCGCGCCAGGTTCTTTTGCGGAAGCGTTGAACGCGGCCAAGGCGATGGCCGAAGTCAGGAGCAAGGAAAAACGTCGCATGAGACGCCTGCATGTTGAAAAAAATCACCGGCCCGAAAGGGGACGCAATGGATTCTAACCCCGCGATGGCGCCGCATGCCAGGAAGAAGACCATTTGGGCTGAGCACTATTTGGGCTTCAGCCGGCCCGGTCGCGCCGCGCGGGGCCGGCGCAAAGGCTCCTGTCGCCTGCCTCTCGCCGATCGTTGCTTGTGTACCACAAGATGCGAATCTCCTGCCAGCGGTCGTGCGTCGATCGCAATTCGGCCGCGTCGAGAATTCGCTCGACGTGAAACCATTTCAAGGGTTGATTGCGATCGATGCGCTGCAGATCGCGGACCAGCACCGAATAGTTGAAAGGCAGCTTCTGACTGAATCCCCGCGTGGTCGGCGCCGCTTCGGCGATCAGCAATCGCAATTCGACGCCCAGCGGCGAGATGCTTTGGCACTGGAGCTTGGCCCGGTAGCGCCGCTTCCAATCGCCATGCACGCTAACCAACTCGGCCACGCCGCAAGCCTCGCCGATCTGCTCCAAAAGCTTCCACGCCGGAACGTCGGCGCCGCGGGCAATGGCGCGCAAACGGGGAATCGAGACGCCCGCCAGCCCCGCGCCGGCCAGCCGCCGGGCAAGCGGAACCAATCCTCCCTCTCGCTCGGCCAGCAGCGAGATCAGGGCCGTCACCGTGGGCGGACTGCGCCAGGCAAGCCGCTGGCGGCGCCGCGAGGCGAGCCGTTCGAGCAGCTCGACGATGCGCTGCTCTCCGGCTTCGTGCAGGGCCTGCACGATTCGGTCGCGGGCCGTATCGAGCAGCGACTCGACGCCGCGCTCGATCTTCTGGTATTCCAAGCTGCTGTAGCCCAGGATCGACTTGATGTCTCGGAATTCGAACCCGTACATTTCGCGAATCAGCCGCAGTTCGACCTGGACCTCGGGGCGCCGGCGGCAGGTGAATTGCCGGCGGCGGAATCGCCAGGTTTCCAACAGTTTCTGCCGCAAGGCCGGATCATCGGTCAGCACGGCCGCCAGGCCAGCCGGATAAGCCTGCACCGAGTAATAGCCGTCTTCTTCGACGTACTTGATGATTCGCGCCGGCTTTTTGCCGCCGATGGCGAACAGATCGGCCAGTTCGCGGCGCGTGGCGCCGCGGGCCTCGCGCAGTCGCTTGAGTTGGGCGCCGAAATCCTCTTTCGCCCGCCGGCGTTGCTCGGCCTCGTTGCGAATCCAGAGTTGTTTGAGCGCCTGCAATTCCTGGTTGCCGGGCGCCAACGCGCGAGCGGCCTTGGCGACTTCTTCCCAAGGCGGCAATTCCAAATAGCCCAACCGGCGCAGCGCGGCCGTCGTCATGCCCAGCTTCAGCAGATGGCTTTCGCTGCGCCCGGCGCGGCCGCACCACACGCAAAGCTCGGCCCAGGCTTCGGGGTAACCCCGCGCAATCAACCGCGCACGGTGCGACGCTTGCCAAATTGTCTCGGCCGACGCCGGATTCTCGCCGACCGCCTTGCAGCAGCGCTCGAACAAGGGCCAAGGCAGCGGGAAGTTGCCGCGCCGGTATTCCCACAGCGTGCTGGCGCTGATGCTCACGCGGCGAGCCAACTCGCGAGCCGAGCCGGCGCGCAGCTCCAGCCGGGCGATCAGGTGCTCGAGCGTATCGCCGCAGCCGGCATATTGCCGCTCAAGCTCCTCCAACCGCTGCGGATCGACCTTGCGCCGCCGGCAGAAGGCAATGAATCGTCCGAGGGTCTGCCGCGTCGGTTTATGGACGCCCAGTTCGAAATCGCGCAGCGTTCCGCGGCTGATGCCTGAGCAACGAGCAAACTCCAGCCGGGTCATGCTCAGCGCTTCGGCGCGAATCTGCACCGCCAAGCGGGCCAGCGCCGGGGCATCGGCCGAGCGGGCCAAAGACCGCTTCCGCAAATTCAAATTGCGAAGCGCATGGCCGGCGGGCGCATGCCCATTCTGGTGCGGTTTGGGCGGCATCGGCGTTTCCCGGAACGAATCGAAACCCGGTTGCTATCATATCAACGGATAGTTATGTGTCTATGCCGAGTGGCTGATTGGGGGGACCGGGAACTGGCAGTCTGGCCGGCAGGGCTGTGTTATACTGTCAATGGTCGACGGCATCCGTCTTCTGCTTGCGAGGTGCTTACTTGTGACGCGAATTGTCACCATCGAACTTGAAATGCCCGACGATTTGGCCCGATTTCATTTACCGCACGGCGTCGAAGTACGACTGGGCGATCTGCTCGACAGGCAGGACCGGGGTGAACCGCTTTCGGCTGACGAGCGGGAGGAGGCCGAGGGCCTGGTGAATCTCGCCGAGACGCTGTCCTTATTGCGGCTGCGCGCCGAGCGAACCGCCGGCAACGGGGCCAAAACCACGTGAGCAACGTGCCCGAGCGGCTGCGCCGTTTGGTCGTGAATCGAGCCGCCGGGCGATGTGAGTACTGCGGTCTGTCGCAGGAGGGCCAAGAAGCCACATTTCACATCGATCACGTGCTTCCGCTCAGCGCCGGCGGAGCCTCGACAGAGGGCAATCTCGCACTCGCCTGCGTTTCGTGCTCACTCCGCAAAGAATCGCGCCGCTCGGCCATCGATCCATCAAGCGGCCGGCGCGTGCCGCTCTTTCATCCACGGCGGCAACGGTGGCTCGATCATTTTCGCTGGGATGGCGCCACCGTCGCCCCGCTGACCGCCACGGGGCGCGCGACAATCGTGGCGCTTCAAATGAACCGGCCGCTGATCTTGTCCATCCGCACAGAGGAAGCCCATCGCGGGCGCCATCCGCCGACTTCATAGCAATCGCTCAGCGGCTCCTCATAAGCGAGCTGCGCCTTGTTCCTTGTTTCACTTTCGCTCCGCACTCCCAACTTCTCTCACCAACTCGTCGCCAACCTCGACCGTCGTCAGCCGGCCGCCGAGATCGGGCGTGGTCTGGCCGCCGGCCAGCACTTGTTCGACGGCGCGGCGAATTGCCCCGGCTACGCGAGGCTCTTCCAGCCAGTCGAGCATCATGGCCGCGCTCAACACGGCGGCGATGGGGTTGGCGATGCCTTTGCCGGCGATGTCGGGCGCCGAGCCATGCACCGGCTCGAACATCGAAGGGCGGCGGCGCGAGGGGTCCAGGTTCGAGCTTGGCGCCAGGCCCAGCCCGCCGCTGATCAGGCCCCCAAGATCGGTAAGAATATCGCCGAACAGGTTCGACGCCAATACCACGTCGAACCGTTCCGGGCAGCGGACGAAGTTCATCACGGCGGCGTCGGCATGCTGCTTGTCGACCTCGACGCCCGGGTACTCGCCGCGCAGTTCTTCCAAGATGTCGTCCCACAACACATAGGCGAATCTTTGGGCGTTCGACTTCGTAATCATCGTCAGCTTGCGGCGGCGATCGAGGGCCATCTGAAAGCCGAACCGCAAGATGCGCTCGACCCCGCGGCGGGTGTGGACTGCGGTTTGCAGGGCCGACTCGTCGGGATGGCCGGCGTGAAAGCGGCCGCCGACGTTGACGTACTCCCCTTCCGAGTTCTCGCGGATCACCACCAGGTCGATGTCGCCCGGTTGCTTGCCGGCCAGCGGAGAGCGCACGCCCGGATAAAGCTTTGCCGGCCGGACGCAGGCGTATTGATCGAAACTTTGCCGAATTCGCACCAAAGGCGCCAGCGTGACGTGGTCGGGCAGTTCGGCCGGCCAGCCGACGGCGCCGAGCAAGATGGCGTCGAACGGCTGCAAGACTTCGAGCAAGTTGTCGGGGGCGACCTGGCCCGTTTGGCGATAGAATTCGTAGCCCCAGGGCAACTCGGTCAATTGGAGGGCGAAACCGCCGTCGCGCTCGGCGGCCGTTTGCAGCACGCGCACGGCCTCGCGAGTGACTTCGGGGCCGATGCCGTCGCCGGGATAAACCGCAATCCGATACGTTTTCATGTCCAATTGGCTCCGTGGTGATGGTCGATACGAACCATAGCCTATCGCGCGAGAGCGCGAAAAAGAATTCGCCAGATCAACATGCTTTCCTGATCAAACCGTGCGGGCCGCTTGGCTTTGCGTTAGATTGAACAGTCCATGAAGCTCTCCTTGATGATTACTTGTCTGGGCGACGTGCTGCGGCCCGAGACCGGCAAAGCCACGGTCGCTCTGCTGCGCCGCCTGGGGCATGAAATCGAGTTTCCCGAGGCCCAGACCTGTTGCGGCCAGCCGTTCTTCAACAGCGGCTTCGCCGATCTGGCGCGGCAGCAAGCCAAACATACGATCTCCGCGTTCGCCGGCGAACGGATCGTGGTCGCGCCCTCCGGTTCGTGCGCTGCGATGGTCAAGCACGAGTACCCGCATCTGTTCGAAGGCGATACGCAGTGGCATGCTCGCGCCGAAGAACTTGCCGGGCGGACCTACGAGCTAAGCGAATTCCTGGTGAATCGGCTGGGCGTCGTCGACGTCGGCGCGCGTTACGAGGGCAAGATCGCCTATCACTACGCCTGCCATCTTCGCGGGCTTGGGCTGACGAATGAAGTCGAGCAGTTGATTCGCCACGTCCAAGGAGCGACGCTGATGCCGCTGGCCCATGCCGACCAGTGTTGCGGATTCGGCGGTTCGTTCTCGGTGCGCTATCCGCACGTCTCCGGCGCAATGGTCGACGACAAGGTCCGCTGCATTCTGCAAACCGAAGCCGACGCCGTCGTCTCGACCGACACGGGGTGCCTGATGAACATCGGCGGCCGATTGCACCGCCAAGGCCGCACGATTCGCGTGCTGCATCTGGCCGAACTGCTTGAGTCGCGCTGAAGTAGAAGCGGCTCCTCGCCGCCTTTGAGGGAATGCGGCAAGATGCCGCACCTACTTTAACAATGCGGCAAGATGCCGCATCTACGACAGCGGCGAGGCGACCGTTCGCAAAAACTTGCCGCCGCTTTCGTACCAACCGTGCCGCGTGAAGCGGCAGCGGTGCAGGTCGAGCAAGAAGCCGAGCCAGCGCCCTTCGCTCGATTCGAGCGAGGCGATCACCAGCCGATAGCTCAAGGGCTGAGGGTGAAAGAAACCCAGCCCTCCTTCCGACAAATGCTTGCCCACCACCGTCAGATCGTCGCCCTGAGGCGTGACGCCGTCGGTCTTCACGGGCGAAAGCGTAATCAACCGCGGATACAGATAACGCTGCTCGTGGCGCCGCTCGACGCGGTTGCCGTTGGGATAAAGACCAGCGAGCAGCCGCCAGACCTGGGCCTGGATGCCGTCTTCAGGGCCATGTTTCAGCGAGCAGGACGGACTTTCGTCGAGCTCGCACAAGATCGTGCTCATGGTCGGACTTTTCAAATAGTCTGAT
>Ga0134126_10007619_pt1 | contig 13595 bp, 10 predicted proteins | sample KB31752_FD_96881 | JGI IMG/M metagenome (GOLD analysis project Ga0134126, IMG submission 96881) | Terrestrial soil microbial communities with excess Nitrogen fertilizer from Kellogg Biological Station, Michigan, USA - KB3-175-2 | ecosystem: Environmental > Terrestrial > Soil > Unclassified ...
GTCTACACCGCTATCGGAGTCGCCCACGCTCTGCAAGGTCCCAGGCACAAGGCCCGGCCCCGCATCATCCTTCTCACCGTCATTTTTGGGGTCCTCGCCGCCGCCCACGTCGCCGCATTCATTCTCGCCCTCGTCTTCGCCATCGCTTTCATCGCCTGGGTCGCGGAAGACCGCCGCGCCTACCTCCCCACCCTCCTCATTCTCTGGGTTCTCGGAGCGCTCTTCATCCTCTTCGCCTCCTACGCCTTCCACCCCGACGCCTACAGCTACGCCTTCCGCAGCGATGCCGCCAAGCTGGGCTTTTCCTTCCAGCCAGCCCGCGCCCTCTTCAGCTCGATTCCCGACGCCGCCATCACCATCGCCGCGGCCACCGCCCTCGCCCTCTACGCCGCCATGCGCCGCAGCCGCTACTTCGGAAACACCGCCCCCCTCATCGTCGCCGCCGTCCTCCTCGTCCTCATCACCACTGGAACCCCCGGCCAACCTCGCCTCTGGGCCTTGCCCTTCCTGCTCGCCTTCATCGCGGGAGTCTTCGCCGACATCCTCGAAACCCGTTACCGCCGCTTCTTCTTCTGGATCACCGGCGCATTGCTCCTCGCCCAGGCCGCCCTCTCTATCGCCGCCCTCCCGTTGTTATTCCAATAAGATAAGACCCGTTCCACCCCCTCTTGCCACCACCCACGCCACAGGATGGCAATTCTGGGCGGGCCTCCGTCCTTTCCCCGCGACCTTTCGTATCTTTCGCCTCAGAAAGAAGCGTTTATGAAAATTTCCCGACTTCCACAATTTCGCCCCGTAGCCGCTCTGTCCTGCGCCACAGTGGCCTTCGCGCAAAACCCCTGCGCCGGAACCTGGAAAATCGACTACGCCAAAAGTCACGTCACCGGGGACACCATCCCCTTCACGCCGCAAGCCAACGGCGAGGTCCACATCGGTTCTGACAATTATGTCCTACTCCGCCAAAACCGACGGCAGCGCCACGACCAATCCCGTGGGCGATACGGAACACTGGACCAAAGTTGATGGCAATAACTGGAAAATCGTCACTACAGACGGCCCTGAAACCATAGCCGAAACATACAAAGGTGACCGAAAACGGCAAAACCCTCACCGACACCGCGACCGGCACCCAACCCAACGGCGACGCGATCCACTCAACCGCCGCCTATACCCGCGTCACTCCCGGCAAAGGCATCTACGCTTAGTGAAATACTCGGTATTCCACGCCCACGCTGAATCCATTCGGAGTCATGCCGTTGCTGCGCTGACCAGGAATATTGGGAGCGGAGGGTAGGAGTTGATACTCGTAGCCGCCGCGAATCCGGAACTTATGGTTCAGGTGGTAATCGACAAACGCGCCGGGCGCATAAGCAAAATAGCTCCCGGTACCGATGTTGATCGGAAATTTGATCCAGACCCAGCCGACAAGAAACTTTGCGTCAAAATCAAAGCGGTGCCAGCGATAAAACCGGTATTTCCCGCCAATCAGGTAATCGGATTGGGTCTGGCCGCCATCTCCATGCCAGTGAAGCCAGCGGGCCTCGCCAACGACGCCAACCTTCGGAGTCACGTTGACATCGAAGATGGCGCCGGGGCCGACAAGGCGCGACGAACCAAAATCAGGATGAAAGCTGGAGAATTCGCCGCCCGCCCAAAGCGCGCCTTCCCCTCCGTTGACGGAGCGGGCCACTTGGCCGTAAAGCGCCGTGGCGGTGCATAGAAAACACAAAACAAAAATCTTCTTGATCACGGTTTCACTTTCTCCGACGATTTAAGATATCTTTCCCTGCCACTGAGGAAAACCCCAATTTGACTTCCGGCGAACCAGATTCGTAAGCCGGAATAACCTCCCGAAAACCGCTTTTCGGAACTGCCATTTTCCGGTCGGCCCGTATCCTCCAGCCAACAGCGGAAGGATACGGCCCGGCGTTCAATTTATGGCCGCGGCGTGACCGGAGGCGGATTGGACGTGCCCTCGGTCGGCTCATTCGTGGATGTCCCCTGCTGCGGCTGGTTCGGCGGATTCGCCTCCTGCGGTTGCTGCTGTGGGGCCTGCTGCGGCTGCGCGGGCGGAGCCTGCTCTGGCTGCGCCGGCGTATTCGCTGCCGGAGGATTCGACGTACCTTCAACCGGAGCCGCGCCCGAACTCGTGCCTTCGGCATTTCCATTTCCGGGCGTCCCAGGTACCGGCGCGGCGGTCGGAACCGGCTGCGACGGTGGCTGGTAAGGTTCCAGCCGGAAGAAGAGAGGTGTGACCTCAAACGGCATTTTGTCGCCGGCATTGAGCAATGCCGCCGGTTTTACGTTGAGTTGGTACACCTTGTCATCCCACGGGTCAATGCGCAGGTGGCTGTTGAGCGGAAGAGCGGCAATCTGCGAAAGATTATTGGGATTCAGCCGCGGCGCGCCACGCATCAGGCCGGAAAGCCAGGGCGTCCCGTCTGGACGGATGAGCGAGTCACCAAGCTGCGGAGTGAGCAGCGCAGTGAGCGCCTTCTGGCGTGCCGCCAACTGCTCAAAGTAGAGCCCCACCTCGCCGGATTTGCTAGCGTAAATCGACGCGTTGAACAATTCCTCCGCCTTCTTGGCCGCGGCCTCATCGTCCTCCGTCGTATGATTCATGCTGATGCGCTGGAAAGTCGCCTGGTCCGGAAACAGCAGCCGGTCATTGAACGCATATCGCGTATCAATGTGGTGGCCCAGCACGATATGCGCCAACTGGTAGCTCAACACCGCCGCCAGATCCGCTTCCGTCGGCAGCGTGTCAACCAACCCCTTGCTCACCAGGATGGTATTGCCGACCGCCAGCGATTCCAGCGGAGTCGTCAGCAGAACCCGGCAATGGATATCGGTGGGCAGGTTAAGCTTGCTGCCGATGATGATGTTATTGGTGACCGTCTCCAGGACTTTGTCGAAGTCACTCGGCGGGGCCAGCAGTCCGGCCTGGGTCAGCCGGTCCAATACGTTGTCCTCGGCCTGGGTCACCCACTGGCGCTGCGCCTCCAGCGGGCTTACATCCTGCGCCTGCCCAGACTGGTCCTGCGCATTCTCCACCTCAATTGATTCGTTGGACGATTCCTTCTGCGGAAGCTTCAGAGAATAGCCCCAGAAGTGGGTCTGCGCCCGCATCCCTTCGGCATGACGATCCGCGCTGTGGTGCGTCTCCTCGACGTAAATCGCCGTCGGCAGCCACTCCCCGGGCTGGATATTGGTACGCCAGCTATCAAAATGGAAGTAATGGATCTGGTCGCCGTCCATGAAGTGCTTGCCTTCTGTGAAGGTGCCGTTGAAGCGAACGATGTTGCCGCCCGCGTCCTCGATCCAAATGCGCCCGAAGAAGCGGCCAGAGCCATTCACCCCAGCCTTGGGACGGACATCGAAGACCCAGGTCCGGGTCGAACCCAGGAACTCGCGCCGCACATAGGAAAAGTCATAATGCTGGCGGTCAAAGTTGACCGGGTCCATGAACATCATGTCCATGAAGCCGGTCTGCGAATACTCTATGTTGAAGACTTTGGTCAGACTGCTCAGGTACTTCTTCGTCCCTGAGAAAAATCCGCGATGGGCAGAGCGCTCGTCGTAATTTTCGGCCGTGAACGCCTTTCCGAAATCCACCCGCGCGACGCTGTAGTCGTCGCTCACCGGCACGGAATAGAGCGTCGGGTCGGGGCGCATATTCTGGATGTAGGTCTGCACCACCGGAGTGCTTTTGCGGATCAGCGCAACGGTGGCGCGCTCCCGCGTGATCGCCCGCTGAACGAGCGCCGACTGCTGCGGCGTGAGCGGGATCATGCGGGCGTATTGGTTGTGCTTCTTGGCATGGGCCAGGCTCACGCATATGACCATGGCCAGACCAAGGGTCCAAAACTTGCGAAAAGACATTCTCCAGGCTCCTCGACTGCTGAAAAAGTATTACAAAATTGCGCTTAGTTACTGCAAAAACTTTACGCTAACTGGAAAGTAACGTGTATTACCGTCACCTCATCCACCGGACGCCCGTCGCGGGTGGCCGGCTTAAAATGAATGCGTTCTGCGGCACGCTGCGCCAACTGGTCCAGCCCATATCCCAGGCCGCTGACCACGCGCAGCACTTCCACCTGGCCGTTGGCCGTAAACCTGACCTGAAGCGTGACATCTCCCTCAATCTTCCGTTTGCGTGCTTCCTCGGTATAGCCCGGACGAGGCTTCGAGAGCAGCACCAGCGGTGTCCTCCGCGCCTGCTCTTCCTGCTTGGGCTTCGCGGCCGCCTGACCAAATCCCGTGCCGCCAAAACCGCTCGTCTCCACAGCGCGACCCGTTCCTCCCGGCTTCCCCGTTCCGCCAATCACGCCATGATTGAACCCTGCCGAGGCCACCGTACCGCGCGTGTCGCGGCCTCCGGGCACGCCGTTCTTCACGCCGGAGCCAAAATCAACCCCATGCACTGACCCGCGCCGCGCCGCTCCCGCACCCGGTGCGCCAATCCCCGGCGTTCCCGCAAACGACCCCACCGCCGCAATCGTCGCTGGACGATTCGCATTCGGGTTGGGATGAATCCCGTTCGGATCGCCAAAACCCCCAGTCTGCGTCGAGGGACGCTCCCGGTTGTTCGCAACCATGGTCGGATGCACGCTCGCAAATGTACCCACCTTGGGCTGCGGCGGAGGCGTCACCCGTAGCGGAGGTGCGGGCGCAACCTTCGGCGCCTCCTCGCGGAACTTCATCTCCTCCGGCTTCGGCGGCTCCACAACCGGCGTCGGCTTCGGCAGGCGAATCTTGGGCTGTTCAAGCTCAACCTTCGGGGGCGGCGCAAACACATGAACGCGCGGCACCGGCGGAGGTATCGGCTTTGGCTGCTCGGTCGGGAAAACCAGCATCGATGTGTTGAGCTGCTGCTTCTTTACCTCATGCACTCCGGCAATACTCAACAAAACGAAAAGACCCAAAATGGCCACATTGACAGCAAGGCTGATCCCGAAAGAGCCAAAGCGGCCCTTCTCCTCGTGGAGCAGTCCAAAATTCGCGTGGTTCAGCAGATCAGTCGACATTGTTTTTCGTTAGATGTAACAATCCGGCTTCCCGGAAATCTCGAAAGTCGCCGATGTCCAAAAAAACATCAGCAATCTCGGAGTTCAAGGAACCTTGCTTGCATTCCAGATTCCAAATTGTGGAGCCTGATATTAGCGCGTTCCGTTTGACACACGCAATCAAAATGCCGCTCCACTCCTATCTTCTTCTTGATAAAGGAATCAACCGGATTAACGGGTCCGGCTCGTCGATCACAGGCCAGCCTCACCGGTTTCTCTTCGGAAAATCAGGGAAATCAATTCCCCGCAGGGAAACAAAAGCGAACGCAGGCTTCTATTTTACTCTACCGCTCTTCATGTCACGCACAGGCGGTAAGCTTTACGCCCTGCGCCCGTCATGAGGGAATTTTTTCCACAGCGGCGCTGCCTCTGAACAATCTTTCTAACCGCGATTCCTGGCAAATGTTGCGCTTCGCCGGGCTCCGCATCGGCGGAATGGCAGAATACTTAGAGTAAGGAGAATCCTCAATTGAAAATCCTCGTGACCGGCGGCGCCGGCTATATTGGTGGAACTGTCGCCCAACTGCTCCTCGACCAGGGCCATGAAGTCGTCATCTACGACAACCTCTGCCATGCCCATCGCTCCATGGTCCCCGCGCGCGTGGAGTTTGTCGAAGGCGATCTCGCCGACCGCCCCACGCTCGAAAAGCTCCTCAGCGCCGGAATCGACGGCGTCATGCACTTCGCCGCGCTCATCGAGGCCGGCGAAAGCATGAAGCATCCAGAAATCTATTTCCGCAACAACACCGCCTCCACCCTCAGCCTGCTTGAGGCCATGCTCGCCACGGGAGTCAACCGCCTCGTCTTTTCCTCCACCGCCGCCGTCTACGGCGAGCCCGAATCCACCCCCATCCGCGAAGACGCCGCCCTCAAACCCACCAACGCCTATGGCGAATCCAAGCTGCTGGTCGAGCATATGCTCGAATGGCTCAACCGCATCCACGGCTTCCGCTACGCCAGCCTCCGCTACTTCAACGTCGCCGGAGCCATCGAAGGACGCGGCGAGGCCCATGAGCCCGAGTCGCATATCATCCCGCTCATTCTCGACGTGGCGCTGGGCCGCCGCCAGAGCATCAAAATCTACGGCCGGGATTACCCAACCAAAGACGGCACCTGCGTCCGCGACTACATTCATGTCCAGGACCTCGCGCACGCCCACCTGCTCGCCTTCAACGCGCTCCAGAACCGCGACCGGCTCATCTACAACCTCGGCAACGGAGTCGGATTTACCGTGCGCGAGGTCATCGAGTCAGCCCGCCGCGTCACCGGCCATCCCATTCCCGTCATCGAAGAGCCGCGCCGCCCCGGAGACCCAGCCGTGCTCATCGCCAGCTCAGAAAAAATCAGCACCGACCTCGGTTGGAAACCCCAATACACCACCCTCGACCAAATCCTCGCCACCGCCTGGAAATGGCACCAGCAGAGGTATTCAAAAACAGCCTGAAGCTTTAGAAATCACGCAATTGACCCGCAATTCCAACTTTTGATGGAGGCGTATCCCAGTCCTGCGTGTCTACAATCGCATTGGTTTTTGGATTGCCATTCCGAGGGGCGCCAACGAAAATGCCGGCAACAAAGGAATTCACCCGTTGAAGATGTCCGTCCGGCTGCGCCCCGCAATCTTCCTCGTGCTTCTGCTCGTACTCTGGCAGGCGGCGGTCTGGCGGCATCCTCACCAGTTGCTGCCCGGCCCATGGAAGACCGCTGGCGGCATCGCCGACCTCGTACATCACGGCCTGCTCGTCAAATATGTTGTTGCCTCGCTCTTCCGCGTCACCTGGGGATTCTTCCTCGCCGTCGTTCTCGCCATTCCCCTCGGCCTCGCCATCGGCTGGTATCGCCGCGCGGAAATGGCCTTCAATCCCATTCTGCAAATCCTTCGTCCCATTTCCCCACTGGCCTGGATTCCCATTGCCATCCTCTGGTTCGGCGTCGGCGACCTGGCCGCCGTCTTTCTCATCTTCATCGGATGCTTTCTGCCCCTGCTGCTTGCGGTCATCAACGCCGTGCACGGCGTTCCGGCGGTCTACCTCAACGCGGGACGCAACTTCGGACTCGGCCCCATCGCGCTCATGCGCCGCGTGCTGTATCCGGCCATCGTTCCGCGGCTCATGACCGCGCTGCGCATTACACTGGGCGTGGCATGGCTGGTCGTGGTCGCGGCGGAGATGATCGCCGTCAACTCTGGACTCGGCTTCCTCATCGTCGACGCCCGCAACGCCGGCAACCGCTACGATCTGGTCGTCGCCGGCATGGTGCTGATCGGCGTCGTCGGCCTGTTGCTCGACGCCGGCATTCGCTCCCTTGAAAAAGCCAAAGCCCTCGGCTGGGCCTACGCGGAGGACCATTAATGGCCACAACCAAAGTCGCTCTCGAACCCAACACGCCGACAGCGGCCCTCAGCGCCAAGCTGCGCGTCAACAAGGTCAACATGACCTTCAACCGCGACGGCCAGCGCCTCTCCGTGCTCGACAACATCGACCTCGAAGTCGCCGACGGTGAATTCGTCTGCATCCTCGGCCCCTCCGGATGCGGCAAATCCACGCTGCTCAGCGCCATCGCCGGATTTCTCACACCCACCAGCGGACAAATCACCATCGACGGCGAAGCCGTCCGTGGCCCCGACCCGCGCCGCATCTTCGTCTTTCAGGAACGCGGCGTCTTCCCCTGGCTCACCGTCGCCGGCAATATCGGCTTCGGCCTCGCCAAGCTCAAGCGCGCCGAACGAACCGAGCGCGTCCAGCGATACATCCAGATGGTCGGCCTCGAAGGGTTTGAAAAATCCTACCCCCACGAGCTTTCCGGAGGCATGAAGCAGCGCGTCGAGGTCGCCCGCGCCCTCGCCGTCAACCCCGACATTCTTTTCCTCGACGAACCCTTCGGCGCGCTCGACTCCATCACCCGCATGGTCATGCGCGGCGAGCTGCTGCGCATCTGGGAGGCCGAGCGCAAAACCATCCTCTTCGTCACCCACGACATTGACGAGGCCGTCCAGCTCGCCGACCGCGTCGTCGTCATGAGCGCGCGCCCCGGACGCATCCAGCAAATTGTCCCCATCGACATCGCGCACCCGCGCGACATCAGCTCCCCGCACTATCTCGAGCTGCGCGACGGCATCCTCAACCAGATTGGACTGGCGCACCACCTATGAGCGCCCTGGCCGAACCTCGCAAATGGGAGCGCTACGCCTGGCCCGTCGTCGCCACCGTGCTCTTTCTTGCCTTCTGGCACTACGCCGTCCTGCTGACCGCGACGAAGATTTTCCCCTCGCCCGCGGAAGTCGAGCGCGGCTTCGTCGAGCTGATGCGCGAGGGCGTCCTCTATCGCGACGTTCTCGACTCCATCCGCCGCGTCGCCATCGGATTCTTCGCGGCTGTCGCGCTCGGCATTCCTCTCGGCCTGCTCTTCGGCTGGTATCCGGCCATCAATCAGGTCGTCAATCCCGTGGTGCAGGTGCTGCGCCCCATCAGCCCCATCGCCTGGATTCCCGTCGCCATCATCTTCTTCGGAGTCGGCGACTACGCCGCCATCTTCCTCGTCTTTCTCGGCGCCTTCTTCCCGATCGTCGTCACCTGCGTGGCCGCGGTGGGCGACGTGCCGCTCATCTACCGCCGCGCCGGACGCAACTTCGGACTCACCCCCGCCCGCATCCTCTCCCGCGTCGTCTTCCCCGCCGCGTTGCCGCAGATTCTCGTCAGCCTCCGCGTCGCACTCGGCATCGGCTGGCTGGTGGTCGTCGCCGGAGAAATGATTGCCGTCACCTCCGGCCTCGGCTTCCTCATCATCGACTCGCGCAACTCCGGCAAACGCTACGACCTGGTCGTCGGCGCCATGATCCTCATCGGCGTCATCGGTCTGGTGCTCGACACGCTCTTCCGCCGCCTCGAAAAAATCAAACCCGTCCGCTGGGGGTTCCGCGATGAGTTTTAACTGGAGTCCCAAACGCCTCGCCGCCATGGGCCTCAAAGCCAAGGTCCTCTGTGTCGCCATCGCATGGCTCGTCGTCGTCTCCGCCCTCCACGGCTGGCTCAACGTCAACTGGGCCGCCGTGCTCAACGACTATCGCCCGCCCGCCGAGCGCAAAATCATCGTCGGCTACATTCCCGTCACCTGCCAGCTCACCTGCCCCGTCACCGACTACATCTCCAAATATTCCGATAACGGCGAAATGTATCTGCCGCGCATGTTCCAGGGCTTTCCTGAATTGAAAGAAGCCCTCATCGCCAACAAAATTCAGGCCGCCTTCATCGTCGCGCCGCTGGCCATCGCGCTCGCCGCTCAGGGAGTGCCCATCAAGGTCGTGTACCTCGGCCACCGCAACGGCAGCGCGGTGGTCGTAAGCAAAAACGGCCCCATCAAATCTTTCGCCGACCTCAAAGGACGCACCGTCGCCATCCCCAGCCGCTTCTCCGACGAGCGCCTTCTCCTCTTCCGCGCCGAGCAGGCTTTTAATATGCCACCCGACTCCATCAAGATGGTCGAAATGGCTCCGCCCGATGTTTCCGGCGCGCTCGAAGCAGGAGCCATCGACGCCTACGTTATGGGCGAGCCCTTTCCCTCACAGGCCGAAATGGATGGCTATGGACGCATCCTCTTCTACGCCGACAAATACTGGCCCGACTATATGTCCTGCATTTTGGTCGTGCGCCAGGACCTCATCGATAAACGCCCTTATGTCGTCCAGACCCTCGTCGACGGCATCGCCCGCTCCGGCCTCTGGCTCGACACCAGCCGACCCAATCGCATCGACGCCGCCGATTTCGTCGGACGCTACTACTACCACCAGCGCCCCGAACTATTGCGCTGGGCACTCACCAAGCCCATGACCCGCATCCGCTACAACCAGCTCGGCCCGCGCAAGGCCGACTTCGACATGGTGCGCGACCTCATGCTCCAGACCGGCGTCCTCAAAAAGAAAATCCCCTTCAGCGCCTACACCGATACCCGCTTCGCCGACAAAGCCACCATCCAGACCGCCTGGAAATACACGCCCGGCACCGCCACCGCGAAGTAGCAAGGAAACATCAATGGTTTTGCATCACGTCACGAGGTTTCGTATCAGGGCACGACTTTAGTCGTGCCGTAAACGACCAGATTTGGAGGGGGCTTTAGCCCCTGAGGGATGCTTTCTGGATTCCCGAATTGACATTTGTAGAACCAGTTCAATTTCCATGGAGGAGAAACAAAAATGATCCGCAGACAATTTCTAAAGTTCGCCGCAATTACCGGAGCAACCGGACTTGCCTCCATCGGCACCCTCGACGCGCTCGAACACCGTGAGCACCCATCTGCCGGTGGAACCAAGACCGTCCGATGGCACGTCCACGGATTCACCTGCCCCACCTGCGCCGTCGGCCTTGAAACCATGCTGGGACGGGAGAAGGGCGTCAAGTCCGTTCACGCAACTTATCCCGAAGCCATTGTCACCATCCAGTATTTCCCCGCCCTGATCAACGAAGCGTCCCTGCGCGGTTTCATCACCGAGCTTGGCTTCGCCGCTGTCGCCGCCGAACAGAAAGGTTGAATCCCCCAATGGAAAATAATTACGCGAAACTCGCCGAAACCCTCTCCGCCAGCCTCAAGCTCAGCCAGCCCCCCGTCGCGGTCTGCTTTGCTGAAACTGTCCCGAACTCCATCCCACAGCACCAGGGCCAAGTCGCCGCCGGCTGCCGTTTCTGGGAAGACGCCGCCTTCGGAGCCTTTGTCACTTCTTCCGCCGACCACGCCCTCTGCGCCATCGGCGTCTATACCCACAACCTCACGCCGCCTCCCCACCACGCTACCGAGCTTACCGACTCGCTCCAGGCCCTCGGCGAACTCGGCTACGTCACAGCGAGTGACCTCCCGCAGATCCCCGTCCTCCAGTCGCGCCCCGCGCACGTCGTCTACGCGCCGCTGGCTGAAACGCCGCTCGCCCCCGACGTGGTGCTGCTTTTTGTCGACGCCGGGCAGTCGCTCATCCTCAGCGAGGCCACCCAACAGGTCGAGAACCAGAACGCGCCCGCCATGGGCCGCCCCGCCTGCGCCGTCATTCCGCAAGTGATGAACACCGGACGCGCCGCCCTCAGCCTCGGATGCTGCGGAGCCCGCGCCTATCTCGACGTGCTCGGAGACGACGTGGCCCTCTTCGCCATCCCCGGCAAAAAGCTCGCCGCCTACACCGAGCGCATCACAGCCCTCGCGCAGGCCAACGATACCCTCTGGAAATTCCACACCATCCGCCGCCGCGAAGTCGAAGCCGGACGCACCCCGTCCGTCAAGACATCGCTCGCCGCCCTCGGCGCATAGCGCGCCATCAGTTTTGCTGTAGCCGCCCTACGCTTGTCACCCCGACCGGAGCGACCGTAGGGAGCGAAGCGGAGGGACCTGCACTTTTTTCCTCAATCAGTGGCGAAACCAAATTACTGCGCACTCACCGTCACGGCTGCCCCGCTATACTCGACCACGCGATCCGGATTCTCCGCAACCGCCCCACCCGCGCCATGCCCCTCGCCCACAAACACAACCTTGAACTCCCTCTTCGCAGGCATTCCCGGATAACTCCCAGCACGCGCCCCAATCGTCAGCGTCTGCGCCGCCTCATTCCATTCAATGGGAATGACCGCCCGCGCGCCCTTCTCATAGTCATACGTATCACCCTGGTCTTCATACAGCGTGAAATGCCCCTCCGCCCCGCGATAGACGCGAAGCTCAATCGGAGCATCCGGCTTCTGCCGAGCCCACTCAACCTCCGGCCCCATCGGCACAATCGACCCCGCCCTCACGTACAGCGGAATCCGATCCAGCGGCGCCGCCGCCTCCACCCACGTATCTCCCGCAACACTCTTACCCGTCCAGAAGTCATACCACCGCGCCGCCGGAGGTAAATACACCTCCCGCCGCGTCGCCCCCTCCCGTGTCACCGGACTCACCAGAACCCCCGGTCCGAACATATATTCATCGCCGATATTCCAAACCTTCGCATCCGTTCGCCAATCCATCACCAGCGGACGCATGATGGTGGAATCGTCGTGCGTCACGCTCCACGCCAGCGAGTAGATATAAGGCAGCAGCCGAGAACGCAGCTTGTCGTAGCGCACCAGAATCGGCTTCACCGGCCCATAGCTGAAGACCTCGTTCTCGTCATTCGCGCGATGCCCATGCGTGCGGAAAATCGGACAGAACACCCCAAACTCGTACCATCGCGCATAAAGCTCCTGATATGCCGGATCATGCGTGTCGCGCGCATACGGCGGCCCATATCCGGCAATGTCGGTCGTCCAGTACGGCATCCCCGAAAGCGCAAAATTCAGCCCCGCCGGAACCTGCCGCCCGAATGCCTCCCACGTACTGTAAACATCGCCCGACCACGTCGTCGCCCCGTACCGCTGATCGCCCGCAAACCCCGACCGCGTAAGAATGAACACCCGCTTCTGGTCCGTCGTCGCCCGCCAGTGCGTGTAAATGTTCCCCGTGTGCATCAGCGGAAACACATTCGTATAGAGCGCACCATTCCCTATGTGCAATTGTTTGCCATAAAGCTCCGCATCGCTCTCCCCGCCATGCTTGTAGGCCACCTCCGGCTCCGAGCTATCCAGCCAGAACCCGTCCCACCCCTGCGCAAATAGCTTGCCTACAAGATTCTTCCAGTAAAAATCCCCCGCCTTGGGATTCGTCGCGTCATACGTCGTCGTCCCCGGAATCATGTACCCCAGCGCCTTCATCCGCGCATAGCTTTTCGACAGCGGATCGAACGTAGCCCACACCGAAATCATCGCGTGAACATGATCCTCATGCAGCTTCTTCAGCGTCGCCGGAACATCCGGATAGGCGTCCGCCCGAAATTCCGGATCCCCTTGATGGACCCACCAGTACCAGTCCTGCACAATGTTGTCGAGCGGCACGTGCGCCGCGCGATACTCCGCCGCAATATTCAGCAACTCCGCCGAGCTTCTGTATCTGTCCTTCGACTGCCAGAACCCATACGCCCACTCCCCATACAGCGGAGCGTGTCCCGTCATGTCGCGATACTGATGAATGATCGAGTCGAAGTCCGGCCCATAAAGAAAGTAATAATCAATTGCGTGCGCGGAGTTGGACCGAAACCGCATCTCTGACGGAAACCGGTTATCAAAATACGAAAGCGCCGCCGTGTTCCAGAAAATCCCATACCCATTCGTCGAGAGCAGCAGCGGAACCGTCACGCTGGTATTCGCCTGCCCCAACTCCACTACTCCGCCGCGATAGTTGAACATCCCGTTCTGGTGCTGCCCCAGCCCATACACCGCCTCCCTCACTTCGGGATAAAACTGGTCCTCCACACTGTACAGCGACTCCCCATTCACCACCGTCTTCGCATAGCGCCGCGGCGCATCCTGAAACTCCTGCAACAGCCGATGCCCCTGCTCATCCTCAAACTCCAGGTTCCCCCAGGCCATCGTGATCTTCACCTTCAGCGCGCCCGTATCCAACGTAGCCGCCGCTGGATTCCAAAGCTTGTCATTCGCCGACTGCGGCTTAGCCGAAGGCTGCGGCATCGTCAGCGTGAAC
>Ga0134126_10007620_pt1 | contig 13595 bp, 7 predicted proteins | sample KB31752_FD_96881 | JGI IMG/M metagenome (GOLD analysis project Ga0134126, IMG submission 96881) | Terrestrial soil microbial communities with excess Nitrogen fertilizer from Kellogg Biological Station, Michigan, USA - KB3-175-2 | ecosystem: Environmental > Terrestrial > Soil > Unclassified ...
CTCGACACGCAGTTCCGCTCGGCGTCGGTGCGGCCGGGCCGCGGATCGAAGACCAAGTAAGCGCCCAGACTGTCGGGCGAGCTAAGGCCGGGCCGTTCGCCAAGCAAGATCACCGCGGTTTGGGCGCCGAGCAGTTGGCCGATTTCGTCTTCGATGGCGACGCGCCCCTGCGCGACCACTGTCACCGGCGCCAGGCGCCAGCCCTCTCGTTCGGCCAAAGGCACAAATGCCGCCAACAGCGCCATTGCGTGGCGCTCGACGGCCAGCGCCGATAGTCCGTCGGAAACGATCAGCGCCACGTCGGCCGGCGGAGCGCCGGCGGCAAACAGGCCGCGGCTCTCGTCGGCGAGACGGCGCCCTAGGTCGGGCCGCGCCACGAACGTCCTGCGGTCGGCCGCGGCGCTGCGGGCGACGATCGTCGCCAGGCCGAGCCTTGCGATCTCGGCGGCCAGCGACTCGGGATCGAACGGCCGCTCGACCGCGTCGCGAGCGCGGGCGTGGGCTGCTTGGAAGTCGAGCAGTTCATGCGTCGGCAGGCTGCCGCCGGCCCGGCCCAGCGCGATACGCGCCGGCGTCAACTCTCTCAGGCGGCGCCAAGGATCGGGCACGGCGGGCGGCGGATGCGTGTTCATTCGCTCGACGATTCTCTTAACGGTTCTCTCAACAACGCTTGCCCGGCGCCGGGCGGCGACAACTGGTTACAGGCGTTCATCACGCCCATCCGCTGGAGCCAAGCCTCGAACTCCGGAGCCGGCCGCAGGCCGAGCGCTTGGCGCAGATAGTGGCTATCGTGGAACGAGGTCGATTGATAGTTGAGCATGATGTCATCGGCGCCCGGCACGCCCATGATGTAATTGCAGCCGGCGACGCCCAACATCGTCAGCAGCACGTCCATGTCGTCCTGGTCGACTTCGGCGTGGTTCGTGTAGCACACGTCGCAGCCCATCGGCAGCCCCAGCAGCTTGCCGCAGAAGTGGTCTTCCAGCCCGGCGCGAATGATTTGCTTGCCGTCGAACAAATACTCAGGGCCGATGAAGCCGACGACCGTGTTGACCAACAGCGGCTGGAACTTCCGCGCCACGGCGTAGGCGCGGGCCTCGCACGTTTGCTGGTCGACGCCGTGATGGGCCCCCGCCGAGAGGCAGGCCCCCTGCCCGGTTTCGAAGTACATCACATTCTGGCCGACCGTGCCGCGGCGCAGTTCCAGCGCCGCTTGCCGGGCTTCGGCGAGCAATCGCAGATCGACGCCGAACGAGCGGTTGGCCGCCTCGGTCCCGGCGATCGACTGGAACACCAGATCGACCGGCGCCCCGCGCTCGATGGCCCGCAACTGATTGGTCACGTGGGCCAGCACGCACGACTGGGTGGGGATTTCATAGCGCTGGATCAGTTCTTCGATCACTTTCAGCAAGTCGATCGTCGAGCCGACGCTGTCGGTCGCCGGATTGACGCCGATCACCGCGTCGCCGCAGCCGTAGCACAGCCCGTCGAAGATCGAAGCGGCGATGCCGCGCGGATCGTCGGTCGGATGGTTCGGCTGCAATCGCACCGAGAGCCGGCCCGGCAGCCCGATCGTATTGCGAAAACGGGTCGTGACTTGGCACTTGCGGGCCGCGAGCACGAGATCCTGGTTGCGCATCAACTTGCTCGCGGCGGCGACCATCTCCGGCGTCAGGCCCGGCGCCAGTGCGCGGAGCGTCTCGGTCGAGACCTCGTAAGACAGCAGCCAATCGCGGAATTGGCCGACGGTCAATGCGGCCACGACGCCAAAAGCTTTGGCGTCGTGCTCGTCGAGAATCAGCCGGGTGACCTCGTCGTCTTCGTAAGGAACGAGCGGGTCTTCGAGAAAAACGCCGAGCGGCACGTCCGCCAGACACGTTTGCGCCGCCACTCGCTCTTCGGCGCTGGCGGCCGCGATGGCGGCCAACTGGTCGCCGGAGCGCGCGGGGCTGGCCTTGGCCAGCAGATCTTTCAGATCGCGGAATGGATAGGTTCGGCGGTCGAGCGTCGCACGATAACGGTTCATCGGACACGCCCGTTCAAGGACGTTTGGCGGTCGGGCCGAACGCGTATCGCAAGATTCGCTTGACGGCCTCGCGTTCGCCGCTGGCCCAGGCGACGATTTTCGCTCCCGTGAGCATGACGCCCAGCGACAACCAGACGAGCAGGCACAGGCCCATGCCGACCGCGGCGACGGAGACGGCCGGAGCGAACGCCGCTTCCTGGTCGCCGATCTTGAACTTAAGTCCGTCGCCGCCCACGATCGCGGCCCATTGCTTCCACGTTTCCGCAAAGGCCTCAGGAGTTCTAAGCCCCTCCGCGATCATGCCGAACAGCGTTAGCGCGAGCCATAGCCCGATCAGAATCGTAACGATGCCCACCGCCGAAGCGCAAAGCCGCATGGCAAGCTCAGGCGAAAACAGCGCGGGCTCGGCGGACGCCTCGCCGGGCGAGTTCATCGGATCGCGAGACATGGGGCCTTCATCGGGGAACGGCACTGGTTGCGTTAACCATAATGCTCGCAGGGTCCGAACGCAAAATAAAAAGCCGAGCGCAAAAACGAGATTGCGCTCGGCCTTGATTTCGAACCCGACGAGGCGTCTTTACGAAGCGAGGAGTTTCGCTCGATTCGTCGCTCGCTGGGGTTCAATAGCCCATGATCTTTCGGTCGGCCCGCCAATAAGCGGGACCATAAGGGGTGTCGCCGATGATCAGCCGATTCGGCGATTCCTGGTTGGGCAACACGCCGTAGGCTCCCCCATAGGCCGGCGCCCGACTGTACCCGCCCGAGGCGCCGTAGCTTGAACTGGGCGCCACGGAGTACATCCGCCGGGTCGTCCGCTGCAGGGCGGCATATCGTTGCGGCGTGACTGCTTGTCCGGCCCAAATCCAACCGCCGATTTTGCGGCCGTTGACCGTTACCGCCGTACCCACCCACGGGCCTTCAATCTTCAACACGCGCAGCGTCTGACCGCGCTCGACGCTGGCCAACGTGTCGTGACCTCGCATCAAAGGCGCCCCGCTTTGGGCAACCACGAATTCATCGTTCGGCTGGAATGGGTTGGGCGCCGCCGCTCGTCCTGTGCTGGTCCATGCGAGCGCCAAACCGGCGACCAACAAGCCCGCGAACCATCCGCGTTTCGAATGACACATACCGCACCTCCACCTTGGAAAGGCTTACGAGACCTAACTGCTATACCATCATGCGGCTTGACTTGCGTGCAAGCAACATGCCAATGAGCGGGAGATGAAACGCTTGGAGCGGAAAGCGCCTTTGGCTTGCCACCCATCGATTATTTTCGCGGGCCGAAAGGGTGGGAGCAAGATCCTGGCGAATTTGTAATATTCGCTCGACCGCGGTGCAGCAAGCCGCCGCGATTAACGCGGGCGACACGCGCCGGCCGCGCGTCGCGCTAACTCTTCTGGGGTGCCCGATGCCGTCCAGCCACGCCATAAGGATCGCGTTTTCATGATCCTTTTCGCGAGTCACGCAACTTACAGGCCGTTTTGCGTCTTGATTCGCGCGAAGAATTCATCGGTGGCGAGAATCTTGACGGCGACGTCTTCGATGCTGGCGGAACTGTTCTGCAAGGCGCCGTCCCAAGTTTGCTGCCCTGCCGCATCCACCGTGCGATGCAGGAAGTCGGCGTAAAAGCCGTCGATGAGCTGCGTGCTGGCTTCCTGGTTGTTCAGGAAGGCGTTGATTACTTGCAGCCGCGTTTGCCCGCCTTGCAGGGCGGTGGTCCAATCGCTCAACCCTTTGGCGTCGGGCGCGCGGTTATCGATGTCTTGATAGAGCGCGGTTATGAAATCCGTGTTCGAAGCGTGCAACCGTTGCGAGTATTCGTCCGAGGTGAGAAACGCCGAAATGATCAGCTTCTCGTTGGCCAGCGTGTCGAACGTCGTCGGGTCGGAATAGGTCTGGAGCCAGAATGCCTTGCCCACCGCGTCCGAGGCCCGGCCCAAAAACGTGTGGTAATACTGTTCGATCTCGCTGGAGCGGTGCTCCGTGGAGTCCCAGACGCCGCGCGCCACGTCGGCGCGCGAGGCGCCCTGGCTCAATCGTCCTTGCCAGTAGGTCAGGCTCGCGTCGTCGGCGGCGCGCCCGAGCACGCTTTGGTAGACGGCGTCGATGTAGGCGGCGTTCGGATCCGACGAGTTCGATGAAGAGCCGGCGCCGCCGGGCGATACCGGCAGCGGCGAAAGCGTGCTCATCAAGACGTTGCCGAAGTTCGCCGTTTTCGTCTGGCCGACGATGACGGCGACGCTTTGCACCGGAGTGGTGATCGTCACTCCGTGGTCGGCCGGCACGACTTCGCGGACGGTGAACGTTCCGGCCGGCAAGCCGAGGAACGAGTAATGGCCGTTGGCGTCGGTGGTCGCCGAGGGGTTCATGGGGCCTGGCGCCCCGGAACCGTCTTTATCGACGAACACGATCCGCCCGGCCAGGCCCTGCTCGCCCGCATCGAATTGACTGTTCAGATTGGTATCTTCGAACACGGTCCCCTTGATTTCGGCCGTCGTGGTATCCGTCGCCTCGCCGAAGTTGACGCCCGTGTTCGCCTGGCCGGCCGTCACGGTCACCAATTCGAACGCCTTGGTCGACAGGACTACGCCCGAAGTGGGAGCCTCGCCGACCGTGTAACTTCCGGCCGCCAGGCCCAAAAAGGCGTAGTTGCCGCTGGGGTTGGTCACGGTCGAAGGCTCGCCGTTGTCGAAGACCCCGTTGTGGTTCGAATCGAGGAACACGGTGCGGCCGTTGACGCCTTGCTCGCCGGAATCGAGGATGCCGTTGCCGTTCGTGTCGGTGAAGACCGTGCCGGCGATGGCCGGCTTGTCGCCGAAGTTCACGCCCGACTGCGTTTGGTTGGCGGCGACGGTCACCGCCTGGGCGGGAGTCGTGAGGGTCACGCCCGAGGGCAGCACTTCCTTGACCGTATAGTTGCCCGGCGCCAGGCCGGAGAACGTATAGTTGCCGTTGCTGTCGGTGATGGTCTGCGGATCGTTCGCGGTCGGCGCACCCGTGCCATCTTTGTCGATGAACACCGTCTGCCCCGGCACGCCTTGTTCGCCGGCATCGAATTGACCGTTGGCGTTCAGGTCGATGAAGACCGTGCCGGCGATCGCCGGCTTTTCGCCGAAGTCGACGTTCTGGGTCGTCTGGGCGCTGGCCACGGTGGCCGTTTGGGCCGGCGTCGTCAGCGTGACGTTGCTGGGCAAGACTTCCATGACGGAATAGCTTCCGTTGGCGATGCCTGAAAAGACGTAATTGCCGTTGGCGTCGGTCGTCACCGAGGGATTGTTGGCGTCGGGGGCGCCTGTGTTGTCGATATTCAAGAACACCGTGCGTCCCGAAACGCCTTGTTCGCCGGCGTCGAGGGCGCCGTTGCCGTTCGTGTCGGTGAAGACGGCGCCCGTGATGGCGGGGCCTTCGCCGAAGTTGACGCCCGACTGCGTGGTGTTGGCGGTCACCGTGACGCTCTGGCTGGGGGTGGTCAAGGTAACGCCGGTCGCGACGACCTCGCGTACGTCGTAGCTTCCGGGAGCCAGACCAGCGAAGAAGTACTTGCCGAGCGCACCCGTGGTCGCCTTGGGATTGTTGGTCGGCGAACCCGTGTGGTCGTTGTTAAGGAACACGGTGCGACCGGCAAGGCCCAGGTCGCCGGTATCGAACGTACCGTTCTTGTTCATGTCGGCGAACACGACGCCGACGATCGAGGGCGGCACTTCGCCGAAGTTGATCGACGAAGCCAGTTGCCCCGCAGCCAGGGTGACGTTTTGCGCCGGGGTCGTCATGGTCGTGCCCGAGGGCGCGACCTCGCGGACCGAATAGTTCCCCGCGGCCAGACCTAGAAAGTAATACAGCCCGTTGGCGTTGGTCGTAGTCGAGGGATTGTTGGCGTCGGGCGCGTGCGTGTTATCGATGTCGAGATACACGGTCCGGCCGCTGATGGCTTGTTCGCCGGAGTCGGGCTGTCCGTTCGAATTCGCATCGATGAACACCAGGCCTACGATCGACGGCTTTTCGCCGAAGAGCAGGCCCGACACGCCGTGGGCGGAGGTGATCGTCGCCGTTTGCGCGCCGGTCGTCAGCGAAACGCCCGAAGGCGCCACTTCCATCACCGTGTAATTGCCGGCGGGTAGGCCGGTGAAGCTGAACGAACCGTCGGCCGCCGTGGTGGTGCGAGGGTTGTTAGTCGGCGAGCCGCTGCCGTCGACGTTCAGGAACACGGTCTGTCCCGCGGCGCCGGGTTCTCCTGGGTCGACGGCGCCGTTTCCATTGAGGTCGATGAACACCGTACCGGAAAGCGAGGGCTGCTCGCCGAAGTTGGCGCCGGCGGTTTGGCCGGCGGCGACCGTGACCGTTTGCGTGGCGGTGGTCAGCGAGACGCCCGAAGGGAGCACCTCGCGGACCGTATAACTGCCCGGCGCCAAGCCGCTGAACGAGTAATTGCCGTTGGCGTCGGTGGTGGTCTGCGGATCGTTGGCGGTGAGCGTGCCCGTGCCGTCTTTGTCGACGAATACCGTCCGGCCGGCGACGCCCTGTTCGCCGGATGTCAATTGGCCGTCTCCATTGGAGTCGGTGAATACCGTGCCGTCGATGCTGTCGACCGACATCGAACTGATCACGACGAGTTGGTTATTCGCGCCGACCGGCAGGTTGCTCAGGCCGACCGCCGGCACGGTGCTGCTCACGCTCTGGGTCGGCAACGCGGCGACCTGATTGACCACTTGCATCCCGTTGCCGATGACGGCGCCAAAAACGGTGAATGGTCCGCCGTCGCTGGTGTCGTCGAGTTGCGGGTTAGCGGTCAGATTGATGAACCACTGGTTAGTGCCTGTATTGGGGCCATTCGACAGGGCCATGGCGATCGTTCCGACCGTGTTCTTCGTGCCGGCTTCACTGGCGATGCCCGTGCCCGACAGATTGGGAACGGCCGAGAACTGCGAGCTGCTGCCGCCGAACGTCGCGCTGGAAGTGGTGGCGCCGCCTCCCTGGATGATGAAGCCGGGTATCGCCCGCGTCACGAACGAGTTGTTGTAGTCGCCGCTGTTGACGTACTGCAGGAAATTGGCCACCGTCTGCGGAGCGGTGCTGGCAAAGAGGTCGATCTGGAAATTGCCGAAATTGGTATCGACCGTCACGATTGGGTCGGCGGAGAGATACCAGCGGGCTTCCAAGCTTTCCGCAAATAGCGAGCGGCGGCGAACTCCCTGGAGGGGGGCTCGACTGGACGAGCGGCGGCGAGCGGAACGCGACCGTGTGAACCCTGAAAATGCACGCGGGAAGAGCGGTCCCAGCATGTCGACAAACTCCCAATGGCCTCGAAAACTTGTAGAAGATCTCATTAAAACCCCGAATTTCAAAGCCGGCAAGGAAAAAGCGATGCTTGGCGGAAAGACTGCGGGAGATTCCGAATTTGTGGGTGAAAACGAGTGATTGGGGGATCGGTGGTTGGCGGCCATTTGCCGCCGCTGGCCCTCAACCCTTTCCCAAAGGAAGAGGGGTATTTCCGTCTCCTTCTCCTGACTCCTTTCTCCTAGCTCCTGAGTCCTAACTCCTCCCGCCTGTCACCCCTCTCGGCCCGCCGCTAAAATGGCCCTTTTGAAATCGTCTCCCAACGACGAGGCTTGTATGCGAGCCAGCGGCTCGGCGTGCGTCTTCTGCGGCTTGGTTCTATTGCCGATGGCCGGGTGCCAGCGGCAGCCGGCGGCGGCGGTCGCGGGCGAGCAGCCAGTAATCCCGGTCAGCCGGCCGGTGCGGCGCGAGGTGACCGATTTCGTCGAGTTCAATGGGCGGACCGACGCGGTGAATTCGGTCGATATCCGCCCGCGAGTGACGGGCTATCTGACCAAAATGCCCTTCAAAGAGGGTGCGGAGGTCAAGGCGGGCGATCTGCTGTTCGAGATCGACCCGCGGCCCTATCAGGCCCTGGTCGATTTTTCGATCGGCGAGGTCGCGGCCAACGAAGCGCGGCTCAAGCTGGCCAAGGCCAACAACGTGCGCGCCAAAAAGATCGCGGCCGATACGCCCAGCGCCATCACCCAGCAGGATCTCGATAGCTATCAGGCCGCCGAGGACGAGGCCCTGGCCACGCTCAAGACCACGACCGGAACGCTCGAAACCAACAAGCTCAATCACGAATTCACCAACGTCCGCTCGCCGATCGACGGGCAAGTCAGCCGCTACTATCTGACCGTGGGCAATCTGGTGACCCAGGACGTCACCATCTTGACCACGCTCGTTTCGCTCGACCCGATTTACGCCTACTTCGACATCGACGAACCGACGCTGTTGCGGATCAAGAACCTGATCAACGCCGGCAAGATGAAGCCGGCCCGCGAGCGCGACGCCATTCCCGTGCTGATGGCTTTGCAGGGGGAAGAGGGCTTTCCCCACGAAGGCTCGATCAACTTCATCAATAACCGCGTCGATCCGGCGACCGGCACGCTGACCGTGCGCGGGGTGTTCGATAATCCGCTGCCGGAACATGGCGTGCGCAAATTCGCCGCGGGCAACTTCGTGAAGGTCCGAATCTTTCTTGGCGAGCCGCGAGAAGCGCTGCTCGTCGTGGACCGCGCCCTGGGCGCCGACCAGGGATTGAAGTTCTTGTACGTGGTCGACGCCGAGAACAGGGTCCAATACCGGCGCGTCAAGATCGGCGCGTTGCAAGCAGACGGCCTGCGGGTGATCGAGGAGGGGTTGCACCCCGACGACCAGGTCGTGATCAGCGGCTTGCAGATCGTGCGTCCGCGGATGACCGTCAAGACCGAAGAGACGCCGATGCCGCTGATCAAGCCGGCGCACGGCGGCGAAGGACAAATCGATCCCGGCCTTCGGCGGGCTAATGAGGGCGCAGAGCCTTCAAAGGGTGGTTAATTCATGGGGAATGAGAAATACACAATGGTCTCCCTCTTCTCGGGAGGCATGGGGCTTGATCTGGGCCTCGAGCAGACCGGCCGCTTTCGAGTGGCGGCTTGCGTCGAGAAAGAACATGCTTTCTGTGAGACGATTCGAACCAACCAGCAAGCAGGCCGCCTCGATCCGGGACTCAAGGTATTCGAAGGCGACGTCTCGGTTCTCGACCCCAAGAAACTATTGGACGCCCTGGGCCTGAAACCAGGCGAAATCGATCTTCTCGCCGGCGGGCCGCCCTGTCAGGCATTCAGCACGGCCGGCAAGCGCGCCGCCACTCAAGATCCGCGAGGCACGCTCCTTTGGCAGTACCTCCGTTTCGTCGAGGCATTGCAGCCAAAATTCTTTCTGATGGAAAACGTTCGGGGGTTGCTCTCGGCCGCCCTGAACCACCGACCGATTGCCAAACGGCCGGACAAGGGCGGCTTGCCGCTCGATCGTGACGAAGAGGCGGGGTCGGTCATTCGCCTGTTCTCCACCGACCTTCAGAACATCGCCGGTTGCGGCTATCACATGGATTGCTTTGAAGTGAACGCCGTGAATTATGGCGCCCCACAGCTTAGAGAACGGGCGCTCTTCATCGGGAACCGCTTCAATTCCGTCGTGAACTTCGCGGAACCCACGCACGCAGCGCCCAACTCGGAACCTGCGGAACGTGCGCTATTCCCGGATGAACCGCGACTGCTTCCGTGGGCCACGTTGCGAGACGCCATCGGCCAGTTTGATGAAATAGACCCGGTCGTCATGGATTTTAGCCCGCGAAAGAAGCGATACCTGGCTCTCATTCCCCCAGGCTCCAACTGGCGGAGCCTCCCATTGGAAGTCCAAAAGGAATCGATGGGCAAGGCCTGGTTCGCCAAAGGCGGCCGATCGGGTTGGTGGCGCCGCCTTACGTTCGACCTTCCGTGTCCGACACTGGTGACGATGCCGAATCATGCCAGCACTTCGCTCTGTCACCCGACCGAATGTCGCGCGCTGACGCTCCGCGAATACGCTCGCATCCAAGAGTTCCCCGACGGCTGGCAATTCTGCGGAAAAACGATCGAGCAGTACGCACAAGCGGGCAACGCCGTGCCGGTCCGTCTGGGGCGCGTGGCCGGCGAAGTGATTGCAGAAGAGTTGGACCGGTTGAAAGGTCGAGATTGGGCGCCAAGTCCTTCGAAGCCGGAGGCCTACCGCATCGTGTACGTCCAATCGCACGTACGGACGCGGCAATGGTTCAAGGACGGTGAAACTTTCGTCTGGAAAGACGAAGGCGATGACCGGCCAACCTACGCCGCCCCCAAGACGAAGCGAAGAACCAAGCGAATCTGAAAAAAAATGGCCCACGATGGCATGCCTCGCCCAGAGGCCCTTGTACTGACAAAGGCGGATCTCCTGCGGTCGCTCGTCCAAGTGGACGGCGACAAGAAGTCGTCGCGCCGTGCGCTCACGATGGAAACGGAGTTCCGCACTCGCATTACCAGCCATCTCGAAGGTCTGCCAACCTCGAACGCGACATTCGCCAAGTTCAACACTAGTCCTTTCGTATTGATGTTCTACGCGCTTCGGCACGGCTATGCCCGGATCAGCGAAATCGAGGAGGCGATCCTGCCCGCCAAGGTGTTCTCGTCGATGGAAACTTCCGCCGGGCGCATGGTCGAAGCGGTCGTCCTCCCGCAGTATGGCTGGGAGTTCGCCCCGAGTGAGATGCATTCGATCAACTCGGCCATCGACGGCAAGAAAGTCGCCGGAGATACGCTTTGCCTCGCAACGCTAAAAAGCGGCCCTCGGTGCTTGAACGACGAGATGAGTGAGAACTTTGCCGACGCGATTCTGGCAAACTGCGAGGAGTGGGCCAAAGAAGCCGGCAAGAAAAAACTCGACTTCACCTACGGCGTTCTGTATGGGACTCGAAAGCAGTCGAACAAGAAGGATTGGCACATCCTGAGAAACATCGCCAAAAAGCTTCCGCAAGGCGTGAAGGAGACGCCTGACGGCAAGTGGCATTGTCGGTTCGTCAAGAATGGACTCGATGTCACCGTGACGGTACGCATCGGCATCGACCTCTGGGATTACATCGCTGGGCATCGGCTGGCGTTCATGGAGATCGGCGCCTCATTGCTGCGGGCTTGCATCAAGCCATCCGAGACCGAAGCAGGTAAGTACGCCTACACAATCTCGGATCTTGAAGAGATCATCTCGCTGGCCGGCCTTCCGAACACGTTCAACGTGAAGATCCTCCAGCGATCGCAACTGGAATGGCTGTTCTTCTTCGCGCGGCACTTTTGCGACAGGTTCGTGCCCGGCGACCTAAGCTCCTTATCGGCCCCGAAATGACATCCCAGAATTCTTGCGCGCGTAACCCCGCATACCCGGCTGCTCAAACAGCGTGATTTCCCGCTTCTTCATTGACCGGCCGATCTTCGCGGCGGTGCTGTCGATCGTCGTCAGCCTGGCCGGGGCGATCGCCGGCTTTGCCCTGCCGATCACCCAGTACCCGCAGATCACGCCACCGACCGTGCAGGTTACGGTCAGTTATCCGGGCTCCAGCGCCCAAGTGTTGGCCGATACGGTGGCGGCGCCGATCGAGCAGCAGGTCAACGGCGTCGAGAACATGCTGTACATGTCGTCGCAATCGGCCAACGACGGCACGTACACGCTGACCGTGACCTTCGAGTTGGGATCAGATCTCAATACGGCCCTGGTCATGGTGCAGAACCGGGTGGCGCTGGCCATGCCGCAATTGCCCGATTCGGTCCAGCGCCAGGGGCTGACGATCAAAAAGAAATCGCCCGACATCTTGCTGGTCATCAACCTGTTCTCGCCCGACGGGCGATACGACGACCTGTACCTGAGCAATTACGCCACGATCAACCTCAAGGACGAACTGTTTCGCCTGGAGGGGGTGGCCGACATCACGATGTTGGGGCAGCGCGACTACAGCATCCGTCCCTGGCTCGACCCCGATTTGCTGGCCTCTCGCAACATGACCGCCAGCGAAGTCGCTACGGCGATCCAAACCCAAAGCGCGGCCCTGGCCGGCGGGCAGATCGGACAGCAGCCGGCGCCGCACGGCCCGGCCCTTCAACAGCCGTTGGCGGCCTTGGGCCGATTGAACAAGCCGGAGCAGTTCGCCGAAATCATCGTCAAAGCCCGGCAAGGCGGTATGCGCGGCGAGATTCCGCAATTCGTCCGGCTGCGCGACGTGGCGCGAGTGGAGCTCGGTGCGCAAAACTACAATCTGTCTTGCACGCTCGACGGCCGGCCGTCGATCGGGCTGGCGATCTTCCAATTGCCGGACACCAACGCCCTGGACGTGGCCGACCGCGTGCGGAGCAAAATCGAGCAGCTAAAGCGGCGGTTTCCCGACGGCGTCGATTACGAGATCGCCTACGACACCACGCCATTCATCCGCGAGTCGGTGAGCGACGTCATCAAGACGTTGTTGGAGGCCGTCCTGCTGGTGGCCGTCGTGGTGCTGGCCTTCTTGCAAAGTTGGCGGGCCACGCTGATTCCGTTGATCGCCGTACCGGTTGCCATCATCGGCACGTTCGCCGTGATGGCCGCGGTCGGCTTCAGCCTCAATAACATCTCGCTGTTGGGGTTGGTGCTGGCGATCAGCATCGTGGTCGATGACGCGATCGTGGTCGTCGAGAACGTCGAGCGCTGGCTGCACCGCGGCTTGCCGCCGCGCGAAGCGGCGCGCAGCGCGATGGACGAGGTCACCAGTCCGGTCGTCGCGGTGGCGCTGGTGCTGTGCGCCGTGTTCGTGCCGTGCGCGTTCATCAGCGGCATTACCGGGCAGTTCTTTCGCCAATTCGCGGTCACGATCGCCGCTTCGACCGTCATCTCCGCCATCAACTCGCTGACCCTCAGCCCGGCGCTGGCCGCCTTGCTGCTCAGGCCGCGCACGGCGAAGCGCGACCCGCTGACGTGGCTGATCGACGTTTTGCTCGGCTGGTTCTTCAAGCTCTTCAATCGCGCGTTCGACGCCAGCACCGCCGCTTACACGGGGCTGGTGCGCTGGATACTGCGGCTGAGCCTGTTGGGACTGCTGGTCTACTGCGGACTGTTGGCGCTGACCTATTGGGGCTTCAGCAAACTGCCGCTGGGTTTCATTCCGCAGCAAGACATGGGGCGGCTGATCGTCAACATTGCGCTGCCCGACTCGGCCTCGGTCGAGCGCACGCAACAGGTCATCGCCCAGGTCGACCGGATTTTGCGAGACACGAAGGGCGTGCGGCACGTCGTCGGCATCGCCGGCATGTCGTTCTTGATGTCGGCCAACAGTTCGAATTTCGGCTCGATCTTCGTGGTTCTCGATTCATCGGGCGAACGGCAGACGCCGGATTTGCACGCCGACGCGATCATGGCGCGGTTGCGCGGGCGGCTGGCCCGCGAAGTCACCGACGCCGCGGTGAGCGTCTTCGGCGCCTCGCCGGTGCCGGGACTGGGCGTGGCCGGCGGCTTCAAGTTGATGGTCGAAGACCGCGGCTCGCTCGGGCTGCCCAGCCTGCAAAGCCAGACCGACGGTCTCGTGCAAAAGATCAGCGCCGAGCCGGGCATGGTCAGCCCCGTGAAGCCCCAGCCGATGCTCGATGGCACCCGGCTCGACTACGCCCACATCCAGCGGCTGCCGACCGACCCGGACCGGCTCAAGGCGGCGCTGCTCAGGAGCGCTACCTATCCCAACGCC
>Ga0134126_10007621_pt1 | contig 13594 bp, 15 predicted proteins | sample KB31752_FD_96881 | JGI IMG/M metagenome (GOLD analysis project Ga0134126, IMG submission 96881) | Terrestrial soil microbial communities with excess Nitrogen fertilizer from Kellogg Biological Station, Michigan, USA - KB3-175-2 | ecosystem: Environmental > Terrestrial > Soil > Unclassified ...
CCGGATTGGAGACGCTTCCTCGCCTTCTCGGCGTAATTGCGGCTGCGGCCTTCGCCGCCGAGCCGGAACATGCGATCGGCGAGCCGCGCCACCCGCGCGGAGGATACCTCGATCTCGCCTTCCTTGGTCTTCACCTTCATGGGCGATGCTCTCCTTCTCTTGCGCGCTCTGCTAGAGCCTCCCGATGCGCTTTTCAAGGAGGGGCGCCGGGGAGGCAAGCATCGCGCTCGCGGGCTCGCCCCGGTGCCTCGCATGCTCGACATGCTCCCGCATGAGGTCGAGCGTCACTCTCATCGTCTCGAGGAGCGCCTGCGACAGGCTGATATCGTGTCCGTGGAGAGCGAGCAAGCTGACCAGCGCCTCCTGATGGGCGACACGCGCCTCGGCATCGCGGTAATGCTGCTCCGCCATGCCGAGCGGCTCATCGACAGCCAAGTCGTTCGCGCTCATGGCCCCTCTCCCCGTCCGCTGAGTGCCACACCAAATCTTAGCGGACGCCGACGCGCCTCTCCTTGATATGGATCAATCGCGGACGGATGCACCCGTGGCTGAAGGGAAATGGGTTTGATATCACACAAGGTGGCCGTTATTGTCGCACCATCCTTGTGACGGAGCGCATCTCCCCCATGAACGCCGCAAAAATGAAGTCGAGCGCGGTGCGCGCGACGACGCTGCTCAAGGGCCTCGCCAACGAGCATCGGCTGCTCATCCTCTGTCACCTGGCGAATGGCGAGAAATCGGTGAGCGAGCTCGAGACCCTTCTCCGCATGCGTCAGCCGCATCTGTCGCAGCATCTGGCGCGGCTCCGGCGCGATGCGCTGGTGACGACGCGCCGCGATTCCCGCTCGATCTATTACCGGCTCGGCAGCTCCGCCGCCGCCAAGGTCATCCGTCTGCTCTACGACCTCTATTGCTCGCGCTCCGGGACGGCGGCACGCGGGCAGGTCCGCAAGCGCGCCGCCGCCGCCGTTACGACGCGGGGCAGAGCCCGCCGCGGTTAGCCGGGATCGCGATCTCAATCCCTGGCATTGCCCGCAGAAGCGGGCATCGCGAGAAACCGACGTGAATCTGCCCTAGCGCCGCCGCCCGTGCCGCGCCTCGCCAATTCGGGCTAGGATCGCCGCCGGAACTCCCCGTGAGCGAGGAGGCGGCCTTATGCACATCCGTCGCATCCTGCATCTCTCGGCGCGCCGCACCACCCTGGCGATAGCGCTGCTCGCCGTCTCGATGGCGGCCGCGCCGGCGGCACCCCGGGCACTCGTGCTCGACATCGATGGCGCGATCGGGCCGGCAATGGCGGGCTATGTCGCCCGCGGACTTGCCGGGCTCGACCCGGCCGAGACACGCGTCGTCGTGCTGCGCCTCAATACGCCGGGCGGGCTCGACAGCTCCATGCGCAGCATCATCGCCGCGATCCTGGCCTCGCCCGTGCCGGTGGTAGCCTATGTCGCGCCGAGCGGTGCGCGCGCTGCCAGCGCCGGCACCTATATCACCTATGCCGCCGCCCTCGCCGCCATGGCGCCCGGCACCAATATCGGCGCCGCGACGCCGGTGCAGCTCGGCGGCGGCACGAAGCCCGGTGACGCCGAAACCCGCAAGATCGTCAACGATGCCGTGGCCTATATCCGCGGCCTCGCCGAGTTCAACGGCCGCAATGCCGATTGGGCGGAGCAGGCGGTGCGCGAGGCGGCAAGCCTGCCGGCTTCGGCGGCGCTGAAGCAGCATGCGGTCGACGTGATCGCGCCGGATCTCCCTGCGCTCCTTGCCGCCATCGACGGCCGCACGGTCAAGGTGGCCGGCAAGCCGCAGCACCTCGCCACCGCCGGCCTTGCGATCGTCGAGCGGCCGCCCGGGTGGCGCACCGGCCTCCTCGCCGTCATCACCGATCCCAACGTCGCCTTTGTGCTGTTGCTGCTCGGCGTCGCGGGCCTCGTCTTCGAATTCACCACGCCGGGCGCGATCGCGCCGGGCGTCGTCGGCGCGATCAGCTTGCTGCTGGCGCTCTTCGCCCTCGACCTGCTGCCGATCGACTTCGCCGGCGCCGGCCTCGTCTTGCTCGGCATCGGATTGATGATCGCCGAGGCGCATATCGGCTCCTTCGGCGTGCTTGGCATCGCCGGGGTGGCCGGCTTCGTCATCGGCGCGTTGATGATGTTCCCCTCGACCGCGCCGGGGTTCGCGCTCTCGCGCCCGCTGCTGGCCGCCGTCACTTTGGCCGTCGCTGGATTGTTCATCATCGCCCTCTCGCTGCTGCTGCGCGCGCGGCGACGCCCGGTGGTGACCGGGCGCGAGGCGCTTATCGGCGCCGAGGGCGAGGCGGTGAGCTGGTCGCGGGACGAAGGGCGCGTGCGCATCGAGGGCGAGATCTGGCGGGCGCGTGCGGCGCAGCCGCTGAGCGCCGGCGCGCGCATCCGCGTCACCGGCCGCCGCGGCCTGATGCTCACCGTCGAGCCGCTCTGATACCCGAGCGACACCTTCCAGGGAGGACCCGCATGCTCGTCTCCGCCGCCGCCATCATCGTCATCATCGTCATCGCCCTTTTTCTCCTGTCGCAGGCGGTGCGCATTCTGCGCGAATACGAGCGCGGCGTGGTGTTCACGCTGGGCCGCTACACCGGCACCAAGGGGCCCGGTCTCTTCCTGCTGCTGCCGCTGCTGCAGCAGATGGTGCGCGTCGACCTGCGCGTCGTCGTCGACGAGGTGCCGCCGCAGGACGTCATCTCGCGCGACAACGTCTCGGTCAAGGTGAACGCGGTCATCTATTATCGCGTCGTCGATGCCGAGCGCGCGGTGATCCAGGTCACCAACTACACCGCGGCGACGAGCCAGCTCGCGCAGACCACGCTGCGCTGGGTGCTGGGCAAGCACGATCTCGACGGCATGCTGGCCGAGCGCGACAAGCTCAACGCCGACATTCAGGACGTGCTCGACAAGCAGACCGAAGGCTGGGGCATCAAGGTGTCGACTGTCGAGATCAAGCGCATCGATCTCGACGAGAGCATGGTGCGCGCCATCGCCCGCCAGGCCGAAGCCGAGCGGGCGCGGCGCGCCAAGATCATCAACGCCGAGGGCGAGCAGCAGGCGGCGCAGAAGCTGGTCGATGCGGCGCGCGTGCTGCAGGAAGCGCCGCAGGCGATGCAGTTGCGCTATCTCGCGACCTTGTTCGACATCGCCGGCGAGCGCAGCTCGACCATCGTCTTTCCCTTCCCGATCGATCTGATGAAGGGTTGGGCGGCGAAGCCGCCGGCGTGAGGCGCTTGCGCCGCGCCTCAGGCGAAGCGCGGGACCACGGGGGCGAGAAGGTTCTGCCAGCGCTGCCACCCGCGCGGCTCAGGCTGCTCGAGCCGCCACTCGCCGAGGGCGATCTTCTGCCGCGTGTTGCGCAGCACGCTCAGCAGCTGCCCATGCGTGGTCCTGGCATCGTCGTTGAAGGCGGCGAGGCCGACATAGCGCTGGCCGGTATTCTCGCGGGCCGCGCGCAGCACCGCCCGCCACAGCGGCTGCTCCGCATGCGCCTCCTGCAGCGCCGCGACGAGGCAGCGCCGGCCGTCCGCCAGATGTCGCGCATGCTTGCACCATCGCTCTTCGCTGCCGAGGAGATCGATCACGTCGTCTATTTTTCTGAGCGCCTCGCTCTCCGGCATATCCGTGCTTTCCAATGACATCCGGTTCTCCTGTTGCGGGCCCCGTCGAGGGACCCCCTCTATCTTTTGGAACGCGGCGGGCCGGCGCCGTTCCCGTTTCCGACCGGCGATTGCGGCGCTTGCGGCATCCGGCGATCAGCGGTCAGAGGGGCGGTGGCGCGCGCCGGAATGGCCTTCTGCCGAGCGCCGTTCTTAGGCGAGCCGGCGAAGCTGCACCTCGCGGAGGCCGATGACGGACGTCCTGGCACAACCGCTTCCCGCCCGGCAGGTACGGCTCGTCTTCGGCGCGCTGCTGCTGCTGCTCTGGCTTGCCTCGCTCGACCAGACGATCGTCGACACGGCGCTTCCCACCATCGTCGGCGAGCTCGGCGGGCTCACTCACCTCGCCTGGGTGGTCACCGCCTATCTGCTGGCGAGCACCATCGTCTCGCCGGTCGCCGGCAAGCTTGGTGATCTCTACGGGCGCAAGATCGTTCTGCAGATCGGGACCGTGCTGTTCCTGCTGGGATCGGCGCTGTGCGGCTTGAGCCGCGACATGATCGAGCTCATCGTCTTCCGCGCGCTCCAGGGGCTGGGGGGTGGCGGGCTGATCGTCACCGCGATGGCGGTGGTGGGCGATATCATCCCGGCGCGCGACAGCGGCCGTTATCAGGGCGTTTTCGGCGCGGTCTTCGGCATCGCCACGCTGGCGGGGCCGCTGCTCGGCGGCTTCTTCGTCGATCACCTCTCCTGGCGCTGGATCTTCTACGTCAACCTGCCGATCGGCTTTCTCGCGCTCGTCATCATCGCTTCCGCCTTCCATTCCCGCACCCCGCACCGCGCGCACGCGATCGACTATATGGGCGCGGCGCTCCTCAGCCTCGCGCTCTCCGCGACCATCCTCTTCACCAGCCTCGGCGGCACGAGCTTCCCCTGGCTGTCGCCGCCCATTCTCGGTCTCGCCGCCGCCGCTCTCCTGCTGACGGCGCTCTTCGCTCTGGTCGAGATCCGCGCGCGCGAACCGATCCTGCCGCCCGAGCTGTTCCGCAACCGGGTCTTCACCGTGGCGAGCGCGCTCGGCCTCGTCGTCGGACTGGCGCTCTTCGGTCCCGTGACCTTCCTGCCGCTCTATCTTCAGGTGGTGAAGCAGCAGAGCCCGTCGATCTCGGGCTTGCTGCTCGCGCCGATCACCGTCGGCGTGCTCATCACCTCGATCCTGAGCGGCCAGCTCATCAGCCGCATTGGCCAGTACAAGCCCTTTCCGATCATCGGCACCACGCTCGCCGCCCTCGGCCTCATTCTGCTGTCGCAGCTCGGCGTGGCCAGCAGCCTCTGGGCCGCGGCGGCGGCGATGCTGGTGCTCGGGCTCGGGCTCGGCCTCATCATGCAGGTGCTCGTCCTCGCCGTGCAGAACGCGGTCGACTACCGCGTCCTCGGTGTCGCCACCTCGGGCGCCACGCTGTTCCGCTCGATCGGCGGCACGCTGGGGGTGGCCTTGCTCGGCACGATCTTCACCAGCCATCTCCGGGCTCGGCTGCTGCTGGTGCCGGCGGACGGCGAACCGCTTTCGACCAATGCCGGTCCGGCGGCAATTGCCGCGCTGCCGCCCGCGCTTCACGACGCTTATGTCGCGGCTTTTGCCGCATCGCTCCGCCCGGTCTTCCTGACCGGCGCAGCGATTGGGGTTCTCGCCTTTGTGCTGAGCTGGCTCCTGCCGGAGGTGCCGCTGCGCAAGAGCGTCGAGGCGCACGGCCTTGGCGAGAGCTTCGCCATGCCGCGGCCGGCGAACTCGCGGCGCGAACTCGAGCGCATCGTGGCGCGGCTCGCGCGGCGCGAGGAGCGCTGGGGCGTCTATCAGCAGCTCGCTGCGCGTGCCGGGCTCGACCTCGCTCCGCCGGAGATCTGGCTTCTCGTCCGCCTGGGCGAGCACCCGGTGATGCACGCGGCGCCGCTCGCGCGCGTGCTTCGCACCCCGCCGGCGCGCCTCGCCGCGCTGCTGCAGAGTCTGCGGCGCGCCGCGCTCACCGAGCGCGATAACGCGCACCGCATCGTGCTGACCGAGCGCGGCAGGGCGGCGCTCGATCAACTCCGCGCCGCGCGGCACGACGCGCTGGCCGAGCTGTTGAGCGGCTGGTCGGTCACGGAGCATCCCGAGATCGGTCAGCTGCTCGAGCGCCTCGCTCACGAATTCGCCGACGAGCTTCCGGCGCCACCGCAAACCGGCGCGCCGGAACGCGGCCCGGTCCCTGTGGTCCAGGACTAGTCGAGCGGCTTAAGGTCCCCAAGAATTGTCGGGAACATTTCGGACACGGTCGGGTGGATGTGCATCGCGCGCTGCATGACCGTGTACGGCGCCTTCGCGTAGATCAGATCGAGGATTGCATGGACCGCCTCGTCGCAGCCGGTGCCGAGGAGGGACGCCCCGAGGATCTCCTTGCTATCGCCGTCGACCAGGATACGGATGAATCCTTGCGTCTCGCCCTTTTCGATCGCCCGGGCGACGCGCGTCATCGGCCGTTCGCCGACCAGCACCCGCCGGCCGCTTTTGCGCGCCTCGGACACACTCATCCCGACCCGGCCGAGCGGCGGATCGGTATAGAGCGCATAAGCGGCGACCCTGTCGCTGACCCGGCGCCGGCCGCGCTCGAGCAAATTGGCGGCGACAACCTCGAAATCATTGTAGGCGGTGTGGGTAAAGGCGCCCCTGCCGTTGCAGTCGCCGAGCGCCCAGATGCCGGGCACGTTGGTTCGCAACTCATCGTCCACGACGATGTAGCCGCGCTCGTCGCATTTGACGCCGGCATGGCCGAGACCAAGGTCATCAGTATTGGGCCGGCGGCCGACCGCGAGCAGGACATGCGAGCCCGCGACCTCAGGCGCGCCTTCGGTGCAGTCGAGCCTCGCCACGATCCCGTCGTCGCGTTTGGCGAAGCTGACGCATTCAGCGCCCAACCTGACATTCACCCCCTCCCTCTCGAGGACGTCCCTCAGTGCCGCCGACACATCCTCATCTTCGCGATGAACCAGCCGCCGTTCCATTTCGACGATCGTCACCTCGCTGCCAAAGCGGCGATACATCTGGCCGAATTCGAGGCCGACATAGCTGCCGCCAACGACGATCAGATGCCGGGGAAGGAAATCAATCTCCATCATCGACGAATTGGCGAGGTACGGCACCCCGTCGATGCCCGGCATTTCGGGTATCCGCGCCCGCCCGCCCACATTGATGAAGATGAGATCGGCGCGGACCGGCGCGGCGCCGGTCTCGACCTCGCGCGGCGACCGAAACCGGGCATGTCCACGGTAGAGGGTGATGTTCTCCGCGCTTTCGAGCGCCGAGGTCAAGCCGTCGCGCGACCCCGCGACGATGGCGTCCTTGCGTTCCTTGACCCGTTTCATATCGACGCCGATCTCGCCGGCGATCGCGACACCGTATTCGGCCGCACGTCGGGCCATTTGCGCCGCATAGGCGCTCGCCACGAGCGCCTTCGTCGGGGTGCAGCCGGTGTTGACGCAGGTGCCGCCGACGAGATGGCGCTCGATGACCGCGACCTTCATGCCCTTGCTGGCGAGCCTGAACGCCAGTGACGGCCCGGCCTGGCCGGTTCCGATCACGATCGCGTCAAAATCTGTCATCGCTCCACCTTCGCTTCGGCGGGTTCGATCCGATGCCGATGACGATCGCGGATATGCGACCCCTCTCTGTGGTCAGCGCACGCGGCGAGATGCGCCGCTGGACCGGCGGGGAAAATCGATCGCACTCATGTGCTTGGTGTCGCCCGCGCTCTTGCCTGGAACAAAAAATGCGGTGCTCGCGGCCACTGTCACTGTGAGCCGGATTCTTGGGACGGTCAACATTTGCTCTGCACCAGAGCGACATATAGGGTTTATCGGCGGTCAAGAGAGAGCACGGGTTTGCCAAGTCAGCCGAAACGCGCCGCGACCCATACAAGCCATGCCGGCGCCTCGACGCCGGTTGGCCGTCTTCGCCGACTGCGCCGGTCGGAACTGCCCGAGGATACGGTCGAGCTGGCGCGTTTCCTCATCGGGAAAGTGCTCGTTCGCGATCGCCGCGGCGCCAGGACTAGCGGTCGGATCGTCGAGACCGAGGCGTATCCGGTCGGCGATGCCGCGGGCCATGCCTTCATCGGCAAGACTGCCGCCAATCGCTCGCTCTTCCTCGGCAAAGGGCATGCCTACGTCTATTTCATCTATGGCTCGTCCTACATGTGCAATGTCGCATCCGAGCAGCGCGGCATCGGGGCCGGTGTGCTGCTGCGGGCGCTGCAGCCGCTGGAGGGAATATCCGTGATGCAGCGCCGCCGCGGGACCACGCGGCTGACAGAGTTGGCGAAAGGGCCGGGCCGGCTGGCGGCGGCGATGGCGATTGATCGGCGCTGCGACGGCATCGATCTGTGCGCCGCGGGACCGCTCTGGCTGGGCGTCAATGAAGAGCGGCCCGCGCTGCGACCCGCACGCAGCGTTCGCATCGGTTTGACCAAGGAGGTCGATCGGTTGCTGCGGTACTATGAGCGCGGCAGCGCCTATGTCAGCGGCCCCCGCGAGCTGCCTCGTCAGCGCCGTCCCGGCGCCGCGGCAAGTCAGTCGGTCGAATAGACCCGCGGCGGGAGTGCCAGCGGCAAGCTGCAGCGCCGCGCGCCCAGCTCCGCCGCGACGCTCGCGGCTTCCTCCTCGAGGCCGAGCCAGCGCAGCTTCAGCATATGCTGCCACAACCGGCGACCATCCTCGCAGGAAGCGGCATATCCGGCCTCGCCGGCAACATGGGTGTCGCTCAGCATCGCTCGTCTCCTTCATGCATAAGGAAGAAGATGTTGCGCCGCCGGCGCGCCGTCATTGCGCTAGGGCAATCCGCGTGACGAACCCGGTCCGAGGCTGCGCCGCGCCGGACATCGGCGCCGCGGACAAGCCGGTCTGCCGTGCGATCCGCTAGGCCTCCGGCGACGTGCGCATCTGCGGACAAACGATGGGGAGCTGTCGCCGCAGCTCGGCAATGAGCCAACGCCCCGCACGCCCGGGCGGGCGGCTGCGCTCATGCATGACGTGCAGCGGCAGGGCGAACTCGCGCCCGCGGTGCTCGGCGATGTCGAGGCGCTTCAACCGTCCGGCCGTCAGGTGCGCGCCTACCAGGTGGGCCGGCATGTAGCACCAGCCGAATCCATCGAGCAGATATTGAAGCCGCGTGTTCATGTCCGCGAAGCGCCAGATGCGGCGACCGATGACGTTCCCCTGGAATCCCGTGGTGAGTGGCGTGCGGTCGGTGAGGACGAGCTGGACATGCCGCTCGATGATGTCGCGCGGGAGCGGGCCCGGTTCGTGTGCCAACGGATGGTCCGCGGCCACAACGGGCAGCATGGGATTGGAGGCGAGCAACTCGCCGATCAGGTCGGACGACGAGCCGCTCGGGAGCGGCGAATAAATGCCAAGCCGCGCCACGCGCTCACGCAACCGTTGCTCGGCGCCGCCAAGGCCTTCCGTGAAGAGCGTCACCGGAAGATGCGGGAATTCGTTGCTCAACGCTTTGAGGCTCGCCCGCAGGGCGTCCTCGGGCAGGATCGCGTCCACGGCCAGCGTCAATTCCGGCTCAACCTCGGAGGCGATGCTCTCGGCATGGGCGCGCAGGCTCTCCGTGCTCGACATGATCTGCCGCGCATCGGCGAGGAGTGCGCGTCCTGCGTCGCTGAGCTTCGGCGTGCGCTCGCTGCGATCGAAGAGCGAGACGCCCAGCGTCGCTTCCAGCGCCTGGATGGACTGGCTCACCGCCGACTGGACGCGCCGAAGCCGGCGCGCCGCTGCCGAGAAGCTGCCGGTCTCGGCGACGGCAATGAGGATGCGAAGCTGGTCGAGGGTCAGCGGGTCGAGCATGGTCTATCCATCATCTGAACTGATGGATCATATCATAATTTGGCCGGTTTTCATGATGGAGGGCAGCCCTAAAATCCATTGCCGAGGATCAATTCGGCTTTGGGAGGGTGGTATGAGCAAAATCCTGTTAGTCACCTCGAGTCTGTTCGGCGGCCAATCGAAATCGGGGCAGCTCGCCGGTGAATTCGTCGAGACCTGGCGCCGCGCACATCCTGGCACGGCGGTCGTCGAGCGCGCCCTCACGCCGGCCTCAATTCCCCATCTGAGCTTCAATGCCCTCGGCGCATTGATGACGCCGGCCGAGCAACGCACGGCCGACCAGCGCGCAAGCGTGGAATTCGCCGACCGTCTGATCGAGGAGCTCGAGACGGCCGACACCATTGTCCTGGCCGTCCCCATGTACAACTTCTCGATCCCGTCGACGCTCAAGGCGTGGATCGATCATGTCGCCCGCGCGGGTCGCACCTTCCGCTACACCGCCACCGGTCCCGAAGGCTTGCTCAAGGGCAAGAAGGTCTTTGTCGTCACCGGCCGTGGCGGCGTCTACAGCGGCGAAAGCCCGGCCAAGGTGTTCGACTTCCAGGAACCCTATCTGCGCGCCGTGCTCGGCTTCCTCGGGCTCACCGACGTGACCTTCATCCATGTGGAGGGTCTGAAGGTCAGTCCGGAAGCCGCCGAGCAGGGCGTCGCTCGCGCCCGCGAGCGCATTGCTGCGATCGCGTTGCCGGAAGCGACAGCCGCATAGGCGCGGCGCATCGTAACTAAGCAGCGAGTGCCAGGCCGAGTGCCGATTTCCCGACCGAGAGGAGACCACGATGCAGCGATCAGACGCTACCCCGGCGGTGATCCCGATCTCCGGGCTTGCCCATATCGGCATCCGGGTGCACGACCTCGAGCGCGCCGTGCGGTTCTACGAGTTGCTCGGCTTCACGAAAACCGCGGGGCCGCTCGGTCCGGAGCCCGTTGCCATCCTCGACCATCCGTCTGGCCTGGAGTTGAACCTCATCTTGAATGCGTCGAGCGCGAATGGACCCAACGTCCTTATGGATCTGGCCGAGAAGTACCCCGGCATCACCCATGTCGCCCTGCTCTGCCCCGATATCATGGCGGCCAAAGCGCGTCTCGAATCCGCCGGCATCCCGCTGAGCGGCGGCCCCGTGCACTTTAGCGCCGAGGCGCAGGCGATCTTCGTACGCGACCCCGACCGCAACGTGATCGAGCTGCACCAGAGAGGGTAGAAGCGACAAAAGCTTTCCGCGATCGGGAAGGTCGGAAGTGCCGAGGCCGATCGCCGATCCGCGAGCCCTGCTGGACAACGCCTGCACCGGGTCATCCCGCGCAACGGGCACGCGATCTTCTGTTCAGCACGATCCGCGAGCGGATTTGCCCGCTCGAGCGAACCCCCATATAGTTCGGCCCCATCGTGCGAACTCGGGGAATCGGCGGAATGCAGGGTAGAATCTTCGGCGCTTGCGTCCTGTTGCTGGCCCTCCTGCTGGGTGTCCCGGGTTCGGCCTTCGGCACCACGCTCACGGTCGCGTATATCCCGATCATGCCCATGGCGCAGCTCTACGTGATGCAGAGCGAAGGCTGGACGAAACAGGCAGGGCTCGACCTGCGCTTGACGAAATTCTCCTCCGGCCCCGCCATGGTGCAGGCTATGGCGTCGGGCAAATACGACGTCATGTATGTCGGCATCGGCCCGGCAATGGTGGCGCGCGCCAACGGCGTGCCGCTCAAGGTCGTGGCATCGGCCGTGGTCGAGCAGATCGCGCTCATCGCGCAGGGCGCACTGGCCAAAGATGCCGCCGGCGCACAGAGCGCCGCCGATGCGATCCGCGCCTTCACGGCGGAGCATCACCGCAAGCCGAAGATTGCGACGCTGCCCAAAGGCTCGGTGCCGGATCTCGTGCTGCGCTATTGGCTCGAGCGCCGCGCCAAGCTACCGATCGATTCCGTCGAGATCGTCGGCATGGGCGAGGACCGCGTGCAACAGGCGCTGCTGACGCGCTCGGTCGATGGCGCCTCGATCCTCGAGCCGATCGTCACGATCGTGCGCGAGCGGATGCCGGATGCGCGCATCCTCGTCGCCGGCGGGGCGATGTTCCCCGATCAACCCGGCGCCGTGGTTGCGGTGACGCAGCGCGCGCTCAAGGACGACCCGGCCGCGATCACGCAGCTGGTCGCCCTGCACATCCGCGCGACCGAACTGCTCCACAGCGATCCCGCCCGCGCCGCGCGCGACATCTATCCCTTCCTCGGCCAGGGGCTGGTGCCGCTCGCCACGATCGAGCGCGCGGTGCGCTCGCCGGTCAGCCACTTCGTCAGCGATCCCCGGAAGATCGTCGACGCGACCCGCGAGATGCGCGACTTCTCCAAGGAGATCGGCACCCTCGCCAAGCCGGTGCCGGTCAAAGAACTCTTCGACACCGCGATCTACCAAGCGGCCCAGCGGCAGCAGTGAAGCGCGACACACTGCTGAGCGCCGCCGGCGTCGCCGGCTTTCTCGCCGTCTGGGAGGGTGTGGCGCTGAGCGGCCTGGTGCCGCCGACACTGCTGCCGGCGCCGAGTTCACTGCCGCAGGTGTTCCTGTCGGAAGTCTCGCTCGGCATCTGGCAGCGCATGGTCGGCGCGAGCCTCCTCCATTATTCGATCGGCCTCGTCCTCGGCTCGCTGCTCGGCGTCGGCGCCGGCGGCGCGGCCGCGCTCTTTCCGCGCGCCGATGCGGCGCAGGCCTGGGTGGCGCGCCTGCTGCGCCCGATCCCGCCGCTCGCCTGGATTCCCTTCGCCATCATCTGGTTCGGGATCAGCGAGACCGCCGCAGCCTTCATCATCGCCATCGGTATTTTCTGGATCAATTATTTCACCGCTTACGCCGCCGTCCACAGCGTCGACCGCGAGCTCGTCGAACTCGCTGCCGCCTTCGGCCATGGCTCGCTCGCAGCGCGCCTCGCCAAGGTGATCCTGCCGGCGGCTGCGCCGGGCATCCTTTCGGCGCTGCGCGCCGGCGTCGGCCAGGGCTGGATGACGGTGGTGGCGGCCGAGCTCTTCGGCATCACCGGCATCGGCGGGCGCATGATGGAAGCGGCGGGATTGCTGGCGACGCCGGTCGTCGTCCTTTATATGGCGACGATCGCGGTGCTCTATGGGCTCAGCGACATGCTCTTCGTCATCGCGCAACGGCGGATCCTCCGATGGCAGGCGTGATCGAGCTCAGCGACGTCGCGATCGGCTTTCCCGGCGCCGTGCAGCCGGTGCTGACGGGGGTCGCGCTCTGCCTCGAGCGCGGCGAGTTTGCCGCCATCGTTGGCGCATCGGGCGCCGGGAAATCGACGCTGCTCCGCGTCGTCGCCGGGCTCGCGGCGCCGGCGCGCGGCGCGGTCCGCCGGAACGTCGCGACGGCGCGCGACCGCCGCGCCATCGCCATGGTCTTCCAGGAGGCGCGGCTGATGCCGTGGCGGACGGTCTATGACAATGTCGGGCTCGGCCTCGAAGGCCTCGATCTGCCGGAGGCTGCGCGCCATCAACGGATCACCGATGCGCTGGCGCTTGTGGGCCTCGGCGAGCTCGCCGGGCGCTGGCCGCGCCAGCTCTCCGGCGGGCAGCGCCAGCGCGTCGGCATCGCGCGCGCGCTTGCGGTCTCGCCCGAGGTGCTGCTGATGGACGAGCCGTTCAGCGCGGTCGACGCCATCACCCGCCAGGCGCTTCAGGATGAGCTGTTGCGCATCTGGAATGCCACCGGCACCACCATTCTCTTCGTCACGCACGACATCGAGGAGGCCGCCTATCTTGCCGACCGAGTGCTGCTGCTGGGCGGCACGCCGGCGAAGATCAGCGAGACCTATGTCGTGCCGACGGCGCGGCCGCGCAGCCGCGGCGACGCCGAGCTCAGCGGGATCGTGCATCGCGTCAAGGCGGACCTTTCCGATCTGCTGCTCGACGGCGGCGGCATATGAGCCGGCGCGTCCTTCTCCACGCGCCGACAGCGGCCGCCCTCGACCGCGCCCGCGCCAATCTGCGCAACCTGCGGCGCGCCGACCCCGCGGCCGAGGTCCGCATCCTCGCCAATGCCGAAGGCGCGTCGGCGGC
>Ga0134126_10007622_pt1 | contig 13594 bp, 13 predicted proteins | sample KB31752_FD_96881 | JGI IMG/M metagenome (GOLD analysis project Ga0134126, IMG submission 96881) | Terrestrial soil microbial communities with excess Nitrogen fertilizer from Kellogg Biological Station, Michigan, USA - KB3-175-2 | ecosystem: Environmental > Terrestrial > Soil > Unclassified ...
CCCTGCCACCGTGCCGCGCAATGATGCGCTGCACTGTGGCCAGCCCAATGCCGGTGCCGGGAAACTCGCTGGAGGGATGCATTCTCTGGAAGGGCTGGAATAGCCTGTTCGCTTTTTTGGAATCGAATCCCGCTCCATCATCGCGTACAAAGAAGACTCTCCGGCCGCCCTGGACCGTCCAGGCAAACTCAATCGATGCCCGGGCGTGACGCGAGGTGTACTTCCACGCATTGCGGATCAGGTTGCTCATCACCAGGCTCATCAGTCCCTGATCGGCATTGACGAGCGCACCTTCGGCGATGGTGAACTGTACCTGCCGCTCCGGGTTGGTGATCACCAGGTCCTCGGCAACGGATTGCGCGATGGCGGTGAGGTCAATCTGCTTGCGCTCCAGGCCCACCGCGGTGGCGCGGGCCAGGTTCAGCAGATCGTCGATCAGCGCCGCCATGCTTTTGGAGGAGCGCTGAATGGCCTCCAGCATTTCGGCGCCTTCCGCGCCCAGCTTTTCCTGGAAGGTGGACTGAATGACATAGCTCATGCCGCTGATTACGTCGAGCGGGCCGCGCAGATCGTGCGCGACGGAGTAGGAGAAGGACTCCATTTCCTTATTGGCCGCGCGCAGCTCGGCGGTGCGCTCCAGCACACGCTGTTCCAGGCCCTCGCGCGCTTCCGCCAGGGCCTGGTCGCGGACCTGAATTTCGTGAAGCATGTCGTTGAAGGCGTCCACAAGCGTCGTCAGCTCGTCTTCGCGCGCGGTTTTTTCCGCGCGCAGAGCAAAATCCTTCTCGCGGGAAATCATGCGCGCGGTTCCGGCGAGCCTGGTAATGGGCTCCGTCACCATGCGCCGGAACGTGGTGGTCAAAAGCGTGGCCGCCCCAATACTGAGGAGGAAGATCGCCAGAACGATGAGCCCATACCGCCGCAGCCGGTGTCCCAGCTCGGTGAAGCGCGCCAGGATATAAACCGTGCCCACGCTCTTGCCGGAAAACATGATTCGATACCCGACCAGCACCTCGCTGCCTCGCGTCCATTCGGCGCGGAAAGAGCCTGGCCTCAGGGCCGGAGTCGGCGTGCCGTGGATCGCGTCCGCGCGTCGGTAATTTGCGAAGATGTGGCCGTCCGCGGTGGTGGTTGCGGCCGAAATCACGTCAGGCGAGCTCCTCAGCCCATTCAGCGTGGCCGCCGCCGACTGAGGATCGTCAAACATCAGCGCCGTCACGCTGTTGGTCCCGGTAATCTGCGCCGCTGAGAACAGGTTCTGAATCAGGTTGTCGCGATAGGAGAAAAAATCGTAAGCCAGGAAAGCCAGACAGGCCAGCAGCAGCGCCATGCCCGTTACCAACAGGTTGAGCCTGGTGAGCTTTGCGGAAATGGTGTTCGCGCCGAAGGGGCTCATTGCCTCACCCCTTTTCGCTGCTTTCCGGTCACGCTCAGGGCAACCTTCAGCAATTCGGAGCTGACAGCCAGATGGCACCTCGCGGCAACATCCAGGTTGACCATGAACCTTACCCGGTCGCCATCAACCACAAACTGAATTGTGCCGCCATTTTGAGCGAAATGCGGTAGTCCGCTCACCAGCAGGCATTCCTTATCGCCAAGAACGTCCAGAATGCCGCGCAGATTTTTTGCCTCGGAGTCCGCGATGTAAACAATGGCGCAGCCGTCCGCCTCCGTCGGGCGGCTGAGGACGCGCTTGTGAATCGGTTTCCCAAAAATCGTATCGTTGGCAACAATCCGGTCCAGCGTTCCGTCGAAGGGGTCCCGCCCCAGAATGCATATGTCGAAGGTGGGTTGTTTGTGGGTGCTGGCGGGCCAACGCACAAATTTGCCGAAGTTATAGAGGTAAGCCGCTTCCACGTCATACTCGGAGAGAGTCTGCGCGGAGAGCGGCAGAACGATGAGAAAGCATCCGAACAGGACGCAGCTCAGACGCATCAGCATCCGCATGGTCGAGGATTGATCGCCGGTCCCACGCATGCGCACGCTCATGGCCGCCGCATGAGGCCGGCGGGGAGGAATTGAATCTTCGCGGTTTGCTGGGCCGGTCGCGATTCGCGGGGCCGCGATTTCCACGCTGGTTCAGCGGAAGACGGCATCTCGATCAGGATCGCGGACCACAAAGGCAAAGCTCTCATAACCAACAAAAATCAAGACGCTGAGCGTCCGGCGACCTGAACTCTTCTCAGGCCCCCCTGCCGCAGCCTGACAAAAAGATTCCAGCCCAGACACATCGTGTCTTAGATGCGGCAAACTGCCTCGGGCGTTGCACCCGGCTCGCGCCGAAAGCTAATTTGAAGAAGCCGCGGGTTCTGCTGTTTTTTCACTGGAAGGACGGGCTAGTTTCTTCACTGCTGCAATCAGTTTCTCCGGCTCGCCCTTGCGGACGAAGGACTTGACGTACGGTTCGATGTCTTCGGGGATTCCGTAGAGGTCCGACAGCAGGATAATGGGTGCGTCCGGAAACGCTTCATTCACCAGCTTCGCGGCGTCGGTCGCCTTCAACCCTCCGGTCAGGCGGTAATCGAGCACCACCACGTCGATGCTCTGGTTTGTGGGAATATCCACGCCGTTGCTTCGCGCCAGCGCGGGAAAGGGGAGAAAGCCAGCGCTTTTCAGAATCCAGCCGTAAATCTGCAAATGCACCGGATCATCATCAATAATTAATACGCCGCGGTCGTCTTGCATAGGGGCCCTTTTGTTTTGACGGATAGACTACGACAAGTTCACTAGCCGCCGAACCGGGGACGCTCTGCACCAGCATAATCAGGTGTATCGCGTTTTTTGTATCTAAGCAAGACCTTCGCGGGTCCGCCATTCCGGGCAGTGAGGCCAAGCGCTTTACAACTTCCGCGCCGCGGGCGATGCTGAAGAAACCGTGAAAACCACCATCACCATGTCGAAAGAGGACTACCTGAAGGCCGTGCTGGAGGCCGAGAGCGAGGGCCGCACCGTCATCTCCGCCACGCTTGCGCACTGGCTGGGCGTGTCGCCCGCGGCGGTTTCAATGGCCGTGCGCCGGCTGAAGCGCGACGGATACCTGGACGTGAAGCCGGACGGGGTTGTGCGGCTCACCCCGAAGGGCCGTCATGTGGCGCATCGCACGGCGCTGCGCCATCACCTGATCGAACGCATGCTGTCAGAGATGTTTGGAATGCCGTGGTACGAGGTTCACGACGAAGCCGAGCGGCTGGAGCACGCCGTTTCTCCCGCCTTTGAAGCGCGTCTGCTGGAAAAACTGGGCGAGCAGGGCACCTGCCCACATGGCAACTTTGTGCTTCCGGAAAGCCCGGCCAGGCGCGCGCGGCGCGGTCTGAGCGCGCTGTCTGAAAGCGCGCAAGGCGCGGAATACACGGTGGACAGCCTCTACGAGCGCGACCCCAAACTGCTCCGCTTCCTGCACGAAAACGGCATTGCGCCGGGAGGCGCGGTGCGTGTGCTGAAAAAGAACTATGACCAGACGCTGCTGATTGAAACCGCCTCCGGCGCCGCCACGCTCGGCGCACCCGCCGCCGAAAAAATCTGGGTCAAGCTGCGCGGAAACGGCGCGAGGAAGCGAGGCTAAGGTCTCCACCCTAGGGTGGATATGGCTCTCGCCTTCCCGATGTACCATTCAGGCAAGAATCCATTCGTGTGTCCGCCACCTCCGCTATGCCGCCCTGGCTGCGATGCTGCTGTGCGCGGCGGCATCCTGGGCGCTCGATCCGCACCAGGATTTGCGGCGGTATGGCTATCAGTCGTGGCAGACGGACAGCGGCTTGCCGCAAAATACCGTCCACGCGATTGTGCAGACCCGCGATGGATATATGTGGTTTGCGACCGAGGCCGGGCTGGTCCGCTTCGATTCGGTCGCATTTACGGTTTTTACTCATAAGACCTCGCCGCACCTTCCCAGCGGCGTTATCTATGCGCTACTCGAGGACCGCTCCGGTGCGCTATGGATCGGCACGGCGAACGGTGTCAGCCGCTACAGCGGCGGAGTTTTCCATGATTTTCCTGAGACCGCCGCCAGCAGCGTCTGGTCCTTGTTTGAGGATCGCGGCGGCGGCATCTGGGCGCTGAACTCCTCGGGCCTGTCGCGGCTGCAAGGAGGGCATTTCGTGAATGTGCCCGGCGTTCCGCTGCTCGACGAACACAGCCGCATGGTGGAGTTGATGGACGGCTCGTTGTGGATTTCGACCACCGAGGGGCTGTTTCGCGCGGCGCCCGGAAACGCGACCTACTTCATGCTTGCGGGCCGCTCCGCGCCCGTTCAAGCTGTGATGCTCGACCGCAGGGGCCAGGTCTGGGCGGGAACCGCAAACGGCGCCGAGAGATGCGGCAGCTCCGGATGCGAGCCCTTCGCGCCGCTGGCCAACAAGGACGTGAGCGCGCTGGCCGAAACACCCTCGGGTGGAGTGTGGGCCGCCGGAGACGGCGGCCTCTGGTTCTACGACCCCGCGCACCCCAACGCCTCGTTGCGAAGCTATGCCGCGAAAGATGGCCTGCCCTCAGACCGTGTGAACCTGCTCTTCTGCGATCGGGAAGGTGCGGTTTGGATTGGCACATCCAGCGGAATCGCGCGCCTCGCCAACGGCAAAATCGAATCCTTCACGCCGCGAGAGGGTTTCTCCAGCAACATCGTCCTCTCTATTGCCGAAGATCGCGAGGGCAATGTCTGGCTCGGCACCGAATCGGGCGGAATCGATATACTGCGCGATCGCAAGTTCACCACCTACACGGCGGAGGACGGCATCTCCGACGACCACATTCTTTCCATTACGCAGGACCGCTCCGGGAGCGTGTGGCTGGGCACCGCTGGCGGCGGGCTGAATTACGCAAAACCCGACGCGTTGAACAGCAGCGGTTTCTCCTCGCTCACCACGGCGAACGGACTTTCCAGCAACATTATTCTGTCCGTCGCCAGCGCGCCAAACGGCGATCTGTGGATTGGCACTCCGGACGGACTGGATCGCGTGAGCGGCAAGGCGATCAAGGTTTTCACCTCCGCGGATGGCCTGGCGGACGACTTCGTGCGCTCGCTCTATTTCGACGCTCAGGGCACGCTCTGGATCGGCACGCGGCGCGGCCTCTCACAGTTCCGCGACGGCAAGTTCACAACCTGGACGGCTCTCGACGGATTGGGCAGCGATCTGGTCGGCGCGACGGTTCAGGCTCGCGGCGGCGGAATGTGGATTGGAACCCTCCGCGGCCTTACCCACATGGCCGACGGCCGCTTTCAGAATTACTCCCGGCGCGACGGCCTCTCCAATTCCATCATCACCGCGCTGCACCAGGACCCCGACGGCACACTCTGGATCGGCACCGATGGCGGCGGCCTGAATCGCTGGCGCAACGGCGTCTTCAAATCCGTGCGGCCAGAAGGCGCGGCATTGCCTGCAAACATCTACGGCATTCTCGCCGACGACGAAGACAATTTGTGGATCAGTTCGAATGACGGCATCTGCCGCGTCAATCGCGCCGCGCTCAATCGATACATGGACGGCGCAATCGCGTCAGTCCCCGTCAAATCTTACGGCGTCGCCGACGGCATGAGGATCAACCAGGCCAGCAGTGGAGGCCATCCCGCGGCATGGCGGCTCAGCAATGGAACCCTCTGGTTCGCAACGCTGAAGGGCGTCGCCACCGTCGATCCCGCGCACCTGCCCGTCAATCGTGTGCCACCGCTGATGGCGATTGAAAACTTCAGCGTGGATGATAAAACGGAGCCGGGGGCCGCATCCGCCCCGCTCAAAATCGCCGCCGGGGCCCGCCGCTTCGCCTTCGACTACGCGGCCCTTAGCTTTGCCGCGCCCAGCAAGGCGCGCTTCCGCTACAAGCTCGATGGCTTCGACCACAAATGGATCGACGCCGGCTCCGAACGCAGCGCTTACTACACCAACCTTCCGCCGGGCCGCTACACGTTTCAGGTAATGGGCTCGAACAACGACGGCGTGTGGAGCGCGGTTCCGGCCACGATCGCGTTTCAGTTGAAGCCGTATTTTTACCAGACCCTGTGGTTTTACGTGTTGCTCATCGCGTGCGCGGCGCTGCTGGCCTACGCCGCGTATTTATGGCGCGTCCGCCAGGTGGAGTCGCGTTTCAACGCCGTGCTGGCCGAGCGCAACCGCATCGCGCGTGAAATTCACGACACGCTGGCGCAGGGCTTCGTCGCCGTCTCCGTGCAATTGCAAATTGTGGGCCGCACGCTGTCGCAATCCGCCGATACCGCCCGCCAGCATCTCGATGAAGCGCAGGAAATGGTCCGCACCGGCCTCGATGAAGCCCGCCGCGCAATCTGGGAGCTGCGCTCGCAGAACGCGGAGAGTCGCGACCTCGCCTCGCAACTCGTGCAAATGGCGGAGCGCGTAACCAGCGGGTCGGAAATGAAATCACGCGTCGAGGTGCATGGAACCTATCGTCCGCTTGGCGAGCGCACCGAGAGCGAGTTGCTGCGCATTGCGCAGGAAGCCGTCACCAATGCCGTGCGGCATTCCGGAGCCAGCGCCGTGGAAATCACGCTCCAGTTCTCGCGGCGGCGCGTGAACATGACTATCGCCGACAATGGACATGGCTTTGCAGGCGAGGCGCCCTCGGTGGCTGACGGACACTTTGGCATGACAGGCATGAGCGAGCGCGCGCAGCAAATCGGCGGCGGCGTTACAGTAACAAGCAAACAGGGAGAAGGGACCCGGGTGCGGGTGGAAGTCCCCACCGGAAGTGAAACGCGATGAATGAACCCAGCCGCATGGCCAAAGGTGAACCGATCCGTCTGCTGGTGGTCGACGATCATGCCATCGTCCGCAAGGGCCTGGTGGCGCTGCTGAACACGGTCGACGACCTCTCGGTGGTTGCGGAAGCCTCTGACGGCGAAGAGGCCATTGCAGCGCACCGCGCCCACAAACCCGACGTAACGCTCATGGATCTGCGCCTGCCCAAGCTGGGCGGTGCCGATGCCATTGCGCGCATTCGCCGCGAAAGTCCCGCCGCGCGCATCATCGTGCTCACCACCTTCGATGGCGACGAGGACATCTTCCGCGCGCTGCAGGCCGGGGCCAAAGGTTATCTGCTCAAAGGCATGGACGCAGCCGAACTGACAGAAGCCATTCGCGCCGTATATGCGGGCAAGTCCAGAATTCCCGCCGCAGTCGCGGAAAAACTTGCCGGGCGCATGGGCGGACCCGCGCTCACCACGCGCGAACTGGAAGTGCTGAAGCGCATTGTCGCCGGGCGCAGCAATAAGGAGATCGGAAGCGACCTCCACATTTCCGAGGCCACCGTGAAGACGCACATCAACAGCATTCTGAGCAAGCTGGGCGTCAGCGACCGCACGCAGGCCGCCACCAGCGCGCTGCAACGCGGCATCGTGTATCTGGAATAGGAGTTTGAGATGCGGAAATTTTTGGCGATCGTGGTTTTACTCCTCGGCTGCGGCTTTGCCTGTCATGCGCAGCCCGCGCATGAAAGCTGGCATTCGGCCACCGCGCCGGAGTTGAAGGCGCTGCTGCCGGCGCGCGCTCCGGTGGTGCGCGAGCGCATTGAAACAGAGATGCGCACCGCCTCCGGCATTACCGACGGCAAGGGCAAGTACGTAGCCGGAGTGGTGCTCATCACTGCCGGCTATTCCGCCGACGGCAAGTATTCGCATTTCTTCCTCACCCAGGTTCCGCTGACGATCGGCGATTTTGAGTTGCCGCCCGGCTCCTACCTCATCGGTTGGGAGCATGGAGAGGACATGCTCCACGTCAAGTTCTTCGACGCCGCTTCCGGGCGTCCGCTGGGCTCCGTGGATGCCCGTCTGAACCCATCCATCAAGCGTGTGGAGTCGTTCCGCATCTGGCCACCTGCCGATCGCTCATTGATTCAGATTGGGCGATTCACCTTTCCCTACCAAATTGGAGGCGCGGCAAACTGATGCAACCCAGCAAGGCGGAACAGAAGCGGCGACGCAAACTGCTGCGCGCTCTCGAGCTCAATTGGCAAACCGAGATGAGCGGCTTTTATACCTATCAGGAACTGGCCCGGCGCGACGCGGATCCCATTCGCGGCCAGGCGCTGCGCAACATGGCTGAAGCCGAGCAGCAGCACGCGGAGCAATGGGCTGCGCGCATTCGCGAGCTCGGCGCGCCGGTCCCCAGATACCACGGCAAGCACACCGGCGACGCCGACACGCTGGCCAATCGCCTGGGAGGCGAGCGCATGGCGCTGCGTCGCCTGGAGATTGATGAGAGCCGCGCCATTGCGCTCTACAGCCAGCAGCTTCGCGAACTCGAGGATGAACCGAGCCTGGCAATTCTGCGCCAGGTGATTGAAGAAGAGCGCGAGCACTACCACGAGCTCAGCAATCTAATCCGGCACCGCTATCCGCGTCACGCCGTCGAGGAGCAGCGCGCCAACCCCAGGGCCATGCTCGAAGACCTGCTGGCGCGGCGACACGAGACGGGCCGCCAGGCCGCGGGCTGGATCGGAGACGCCATTTACGGAGTCAATGACGGTCTTGGTGCAATCTTCGGCATTGTCTCCGGCGTATCTGGCGCAACGCTCGGCGACAGCCATTATGTGCTGCTCGCCGGTATTGCCGGAATGGTTGCCAGCGCGCTCTCCATGGGCTCAGGCGCGTACCTCGGCGCGAAAAGCGAGCGCGAAATTTACGAGGCAGAAGTGCATCGCGAGCGCGAGGCCATTGAGATGAACGCTCCCGAGGCGCGCGAAATGCTCTCGCTCTACTACCAGGTCAAGGGCCTGCCCGAGGACGACGCCGACCATTTTGTCGAGCACATCGCGAAAAACAAGGACCAGTTCCTGCGCGCGCTCGCCTCCGAGCGCTTCAGCACCAGCGAAGAAGGGCTGCGCAAACCCTTGACCGCCGCAACCTCGGCCGCCATTTCCACCGCTCTCGGCGCATTCATCCCCATCATTCCGTTTTTCTTTTTGCGCGGATACGAGGCCATCATCGTCTCCGGCATCGTCTCGCTCGCCGCGCACTTCGCGGTCGGCGCGGCCAAGTCGCTCATCACCGTCCGCTCATGGTGGTCCAGCGGATTGGAAATGACCGCCGTAGGCGCGGTAGAGGGCCTCGTCACCTACTTCATCGGAGTCGGCCTCGGCCACGTGGGAGCGTAGAGGCCTGGATACAGTGACCAGCGGTACCTGGTGAAGCGGGTGCGGTCCTCGTTACTGAAATGATTGCAGGTGACTTTAGAGTTTGCCTGCCTCTAACATTGCGATTGCCTCGCTCAACGCTTTCAGGACTTTCTTCCTCTTCGATTCCTCCTGAAGAAACAGCGGCAGGCGTTCGTACCATCGTTGAGAGTGCCATTGGCGGAAGTTGGAGTCCGGCAGCATACTTGCCGGAACGCGGCTGGTAGGATGCGTCTTCGCTTGAAAGAACTTTATGTATTCCTCAATCTCTCTTTTGCTCACAAAGCGGAACGTGAATGAACAGACATGCACGCAAATGACTTCGTTATTTATCAGAGAGCGCGCGTGAGGTGGCAGGGGCTCTACCTCTTGAAATCCGAAACGTCGGCCATCACCTAATTCTCTCCACATTCGCGCCATGATCAGACTCTATCGCATCAGCGAAGGAGCGGATAGCTAAAGACAGGACAGGGAAGCACAGCCGCTGACCGCTGGCCGTTTTTTAGCTGACCGCTCCATCGCTGACCGCTTTTTAGCTGACCGCTCCACCGCTGCCGCCTCACCGCTGACTGCCTCTGAACTGATTCGCGCGCTCAAACTCTTCCCGCAGCTCCGGGGTCTTCAGGTTTTCGCGCAGATGCGCCAGCCGCTGTTCCAGCGCCAGCAGCGTTGCGGCAATGGCCTCGGTATTGGTATGCGCTACGTCGCGCCACATCGAGTAGGGACTCGCGCCCAGCCGCGTCATCTCGCGCAGCGCGCGCCCGCCGATAGGCAGCACTTCGTCTTTCGCGGCGAACTCATCCTGAAGCAGCGCGGTCAATGCCGTCGAAACAAATTGTGGCAGATGACTGACCCAGGCGCACAAAACATCGTGCCGCTCGGGTTCGAGATCGAGCACGCGGCAGCCAAATTTTTCCGTCCAGCCGCGCCACTCCTCGGCCAGCGCGCGCGAGGCAGGATGCATGGCCCGCGACTCCGGCGTCTCGGTAAACAGCCACGCCGCTCCGTTGAACAAAGTCGCGTCGGCGTTGGCCGCGCCGCTCACTTCCTTGCCCGCCATCGGATGTCCGGGCAGAAATCCAGCACTCTGCCGCAGGTTGTAGCGCCCGCGCGCCTGCTCCACCAGCGCGCCTTTCACGCTGCCCACATCGGTCACGAGCTGGCCAGGCTTGAGCGCCGGAGCGAGCCGATTGAGCCAATCCAGAATGGTGAGCACGGGGCCGCAGAGCAGGATCACATCGGCGGCGGACGCGGCGGTGAGGCCGCTCGGCGCGGCAACGTGAATCGCTCCGCGTCGCAGCGCAACCGCCAGTTCGCCAGCATCAGGGTCCCATCCGGAAATTTCTCCGGAAAAGCCATGAGCGCGTAGCGCAAGGCCCACGGAGGCTCCGATGAGCCCCGTGCCCAGAATCGCGACGCGCTCAATCAGCATTAGACCGCTGCCGCAACCTCGGCGGCCACCGGTTCCGCAACGCTCCGCCCAACCGCCGAAGCGATGACGCGAACCTCGTCCATCAGCTTTGCAAACTGATCGGGGAAGAGCGACTGCGCGCCGTCGGACACGGCCTTGTCAGGATTGGGATGCACCTCAATCAGCAGCCCATCCGCGCCCGCCGCCACGCTGGCGCGAGCCATGGCTGGCACCATGTCGCGCCGTCCCGTGCCATGCGAAGGGTCGCCGACAATGGGCAGGTGCGAAAGGTGCTTGATCACCGGAATCGCCGAAATATCCATCGTGTTGCGCGTGTACGTTTCATAGGTGCGAATGCCGCGCTCGCACAGGATCACGTCGTAATTGCCGCCGGAAAGAATGTATTCCGCCGAAAGCAGCAGCTCCTCAATCGTCGCCGCGATACCGCGCTTCAGCAGCACCGGCTTGCGCACCAGCCCAAGCTCGCGCAGCAGGTTGAAGTTCTGCATATTGCGCGCGCCCACCTGGAAGCAGTCGATGTAGGGCAGCATCAATTCAATCTGCGAAATTTCCATCACCTCGCTGATAATGAGCAGCCCGGTGGCGTCGCCCACTTCGCGCAGCAGCTTCAGCCCTTCCAGTCCCATGCCCTGGAACGAGTAGGGCGAGCTGCGCGGCTTGAACGCGCCTCCGCGGAGGAACTTTGCCCCCGTCGCCTTGACCTGCGTGGCGGAGGTAAACATCTGGTCCCGGCTTTCCACCGAGCATGGTCCGGCCATGACGACGACTTCATTGCCGCCGATCTCGACGCCATTATGAAAGCGCACAATGGTGCCCTCCGGGCGGAAGCCGCGCCCCGCCAGCTTATACGGCGAGGAGATGCGGACGGCTTCGGAGACGCCGGGCAGCAGCTCGAAGTCCTTGTGGTCAAACTGCGCCGGGCGGCCCACTCCCGCGAGGATAGTCTGCACGGCTCCAGTGGTGCGGTGGACGTTGAAACCGATGGCGACCATGCGCTCGACGACGGTTTGTATCTGCTCTTCTGTTGCGTGTTCCTGCATAGCGACAATCATGGTTCTCTCTCTTTTCCTCGTGCGCGCCGGGCGCGCTCGTTATTGATCTTTTCCGTTCGAGCCGGCTGATGCCAGTTCGTCCTTCTGGAGCGCACGCATCACATCGATGACGCGCTCGTAAATGTGTTGCAGCTCAATGTCGGGCAGCGGCCCCTTGTTGGCAGCGCGCACATTGTCAAAAATCACGCGCTCGCGATTCGGCTCATAAACAGGCAAATCGGTGGAGCGCTTCAGCTTGCCGATTGCGTGCGCAGCCTCGGCCCTCCGGTTGAGTAGCGCAATGATCTGCCTGTCGATTTCATCGATTTTGATTCGCCAATCCGCAATGTCCATGTCATTTCCTTTTTGTGCGGAGCGCCTTCACGCATCCGGATTTTTCTCGCATAGCTCCCGAAACTCAATGGGCCTGCAACGCCGGGGCGTACAGACCCTGAATAAATCGCGCGATGGAGTTCGGCGCGTCCGCCGGTTTCGATTTCTCGATGATGGCCACCAGCGCGCTGCCGATCACCGCCGCATCCGCGAACTCGCCCACCGCGGCGAAGTGCTCCGCATTGGATACGCCGAAGCCAACGGCAATCGGCAGATCCGTGTATTGCCGCAAGCGCTTCACCAGCGACTCTGCATCGGACGCCAGCGCCTGCTGCGTTCCCGTAATGCCCACGCGCGAAATGGCGTAAACGAACCCTTTGGAAACCGCCGCAATTCGCTCCAGGCGCTCGTCCGGGCTGGTGGGCGCGGCCAGAAATATTGGCGCGAGCTTGTGCCGTTCGAGCGCGGCAAGATATTCGGCGGCCTCTTCCACAATCATGTCGGTCACAAGCACGCCGTCCACTCCGGCGGCTTCCGCGGCGGCACAGAATCGTTCCAGACCAAAACGCAGAATGGGATTGAAGTAGGAGAAGATGACCAGCCCCGCATCCGCACGCGCGGCGCGCAGGTCTTTGGCGACCGCCAGCACATCGACCAGCCGCGTTCCACGAGCCACGGCGCGCTCGCTGGCGCGTTGAATCACCGGCCCGTCGGCCAGGGGATCGCTGAAGGGCACGCCCAGCTCGATCACGTCCGCACCTGCGTCAATGGCAGCCAACGCGATTTCACGCGTGGTCTTCAGGTCAGGATCGCCGGCGGTAAGATACGCGACGAGGCCGGGTTTCCCATCGAAACGAATCGGCACGGCTCAGGCTCCCTTAAGGTTGAGTTCGCGGGAAAGAATACCCATATCTTTGTCGCCGCGTCCGGAAAGGTTCACTAAAAGTATTTCATGGCGCGAAAGTGTGGGCGCCAGCCGTATGCACTCGGCCACGGCGTGCGCGCTTTCGAGCGCGGGCAGAATTCCCTCAGTGCGCGCCAGCTTCACGGTGGCGGCCAGCGCGGCCTCGTCCGTCGCGCTCACGTACTCGGCGCGCCCGCTGTCGTGCAACGCCGCGTGCTCCGGGCCAATCGAAGCATAGTCGAGTCCGGCGGAGACGGAATGAGTCAGGGCAATCTGCCCGTTGTCGTCCTGCAAAACGTAAGAGTAGGTGCCTTGCAGCACGCCCGGCGCTCCGCCCTGGAAGCGCGCCGCGTGCTCGCCGAGCTTCACGCCGCGCCCTCCGGCTTCGACTCCAATGAGCCGAACATTTTTGTCAGGAATGAATTCGTAGAACGCGCCGATGGCATTCGACCCGCCGCCCACGCACGCGATGATGGCCGAGGGCAGCCGCCCTTCCTTCTCCTGAATCTGCTGCCGAGCCTCGCGGCTGATCACGCGGTGGAAGTCGCGCACCATCGCCGGATAAGGATGCGCGCCCAGCACGCTGCCCAGCAGATAATGCGTCGTCCGCACGTTCGTCACCCAGTCGCGCATGGCTTCGTTGATCGCGTCCTTCAGCGTCTTCGAGCCGGAGCTGACGCCGCGCACCTCCGCGCCCAGCAGCCTCATGCGGTAGACGTTCAGCTCCTGGCGGCGCATGTCCTCTTCACCCATGTAGACGACGCATTCCATGCCGAG
>Ga0134126_10007623_pt1 | contig 13594 bp, 13 predicted proteins | sample KB31752_FD_96881 | JGI IMG/M metagenome (GOLD analysis project Ga0134126, IMG submission 96881) | Terrestrial soil microbial communities with excess Nitrogen fertilizer from Kellogg Biological Station, Michigan, USA - KB3-175-2 | ecosystem: Environmental > Terrestrial > Soil > Unclassified ...
AGACTAAACGACGCGTCATCACGGCCTCCTTTCTCCGCCCGGCGCTGGCCCAGGCCACCGACCGACCCTTGCAGACTACCGGATTATTTTCTTGCGATCCATCAGACCCGCGCCCCTACCCGCGCCACCCAGCCCGACGATCCGTGGCCGAAGCAAGCGGGTCTGGCGACCCGCGCTCCTAACGACCGTCGTTCCACCCCCGGCCTGAGCCGTCGTCCCTGCCATCCGGCCGCAGCCGCGAGGGTGCGCTAATAATCGACCGGGCGGAGATAGTAGTCGTGGATGGAGGTGCTGGACAGCATGGCGAAGGTTGAGAGATGCCGCTTCCAGTGGGTTCCGTCGAGGCGGCGCTTGACCAGCGCGACATCGGATGCCGTGAAGCCGTGGCGCAGCAGCCAGTCGACAGGATAGCCGCTCAGGAGGTAATGGAGGATCTGGTCGGCTCGGGCATAGGCGATGCCGAAGTCGGCTTCGTCGGTCTGGCCCACGATCAGGTCCGCCGAGGCCGGTTTCTCGACTATTTCCGCCGGTAGCTCGAGGTAGCGGGCCAGTTGCCATACCTGCGTCTTGAAGAGATCCCCGAGCGGATTGATCGGCGGGGAGTCGTCGGCATGCCAGGTGAAGTAGCCGAGCAGCCGCTCTGACTTGTTGCCGGTGCCGATAGGGAGGGCGCGGAACCGCTCGCTCTGATCGAAGAGGACGATCATGCGCGCGCGGGCCATCACGTTGCCCCGGCGCCGGCCATCGGCGTCCGGTTGGTTGGCGAGGTAGCCATCCACCATGGGGGAAATGTCGATCGTATGCTCCTCGATTCCCAGCCGCTCGGTGACCAGCCGGCCATGAGCAAGGCTCTCGGGGTTACTGGTTCTATACGGCATGCGGACGCCCACCACGTTCTCGGGGCCAAGCGCGCGGGCGCACAGGTAGGCGACCAGGGCCGAATCCACCCCGCCCGAGATCCCGATCACCGCGCGCTGGAAACCACGACGGAAGCGCATTTCGTGGCGGAGAAACTCCTCCAACCATCTGGTGGTAAGCTGGGGGTTGAGACGAAGCAAGTCCGGGGCGTCGGGTGGGCGCGAGCGGGCACGCAGCACCGGGAGCGGTTCGCCGGGAGCGGTCATGAGCGCGGTCCTTCCGGGTGAGGCTCGGCGGCCTGAGCCAGGGCATGCACTAAATCGGGGAGTTGTGATTCCAGATCGCCGAGCAGCGGCAGGCCGGCGCGGGCAATGGCGATCTCCTCCAGATCGAGGGTGGCGCGGATGAGGCACTCCTCACCCATCGGCCCTTCGACCAGGATTTCGCCCAGGGGATTGACGATCACGGAACCGCCAATGAATCCTTTCCCGCCCTCAAAGCCGACCAGATTCGCGGTGACCACGAAGATGGCGTGTTCCTCGGCCATGCTCTGGGCCAGCCGGTGCCAGCGGCCTACGTTCGCCACCACCTCGCCCTCGAAACCGCGGGCGGGCGAGGCCACGGGGATATAGACGATCCGGGCGCCGCCAAGGGCGAGGATGGTTCCCGTGATCGTGTGCCAGGCATCCTCGCAGATCAGCATGCCGGCCAGCCCGGCCCGAGTCTCGAAGGGCGCCAGGCCACGGCCCCGGTTCACATACCGCTTCTCATCGAATACGCCGTAGGTGGGGAGGAAGATTTTCCGGTGGACGTGATGAATGCGCGATTCTTCCTGTCGATGGCTGAGGGTGGCGTAGAGGACCGAGTTGAAGAGCCGGCTTTCCCGCCGTTCGGGGAAGCCAACGACAATATCGATCGGGGGCCGGCCGGCCCGTGTCGCCTGCCGGAAGAGGGCGGTCAGTTCCGCGAAGAACTGTTCGGTCGATCGGGCGACTTCCGCGATGCCGCCCTGGAGAAAGTAGCCCGTGAGAGCCATCTCCGGCAGTACCAGGACATCAAGGGGTTCATTGGCCCCATCCAATTGGCCCAGCGTCTCGCCGAGGTGCCCAAGCGCATACCCGTAGTCACCCTTCTTTGGCCGCAATTGGGCGACCGCCACATGCCACTCCATCACACTCCATTCATCGCGTACGGGTTCGCTTTCATCCCTTGATGGGGGCGCCGCCGTTCGATTGCTGCAAGGCCGGTTGCTGATTGCCCGGTAGTTTCCCGTCCGGCAGGGCCGCCGGGCTCTTCCCAGTGGGCGACTCCGCCACGCTCTGGCTGCCTACCTGGGTGAGGCTGGTGGCCAGTCCGGCCAGCCCAGCCATGTCCGCCGGCACGACCAGCACCTTGTTGGCTGGGTTGGCGGCCAACTTGGGCAGCATCTGCATGTACTGGAACTGGAGGGCCTCGGGCGTCGCCCCCGCCTCGTTGACCGCCTCGAACACCATGCGAATCGCCTCGGCTTGCGCTTCTTGTACGGTAATCATGGCCTTCGCCTCGCCCTGGGCGCGGAGCATGGCCGCTTGCCTTTGCCCTTCACTGGCCAGGATGACCGCCTTCTTGTCGCCATCGGCGCGGAGAATGGCCGCCTGGGCCTCGCCCTCGGCGGTGAGGATAGCGGCCCGCTTGTTCCGCTCCGCCTGCATTTGCTTTTCCATGGCGACCTGGATGTCCTTGGGTGGGCTAATATCCTTCAACTCCACGCGGGTGATGCGGACGCCCCACTTCTCAGTCACCTCATCCAGGACGGAACGGAGGCGCATGTTGATCTCGTCCCGACTGGTCAGGCTTACATCCAGGGTAAGGCTGCCCATGACGTTTCGCAGGGTGGTCTGGGCAATCTGCTCCATGGCGGGGAGGAGGTTGGCCACCTGATAGGTGGCGCTCTTTGGATCGAGGATCTGATAGTAGATGACACTGGTGACATTGATCGTGACGTTGTCGGAGGTGATCACCGGCTGCGGGCGGAAGCTGACCACCTGCTCGCGGAGATCGAGGAGCGGCAACATGCGATCAATGAAGGGGATGACCACCGTTAGTCCGCTTTCGGCGCTTCGATGATAGTTGCCCAGGCGCTGGACGATCCCCACGCGGGCCTGGGGCACGATCCGAAACGTGTTGATCAGCATGGTCACGAAGGCCACCACAATCACGCCAAGAACTATTTCCAAACCGGTCATGATGCTGGCTCCTTTCCGCCAAATGGTAATTAACCGGTGGGCAACTCGGGTAGGCGTCCGGACTCGGTAGGGATGGTCACATGCACGATCAGCCCTTGCACGAACATCACCCGGACGATCGAGCCCTTGGGGATCATGGTTCCGGGCGGGTAAGCGCGAGCCGACCAATACTCTCCGGCCCCAAGCTGCACCAGACCCGCGTCATCGCTCACGTCCTGCTCAACTACCGCCTGGCGATCCACCAAGCGGGAGTGGCCGGTAAGCTGCATGGGTTGGCGCGGCACGCCAAGACGGGCGAGCGTATGAGGCCGCACGACCGTTAGTAAGGCCACAGTCACCGGGACGAACACCGCCAATTGCAGAGCGGTGGGCAGGCCAACGGCGGCCAGAACCGCCGTCAGGATGGCCGCCGCTCCGACATAGACCAGGATAAAGGCAGTGCTGGCCACCTCACCGGCAAGCGCCATAGCCGCGATGATGAGCCAGACAAACCACGGCACCTGCGTCCTCCTTAATCAGGACGGTGTAAGCGTCTCCTTCATCCGGGTCAATCCCGCATGGATCGCATCCATGCCGCAGGCATACGAGAGGCGGAGGTACCCCGGTGTGCCGAACGCCTCTCCGGGAACGGTGGCCACGTATGCCTTCTCCAGGAGATGATTGGCCAGATCGAGCGAGGAATTGATCATATGGCCACTCATGCTCCGGCCAAGGACACCCTGGACATTGGGGAAGGCGTAGAATGCCCCCTCGGGTACCACGCACTGCACGCCAGGAATCTCATTGAGGAGACCGACGATCACGTCGCGCCGCTCCTTAAAAGCCCGCGCCATCTGGTCAACGGCGTCCTGTGGCCCCTGGAAAGCCTCGACCGCCGCGTATTGGGCCACGGAGGTTGCGTTGGAGGTACTATGGCTCTGGATCCCCGCCATGGCCTTGATCACCGGCGCCGGTCCAGCGGCGAAGCCGATGCGCCAGCCCGTCATGCTGTACGACTTGGAGGCGCCATTGATCAGGACGGTCCGGCCGGCGAGCGCGGGGACGGCGGCCACGAAGCTAGGGCTGGGGCCGGAATAGCTGATGCGCTGATAGATCTCGTCGCTGATCACCCCCACCGAGGTCGCTTCCAGCACATCGCCCAGGGCCCGCAACTCCTCGGTGGAGTAGACACTGCCAGTCGGGTTACTGGGAGTATTGAGCACCAGCAAGCGGGTGCGCGAGGTCAGACGCTCCCGGAGATCGGCGGGCTGGAGCTTGAATCCATCCTCCTCGCGGGTGGCAATGATCACCGGTATGCCGCCGGCCAGCTGCACCTGCGCCTCGTAGCTGACCCAATAGGGAGCCGGGATAATCACCTCGTCCCCAGGGTCTACCAGAGCTTGAAAGGCGTTGAAGAGCGCCTCCTTGGCCCCACTGGTCACCACGATCTGGTCGGGCGAGTAGTGGAGGCCGTTATCGGCCAGCAGGCGTCCGGCGATCGCCTCGCGCAACTCCGGGATCCCGTTCACGGCGGTGTATTTGGTATAGCCGGCGTCAATTGCCGCCACGCCCGCCCGAGCAATAGGTGCCGGGGTGGGGAAATCAGGTTCGCCGGCCCCAAACGAGATCACCGGCAAGCCTTCCCGTCGCATGGCCCGTTGTTTGGCATCGATAGCCATGGTGGCGGAAGGGGCCAGGGCGGCTAAACGTCCGCTTATGTTCACAAGCACCTCACTTCTTTCTTAAATCATAGCGTAGTGCGACAGGCTGTCAATGCCGAGGCATTTCGCGGGTGCGCCTCGCGTGCGTGGCCGCTGGTATGTGGTAGGAGCGCGGGCCGCCAGGCCCGCTTGGTGCGGCCACGGATCGTCATCCGGGCAGCATCCTGCTGGGCAACGGCGGGCCTGGCGACCCGCGCTCCTAGACCGTGATCTCGTTGCCGATCTTCCGTCCCCATACACACGAGGTGTCCCCTCACCCGCCTCGCCGTCCGCGCCGAGACGCGGTCAGCCGAAGGTTGGGGCCTGACCAAGCAGCAGTTGGCGCACACCGGCGTCATCATAGAGAAACTCACGGACCAGGGATTCGCCGGTATCGTCGGCGGTTGCTCCAGTCCGGAAGGTGAACAGTACCTCATCCGCCAACTCAACCACCAGGATGGCCGTGGCCTGGAGGAGATCGCATTGCGCTCCGAGAGCGCCGAGAAACTCATGGTAGCCGCCGAGCGCCCTCCGGATAAAAGAGCCCGACTCCTGACCAGTGACTCGGGGTTGGCTCGCCGGCTCCCCAGGGTTTCTGGGCTGGCGGACCATGGTTTGGAGATCGGCCAGCGGGAATGGGATCGCTTCCACCAGCCGGCCCCCCTGAGTTACCCGGCCCACGAACCCGTCATCCAATTCACAGAGGAGCAGATCCTCGAAACCATACTGGTCCAGGTAGCGCCCAATGGCGCCCAAGCCCTGCTGATAAGAAGGTTGCGTCGAGCGCTGCATGAGTGATACGCCTCCATCCGGGAGCGAGTCGCCCTGGCCGTGTAGGTGATGGTTCAAGTATACGGGCGGATCGCAACCTAAACAAGCGATTTACCCCAACGTGTCATGGTTGCTGGTCGAAATGCCGTAAAGCGACTATGGTTAAGCGTAGAGTATGTAACAGATACCGTGGAAGTAACGCGATGCGATTTTCGGCCAAGACCCGCTATGGATTGCTGGCCCTCATGGATATGGCACTCCATCAGGATGCGGGCGCCGGCGGACGCCTCACTACCCGCGAGATCGCGGCCCATCAGGGGATTCCGGAGCGCTTTCTCGAGCAACAGATTACGGCGTTGAAGAACGCGGGGCTGGTGGTGAGCCACCGAGGCGCCCACGGCGGCTGCTCCCTGGCCCGCCGGGCCGAGGAGGTTACGGTGCTTGACGTCATTGAGGCCCTGGAAGGATCGCCGCTTGAGCTTGAGCGGGTGGATGGGGCGGAGGGTGAACTGGTTGGGGGCGCGATCAGCGAGCTGTGGGCCCGCGCGCATGGGGCGCTGGTCGGGCTGTTCGGCGGCGTCACCGTGGCCGATCTGGCCCGGCGCGAGAGCGAGTTGCGGTCCAGTGGGGCCGTCATGTTCTATGTGTAAGCGGCGATTGGCATCGCGCGTGAACTATCGAGCCATGCTATACTGGTCTGCAATGATTAGCGTGGTATCGTGTGCCGAGTTCGCTTTCCGGTTGGGAACACGGCTTTCCGAGCGGAGTGCGTGACAAGCGGCATGGGTCAAGACCACTGGGCACAGGTAGCTACCGCATCCTCACAAATGGAGGCGGAAATGGTGCGCAATTTGCTCACCGGCGAAGGGATAGCTTGTCTGGTGCAAACCAGTGACGCGGTCGCCTATTTGGGCGTCATCAGTCCTTGCCGTTTGTTGGTGCGAGATGCCGACCTCGACCGAGCGACGGCTTTTTTGCGTGCCTGGGACGAGGCCAGTCCCGAGATCGACCACGAGACGGAATACGAGGATCATGATGTTCAAGATTAGGTGCGTTCAGGGAGGATCCCCATGAGGGAGTTCCTACGCCGCCGCCCGCTTCACCTTCCGCTCCCCTTCGGTGACAATGCTCACGCCGAACAGCTGGGCCAATTATGGATCCGTTGCCCATCGTGTAACGAGCAGCTCTATGCCAAGGAGTATGAGGACAACCTCAAGGTGTGTCCGAAGTGCCGCTTCCATTTCCGGTTGTCCTCCCAGGAGCGTTTGGCACTGCTGCTCGATCCGAACAGCTTCGAGGAACTGGATCACGATTTGCGGGGCGTCGATCCGCTATCCTTCCGCAGCGAGGGCCAGGCATACGCGGACAAGCTTCCCGGTTACGAGCGGAAGGCAGGGACGCCGGAGGCCCTGGTCTACGGGCTTGGGGCCATTGAAGAGGTGGCGATCGTGGTCGCGGCGAACAACTACCTCTTCCAGGGCGGCAGCATGGGCGTCGCGGTGGGGGAAAAGATCGCCCGCGCGATTGATCTGGCGGTGTCGAGACGGTTGCCGTTTGTCAGCGTGGTGGCGACCGGCGGCGCGCGCCAGCACGAAGGGGTATTCGCGCTCATGCAGATGGCCAAAACCACGGCCGCCCTGGCCCGTCTTGGCCGAGTCGGCATGCCCTATATCTCCCTGCTGACCGATCCCACGGTCGGAGGCGTGCCCGCGAGCTATGCCATGCTGGGCGACATAACGATCGCCGAACCCGGAGCTTTTATCGGCTTCGCGGGACCGCGGGTCATCGAGCAGGCGATCCGCCAGAAGCTGCCGCCCGGAACCGCTACCTCCGAATCCATGCTGGCCCATGGGATGATCGATATGATCTGCGCCCGTGGGGAACTGCGGAGCGTCATTGGGCGGCTTCTCCGCTTGTTGACCAATGGACCGTGCCGGCGCACTTCTCCTGGCGAATGGGGTGAACGGCACCAGGAAGCGGAACTCAGTGGAGTTGGCGAGGGTCTGGGCCTTGCAGACTAGCCTGGAGTTCGAGGCGCCGCTCGCCGAGTTACAGACTGAACTGGACAAGGCTCGCACGGCGGCGAAGCCCGGCGATGACGAGGGTGATCGGCTGGTGGCGCGCCTGCGCCGGCAGCTCGACGAGCGTCTTGGCGCCATCTACGCGCAGCTTCGGCCCTGGCAAAAGGTGCAGGTGGCTCGGCACAGCGCGCGTCCCCATCCGCTGGACTACCTGAGGCTGGCGTTCACCGATTTCGTGGAACTGCACGGCGACCGCCGATTTGGCGACGATCACGCGATTATCGGCGGTCCGGCCTTCCTCGAAGGACGATCCGTAATGGTGGTGGCGCACCAGAAGGGCCGCGACACCCGCGAGAACGTGGATCGCAACTTTGGCATGCCCGGACCCGAGGGTTTCCGCAAGGCGCAGCGCCTGTTCAGCCTGGCGGAGAAGCTGGGCCTACCGGTGATCACCATGATCGATACCCCCGGCGCCAACGTGGGAGTGGCCGACGAGGAACGAGGGCAGGTGGAGGCGATCGCCACCTCAATCGCCACTATGTGTTCGCTGCGGGTGCCGATCGTCTCCGTGGTCACGGGCGAGGCCAACAGCGGGGGAGCGCTGGCGATTGGGGTGGCGGATCGGGTGTTGATGCTGGAACACAGTACCTACTCCGTCGCCTCTCCCGAGGCCGCCGCCGCCATTCTCTGGCGCAGCGCTCAGAAAGCGCCCGAGGCGGCGGAAGCGATGCGGATTACGGCGCAGGACATGCTGCATTTCCGGATCATAGATCGCATCCTGCCCGAACCGGTGGGCGGCGCGCACCGCGACCCGACGGCCATGGCGATCGTGCTCCGTGACGCCCTGGCCGAGGAGCTGGACGGTCTGGTGGGCCTTGGTACCACCGATTTGGTGCAGTCCCGCTATCTGCGGTATCGCGGGCTGGGGCCGTATCGCGAGGGGTAGGGATGCAAAGCGCTTGAGCGCCCGGCATTCATGACTCTGCCGTGGCTCCCGAAACACAGATGGCACGGATACGAACAGATAACACAGATGACCCAATCCGAGTTGCCCGACGCATGGACCTCCCATTGTGTGCATGGTTTGCACGGGCACTGAGGGGCCTTCCCGTAAACTCGTCATCGGTGCGATGCTGGTCACCGAGGGTGTGGCGCCTACGGATCGCTCACTCCGTGGGGACATCCGTGTCATCTGTGTTTCAGGGCGCCCAGCTTCCCCGCGTTACGACCCCGACCCCTGACGCAGGATCTCCAGGACGGACAGCAGGTCACTTGGGAGCGGGGCCTCAAAGTCGAGCGGCTGCCCGGTGAAGGGGTGGCTGCAGCGGAGGCGGGCCGCGTGCAGGAACTGGCGGTTCAGTCCGAGCGCCGGCGCGGGGCGGCCATACACCGGGTCTCCGGCGATTGGATACCCCATGGCGCCGAGATGCACCCGAATCTGATGGGTTCTTCCCGTGCCGAGAACCACCCGGAGTAGTGCGTATCCGCCCAATAGCTCGACCGTCTCGTAGGTGGTGTGAGCCTCCCTGCCGCCAATCGCGACGACCGCCATCCGTTGTCGGCGCCGCGGATCCCGGCCAATATCGCCCGAGATGGCGCCGCCGGCCGGATTCGGGCGGCCTACCACGAGCGCAAGGTACTCTTTGTGCACGTCGCGCTGCTTAAAGGCGTTCGCCAGGGCCGCCAGGGCGGGCGCGGTCCGGGCCACCACGATCAAGCCTGAGGTGTCTTTATCCAGGCGGTGGACGATGCCGGGGCGGAAGGGTTCGCCAGGGAGGTTGGCGTAACGAGCCAGAAGGGCGTTTACCAGGGTTCCATGGAGATTCCCCGGCGCCGGATGCACGACCATGCCGGCCGGCTTATTGATTACGACCAGCGCGTTATCCTCGAAAATCACGTCAAGAGGAATCGCCTCCGCCTCGGCGGCTACCGGTTGGACTGGCGGGAGATCGAGGCTCACGCGGGCGCCTGCTACCGGACGGGTCGCCGCCTTGCAGGGACGGCCATTCACGGACACCCACCCATCGGCAATCAGCGCCGAAATCGCCGCTCGGGACAACTCGGGATGCAACGCGGTGACCACCCGGTCCAAACGCTCACCGGCGAGTTGGGGCGGTACGACATAGGTAACGCTCCGCCCCGGCGGCACTGGGCGGGGCGGCGTCCGCTTAGGCGTCCGATTCATTTTCGGCTCCGATCGGCCTGCCCCATGTGAGACTCGGAACCGCCGGAGAGGCGCGGGTTAGCAGGCTCCTTGACGGGTTCGCCATCATCATGTGTCCGACGAGGATCGGGTTGGGAGAGCAAGAAATAGACCAACAAGCCAACCCCACAGACAATGGCGGTATCGGCCAGATTGAATACCGGCCAGTAGCGAATCTGAATGAAGTCGATCACATGTCCGACTCGGATCCGGTCGCTGAGATTCCCTACCGCTCCCCCCACCTGAAGCCCGAGACTCACTTGCAACAGTGGCCGACGGCGGGGCAGGACGCGGGCGAAGATAAGCACCACCCCGCTGAGGACGAGGCCCACCACGATGAACAGGATCCCGCGATCGGCGAGGATGCCGAACGCGGCGCCGTCATTGGTGGTCAGCACCAGGCTAAACCAGCCGTCCAGAATACTCGGGGTGCTGGAGGATCCGCTCAGGCTGTTGACGGCCCAGAGCTTTGTACACTGGTCGGCCACGACGACCGCCATGCCAACCCCACTGGTGAGTACTGCGATGCCTTGTCGCTTGACGCCAGTCATGCCGCTCTTGTCGAACTGCTAGGAACGCCGCCTGAGTGGGCTACTGCCTGGGAGCGCGAGACACCCCCCTGGGAGCGCGAGCAGCTTGCTCGCTCCGTTTGGGGCTCCGGCAAGCCGTCCAGCCAGTGGGCTCGACGTCCCTGGTGAGCGGGTGCGTCGTTCCTGGCGCTGGCGCGCCAGTGCGAGCAAGCTGCTCGCGCTCCCAGGCGGTTCCTCGCTCCCAGGCGCCGCCTTCGCACATGCACAACAATGTACCTCATAGTGAGCGGATTCACGGTCCGCGATACTCGCGGGAGAAGGCTCCTGTACGAAAGCACGTCGCTCCAGACTCGACAAGATATCGCCACCCCGTTACCCCTCAAGCGCTAGGGGCCAGGGTGGCGATTTGGAGGATGTCGGCGAATACGGCCGCCGCTGTCACTTCGCGGCCTGCTCCCGGACCAGAGACGATCAGGGTCCGCTCCGAGTACCGGGCGGTGCGGAAGCTGATCAGGTTATCGGTGCCGCGGAGGCGACCCAGCGGAGTGGCTTGGGGAACCGGCAACAACCCTACTCGGCTCTGGCCGGCGCTTACCTCGACCAGATAGCGGAGGACCAAGCCCTGTTCGTCGGCGGACTGCTGCCGCGAGCGCATGGTCACGTCAAAGTCACGTAGGCCCTCCATGAAGTCGCGGATCCCTACGTCAGCTAGGCCGCCCGGCACCAGGCTCTCGCGATGAATATCGGAGAGTTCCGCCCGCACCCCGAGCATGCGGGTGAGGATGAGCGCCTTGCGGGCGACATCCAGCCCAGTGAGGTCGTCACGGGGATCCGGCTCGGTAAAGCCCTGCTCCTTGGCCGCTTTCACCGCCTCGGAGAACGGGTGGCCGTCCTCAAGGGCGGTACAGAGATAGTTGAGGGTGCCGGAGAGGCAGGCATCGATACTGATCACCTCGTCGCCCGAATCAACCAGGCCGAGCATGGTCGCGATCACCGGGAGGCCCGCGCCCACGGTCGCCTCGTGGCGGACGCACTGCCCTCGGCGTCTGGCCGCCATCAGCCGGTTCCATACCTCCGTGGTGGAGGAGAGCGGCCGCTTGTTGGCCATGACCAGATCGAAGCCGAGGTCGGCGGCGTGCAAAAGGACGGGAATGGTGTGGTCGGAGGCGGTGGCATCGATCACGATCACTCGCGGGAAGCCGCGGTCGCGAATCTGCTCCAGCAGGGCGATCTGCTCGTCCTCGGGCGCGCCGTGGTAGCCCGAGGCTCCGGACAGACCATGCTCGGCCACCGCCCGCATGGTCTCCTCGTCCAGAAAAGGCTCTCCGGTCACCATGGAGCTTGAGCCCGCCAGGGCAATCACCGGCAACTCCAGGGCATGGGCGGCCCGGACGTGGGTGCGTTGCTGAAGGAGTTGGCGCAACAAGGTGCGGCCGATACCGCCGGCGCCGAGGAGGATCAGGGGTACCTGACGGATGTGGTTTACGGACAAAAAATGCCTCCCTTTGACAATCCGGCCATTGCCATTTACACTGCTGGTACAACGGTAGTATACGGTACGCGTGGGATGAGTAGCGCGCGGGCACCCTTACAGAGAGCCGGCGGTTGGTGTGAGTCCGGTAGGGGTCGGCGGGTGAATGGACCCACGGCCAGTTCACTCTATGCCGCAAGGCAGTAAGGTGAACCGAGTCACCCTCGTTATAGGGTGCGTGGCCATGAGGCTGGCGAGCATACTCGACCTGTCCCGGCCATGATGAGGAGGGCGGCGCGCTCTCGAACATTGGGTGGCACCACGAGGTAACCCCCTCGTCCCATATGGACGAGGGTTTTTTGTTATCTGGGAGGGCCGCCATGCCGTACTCATTATCGTTGGAGGAAGCGCGAAGCCGCTGCGCGGTGGAAGGCCGGGTGGCGATCTACCGCGAGTTGCTGGCCGATCTCGACACGCCGGTCTCCGCCTTCCTCAAGGTCGTGGGTTCCAGCCCCGGCTTCCTCCTGGAAAGCGTGGAAAACGGCGAACGCTCCGCCCGCTACAGCTTCCTTGGCATGGGGACGAGGGCACGCCTGGCCTACCAGGACGGCATGGCTCGCGTGTCCGGGCCAGGGACCGAGACGCGAGAGTGGGCTTGCGCCGATCCTCTGGAGGCGCTGGCTGAGTTTCTCGGTCCCTCGACCCTCCGGAAAGAGAGCCTGCCTCCCTTCTGCGGCGGGGCGGTCGGCTATCTTGGGTTCGAGGTGGCGGGCTGCTTCGAGCGGCTGCCCAAGGGCCCGCCCGCCGAGCCAAGGATCCCAGACGCGCTCTTCCTTCTGGCGGATCCGGTGTTGGTTTTTGACCATGTACTGCGGACGGTGAAGGTGATCAGCACGATTTCACCGGACGAGGCGGGCGGCGTGGACAGCAGTTTCCGCGAGGCGGTGGCGCGGATCGACGAGGTAGTATGCAAGCTGGCCCAACCCTTGCGGCCGGCTCCCTTCGAGGCGCCTCGCTACGATCGGCCGCCGGAAGTGATCAGCAACGTGGGGCAAGAGCGGCACATGGCGGCGGTCGCCCGCGCGGTGGAGTACATTCACGCCGGCGACGCCATCCAGGTGGTGGTCTCGCAGCGACTGAGCCGCCCGCTCGGAGTGGACAGCTTTACCCTTTATCGGGCCCTCCGCACGGTCAGCCCTTCCCCGTACATGGTCTATCTCAATTTCGGCGAGTTCGCGGTGGTCGGGGCCTCGGTGGAAACCCTGCTCAAAGTGACGGGCCGGAAGCTCTATTACCACCCAATCGCCGGCACCCGGAGGCGCGGGGCCACCGACGAGGAGGATCTGGCCCTGGAGCGGGAGTTGCTGGACGACGTGAAGGAACGGGCCGAGCACGTCATGCTGGTTGACCTTGGCCGGAACGATCTGGGCCGGGTCGCTGTTACCGGCTCGGTGCGGGTCTCGGACTTGATGACCGTGGAGCGCTTCTCACACGTCATGCACATGGTCTCCACGGTCGAGGCGGAATTGGCGCCGGAGTATCACCCCTTCGATGCCCTCCGTTCGGCCTTTCCCGCCGGGACGGTTTCCGGCGCCCCCAAGATCCGCGCCATGGAGATTATCGCCGAACTTGAGCCGCACCAGCGCGGCCCCTACGCCGGCTCGGCCGGCTATTTCGACTACAGCGGCGACCTGGACGCCGCGATCACGATCCGCACCGCGCTGGTCCATCAGGGAATGGTCTACGTGCAGGCGGGCGGGGGGATCGTGGCGGACTCCGATCCTCTGGCCGAGTGGCAGGAAACGCTGCATAAGGCGAAGGGGATGATGCGGGCGG
>Ga0134126_10007629_pt1 | contig 13588 bp, 10 predicted proteins | sample KB31752_FD_96881 | JGI IMG/M metagenome (GOLD analysis project Ga0134126, IMG submission 96881) | Terrestrial soil microbial communities with excess Nitrogen fertilizer from Kellogg Biological Station, Michigan, USA - KB3-175-2 | ecosystem: Environmental > Terrestrial > Soil > Unclassified ...
GCCGCCACGACCGGAATCTCCAGGTCGTGATGCCACGTGCTGGTTTCTGTCACCAGCGTCCCCAGCTCGGTCAGCAGCCTGAACCCGAAGCTCGGGTGAGCCACCTCGCTGTGAGCCTTGTAACGCATCCGCACCACGACGCTGTCGCCCGCGCGCAGGAGCTGCAACGGACTGCCATCCGGATTGAGGAATTCGAGCGCGGTGTAGCGAATTTCCCCGGAGCCGCGCCGTCCCTGGACATCGCTCAAATCGGTCCCCGAGGGCTGCGAGTCCGCGAAAGTCCCCATGTAGGCTTCCATCACGGGGCGCGTGGCATCGTCCATCACGACCTTGCCGCCGTCGATCCAAATGCCACGTGTACACAGGTTCTCGACGGCCGCCATGTTGTGGGAGACGAAAAGCACAGTGCGACCGCCCCCACGCAGACCCTCCATGGTGGCCAGGCACCTCTTCTGGAATCCGGCGTCCCCCACGGCGAGCACCTCGTCGACGATCAGCACGTCCGGCTCCAGATGCGCCGCCACGGCGAACCCCAGCCGCAGCCGCATACCGCTGGAGTACCGCTTGATCGGTGTATCGATGAAGCGCTCCACGCCGGCATAGCTGACGATCGCATCCAGCTTCGCCTGAACCTCCCCGCGCTTCATGCCCAGAATGGAGCCGTTCAGAAAGACGTTCTCGCGGCCTGTCAGCTCCTCGTGGAAACCGGTACCGACTTCCAGCAGGGAGGCCAGGCGGCCGGTGACGCGCACGCGTCCGGAGGTCGGGTAGGTGATCCGTGAGAGGACCTTCAACAGGGTGCTCTTGCCGGCGCCGTTGCGTCCGATGATGCCGATCACTTCGCCCGCATCGACGCCAAAAGACACATCCTCGAGCGCCCGCAGGACGTTCGTGCTGGAGCGGCGCTTGAACGGCGAGCGCACCAGGGACATGACATGCTCGCGCAGCGTCGTCTCGCCCTGCAGAGCTCCGATACGGAACTCTTTCGTGAGGTGCTCCACTGCGATGACTGCGCTCATGGCGGGCGTCCTACACGATGTCCGCGAAGACCCGCTCGGTCCTGCGGAAGTAGACCAGGCCGATCGCAAAGATCGCGAGCGTCACGACGCACGAGCGCACGATGATCCCCCAATCAATGGAGCCGCTGGACAGCAGCGATGCGCGCAGCCCCTCCACGATGCCGGTCATCGGATTCAGCGCCAGCAGGCCCTGATACCGCGGCGGCACGAAATTCACCGGGTAGATGATGGGAGTGAGGAACAGCCACAACTGCAACAGGAAGGGGATCGTGTACTTCACGTCTCTGAAGCGCACGTTCATGGCCCCGAGCAGCATGCTGGCGCCCATCGCGAGAATCACCATCAGCAGCAGGAACACAGGAGCGATCAGCACCAGCCAGGTGATATGGGTGCCGTAGTAGATCATCATGAGGATCAGGAATACGAGCCCCACGGCGAAATCCAGCAGGCCGCCGACCGCTGTGGCCGCCGGCAGCAGCAGGCGGGGAAAGTAGACTTTGGTGATCAGATTGGCGTTGCTGATCAGGCTGTTGCCGCCCTGGCTGATCGTGGCCGAGAAGTACATCCACGCGAGCAGCCCGCAGAAGGAGAACAACGGATAGGGCGTTCCACCGGTGGAGATGCCGGCGAGGTGGCCGAAGAACAGCGTGAACACGATCATTGTGAACAGCGGCTGCAGGATCGCCCAGCCGGCCCCGAGGATCGCCTGCTTGTAGCGTATCTTCACATCGCGCCAGGCGAAGAAGTACAGCAGCTCGCGGTAACGCCAAAGCTCGCTGAGGAACTCCCGGGTCACGCCGCTCATCTCCGGCACACTCTCACAGAACCTCGACCTGCGGGATCGGCACGACGAATCGGCCGCCCCAGGAGCGGATGTGGCTCTGCTGCGCCATGATCTCATCTTTGAGATTCCACGGCAGCAGCAGCAAGTAGTCCGGTTTCGTGAGTGCGATCTGCTCGGGTGCGAGAATCGGAATGTGCGTTCCCGGAGTGAACCGCCCCTGCTTGTGGGGGCTGCGGTCGACGGTGTAGTCCAGGAAATCGGTGCGGATGCCGCAGTAATTCAACAGGGTATTGCCCTTGCCCGGCGCACCGTAGCCCACGATCCGCTTGCCGGCCTGCTTGGCATCGACGAGGAATCGCAACAGCTTGCGCTTGGTCTCCAGCACTCGCTCGGCGAACTGGCCGTACGCATCCAGCCGGTTCAAGCCGCGAGCGCTCTCACGCTCCTTGAGCGATGCCACCGCGGCGCTGCGCGGCTTGGCGGCGTCTTCCACGTGCCGGGCGTAAATGCGCAGCGAGCCCCCATGCGTCGTGAGCTCCTCCACATCGAACAGCACCAGACCATGGCTGGCGAAAATGCGCTCCACGCTCGAGAACGACAGGTAGGAGAAGTGCTCGTGATAGATCGTGTCGAACTGGTTCTGCTCCATGAGCTGCAGCAGATGCGGAAACTCCATGGTAATCACGCCACCGGCCTTCAGCAGCCGGCGCAGGCCCCTCACGAAATCGTTGATATCCGGAACGTGCGCCAGCACGTTGTTGCCGAGTAGCAGATCCGGCTGCCCGAACTCGGCCGCGACGCGCTCCGCGGTGCGCTCGCCGAAGAACTCCGAGATCGTGGGGACGCCCTTGTCGATGGCGACCTGCGCCACGTTCTGTGCAGGCTCGATGCCCAGGCACCGCAGGCCCGCGCGCACGAAGTGTTGCAGCAGGTAGCCATCGTTGCTGGCGATCTCCATGACGCTCGAGCCGGCTCCGAGCCCGAAGCGCCGGATCATGAGCTCCGTATAGCGGCGAGCATGCTCGACCCAGGAATCCGAGTAAGACGAGAAGTAGGCGTAGTCCGAGAAGATAGCCGCCGGCGCGACGTACTCCTCGAGCTGCACCAGGAAGCACTGACCGCACACCCACACGTGCAAAGGATAGAACGGCTCCATGTGATTGAGCTGGTCGGGCTCGATGTGCGTCTGGCACAGCGGCGACATCCCCAGATCGACGAACGTCGTCCGCAACGGGGTACCGCAGAAGCGGCAGTTGGGAGCCCTCACCGTCTGCGCCGGTGCCGAAGTACTGTGCATGAGTGCCGTGCCCCTAGACCTGGGCCGGGGTCACTGGCTCCGGCTCCCGAAACAGCTCATCGAAATAACGGATCGTGTGCTTCAGCCCTTCTGCAAGCGGCGTATGCGCCTGCCAACCCAGAGACGATCGCGCCAGCGTCGTGTCGGGGCGGCGCTGGCGCGGATCATCCGCGGGCAAGGGCTTGCTGACGATGGCCGAACGCGAATTGGTGAGGTCGATGATCAGGTGCGCGAGCTCCGCGATCGTGAATTCCGACTCGTTGCCGAGATTCACCGGGCCGGTGAAGTCGTCCGGCGTGGCCATGAGCCGCAAAATACCCTCGATCAGATCGTCTACGTAGCAGAACGAGCGGGTTTGGCTGCCGTCCCCATAGAGCGTGATGGGCTCGTTGCGCAGCGCCTGCATGATGAAGTTGGATACCACGCGGCCGTCGGCCGGATGCATGCGCGGCCCGTAGGTATTGAAAATCCGCGCCACCTTGATCTGCAGTTGCCGCTGGCGGTAATAATCGAAGAACAGCGTCTCGGCGCAGCGCTTGCCCTCATCGTAGCAGGAGCGCAGGCCGATGGGATTCACCCGACCCCAGTAGCTCTCGGCTTGCGGGTGCATCTCCGGGTCGCCGTACACCTCGCTCGTCGAGGCCTGAAGTATTCGCGCGCCGACGCGTTTTGCGAGCCCCAGCATGTTGATCGCCCCGTGCACGCTCGTCTTGGTCGTCTGCACCGGGTCGTGCTGGTAGTGGATCGGCGAGGCCGGGCACGCGAGGTTGAATATCTGATCCACCTCGACGTACAGCGGAAAGGTGACATCGTGCCGCATGAGCTCGAACGCAGGATGACCCAGCAGGTGAGCGACATTGCGCTTGCTGCCGGTGTAGAAGTTATCCAGGCACAGTACATCGCATCCGGCGGCAACCAGACGGTCGCACAGATGCGAGCCGAGGAAGCCGGCCCCTCCTGTGACCAGGACTCTCTTGATTCCAGAATTTCTCACAGACGCTCCAGGAGCGGTGAACCTTGCTTATTGTCGCGAGCTGGGTGCTCCCGTCTCGCCTTTTTTGATCTTCGGTCCGGCTAAGTCTCCCAGATCATCCGCTCTCGAGAGCGTGATGTTCATCACGATTGCCCGGACCTGGGGCCACCCGGCAGGCGGCTGTGGCGCCGGCACCGCGCCCGGCGTCCAGGCCGAGGCCCCGCTGGGTCCCGACGAATACGCTAAAATCGCGCCAAAGCGCCGGGCCCTCCCCGCCTCCACCGGAGCGTTGAAACCTCAGGTAATCGCCCGGCCTGAGCGGGCCGGTCGCCGTGTCGGATCAGCGCCGCGGGGCAGGTCGGTGCGCCCTCAGGGGCTCGTCGCCGAGTAGCTGGAGAACCCGTAGTCCGTGTTCGAACCCGTGGCTTCGCGGTAGAAGCCCATCCCAGGGTTGCCGGTGGTAAAGGTCGAATCGGTGCCGCGAATCAACTCCTGGTTGTTGAGGTACACGATGATCAGATTGCCGGCAATGCTGGCCTTGAAAACATCGCCGGTCTGCGGCGCCGGCACACCGGTGGTCGTGGCCACGTACGCCCAGTCGCCGAACGCGCCGTTCCAGCGAACGATCTGACAATAACCGCCGTCCCAGGCAATGTTGCACTCATAACCGGAGGCGCTGGACGTGGAGTCGTTCCAGCGAAGATGCAGCTCCACCTCGTGTATTCCGGACAGATTGGAGCCCTTGCGGATGGTCGCCTGGGCGGTGTGGTCCGGTCCGAAGCCGGTCAGGTGCGCATACGAGTCGTCATAGCCACCGCCGCCGGTCTGCGTCCCGTAGGCGAAGCCGGGACTGGTCTGCACGACCGACCAATACTCTCCCAGGTGCACCCATGCGCCGTTTTCCGAGATCGGGTCCTCGGTCCCCGGAAAGTTCGTCGAGTAACTCTTGCCACAGTTCGTCGTCACGGTAGAGCCGCCCGCGACGCTCATCTGAGGCGGCGGGCACGGGGTGGCACCCCGGCCCAGCGCCGGGATCACCAGGCCAGTCGCGCCGGCCGACAGAATGAAGTCTCTGCGTTTCATCGCTTGCTCCAGTGGACGAGTCCCGAGAACCTGGAACCAACTTTGTAGAGTCCCGGGGCGATCTACAATCTGTCGGTGTACGCAGACAACACAGACACCCCCGCCTGTCGCCGGGGCCGGACTGCCGCAAGCGGCCACTAGTTGGCTTTGGGCCTGCCCGACGGCGTCGGCTGCCGCGCTGGCGCCGGCAGACCGTCGCTCGCCGTGAACGCCGTGAGGCCGTAGTCCCCATTGGTACCCCGACAGCCGGCGCGCCCATTCTCCAGATTGAACCCGATCCCGGGGCTCCCACTCCGGTACACCGGTCCGCTGACCGAGGTGATGTCCGCCCGTGCCTTCTGTACACCGTTGATATAGGCAGTGATGATGTTTCCGGAGATCCGGGCACTGACTACGTCGGAATTCTTGACAGCAAACTGCGTGCCCTGGGCTTTGAACAGATAATTGTAGCTGCCGAGCCGTCCGTTCCAACGCACGATGATCACGTAGGCGAGGGAGCTCTGCGACATCTTGAAGCTCACCTCGTAACCTGTGTTCGAATGGGGTGTGACGGCGCTACGCAGGCGCAGCTCGACTTCCTGATAACACCAGTCGTTCTGATGCGTGGTATGCACCGTGCCCGTGACGGTCTGTTCCGGTCCCCAGTTCCCTGCCAGCAGCGCGGTCGCGTCCGTGTAGCTCGCGCCCACCTGATGTCCGATAGCCAGGCCCGCCTGGGTCGAGACATCGCTCCAGTCGAGTCCGACGATCCCCCCGTTGATCCATCTGCCGCCTTCGGAGATCGGGTTCTCGGCAAGCGTGAAGCGGGTCGCATAGCCGCCTGCGAGCGCGGCAAACGGGCAGCCGAGGAGCATCGTCAGGCACAGCTGGCCGGCGGCCCGCGCGCTCATCGCACGACTCTCTGCCACATCGGCAGGAGAAACTTGTCCCGTACGGACCGCTCCGGCCCAGGGGGCTGGCCGGCGAGCAGCCACAGGCCCATCAGGATCAGGGAGTAACTGCCGCACCCGATCACGACCGCGCCGCCGAGCGAGCGTATCGAATCAGCGGGTGCCCCGGCGACCCAACCGCGGGTGAGCCAGTACATGAGGGTCGATGCCACCGCTGGGCGCCACAGGGAGCCCAGGAGGGAAGCGACTCGAAGGCGGATTCGGCCGATCACCAGCATGTAGTTCAGCGGCACGATGAAGCAGGTGGTGATGAGATAGGACCAGGCGACACCCATGGCGCCTGCGACGTGTGCGCTCCAGATGACCGCGGGGGCGAGAACCAGGACCTGACAGACGCCGATGAAGGTCATCATTCTTGGGCGGCCCATCGAGTAGTGGACCGCCCCGCAGTTGGTCTGCAGGGCACTGATCGCGCCGTGAATCGCCAGGATGGAGATCGCCGGCGCCGCCGCCGCCCATTTGGCGCCGAGAGCGACATTCACGATCAACTTGGAGGTTGCCGCGATGCCAAGACCGGCAGGCAGGGCAAGCGTCGCGACCAGTGCGATGACGTTGAGGAATCCCTCGCGCAGCTTGTCCAGGTCGTGGGCCAGCTTGGCATAGCCGGGAAACACGGCGCGATTGATCGGCGCAATCAGGTCCGTCGTCGGCAGATTCGAGATTTCGTAGCTGATGGAGAAGAGCCCGAGAGCCCCCGCGCCCGCGAGTCGCCCGAGCACGTAGTCGGGAAGCCTGTCACGCAGGAACCACAGTACGTTGTTGAGCAACAGCCATTTGGAGAACGACAGCAGGTCGTGCATCGCCGCCAGCGAGAAGCGGGGCCGATACTCGTGGACAGCGTAGCTCACTGCCACGCCGAGGAGGTTGCCTCCGACCATCCCGATCACCAGCGCCCAGTAGCTGCGCAGCGCGAAGGCGAGCGGCAGAGTGATCATGAGGCTGCAGACCTTCTGCGCGATACGCAGGCTGAACTCCCTGCGAAAGGTGAGCTCTTTGCGGAACGCGACCACTCCGATGTTCTCGAACCCCGAGATGAGCGTCCCGAGCGCCAGCGCCTGCATGACATGGGTCAGGCGCGGCTCACCGTAAAAGCGCGCGGCGGGGAACGCGATCAGCAAGAGCGCCAGCCCCAGTACGAATCCGAGGAGGATGTCCAGCGTCCACGCCGTGTCGTACGCCGAGCGGCCGGGATTCTTCATCTGGATCAGCGGGACATCGAAATTGAAAGCCCTGAAGAGCTCCAGCCCCGCAATCACCGAGGTCGCCATGGCGACCAGGCCAAAGTCCGCGGGCGTCAGCAGCCGAGCCAGCACGACCGTGCTGATCAGGCCGAGGAGCTTGATGCCGATGCGCAGCAAGGACATCCAGGCCATGCCCGCAGCCATGCTGCGATGCACGCCGCTCACGTCGATCGATGGCGAGGGGGACTCGTTCAAGAGACTTCCGGTTATCGAGGAATCGGCTTATCGATGAATCGGCGCCGCTGCACCTGGCCTCAGGGCCGCTTGCGATGATCGCCCCGCTCCGGCCGTAGCGGGGGACGGGACGAGGGACGTGCGGACCATTCGAAGGGCCTTCTGCGTGCAGGACGGCCGCAGCTAAGATAGTTGATCGGCGTGTCGCTCTGCAAAGTCCGGGTCACGATTTCAGCGGGACAAAGGTGGCGCTCGCAACCTTGGCGAGCTGCGGGCACACCCGCCGGCCTCTTGCGTGCGCAGATGGCGACGCCGGAGGCCCATCTGCAATCTGTGATGGCGATCACGCATGCCTTGCTCTGCGGGCGTGTGAGAATCATCACGTCAAGACCCCACTGAGCCCGGGTGGATCCCGAGTACGCGAACGGCTGCCGCCCGCGTGCCACGGGGTCCTGCTACCATTCGTGCAATACCTACACAAAAGACATGCCGCATGAGTGAGTTGTTGTTCGAGCTGCCGCTGCGCGCGGCGGACCGTGGCCCGCAGGCGCCCTGCCTGCACTTCAAAGGCCGCACCCTCGATTACGCCACGATTGCCGGGGAGCTGGATCGATTCGCCTGGGGCCTGATGCATCTTGGCCTGGGAAAGCTCGAGCGCGTTGCCGTCTACCTTCCCAAGCAGCCGGAAAACGTGATTGCCATGTTCGGCAGCGCCCGCGCCGGTTGCGTCTTCGTCCCGATCAACCCGCTGCTGAAGCCTGCGCAGCTCGGCCACATCATGCGCGACTGCAGCGTGCGGGCGCTCGTGACCTCTCCCGAGCGCGCCGCCGGGTTGGAGCAAACGCTGGCGGAGTGTCCGGAGCTGAAGCATCTGGTCCTGGTCGGCGCCGGGGCCGAACCAACGCAGCCCGGCGGGCGCCTGGCCATACACCGTTGGGAAGCGCTCCTGGAGCAAACTCGAAGCGCCGCCGTGCATCGCACGATCGATACCGATGTTCTGTCGATCTTCTACACTTCCGGAAGCACCGGGAAGCCCAAGGGCGTCGTGCTCTCGCACCGGAACATGGTCACCGGCGCGCACAGCGTTGCGCAATACCTGCAGAACGTGCCGGCGGACCGGCTGCTGGCGGTGCTGCCGTTCAGCTTCGACTATGGCTTCAGCCAGCTCTCGACCGCCTTCAGCGTCGGCGCGTCGGTCGTACTGATGGATTACCTCCTGCCGAGGGACGTCATCACACAAGTCGCGAAGGAAGGCATCACGGGTCTCGCCGGCGTGCCACCGCTGTGGGGTCAGCTCGCCGACCTGGAGTGGCCCGAGGAGGCCAGGCGCACCCTGCGCTACATCACCAACTCCGGCGGAGCGATGCCGCAAGCGACGCTGCGCAAGCTGCGAGCCTCCCTGCCGCGAACACGGCCGTTTCTGATGTATGGACTGACCGAGGCGTTCCGCTCGACCTATCTCCCGCCGGAGGAGCTCGATCGGCGCCCCGATTCGATGGGCAAGGCCATTCCCAACGCGGAGATTCTGGTCGTGCGCCCGGACGGCACGCCTTGCGAGGCCAATGAGCCGGGGGAGCTGGTGCATCGCGGCTCGCTGGTGGCCCTCGGGTACTGGAACGATCCGGTGAAGACGGCCGAGCGCTACAAGCCGGTTCCAGGACAGGATCCGGCGCTGGTGCTGACGGAGCTTGCGGTCTGGTCGGGCGACACCGTGCGCCGGGACGAGGACGGGTTTCTCTATTTCATTGGCCGCCGCGACGAGATGATCAAGACATCCGGTTATCGGGTGAGCCCGACGGAAGTGGAGGAAGTCATCTACGCCACCGGCAGGGTGACGGACGCCGTGGCTGTGGGCATTCCACACCCGACTCTCGGGCAGTCGATCGTGGTGGTGGCCTCCGCGGCCCCCGGCGCTGATCAGGACTCTGCGCATCTGGTGGCGGAGTGCCGCAAGAATCTGCCGCTGTTCATGGTCCCGGCCAGTATCGTGTGGTGGGACAGCCTGCCGCGCAATCCCAACGGCAAGTTCGACAGGCCGAGGATCGCCGCCGCCATCCGCGAGCAGCTCGAATCGAGCGGCTCATGAGCGTGGAATTCCCCCAACACGCGCCACACCCCTATTTCGAGGCGCAGGACGATTGTCTCCTCGTTGGCGGCAAGCTCCTGACCACGCTGGCAGAGGAGATCGGCACGAGTCCCTTCTATGTCTACGACCGTGCCGTGATCGCGCGCCGCGTAGCCGAAGTGCGCGCAGCATTGCCTCCCGAGGTGGAGTTGCACTACGCGATGAAGGCCAACCCGATGCCCGCGGTCGTGTCATGCCTGGCAAGTCTGGTCGACGGGCTGGATGTCGCATCGATCGGCGAGTGGCGCATCGCACGCAACGCCGGTGTCGCACCCCAGAAAGTGAGCTTCGCAGGCCCGGGCAAGAGCGATGCCGAGCTCGAGGAAGCCGCCACCGACGGCATTCTGCTCAACGTCGAGTCGGAACGGGAAATCGCGGCTCTGGCGCGCATCGCGGCCCGCTCACCCCGCAAGCCGCGGATCGCGATCCGCGTCAACCCTGACTTCGAGCTCAAGGCCTCGGGCATGAAGATGAGCGGTGGCCCGAAGCAGTTCGGCATCGATGCCGAGCGCGTCCCGCAGGTGCTGCGCGGCCTCGCGGAGCTGCCGCTGACGTTCGTCGGCCTGCACATCTTCTCCGGTTCGCAGAATCTGCGCGCCGAGTCGATCATCGAGGCGCAGAACAAGTCCCTGGAGCTGGCGATACGGCTGAGCGCCGACGCCCCCTCGCCGATACGCCTGCTCAACATCGGCGGCGGCTTCGGCATACCCTACTTTCCGGGTGAGACGCGCCTGGATCTGAGTGCTGTGGGCGCCAACATGCGCGCGCTTGCCGCACGTGCCCGGGAGGCTTTGCCGGAAGCCCAACTCGCGATCGAGTTGGGACGTTACCTGATCGGCGAGGCCGGTATCTACGTCTGCCGGGTGATCGATCGCAAGGTCTCTCGGGGCCAGGTATTCCTGATCACCGATGGCGGCCTGCATCATCATCTGGCCGCTTCGGGAAACTTCGGGCAGATCATCCGCAAGAACTATCCGGTGCTGATCGGCAACCGCGTCCGCGGCGCGGCACGGGAAAGCGTCTGCGTCGTGGGGCCCCTGTGCACGCCGCTGGATCTTCTGGCCGACCGGTACGAGATGGCGCAGGCCTCACCCGGTGATCTGGTGGCCGTGTTTCAGTCAGGCGCCTATGGATTGACGGCCAGCCCCCTGGGATTCCTCAGTCACCCCGCTCCCCGGGAGCTGCTCGTCGGCCCGCTATCCTCCCCCACCTTGCTTCCGGACACGGCCTCGTAGCGATATGTTGAAATGGGAAATCCTCCCCACCAGCGAGTTTGAGCGGCTCGCAGGCGCCTGGGACGCCCTGGCTGCCTCCTACGGCTGTCCTGCCTTCATGGAGAGCCGGTTCATGCGGCCGGCCATCGCGCAGCTCCTGGAGGGCAAGCACCACCGGCTGGCAGCCGGTTATGAGGCCGGTCGGCTCGTCGTTGCCGGCCTCCTGATGAAGCTGGGCATGGGCCGGTGGTCGACGTTTCAGCCCTCCCAGCTCCCCCTCGGGGCGTGGCTCATGGCGCCGGGCCTCGACCTGGAGTCGGCTCTGGAGTCCCTGTGTCGGGCCCTCCCGGGGCCTGTCGCGATGCTCACGCTCACCCAGCAGGACCCGCACATGCATCCCCGCTTGGGAGGCACCCGCAGGTTGCAGACGCTGGATTACATAAGCACCGCCTGGGTGGACCTGGACCTCAACGGTTCGTTCGAGGAGTTCTGGGAGGCACGCGGCAAGAATCTGCGCCAGAACCTGCGCAAGCAACGCCGCAAGATCGAAAGCGAAGGCCATGCGTTGACTGTTGAGATCGCCACGGACCCCGAACGCGTGGCCGCCGTGTTCGCCGACTATGCGAGTCTGGAGAGCCGTGGCTGGAAGTTGCAGCAAGGTACGGCGGTTACCGCGGAGAGCGCGCAGGGGCGCTTCTACGCCAGCGCACTGAAGGATTTCGCAGCGAGCGGACGGGCGATATGCCTCGCCTTGCGGCTCGACGGTGCGCCCATTGCCGTGGACCTGTGCGTGCGATCGGCGGATACGATCGTCATCCTGAAGACGACCTACGATGAGGCGCGCAAGGCGCTCTCCCCGGGCCAGCTGCTGCACGAAGAAGCCTTCCGCCATTTCTTTGCGCTTCCGGGCCTGCGGCGCGTGGAATTCTTCGGCCGGGTCATGGAGTGGCACACGCGTTGGACCGAGGCCTCTCGTACCCTCTTTCATGTCAACTTCTATCGCTGGGGGGCCTTGCAGTCACTGCATGGCCGATTGCGCGCCCGCCGCCTGAGTGCCGCTCAGGCCGGCGCTGCGAGCGCCGAGACCTCTTGAGATGAGGTCGGCGACGGCGCGCAGATCCTGCGGACCGAGATCCTGATGACAGCTCAGCTGCAGCACATGATGGCCCCACCGGCGGCCGAGGTCCTCGGCGGTGCTGATCGCACCGGGCCAGTAACGGTCCCAGCGATAGGCCGGGATGCGCGCCGCCCGCAGCATTCCATACGTACGGTCAGGATCCGGAACGTACACAGGCAAGACGTAGGGAACCGCCCCCGCATCCAACTCGGGGTACAGCACCTGCACGCCCCGCGCGATCAGCAGCTGTGCCAGGCGCTGATAGTTGCTGCGCCGATTCTGCTCTATACGCCTGCGATGACTGTGCTCGATGAGCCACGCTTCGAGGCGGCGCAGCCGCATCGGCCTCAGCAGCTCATCCGACAATCCTTCCCTTCGCACCTGCTCCGGCGACACATCCTCCTGGGCGACGCTGGGCGCGGCGGCCGCGCGGGCGGTGCCGCGGCGCGCGAAGACGCGGCTCGCAAGGGTGGCGACCGAACGGACCCGTCCGGAGCCACTCTCAGCCGCCGCCTCGAACAAGTTCCAGGCACCCTTGAGCTCGAACACCCAGGCGGGCTTGGGCAGAGATTGCGCCGCAACGCGGTGGCGCCGGCTTGCCAGCATGCCGCCCTCGAGCACCGGGAAGAACTTCGGCAGGCTCGCAACGGCATAGTCGCCGGTGGCGCCCACGGGTGTACCCGCGTGATTGCCGAAGAAGGCGTGGGCGCAGTCCTCGATCAGGACGATATTCCGCTCATCGCACCAGCGGCGCACCTCGGTGAGCGGGATGGGCAGGCCGAAGAAGTGCGCCGCCAGCATGGCCACGCGGCCCTCGAAACGCTGCTCCCGCAGCCACTGGAGATCCGGTTCACGAGCGGCCGTGATGGGGTAGAAGACCGGCCGGGCCCCCACGGCTTCCGCCGGTGCCACCATCGTGGGGCAGTAGTAGTTAGGTACGAGAAAACAGTCCCCGGGGCCGATTCGGGCGTCCAGGAGAGCCAGCCGGATCGCGCTGCGGCCGCTGCGCGTAAGGAGTACGCTCGCACCGTCCGCAATACAACCAAAGGCTTGCCCTGACCGGCGCAACGCCTGCAGACTTACAATAGGGTGTCGCGGAAGCGTCATGCGTTCTCTGAGAATCCTCTATCACCATCGCACCCAGGGGCGCGGCGCCGAGGGTAACCACATCGTGAGCATTGTGACAGCAATGCGTGCCGAAGGGCATCAGGTCGATGTGCTCTCTCCGCCGGGCATCGACCCCTTCGACCCCGCCTCTACCGTTCCAGTCGACAGCAGCGGCATCCGCTTGCGCGGCTGGTCCTCCATCTGGAAGTCCGTGAGCTGTCACCTGCCTACGTGGCTATTCGAGATCGCGGAGCTCGCCTACAACATTCCTTCGTACCTGCGTCTGCGCAAAGCGCTGGGCGCGCAGAAGTACGATCTGCTCTTCGAGCGCTATGCGTCCTATCTGATCGCGGGTGCCGTCGCAGCGCGGCGTGCGGGATGCCTGTTCGCACTGGAAATCAATGACGTCAGCGGAGTACCCAACCGCGTCCGCCCACAGCACTTTCCGCGGCTCTGCTCCGCCGTGGAGCGCTGGCTGCTGAAGCGCTGTGATCTTGCGCACGC
>Ga0134126_10007630_pt1 | contig 13588 bp, 13 predicted proteins | sample KB31752_FD_96881 | JGI IMG/M metagenome (GOLD analysis project Ga0134126, IMG submission 96881) | Terrestrial soil microbial communities with excess Nitrogen fertilizer from Kellogg Biological Station, Michigan, USA - KB3-175-2 | ecosystem: Environmental > Terrestrial > Soil > Unclassified ...
GCGAGCGGTGATCCGGCGCAAGGCCACCGAGCACGATGGCGAGGCGAGGGACGGCGGCGTGCAGTCCGTCGATCGCGCGCTCCATATCATCGAGACGCTCGCCGAGGATGATGAAGGCTATCGTCTCAGCGATCTCGCCGTGCGCACCGGCCTTTCGACCTCGACTGCCCATCGCCTGCTGACCACACTGGAAAAGCGCCGTTTCGTGCAGTTCGACCGCACAGAATCGAAATGGCATGTCGGCGCCAAGAGTTTTGCGGTGGGCGCGACCTTCACCCGCCGCCGCAATTTCGTGGCGCAGGCGACGCCTTATTTGCGCAAGCTGCGCGACCAGACGCGGGAAACCGCCAATCTCGCCGTGGTCGATGACCAATCCATCATTGTGCTGATGCGCATCGAAAGCCGCGAGATCATGCGTTCGCTGACCAAGGTGGGTGGCCGCGTCGCCATGGTGGCATCCGGCGTCGGCAAGGCCGTGCTGGCGACCTACACCGACGAGGATGTCGGCGCCATCATCCGCCGTCACGGCATGCCGCGCCTCACCGAAAAATCCATCGTGCGGGCGAGCGATCTGTTCCGCGAACTGGCAGCGGTGCGCCGGCAGGGCTATGCCGTCGACGACGAGGAAGCGCGCATGGGGCTGCGCTGCGTCGCCGCCGTCGTGTTCAACGATTGCAGCGAGCCGCTCGCCGCAATTTCAGTGTCAGGCATGACCAGCCGCGTGACGCAGGAGCGCCTGCCGGAGCTCGGCAAGGCCGTGAGGGAGGTCGCGGCCGAGCTTACCGCCGCGATCGGCGGCGTGATGCCTTCTAAACTTGGCGCTTGACCTCTCCGTCGTCGCTACGCTCCTTCGCAATGACGAGTTTTCGTTCGGCAGCGGTGTCAAACATCTGAAATTTCCTGCATTTCGAAATTCCTTCCCACAGCGCGGGAAATAGAATCCACCGCGTTGAGATTAAGTCTCCCGACCGCGATCATTGCATCGACCAAATACGGGAGATGCGATCCATGCCGAAAATGCGCGCCGTCGATGCGGCCATTCGTATTCTGGAGAAGGAAGGCGTCACCACCGCCTTCGGTGTGCCTGGTGCGGCGATCAACCCGCTCTATTCGGCGATGAAGAAGCGCGGCTCGATCAAGCACATCCTGGCGCGCCATGTCGAAGGTGCTTCCCATATGGCGGAAGGCTATACGCGGGCGAAGAGCGGCAATATCGGCGTCTGCATCGGTACCTCCGGTCCGGCCGGCACCGACATGATCACCGGGCTTTATTCCGCGATCGCCGATTCCATTCCGATCCTCTGCATCACCGGCCAGGCGCCGCGCGCGCGGCTCTACAAGGAAGATTTCCAGGCCGTCGATATCGAGGCGATCGCAAAGCCCGTGACCAAATGGGCGGTGACGGTGCGCGAGCCGGCGCTGGTGCCGCGTGTTCTGAGCCAGGCCTTTCACGTCATGCGCTCGGGCCGCCCGGGGCCGGTGCTGATCGACCTTCCGATCGACGTGCAACTCGCCGAGATCGAGTTCGACGACGAATGCTATTCGCCGCTGCCGGTCTATAAGCCGACGGCGACGAAAAAGCAGATCGAGAAAGCGCTGGAGATGCTCAACGCCGCCGAGCGCCCGCTGATCGTCGCCGGCGGCGGCGTCGTCAGCGCCGATGCGTCCGCGCTGCTGGTCGAGTTCGCCGAGGCGTTGAACGTGCCGGTCGTGCCGACGCTGATGGGGTGGGGCGCGATACCGGACGATCATTCCTTGATGGCAGGCATGGTGGGGCTGCAGACCAGCCACCGCTATGGTAACGCCACGCTGCTCGAATCGGATTTCGTGCTCGGCATCGGCAACCGCTGGGCCAATCGCCACACCGGCTCGATCGAGACCTACACCAAGGGCCGCAAGTTCGTGCATGTCGACATCGAGCCGACCCAGATTGGCCGCGTCTTCAATCCCGATCTTGGCATCGTCTCGGATGCAAAGGCCGCGCTCGAGCTGTTCGTCGCGGTCGCGCAGGAATGGAAGCGTGCCGGCAAGCTCAAGTCGCGGCAGGCGTGGCCCGCAGCGTGCCAGGACCGCAAGCGCTCGATGCTGCGCAAGAGCCATTTCGACGACGTTCCGATCAAGCCGCAGCGTGTCTATCACGAGATGAACAAGACGTTCGGCCGCGACACCTGCTATGTCAGCGTCATCGGGCTGTCGCAGATCGCCGGCGCGCAATTCCTGCGCGTCTACAATCCGCGCAACTGGATCAATGCGGGGCAGGCGGGGCCGCTCGGCTGGACGCTGCCGGCTGCGCTCGGCGTGCGCGTGGCCGATCCGGATCGCGAGATCGTGGCGCTCTCGGGCGACTACGACTTCCAGTTTCTGATCGAGGAGCTCGCCGTCGGCGCGCAGTTCAACCTGCCTTACATCCACGTCGTCGTGAACAATTCCTATCTCGGCCTGATCCGCCAGTCGCAGCGCGGCTTCGACATGGATTACCAGGTGCAGTTGTCGTTCTCGAACATCAACTCGCCCGAGATCGGCGTCTACGGCGTCGACCATGTCGCGGTCGCCGAAGGCCTTGGCTGCAAGGCAATCCGGGTCACCGATCCGCATCAGGCGCAGGCGGCCTTTGCGATCGCGCGCGAGTGGATGGCGAAATACAAGGTGCCGGTGGTGGTCGAGTTCATCCTCGAGCGTGTCACCAACATCGCGATGGGCACAGAGATCGACAACGTCGTCGAATTCGAGGAGACGCTCGACCTGCCGTTGGACGAAGTGCCTGGTGGTCGCGAAGTGCTGTTGCCGGTTTGAGGAAAAATCATGCCCCGATTTGCCGCCAATCTCACCATGCTATTCGCTGAGATGCCGTTCCTCGATCGCTTCGCGGCCGCCAAGGCGGCAGGCTTCTCCGGCGTCGAATATCTGTTTCCCTATGACTACGACAAGGCGGACCTGCGCGAGCGGCTCGACGAGCACGGGCTTGTGCAGGTGCTGCACAATCTTCCCGCCGGCAATTGGGCCGCTGGCGAGCGCGGCATCGCTATCCTGCCCGACCGCGTCGACGAATTCCGCGACGGCGTCGCGCGTGCCATCTCCTATGCGAAGGCGCTCGATTGCCGCCAGCTCAATTGTCTCGTCGGTGTCGCGCCGCGCGACGCCGATCCCTTCGAGATGAACGAGGTGCTGGTCGAGAATCTGCGCTTTGCGGCCGATGCGCTGGCTCGAGAGAGAATCAAGCTTTTGGTCGAGCCGATCAACACGCTCGATATTCCCGGCTTTTTCCTGAGCAAGACCGAGCAGGCGGTGCAACTCATCGCCGATGTGCGCTCGAGCAATCTCTTCATCCAGTACGACATCTACCACATGCAGGTGATGGAGGGCGATATCGCGCGGTCGCTGCAAAAGCACCTTCCGCGCATCGCCCATGTGCAACTCGCCGACAATCCCGGTCGTAACGAACCGGGGACGGGTGAGATCAACTATCCGTTCCTGTTCCGCCATCTCGACACGCTCGGTTATCGCGGCTGGGTCGGGTGCGAGTACAAGCCAAAGACGACGACGGTCGATGGTCTCGGCTGGCACGCGGCACTGACGCTTGAGACCTGAAGATCAGATTGGGGAATTGACATGATCGATATCGGATTCATTGGCCTGGGCACGATGGGCCGCCCGATGGCCCACCATCTGCTGGCAGCGGGACATCGTGTCTTCCTGCACGACGTGGCGCCGATCGCGCCGGAGTTGAAGGCCGGCGGGGGCATCGTCTGCAAATCGGGCAGGGAGGTTGCCGAGGAGGCTGACGCAATCATCGTCATGGTGCCGGATACGCCGCAGGTCGAAGCGGTGCTGTTCGGCAAGGATGGCGTCGCGGAGGGCCTGTCGAAGGGAAAGATCGTGGTCGACATGAGCTCGATCTCGCCGCTTGCGACGAAAGAGTTCGCGAAGAAAGTCGAAGCCCTCGGCGCCGATTATCTGGATGCCCCGGTGTCCGGCGGCGAGGTCGGCGCCAAGGCAGCAAGCCTCACCATCATGGTCGGCGGGCCGGAGCGCGCCTTCAACACCATGAAGCCGGTGTTCGACAGGATGGGAAAGAACGTCACGCTGGTCGGTGGCAATGGCGACGGACAGACTACGAAGGTCGCCAACCAGATCATCGTGGCGTTGACGATCCAGGCAGTTGGCGAGGCGCTGTTGTTCGCCTCGCGCGCTGGCGCGGATCCGGCGCTGGTGCGCAAGGCGCTGATGGGCGGCTTTGCCTCGTCGCGGATTCTGGAAGTGCATGGCGAGCGCATGGTGAAGCGGAATTTCGATCCGGGCTTCCGCATCGAGTTGCACCAGAAAGACCTCAATCTTGCACTCGACGGCGCGCGCGCACTCGGGCTGTCGCTGCCGAGCACGGCGGTGGCGCAGCAGATGTTCTCGTCCTGCGCCGCGCATGGCGGGCGCGGCTGGGATCACTCGGCGCTGGTGCGCGCGCTCGAACTGATGGCGGGCCACGAGATCGCGGCCGCCTAGTTCCTTCGGAACTGCGTTATTTGTGCCGGACGCGGGCGGAACCGCGCGGTCCCCTCCAGTGTTGGACGCATCGTCAGACACTGGAGGACAACATGAGGAATCGTTTTGCTGTTTCGTTGATTGCTGCGTCGCTGCTTGCGTCCGGCGCGGCTTTTGCGCAATCGACCACGGTTGAAGGCGCGCGCAACGGCGCGCGGGCCGGCGGCGATATCGGCGGCCCGATCGGCGCGGTCGTCGGCGGCACCGTGGGTGCGGCCGTTGGCGCAGGCCTGGAAATCCCGAATGCGGTGATCACCTCGGTGCAGGGAGAGCGCGCGCCATCCGTCGTGGTGCGTGAGCGTGTGATCGTCGGCGAGCCGCTGCCGGCGGAAGTCGAGCTGCGGCCGGTGCCGCATTACACCCAGTATGACTATGCCGTCGTGAACGACCGCCGCGTGATCGTTGAGCCGCGCACGCGTAGGGTAATCAAGATCATCGAATAATCTGCGACCGCAATCCTCGCGATACTCGGGCATCGCGAGGATTGCGGGCCCGCCTTTGTCCAATCACCGATCGTAGCCGATGAAGAGATGAACGATCGCCACGCCGATATGTCTCGTATTTTGGAAGCCGCCTGACAGTTCGGCGAGCGCGAGAAAAAACAAGCCGTAGAAATAGGGCGCATGGCTTGGCTCGAATGCCAGTAAAGGTGCCGCGACGAGTTTCCTGACGGGTTCTCGATTGATGATGGCGCTGGTCGCAATCCCGATCAGGGCGCCGACGAGCACATCGCTCGGATAGTGAATGCCAAGATACACGCGTGCCATCACCGCGAAGGCTGCGAAGATGCCGAACAACAGACCCCACCATCGTGAGATCAGCCAGAAGCCGGCGGCAATGGCAAAAAGGTAGGTTGCATTGTCGCTCGGGAAGCTGCTCCAGTGCTCGAGGTCCGCATGCCATGGGAAGGACGGCGCATTGGCACCGACGCTGTACATCGGGCGGTCGCGATAGGGCATCAGCATGGAGACGATGCGATTGAGGACCAGCGACACGGCGACTGCCAGAATAATCGTGAGAATGATCTCGCGCCGTCGCGTCATTTTCTTGTCGGGCCAATACCATAGCACCCCGACAATCCCCATGAAGAGCGACCCTTTGAGAACTTCAAGGTGAACGACGATGCGGTCGAGTACCGGGCTGGAGCCGCAAAGATGGTTCAGGGCACGAAAGATCGAAACGTCGAGCCCGGTCAGAACATCCATTATTATCGCTCGCCTCCGGCCGCTACGCGCTGCTCACCATGACGACAATGTGACATTGCCGAGTTGCTTGAGACAGCAATTTGACGAGCTTGGGGCGGAACCTGGCGTGGTTGACGCTTCGATGGGTATTCCGTGCGATTGGATAGGCGGCAATGGTTCCGCGATCGGAACCGAACTTATGAAGCGGGGCCAACGACTGGAGGATTTTTGCTAATGCCCTAATCCACGCGTCGTTCGCGCCAGGGCGCGTGCGTCAGCCACGCGAAAATCGCCGGCAGCGCCAAACCTGCGAGCGCCGCAAGAGCATCGACGATAAAATCTTCCAGCCGCGCGTGCCGGCCCGGAGCGAAGAGTTGCAGCAGTTCGAGAACGCCGATCAGGATCACGGAGATGCCGGCGACACGCGTGCGATGTTTGGGATAGGCCAGCGCAAAAGCGAGCCCGAGCAGGATGAAGGCAAGCGCATGTTCACCGACATGCGTGATATTGGCATGCGGACGGAATCTGGCCGGTCCCAGGGTTGCGAAGGTGACGGCTGCGGCAAGCAGCCAGGCGAAAAGCCGCAGAATGTTCGTCATGGAGCTGCCTTAGCACGGTTCGACAGGCCGGCCGCCTCACGCTTGCTTCATCATGTCCGCGTAGTTAACGCGCTTGGCTAAAGCGGTTGCCGCACGCCCATTCCGTGCATGAAGCGTTCCCTGATCTGAACGGGATCGCGCTTGGTGGTTCCGACTCCCGGTTTGTCGTCGATGCGTGCGCCGATCAGGGTCGGGGCTGATGCGGACATCGACTGCTCGATCAGGCGTTCAAAATCCTCCTCGTCGGCAGCCCAGGCGCTGCTCACGATGCCGCTGGCAACCGCAATGGCGACGAGGTCGGTATGCGCCGCAGCCGGCGTCGGCTGCGCGCCGGTGATCTGGTAGATGCCGTTGTCCATTACGACCATGGTGAGGTTTCTCGGCGCCAGCGTTGCGATCGTCGAGAGAACTCCGAGCTGCATCAACAACGAGCCGTCGCCTTCGAGCGCGAACACGCGCCGTTGCGGCTGCGCCAGCGCGACGCCGAGCGCGATCGGAAAGGCAAGGCCCATGCTGCCGAGCATGTACCAGTTCTGCGGGCGATGGCCGACAGCCCAGAGGTCGAAATTGGTGTTGCCAATGCCGCCGATCACGGCCTCTTCGTTCTTCAGCCTGCCGACCAGGCGCGAGGTGATGTCGAAACGGTTCATCACCTTGGTGTTGCGAGTGTGTTTGTTGGCTTGCGCGTTCATGGCACCGCTCATTTGTCGAACACTTTGCCGCCGGTCAGCAGCGGGTTGAGAATGAACGCCACCGGCGCCTGCGTGGTGATGGCCTGCTTGATCGAGCGGTCGACGATGAACTCAAGCTCGTCGAGCCGCGTGCAAGTGTGATGCTCGATCGCGAGCGCGTCCAGCACCGGGCGCATGGTCCGGCACACCAGCGACTGGCCCAGATTGAACTCGCCGAGCGTGCCGCGCTCGGAGACAAACATGATCAGTGGAATTTGCGAGGGAGCAACCAGCGAGGCGAGCACATTTGCGAGCGTCGCAAAGCCGGAGGTTTGCATCAGCACGGCGCCCTTCATGCCGGCCATCCAGGCACCGGAGACGATGCCGACGGCTTCTTCCTCGCGTGCGGTCGGGAAGGTGGTGAAATAGGGATCGGCGTGCAGGTTCTTGATCAGCGTGGTGAGAACGCGATCGGGAACATAGGGCACGAGACGGATTTCGTTTCGTTTCAGCACCTGTTGAATGATGCCGAACCAGGTCGTTTCCTGCTCCCCCTGAATTTTCTCCTGGGAAGCGTGGGGCGAAGTCTTCTCCGCAACGGCCATCCCGTCCTCCCTCTTATATCCCGTAGATATTGCTCTTATAGCTTTGGCGATCTTACGACCATTGTAGGTCACGGTCGTAGCGGCGGAAACTTGACGCGGCAGGCGCGATTGTCAACATGCCGCACCAATTATGTGGTCTGCACCGCGCGCCGATGCGTAAGCCTCGATGACCGTGCAATAAGGCCCCCAAGGACGGGAGGAAATAGGATGGGCAGGTGGTCCTGGATCGCCGCCGTCGCGGCGATCATGTTTGCGAGTGCCGGTGCGGCGCTGGCCCAATCCAAGTTTCCGGACCGACCCGTCCATATCTTCGTGCCTTATCCGGCCGGCGGCGGCGTCGACATCCTGACGCGCACGCTCGGCGATGTCGTATCGAAACAATGGGGCCAGCCGGTGGTGGTGGAAAACCGCCCGGGCGCGGGCGGGGTGGTGGCCTCGCAGGCGCTGGTTCAGTCGGCGGCGGACGGCTACACGCTGATCATGGTGGCGAGTGGCCATGCCACCAACCCGTTCCTGTATCCGAAGCTTCCCTACGACACCTTCAAGAACTTCTCGCCGATCTCGCTTCTGGCGTCGTCGCCGAACATCCTTCTGGTGCGCGCGGATTCGCCGTTCAAGAACCTTTCCGACGTCATCGCGGCGGCCAAGGCAAAGCCGGGCAGCCTTGCTTTCGCGCACGCCGGCACGGGTACCTCGACGCAGTTGGCGGGCGAGCTGTTGATGAACCTCGCCAAGATCGATCTGCAGCCGATCCCGTATAAAGGCGGCGCGCCCGCGATCAACGATCTCCTCGGTGGCCAAATCCCGCTGTCGTTCAACAACGGACTGGAATCGGTCGGCCAGCTTCACGCCCACACGGTGCGGGCGCTGGCGGTGACGACGGCGAAGCGCTTGCCGGCATTGCCCGACGTTCCGAGCATTGGCGAGACAGTGCCGGGGTACGACACCGAAGTGTGGTGGGGATTGCTGGGCCCCGGCGGCATGCCGCATGAGCTCGTCGAAAAGCTCTCGCATGATTTCGTCGCAGCGCTGAACACGCAGACGGTCAAGGATCGGCTGGAGAAGCTCGGGGCGATTCCGATCGGCAGCACGCCGGCGGAGTTCGACAAGAAGATCCACGCCGACTACGACAAATGGGGGCCGATCATAAAGGCCGCCGGCATCAAGGCGGAATGATGAGCGCTCTAACCCGGCCCAAGCTCCATGGATTTTGAGAGAACTGAAAGCGATCGATGACTGTCAACAACAAGCGCGTCTTCTACGTCAAATATCTCGCCCATCCGATCTATGCCGAGATCCTCAAGGCCCGGCCCGATGTGCGGCTCGACCGCCTCGAGAATGAAAGCCCGGAGAGCGAGTTTGCGCCGGTGCTTTCCGCCGCGCATGCCTATCAGATCGGCGCCGCGCGTGACGAGCTGGCGCCGCACTTCCATGTGCATGAGAAGTTCCTCAAGCGCACGCCGAACCTTCTGATCGTCTCGTCGAACGGCGCCGGCTTCGATCCCGTCGATGTCGAGGCCTGCACCAGGGCGGGCGTGCTGGTCGTCAATCAATCCGGCGGCAACGCGCATTCGGTCGCAGAGCACGCGCTCGGCATGCTGCTCACGCTTTCCAAGCGCATCATCGAGGCCGATCGCACGCTTCGGCGCGAGCGCAACGTCAACCGCAATGCGCTGATGGGCACTGAAGCCCAGGGCCGCACCATCGGCATTGTCGGCATCGGCAATGTCGGCCGCCGCATCGCCGAGCTCTGCCGCGGCCTGCTCGGCATGAACGTGCTGGCTTATGACCCGTATCTGTCGAAATCCGAGATCGCCGAGCGCGGCGCGCAGAAGGTCGATCTCGACGAGCTCATGCGCCGCTCCGACTATGTCTCGATCAACTGTCCGCTGACAAAGGAGAGCAGGGGCATGATTGGCGCGCCGCAATTCGCGCTGATGCAGCCGCATGCCTATTTCATCACTACCGCGCGGGGCTTCATCCATGACGAGGATGCGCTCTTGGAAGCGCTGCGCGGAAAGAAGATCGCGGGCGCCGGCCTCGACGTCTGGTCCAAGGAGCCGCCGCCGCCGGAGCATCCGCTGCTGCAATTCGACAACGTGCTCGCAAGCCCGCATACGGCGGGCGTCACCAAGGAGGCGCGCGAGAACATGGGCCGTATCGCCGCCGAGCAAATCCTTGGCGCCCTCGATGGCAAGCGGCCGCCGCGCATCATCAATCCCGAGGTCTGGCCGCATTACAGCGAGCGCTTTGCCCGCACCTTCGGCGTGACGCCGAAATAGGCCTCTGCAAGCGGAGAAAATTTTCTCTGCGGCACGTCCATCCGGCGCAACAAAACACCTGCGATGTGCCGCCCGACGCGGCGTCTATCGTCATTTTGTCGGATCGCTGGACGCGGCCCGGCGCAGCGGCCATTTATTCTGTCGTACCATGGAGTTAGGGGCAGTTCCTGCCTCGCGGCGAAAGGATTTTGGTCATGAAACGGGTCGCCTCCCTGCTGCGTTCGACGCCGCGCCGGATCAGCCGGCGGATTGCACAATTTGTCACGATTGCCGCAGCAAGCCTTCCGGAGGTCGGCGCCTGATTAAATTTGCCGGCGGCCCTCCCGTTGCGTTCACATTCGTGCAGACGGCCCTCGGGGCGAGGGATAACGTCCTCTCAACACAAAAACAGCGTGTGGGGAGGAAGCCATGTCAAGATACGTCGTCCGCTTCATGAAGGACGTGCTCGGCGGCAACGGCCGCCAGATCGAAATCTGCCAGCGCTCGCTCGAGATTGATGCCGCCAGCGAGGGGCAGGCGGAAGAATTGGCCAAGCTGAAATTCTGCGAAAGTGAGCGGCTCTGCGAATGGTCGTTGCACGCCGACCGTATCCAGGTGAGGGCGGACCTGGCGGCTTAAACTCCGCTCGTCATGCCCGGCCTTGCCGCCTTTGCTAAAGCCTCGGCGGCCGAGTGAGCATCTCCCCGCTGCGCCGGCACGAATTTCAGCGAGAAGCACGCGCCATTGGGCTTGCGGTTTTCGACCGTGATACTGGCCGAATGCAATTCCGCGATGCGTTGCACGATCGAAAGGCCGAGGCCGGTGCTCCCTTGTTTGCGGCGGTCGCGCCGCCAGAAGCGACGGAAGATCAGCTTGCGCTCGTCCTCGCCGATACCGGGGCCATGGTCGAGTACGTTGATCGTGCCGTTGTCCTCGACGACGAATTCGACGGTCGATCCGGCCGCGGTGTGGTTGATGGCATTTTCGGCAAGGTTGCGGATGGCGCGCCCGAGCATTTCCGCATTGCCATTGACCCAGACCGGTTCGGTCGTGCCCGACAGCGCGATGTCCTTGCCCTGCGCCAGCGCGAGCGGCGCCACGAATTCGGCGACGCCGGCCGCGACCGATTGGAGGTCCGCCTTTTCGCCTGGCTGGAGGGCGAGGGTGTCGAGCTCGGCGATGTCGAGCAGCTGGCTGATGATGTGCGCCATGCCGTCGACATTATGACGCAACGCCTCGCGGATATTCGCATCTTCAAGCAGATCGATGCGCGAGCGCAGCACGGCGAGCGGCGTGCGCAGCTCATGCGCGGCATCGGCGGTGAAATCGCGTTGGATGCGAAATCCTTCTTCGAGGCGGTCGAGGCCCTGGTTGACTGCAAGCACCAGGGGACGAACTTCGCGCGGAATTTCTTCCGACGGCAACCGTATGCCCGGCCGCGCCGGCGCGATGCTTTCGGCGGTTTCGCTGGCCTCGCGCAGCGGCCGCAGCGCGCGGCGGAAGATCGCGATGTCGACAAGCAGGAGCACCAGAAGGATCGGCAGCGTGATCCATCCGACATTCTTGTAGAAATCGGCGACGATGTCGTCGGTCAGCACATCGCGGTTGGCGAGATCCTCGCCGGCCTGGATCCAGACCGTCCTGTCGCCGATCATCTTCCTGACGCTCGCGCCATACACTGTGGCGTTGCCGCGCCGGTGATGCAGGAACTCGACCGGCGCCTTGCGCTTGTCGGCAGGGAATAGCGCCTCCTTGTCGGGAAGCGAGGAAAACAGCACCGCGCCGTTCTCATCGATCACCGCATAGGAATAGCGGCCATAGGCCTGGGAGTAGAGCCCGAGCAGGTCGACCGGAAGGTCGAGCTTGAGGCGTCCGTCGCCCGTGAGGATCAGATGATGGCCGACCGACTCGGCTTGATCCCGCATCGCCTTGTCATGGATATTGTCGGTGGCATAGCTCAGCAGCCAGGAGAGCGCGACCGACATCAGCACGGAGGTGATCGCCACCGCAACGACGTGCAGAAACACGATGCGTGAGAACAGCGATTTGAATCGCCACACGCTATTTTTCCTCCGCGATCAGGTAACCCACGCCGCGAATGGTGTGCACCTGAACCCGTGCGCCGCGCTCGGAGAGTTGCTTGCGCAGGCGATGGACATAGACCTCGACGGCGTTGGAGGCGACCTCGCCGGAATGTCCGAAAATATGGTCTTCGACCTGCTTCTTGGAGACGACGCGGCCTTTGCTGCGCATCAATAGTTCGAGCACCGCGGTCTCGCGGGCGCTGAGCACTTGCGGCTGGTCGTCGATCGAGGCCTGGCGGTTTTGCGTGTCGAAGGCGAGATTGGCGATGCGAAGGCTCGAGCCGAGCAACTGTCCGGGCCGGCGTAATTGTGCCTCCAGCCGCGCGATCAATTCCTCCAGCGCGAACGGCTTCACCAGATAGTCATCGGCGCCGCTGCGCAAGCCGTGCACGCGATCGGTCAAGCCGCCGCGCGCCGTCAGCACCAGCACGGGGATGGGATTGTCGCGCTGCCTGATCTCGCGGAGCAGCTCCAGCCCGTCGCCGTCGGGCAGGCCGAGATCGAGGATCATCGCGGCATAGAACGTCGTCGAGAGAACGGCGCGCGCTTCCTCGACCGTCGACAGTGCGTCGGACTCGTAGCCCGCAGTCTTCAGCCCCTTCGCTATGAGCTCGGCGAGCTCTTCATTGTCTTCGACGATCAATAACCGCATCACGGCCATCCGAGGGTTCGGTTTCCCCTAAGCCATGGGACGAATTGCCGGCTTAGGCAAGTATGACCCCAACCGGGGCGGCCATTGTCGTAAACATTCGGGCGCGAAAAAAGGCCGATTCCGTAAGGCGAGTGTAAGCGGGACCGTTTATGAGGAGCCTCGGCGGATCGCCTGTCGTTCCAATCGAGAGACCACGTTTCATGAATTTTGCGATGTTGGCACTGCGATCCGGAGCGACACCTGCGGTCGCCGCAATCACGTCGAGCAGCACGACGTGCCGCTCACCTGGACGGAATAGATCCCGCACGCCAAGGCGAGCGTGTTCGAGAAGCACAAGCAGCCGCGCACGACCTTCCTTCGGAAGGGCCAGCGGCGCCGACGCAAGTGGTGTAAGGTTGGCGTAAGAATCAGAGGGCGTCATGGCGCATTCGTCCGCAGGTCACATTGCGGTGGGCCAAAGGTACGCTGCCATTAGCCGAATCAAACAACCGGAGCGGCTTCTGCGAAGCTGCCGGAAATGGTCTGCTGCTAGCGGTTTAAACTGTGGCCGGAGCGCTATTGCGGCGGTCGGAAATCACCAATATGAGGGGGCGACAGGAACCGGAACCGCACAAAATACGCGTGAATCGGCGGGACAGGCGGTAGGCGCGTAAACTCCATGCTCAAAGTGGCCAGATGACATTCGGCAATTGGACCGGGCGGCGGTTGGTGCTCACGCTCGTCGTGCTGCTTGTGGCCGTAGGCGCCGTCATGACGGCGAGCCGGATGTTCGCGCAGCGTGGCAAGGCCACTGAGCCGACGTCGGCCGCAAAGACGGATTCAAGCCGGTTTACGCCGAGCGATGCAGTGTGGGCGAGCCTCGCCTTTGAGCCTGCGACCGAGCAGGTGTTTCGGGCCGAGCACAACACCGAGGGCAAGATTGCCGTCAACGAGGACAGCTCGACGCCGATCTTCTCGCCATATTCCGGTCGCGTGGTGAAGCTCCTGGTCAAGCCC
>Ga0134126_10007631_pt1 | contig 13585 bp, 10 predicted proteins | sample KB31752_FD_96881 | JGI IMG/M metagenome (GOLD analysis project Ga0134126, IMG submission 96881) | Terrestrial soil microbial communities with excess Nitrogen fertilizer from Kellogg Biological Station, Michigan, USA - KB3-175-2 | ecosystem: Environmental > Terrestrial > Soil > Unclassified ...
CGTGGTGCCGGGGTGCCCCAACGACAAGTACGTCCAGTTCGACCACATCGTGGAGTTCGCCAAGGGTGGCCGGACCGAGCTCAAGAACCTCCAGCTGTTGTGCACCCACCACCACAAGCAGAAGACCCTGTACGGGTTCCGGGTGGTCCGGGGACCCGACGGGATTCGGTGGGTGGGGCCGGCCGAGCGAACGAAGTCAGCCGGGAAGGCCGGGCCGGCCGAAAGGGCCGGGCCGCCGGCGGCGTAAGCGGCCGGGCTACCGCCGAGCCTCGGCGGCCAACGCCTCGAGGGTGGCCCGCGCCGTGGCGTCCCAGGTGAACCACCGGGCCCGCTCCAGAGCACCGCGGCCGAGCCGGGTGCGGAGGTCGGGGTCGAGGAGGACGTCGGCCAGGGCGCCGGCGACGTCGTCGGCGGTGTCGTCGACGAGCAACCCGGTGCGGCCGTCGACGACGGCGTCGCGGTGGCCGGCGATGTCGGTGGCCACCGCCGGGGTGCCGCAGGCGGCGGCCTCGGTGAGGGTCATCCCCCACCCCTCCCGGAGTGACGTCGACGCCACCACCCAGGCTCGCTGATAGCAGGCCACCACCTGGCGCTCGGTGAGGTGCCCGGGGAGCTCCAACCAGTCCTCGGCGCGGTACCGCCGACGGAGGGCCTCGAGGGCCGGTCGCTCGTACCCCTCCCCGACGATCACCGCCCGGAGGTCGGGCACCTTGTCTCGGGTGCGCACCAACGACTCGATGAGCAGGTCGAACCGCTTCACCGGCACCAGTCGGCCGACCGCCACCACCAGCGGGGTCGCCGACCGCTCACCGCCGGGGGTGAACCGCCGCTCGATCCCCGGTGCGGCCACCGACACCCGGGCCTCCGACAGACCGAGCAGCCCGACGATCTCCTGTCGGGACGACTCCGACAACGTCACCACCCGGCTCCGCCGGTACAGGGGAGGGGCCACCCGGCTCTCCACCACCTCCCCCGCCCGGGCCAGCCAACCCGGCAGCACCATCCGCCACATCTCGGCGTGGACGTGGTGCAGGAACACCACCCTCGGCCCCCGGTACCACAGCGGCGAGAAGAACGGCATGCCGTTCCACACCTCCACCAGCCCCTCCCCCGGACGGTGCCGGTGGCGGATACCCTCCCAGGCGACGTCGGGGAACACCCGGTACCGGCCGGACCGCCGGACGGCGTGGTACCCGCCCCGCTGGATGCCGTCGGGCCCCGACGGCACCGCTGACGTGCGGAACGTCACGTCCAGCCCGGCGTCCGCCCACCGCGACGCCACCCGGTGGGCGTGCAGCTCCGACCCCCCGGCCTCCGGATCGTCCAGATCCCGCCAAGCCACGAAATGCACCCGACGCAGCCCCACCTCCGCCGCGATGTCCGCCAGGTCGTCGCCGACCGTGTCGATGACCACCGGTTCTCCCCCCAACGGTGCCCCACCCATCTCCGACCACATTGCCCGCCAAGTTACCCTTTGGTTACGGCTGAGTATGGATTTTACCTATCCGTCGCTGATGGACCAGTCCGAACCCGACGACGGTCACCGCGGCCAGGGCGGCCTGCACCGCCAGGTCGGCCCGGGCCGTCGTCCGGGGGACCCCGTGGGCGCCGGCGACGGCCAACGTCGCCGCCACCGCCCCCACCACCAGCACCCCGGTGATCCACCGACGGCCCACCGCCAGTAGGTACATCGTCAGGACCACCGTCACGCTCAGGCACACCATCGCCAGCACCAGCGGCAGAAACGCCGATTCCGCCCCGAGGTACCGCGACGAGAACACCACCGACAGCAACAGGTGCGGCGCCGCCAGCGCCAGGGTCAGCAGCAGCGCCGCCGGGATCCCCAGCAGCAGAAAGGTCACCGCCAGCTGCCGCAACGCGTGGCCACCCTGCCGCCACCGGATGGCGGCCTCCGGCAGCAGGTACCCGCCGAGGACCACTGCGCCGAACACCAGGGCCTTGCTGGCCACCGACACCGCGGCGTACGACCCGCTCTGCGTCGGGTCCTCCCGACCGAGGACGATGACGTCGACGTTCTGCAGCAGCGCCACCATCGCCAGGGCCACCAGCGCCGCCACCAGGTCGGCCAACGACGCCCGCCGCTCCGCCGGCGGCGACGCCAGGTCGGGGTCCGCCCGGAACGACGCCATCCATCGGCCCACCGGCCCCATCACGGCGTGCCGGGCCCGCCGGCGCAGCCCCGACGGCTCCTCCGCCGCCCACACCTTGTCGGCCGCCACCCGGGCGTGCACCGCCGTCACCACCTCCGCCACCAGCACCCCCACCGCCGCCCCCGTCGGCCCCAGCCCGGCGGCCACCAGGCTGAGCATCGCCACCGTCCGCACCCCGCCCTCCACCAGCAGGTTCACCGCCAGCGTCCGGTAGCTCCGGTGGGCCTGCAGCAGCCCGCGGTCGAGGCACAGCAGGATCCACACCGCCCCGGCGATCAGGATGGCGTCCACCCCGCCGACGTCCTGCTGGTTCAGCACCCCCGACAGCCAGTCCCCCACCGCCAGCACCACCACGGCGAACACCACCAGGGCCACCGACGCCCGACGGTGCAGCCGCCGGGCCCACCGCTGCACCCGGTCGGCCGGCATCGACCCGGTCACCCGGCGGACCACCGCCACGATCACCGCCGACCCCGGCATCGACACGATCAGGAACAACCCCGTCAGCACGTTCAGCTCGCCGTACCCACGGGTGGTCAGCAGCCGGGCCAGCAGCACCGTCACGATCACGTTGGCCCCGTTGGCCAGCACCCCCGCCACCGCCAGCGGCCCGGCCTGCAGCAGCCCCGCCCGGACGGTGTCGGCCCCCACCGCCGAACCCGCCGGCAGCACCAGCTCCCCACCGAGCGCCGGCACCACCGAGCTGGGGGCCAGCGACACCGCCCCCGGCACCCCTTCCACCGCGGCCTCGATGGGGTGGTCGGTCACTTCGACACCGTAGCCACGCAGTCGGCCACCGCCCCCGGACCCTTCTGCGAGCATCCCTCCAGCCCCCCCGACGGCACCGGCAGGGCCGGGTGGGACAGGTCCACCCGCCACACCCACGCCCCCGACTGCACCACCGGCGAGGCCCCGAGGGCGGCGGTCATGAACGCCGCGGCGTACGCCGGGCTCCGTCCCTGCAGCAGCACCGGTCGGCCCACCTGCCGCGGGATCACCACCATCGTCACCTCCCACCCCCGCAACGCCTGCCGGACGGCGGCCAGCTCCGCCGGCGTCCCCGCCGGCACCGCCGACCCCAGCCCGAACCCGAGGTCGCGGAGGACCTTGAACCCCGCCTTCTCCGCCCCCGCCCGCGCCGCCGTCCCCTGCGGACCGCCCCCGCCGGCCTGGGCGTAGTGCATCCGGTTCACCGCCTGCCACGCCATCGACGCCTGGATCCCCGAGAACGGTGCCGGGTACGCCAGCAGCACCTCACCCGGCGGCAGCTTCGGGGCCCGGGTGGCGAACCACGCCGGCAGCTGCACCGGCTGCACCGCGAACGGCACCTCCGGGGCCAGGGTCCACACCAGCTGCCCCAGCCCCACCACCACCACGGCCGCCGCCGCCACCCATCCGACCGGTGACAGCCGCTGGCGGTGGACGTGCGCCGCCGCCCCCGGCGACGCCCCGATCCGCCGGGCCCGATCGGCCACGATGGCCAGCATCGCCGCCAGGGCCAGGGTGGTCACCGCCATGAACCGCTGTTCGATGACGTTGCTCAGCACCGGCAGCCGGGCGAACAGCCGCCACGGCACCCAGTTGCCGTGCCGCAGCCCGAGGGTCAGCGACCCGGTCACCACCGCCAGGGCGGCGAAGAACCACAGCCGCCGGTCCCGGCGCCACACCACCACCCCGGCCGCCAGCACCCCGATGAGGGCCCAGCTGACGTACCCCGCCCCGGGGAGGACGGCGCCGTAGTACCCGCCGAGCTGCAGCAGGAACGTCGACGGCGACCCCACCCCCGAGGTGACGAACGACGACGAGGTCATCCCGCCGATCACCGGGATGCCCGGCCAGATGTCCCCACCGAGGTGGGCCGGGCCGGCCAGGGCGTACCACACCGGGTACGCCAGCACCACCACCGACAGCACCACCGCCACCGCCACCCCCGGCAGCGCCCGCCTCGCCCGGTCCACCAGGTCCGGCCGGTCGACCACCGCCCGGTAGGCCACCAGCAGCACCACCCCGATCACCATGCCGATGACGGCGATCACCAGCAGCTCGGTGCTGACGAAGAACTCCACCACCGCCAACGCCGCCAGCGCCACTCCCACCAGCTCCGGCCGCCGACGCTGCCGGACCAGCAACTCGTCGACGCAGGCCAGCATCAACGGGAACACCGCCAGCGACGTCGCCATCAGGTGGGCGAACACCAGGCTGCCGAGGACGTACGGCGAGAACCCGTAGAGCAACCCCCCGAAGAACGCCGCCGGTGCCCACGGCGCCCAGCGGCGGAGCACCCAGAAGGCGGCCAGCGCCGAGAACACCGGCCCCAGCGTCGACGCCACGTTCAACGTCGCCACCGGCCCGAACAGCCAGGTGACCGGGGCCAGCGGGATCCCGATGGCCAGCACGCTGGTGTTCGACAGCAGGTTGAACCCGCCGGGGTGGAACAGCGCCGTCGAGAACCACGGGTTCACCCCGTGGGCGATGGCGTACGCCGGCCACTCCAGGAACCACATGAACAGCGCCGGGTCCCCGCAGCCGCAGGTTGCCGTCGCCGACGGGTGGGTCGACCAGACGTGCCACCACAGCACCACCGACAGCGCCAGGTACAGCCCCCCGCCGACCACGTACGGCAGGGCGCGCCGTGGCCACGGCGACCGCGGCGCCCCGTCCGGAGTCGGTTCAGCCGCCGGCGCGGCCGCTACCCGGCCGACGTCCGCCGTGGCAACACCGGCGCGTCCCGTCCGGTCCCCCCTTCACGACCGCCGGCCCGCTGCTCGTGGTACTCCTCTTCGACGTTCACCGCCCAGATGTCGTGGCGGTCCCCCAGGATGTTCTCGACGGTGAGCATCGCCGTGTACATCGAATGGTCCTGGTTGTTGTACTTGTGCATCCCGTTCCGGCCGACCGGGTGGACGTTCGGGGCCTCGGCGTCGAGGTACTTGGTGATCACCCCCACGTTCGCCTTGTACTCCAGGTCGTAGTACGGGTAGGCCTTCGGGACGCGGACGACGTAGCCGGCCTCGACGTCACCGGGGTCGACCAGCCCGAGGACCCCCAGCTCCCGCTTCCCCCGCTCCACCAGCTCGTCGTCGGTGCTCGCCCACAGGTGGTCGCCCTCGAACACGAAGTACTCCAGACCCAGGCAGGTCCGCCCTTCCTTCACCATGTACGGCGACCACCGCCCGAAGTTCTGGATCCGCCCCACCTCGACGTCGGGGGCGTGGATGTAGATCCAGTTGTCCGGGAACCCCTTCGCCTCGGGGACCACCAGGGCGACGGTGAGGAAGTCTCGGTAGTGCAGGTCGTCGGCCGCCCGGAGCACCTCGGCCGGCGGCGGCGGGTCCAGCGCCCGAACCAGCGCGTTCATCGGCATCGACGAGATGACGTGCGACGCCGGCTGCTCCGTCGTCGAACCGTCGGCGTGGGTCAGCGTGGCCCCGGTGGCCCGGCCCCCCGAGACGTGGATGGCGGTCACCGCCGTCTCCATCTCCACCGTCCCGCCGGCGGCCTCCACCTTGTCCCGGCACCGCTCCCACATCATCCCCGGCCCGTACTTCGGGTACTGGAACTCCTCGATGAGGCTGGTGATCTCCTTCTGGTTCCGCCTCGGGGTCAGCGCGTGCAGGATGGCCTTGCCGAGGTCGAGGCTCTTCACCCGTTGGGCCGCCCAGTCCGACGGCATCTCCGCCACCGACACCCCCCACACCTTCTCGGTGTACGTCTTGAAGAACATCCCGTACAGCCGCCACCCGAACCGGGCCACCAGCCAGCCCTCGTAGTTGCTCTGGTCCTTCGGCGGGTGCACCCGGGCCGCCAGGTACGACAGGCCGCAGAGGAACGACTCCCACAGCCCCAGGTTCTTCAGGGCGTTCAGCGGCTTCAGCGGGTAGTCGTAGTACTTCTTCCGGTAGAAGATCCGGCTCATCCGCGGTCGCAGCAGGAAGTCCTCGTCGGGGAGGATCTCGTGCCACAGCTCCTCCACCGGGGCCACCTTGGTGAAGAACCGGTGGCCGCCGATGTCGAACCGCCACCCGTCGCGGACCACCGTCCGGCTTATCCCCCCGACCACGTCGTCGGCCTCCGCCACCACCGGCCGCCGGCCGGCCTTCACCAGCTCATAGGCCGCCGTCAGCCCGGCCGGACCGGCTCCGACGATGAGAACAGGTTCTGTTTCCGGAGTGGCCACAATGCCCGGGGAGGATAGTGGGTTCACGGCACCGACAGGTTGAGGAAGGCCATCACCGCGTACCCGGCCATGCCGGCGGCGGCGAGCACCACCACGCAACGCTCCACCCGGGGCCCCGACGTCAGCGACGCCGCCGCCACCACCAGCGGGAACGCCCCCAGGGCGTACCGCTCGAACGAGTCCAGGTTGGTCCCCGTCACCGCCACCACCGCCACCGCGGTGGCGAACGCCCCGTAGGACGCCGGGAGCCGCCGCCAGCAGACCACCAACAGCCCCACCACCAGCACCACCCACGGCACGTGGAGGGCGGTGCCGAAGTGGTGATGGAACACCCCGGAGGCATCGTGGGCAAGGGTTCGGAACGGATCCGACAACCCGCCGTGGTGTCCGGACTGGGTCTGCACCCGGATCGGCCCCCACCCGTCCCCCTTGGCCACCGCCGCCCACACCAGGAACGCCCCCACCCCGACCACCGGTGCGGCCACCGCCCCCACCGCCGCCACCCGCTCCGGCCCGCCGGCCCGCCGCCACCGCCGGACGGCCTCGATGGCCACCGGCAGCACCACCAACACCCCCACCGGCCGGGTCAGCGCCGCCGCCGCCCCCAACCCCGCCGCCCAGGCCCACCCCTGCCAGCTCCGGGCCCCCCGGATGGCCAGGAAGCAGCCCACGGCGAACAGCAGCAGGGGGCCTTCGGCGTAGCCCATCACCAGGACGAAGGCCGGGGGGGCCAACGACAGCAGCCACACCGACCGGTCCGCCCACCCCCGGTCGCCGGTCTCCCGGAGCACCAGCACCCGGAGCAGGGCGGTGGCGCCCAGCGCCGACAGGTTGGCCACCACCACCAGGGCCACCCCGGCCGACACCCCGGGCAGCACCGACCCGGCCCGACCGACGGCCGGGAACAGCGGGAAGAACCGCAGCGACTGCGTCGACTGGTACCCGTGGCGGGCGATCGACTCGTACCACCCGGCGTCCCAGCCCAGCAGGCCGTCGTGCACCCGTTGCACCGTCGTCGCCACCGGATGGGTCCGGTCGACGACGAGGTGGGCGAGGGCCAGGGCGCCGACCACGACGACCCGGGCCACCACCCACTGGGGCAGCACCGCCACCACCGCCCGCCAGCCCCGGGCGAGCCCCCCCATCACCGGCTGGTCACGGGGTGGCCGGCGGGGCGAACTGGGTGAGGCCCATCGGCTCGTAGTACCGGGCGGGGTTGGTGTTCACCCACTGGTGCCCGCCCCACGGCTGTCCGGCGGCGTTCGTGGCGTTCAGCAGGTCGGCGGCCAGCCGCTGGCACTTCGTCCCGAACCCCTGGTAGCCCGACGCCGACACCAACCAAACGCTGTGGTCGCCGGCCATCGCCTCCAGCTGCTTGGCAAACGCCGCCGGCTTCCCCGCCGTCGCGGCCTGCTTGTAATTCACCCAGTCCACGTACGCCGGCCCGGTCCCCCTCGGGAAGGTGATCTGCCGGAACCCCCCCGAGGAGGTCAGCCGGTAGGTGGCCGGGCCGAGCTGGTCGGGGCAGTACGCCACCACGTCCCCAGGCTTGGCCTGGGCGGCCAGCACCGCCGCCACCTCCGTGGCCTGGGTCCGCTGGGTGGTGACGTTCGGGATGCTCGACGCCAACCCGGCCACCACCACCACGGCCACCACCACCGCCCGGATGCGGGCGTCGGCGAACGTCACCGTCCCGATGGCCAGGAGGACGAGCAGTGGGATGAACACCACGGCGGCGTACCGGGCGGAGAAGGCGCTCTGGCTGATGATGCCCCCGGTGATCGCCGCCGCCAGGGTGACCACGACGACGAACGCCAGCGCCCGTCCCTGTGGTCGGGTGCGGATGTCGAGGTCGATGTGGAACCGGCCGCGGGCCACCCCGAACAGCCCGAGGCCGGCGAGGGCGAAGTACCCCAGGGCGAGCAACCGGCCCTGGTTCGACCCGGTGGTGGCCAGCGACGCCTGGTTGTCGGTGAACCCGGTGATGGCGTTGATGATGGCGGCGTAGGTCGGCACCCCGGCCCAGGGGGTCCCGGTGTACCGGGACTGGTAGACGAAGGTGGGCACCCACGGCACGAACACCAGGCAGCCCACCACCGTGGCCAGCAGCCCCCACCGGGCGTTCGACGACCGCCGGGACTGCCACAGCAGCCAGATCCCGAAGGCCCCGACGAGGTAGATGGCCCAGTACTGGGTGTACAGCAGGGCGGCCACCACCACGCCGAGGGCGATGAGGTTGCCGGGTCGTGGCCGCTCCAGGGCCCGGCTCACCGCCCACACCCCGCAGGCCGTCAGGAACATCACCAGCGAGTACATCCGGGCTTCGGTGGCGTAGTACACGGCGAACGGGGCGCTGGCCAACACCACCAGCAACGTCCACGCCACCGTCCGGCCGCCGAGCCTCCGGCCGACCACCCAGGCCACCGGCAGGGTGGCCACCGAGATCACCCCGGACAGCGACCGGACCGCCAGGTCGGAGTCGCCGAACACCGTCATCCAGAAGTGGAGGAGGACGTAGTACAGCGGCGGGGCCCCGTCCCGCTTGAGGTACGACGGGATCTCGTGCAACGGCCGCTTGGCGATGTCGACGGTCAGGGCCTCGTCGAGCCACAACGCCGAATGGGTCCAGAACCGCAGCACCAGACCGGCGACCACCACCACCACGACGCCGATCTCCGCCGCCACCAACCACGGTCCCCCGAGCCGGGTGGGCCAGGTCGCGGCCGGCCGATCATCACGTTCCCGATCCGTCCGTTCCGGGTCCGCCGACCCCCCGTTCTCGGGCGGCCGAAGGTCCACCACCGGTCCGTCCATGGGCTGGCATGGTAGGCGACGGTTCACCTACAGACCTAGGATCGCCGACAGCACGAGAGGGGGTGGGCGCGTGGCGAAGTACGTGGCCAAGCGTCTCGTGGCCCTGGTGGTCATCCTCTTCCTGGTGTCCCTCGGCACGTTCTTCCTCGTCCACCTCCTCCCCGGCAAGCCGGCCATCACCATCCTCGGCACCAACGCCACCCCCCAGAACATCGCCATCGTCAACCACCAGCTCGGCCTGGACAAGCCGCTGTGGCAGCAGTACTTCATCTGGCTCGGCCACCTATTCGGCGGCAACCTCGGCCAGTCGTTCACCACCCACCAGTCGGTGGGCAGCATCATCGCCAACGCCTTCCCCATCGACGTCGAGCTGATCGTCATCTCCCAGATCCTGGCCTTCGCCGTCGCCATCCCCCTGACCACCACCGCCGCCCGCCGGCCCAACCGGGCCTTCGACAGCGCCGCCACCGGCACCACCTTCGCCATGCTGGCCCTGCCGCCGTTCATCCTCGCACCGGTGCTGGTGCTGCTGTTCTCGGTGGACCTCCACGTGTTCCCCGGACCGGCCTCCTACGTGCCGATCGGCCAGACACTGGGGACCAACCTGCACGCCATGCTGCTGCCGTCCATCGTCCTCGCCCTGGGGTCGGTGGTCATCTACTACCGCCTCCTCCGCAACGACCTCATCGCCACGTTGCAGGAGGACTTCATCACCATGGCCCGGTCCAAGGGGTTGTCCGACCGCCGCATCCTCTACCGCCACGCCTTCCGGCCGTCGTCGGTGTCACTGCTGGCGTCCGCCGGCATCAACATCGGCGGCCTCATCGCCGGCACCTTCGTCGTCGAGTTCCTCCTCCAGCTCCCCGGCCTCGGGTACGAGCTGGTGGTGGCCATCAACCAGGGCGACTACATCGTGGTGCAGGGCATCGTCCTGTTCGTCGCCGTGGCGGTGGTCATCCTCAACTTCATCGTCGACTTCCTGTTCACCGTCGTCGACCCGAGGATCGCCGTTGCCTGACGACACCCACCTGATGGCGGTGGAGGACACCCGCGCCGCCGACGCCGCCGCCGGCGGAGCGGTGGCGGCGATGACCCAGGTGAGCCGGCGCCGGAAGCGGCTCGGTTGGTTCTTCTGGGTCTGCGCCGGGTGGGTGGCCGTCAACATCCTGGCGGCCGTCCTCGCCAACGTCCTCCCGATCCAGAACCCGCTGACGCAGTCCGACGCCATCAACACCGCTCCGAGCGCCGCCCACTGGTTCGGGACCGACGACCTCGGCCGCGACATCTTCGCCCGGGTGGTCTACGGGTCCCGGGTGTCCCTGGAGGTGGGCTTCGGCGCCGTCGCCATCGGCCTCCTCCTCGGCGGCACCCTCGGCATGGTGGCCGCCTACCGCCGCGGCGCCGTCGACTCCATGGTCAACGCCGCCTCCTACGTCCTGTTGGCCTTCCCCGCCCTCGTCGCCGTCATCGCCGTGGTCACCTTCTGGGGGCACGACCTCTGGAAGATCATCCTCGTCATCGGGGTAGCCAGTGCCCCGGTTATCTTCCGGATCATTCGCGCCAACACCTTGTCGTACGCCACCCGCGACTTCGTCACCGCCGCCCGCACCCTCGGGGCCACCGACCGGCGGATCCTCGGCAAGGAGCTCCTCCCCAACATCCTGCCGGCGACCATCTCGTTCAGCCTCATCGGGGTGGCCACCGTCATCGTCCTGGAGGGCACCCTGGCCTTCCTGGGGCTGTCGGTCCCCCCGCCGACGCCGTCGTGGGGGAACATGCTCAACGAGAGCCTGCAGGGCCTGAACAACATCCCGGGGGTGTCCAACCCGTGGCTGGTCCTGTTCCCGGCCCTCGCCATGTTCCTGTTCCTCCTCGCCGTCAACCTGGTCGGCGACCGGCTGCGCCAGCACTTCGACGTCGCCGAGGCGAAGCTGTGAGGGTCCTCGACGTGACCGACCTGCGGACCACGTTCGACACCGACCGCGGCCCCCTCCGGGCGGTCGACGGGGTGTCGTTCACCCTCGACCGCGGACAGACCCTCGGGGTGGTCGGCGAGTCGGGTTGCGGCAAGACGGTGCTGGCCCGCACCGTCATGGGCCTCCTCGGCGGTCCTCGGGTGTCCGGGTCGGTCACGTTCTCCGGCACCGAGCTCGTCGGAGCCCCGCCGGCGACGCTGCGGTCGCTGTGGGGGGCCCACATCGGGATGGTGTTCCAGGACCCGATGACGTCGTTGAACCCGGTGATGCGGATCGGCCGGCAGATCGCCGAACCCCTCCGCCTCCACCTCGGATTGGGCCGCGACGAGGCCCGGGCCACCGCGGTGTCCCTCCTCGGCCAGGTCGGCCTCCCTTCCCCGGAGGCCCGGTACCGGAGCTACCCCGGCGAGCTGTCCGGCGGGATGCGGCAACGGGTGATGATCGCCATCGCCGTCGCCTGTGCCCCCCGCCTCCTGCTGGCCGACGAGCCGACCACCGGCCTCGACGTCACGGTGCAGGCCCAGATCCTGGACCTGTTGGCCGGGATGGCGGCCGACCGGCAGATGGCGATGGTCCTCATCTCCCACGACCTGGCGGTGGTGGCCACCCGGACCGACCACATCCTCGTCATGTACGCCGGCCGGGTCGTCGAGCAGGCCCCCACCCGCACGTTGTTCTCGGCCACCGCCATGCCGTACACCGAGGCCCTCCTGCGGTCGACCCCCCGGCTGGCCAACCCCAGCCACACCCGGCTGGCCGCCATCGACGGCCGACCCCCCGACCTCGTCGACCGGCCACCCGGCTGTCCGTTCGCCCCGCGGTGCCGGTACGCCCAGGACCTCTGCCGGGCGGAGGCCCCCCCGCTGGTGGCGGCGGAGGCCCCCGACCACCGGTACGCCTGCTGGTTCCCCCTGGGCGGCCGGACCGGGCCGACGCCGCCGGCGACGGACAGGGGGCGATCGTGACCACTCCCCTGTTGTCGGTGCGGGGCCTCCGCGTCGACTTCCGCCGGGGCCACCACGTCGTCCAAGCCGTCGCCGGGGTGGACGTCGACCTGTACCAGGGGGAGACCCTCGGGCTGGTCGGCGAGTCGGGCTGCGGCAAGTCGACGACCGGCCGGGCCATCGTCCAGGTCGACCGGCCGACGGCCGGATCGGTGACCTTCGGCGGCACCGACCTGACCACCCTGCGCCGCCGCGACCTCCGACAGGCCCGAGTGGGCATCCAGATGGTGTTCCAGGACCCGGTGTCGTCGCTGAACCCGCGGCGGCGGGTCCGCGACATCGTGGCCGAGCCCCTGGACATCTGGGGGCGGGGGACCAAGGACGACCGGCGGAACGCCGCCGACGCCATGTTGGAGGCCGTCGGCCTGGACCCGGCGGTGGCGGGCGGCCGGCGACCCCGGGAGTTCTCCGGCGGGCAGTGCCAGCGGATCAGCATCGCCCGGGCCCTGGTGATGGAGCCGAGGGTGCTGATCTGCGACGAGGTGGTCTCCGCGCTGGACGTGTCGGTGCAGGCCCAGATCCTCAACCTGTTGGAGGACCTGAAGGCCCGCTACGGCCTCACCCTGCTGTTCATCGCCCACGACCTGGCGGTGGTCAAGAACATCAGCGACCGGGTGGCGGTGATGTACCTGGGGAAGCTGTGCGAGGTGGCCCCGGCCGACACCCTGTACCGGGCGCCGGCCCACCACTACACCGCCGCCCTCCTCGCCTCGGCCGTCGAGCCCGACCCCGACGCCCCCAAGCCGCCGCTGCTACCCGGGGAGCCGCCGAGCCCGATCGACCCGCCGTCGGGGTGCCGGTTCCGCACCCGGTGCCCCCGGGCAGAGGCCCGGTGCGCGGCCGAGGTGCCCCCACTGCGGGAGCTGTCCCCCGGCCACACCGTGGCTTGCCACTTTCCGCTCGTCGGCCCGGCGGCCGACTGAACTACTCGGCGGGAGTCTCCTGGCCGGCGTCGCCGTCGGCGACCTCACCGGCCACCGGCTCCGCTACCGCCTCGGCCACTGGCTCGGCTTCGGCCCCGGCCTCGTCCTCGGTCGGGGTGATCCCGGCGGTGGCCTCGGTGACGTAGTCGGCCCAGGCCGCCTGGGCCTCGGTCTCCGGGGTGAACTCGCCGCCGTCGGTGTAGTCGTAGCCGATGTAGTTGCCCTCTTCGTCGTAGGCGTGCTCGCCGAAGGCCTCGCGGTATTCCTCGGACACCTCGCCACCCTCGGCGGCCTGCTTGATGGACAAGCTGATCCGGCGGCGCTGGAGGTCGATGTCGATGATCTTCACCCACAGCTCCTCGCCGGGGCTGACCACCTGCTCGGGCAGGTCGACGTGGTGGGCGGCCATCTCGGAGATGTGGACCAAGCCCTCGATGCCGTCGCCGACCTGGACGAAGGCGCCGAACGGCACCAGCTTGGTGATCCGGCCGTAGACCAGCTGGCCGACCTGGTGGCTGTC
>Ga0134126_10007633_pt1 | contig 13584 bp, 14 predicted proteins | sample KB31752_FD_96881 | JGI IMG/M metagenome (GOLD analysis project Ga0134126, IMG submission 96881) | Terrestrial soil microbial communities with excess Nitrogen fertilizer from Kellogg Biological Station, Michigan, USA - KB3-175-2 | ecosystem: Environmental > Terrestrial > Soil > Unclassified ...
GCACCGAAATTCTGGGTCTGGTGAAGGCGCAGCAGGTGAAGAACGCCGTGATCGTGCCGGTCGGCGCCAAGGGCGGCTTCTATCCCAAGCAGTTGCCGCTGAATGCACCGCGAGGCGGTGCAGGAGGCCGGCATCAGCGCCTACAAGGTGCTGATCAACGCCCTGCTCGACGTCACCGACAACCTCAATGCCGACGGCTCGGTCGTGCCGCCGGCCGGCGTGGTGCGGCATGACGGCGACGATCCCTATCTCGTGGTCGCCGCCGACAAGGGCACAGCGACCTTCTCGGACATCGCCAACGGCATTGCCGAGGGCCGCGGCTTCTGGTTGGGCGACGCCTTCGCCAGCGGCGGCAGCCATGGCTACGACCACAAGAAGATGGGAATCACGGCGCGCGGCGCCTGGGAAGCGGTCAAGCGGCACTTCCGCGAGCTGGGCCGCGACATCCAGACCGAGCCCTTCACCGCGATCGGCGTCGGCGACATGTCGGGCGACGTGTTCGGCAACGGCATGCTGCTCTCCAAGCAGACGCGCCTGCTGGCCGCCTTCGACCACCGCCACATCTTCCTCGATCCCGATCCCGACGCGGCCAGCAGCTGGACCGAGCGCAAGCGGATGTTCGACCTGCCGCGTTCGAGCTGGGCGGACTACGACAAGGCACTGATCTCCAAGGGCGGCGGGGTGTATGCGCGCACGCTCAAGGAAATCGCGCTGACGCCGCAGGTCAAGCAATTGACCGGCGTAACGGTGGACAAGCTGTCGCCCAGCGAACTGATCAAGGCGCTGCTCAAGGCCGAGGTCGATCTGCTGTTTTTCGGCGGCATCGGCACCTTCGTGAAGGCGTCGACCCAGAGCAACGCCGAGGCCGGCGACCGCGCCAATGATGCGGTCCGCGTCAACGGCGCCGACGTGCGCGCCAAGGTCATCGGCGAGGGCGCCAATCTCGGCGCCACCCAGCTCGGGCGCATCGAATATGCCCGGGCCGGCGGCTGCATCAACACCGACGCGATCGACAATTCCGCCGGCGTCGACACCTCCGACCACGAGGTGAACCTGAAGATCCTGCTCGGCTATCCGCAGCGCCGCGGCAAGCTCACGCCGCAGGCGCGCGACGAGCTGCTGAACGCGATGACGGACGACGTCGCCGCCCATGTGCTGAAGGACAATTACGACCAGACGCTGGCGCTCTCGGTGGCACAGGGCCGCGCGGCGCGGGATCTCGACGCCCATGGCCGCTACATGCGCGATCTGGAACGGCGCGGCCGTCTCGACCGCAGCGTCGAATTCCTGCCTGGCGACAGCCAGCTGCAGCTGTTCGAGAACGAGAACAAGGGCCTGACGCGCCCCGAACTCGCGGTGCTGCTCGCCTATGCCAAGCTCGATCTCGATGCCGAGATCGTGGCGAGCGATCTGCCCGACGATCCGACCTTCGCCTCGGTGCTGGCCGGCTACTTCCCGCCCGCCGCGGTGGAGCGCTTTCCCGCCGCGCTGGAGCAGCACCGCCTCAAGCGCGAGATCGTCTCGACCACGCTCGCCAACCGGATCGTGAACCTCGCGGGTCCGGTGTTCGTGGCGCGCATGAAAGAGATGTCGGGCGCGACGGGGGCGCATGTCGCGCGCGCCTTCGTCGTCGCCGAAGGCGCTTTCGGCCTCGCCGCCCTCAAGGCGCGCATCGACGCGCTGGACGGCCGCGTCCCGGCCGGCGTGCAAACCGCCATGTACACCGACATCTCGGAAATCCTGCGCCGGCTCGGGCTTTGGTTCATCACCAACGTGCCGGCCAATGCCGATCTCGCCGCGACGATCGCGCTGTATCGTGCGGGCGTGGAAAGTCTGCGCGGCACCTTCCACACGCTGGTCTCGCCCTACGAGGCGAGCGATACCGAAGGCCGCATCACGCGGCTGCGCGATGCCGGCGTGCCGCTCGACGTGGCCGAAGACGTCGCGGTGCTGCCGCTGATGAGCGGTGCGCCCGAGATCGCCAATCTGGCGCGCAGCCGTTCGCTCGGCGTCGATCTGGTGGCGGGCGCCTACTTCGCGATGGGCGCCGCCGTTGGCATCGACCGGCTGCGCGGGCTGGCCGCGCGCATCCCTGCGACCGAGCATTGGGACCGCCTCGCCATCCGCCGCATCGTCGACGATCTCTATGCCGGCCAGCGCGGGCTGACCGCCGAAGCGCTCGCAGCCCTCGGAACCGGCAACGCCAAGGCGGGCCGCGGCGACGGCACGGACGCGGTGAAGGCCTGGGTCGCGGCGCGCGGCGAGACGCTGGAGCGCGCCAAGGGCTTCCTCGATGCGCTGGAGCGCAGCGGCGATCTCTCGATCGCCAAGCTGACCCTGGCCAACAGCCAGATCCGCGAACTCGCGGCGCGCTGACCCGGTCGAAATATCCACCGGATTGTCACACCGGTGACGTCGTGCGAACGGCGCGCGAAGTGTAGTATCGCCCAAGTCTCCCCGGCGCCTTGACGGCGCCCCGTTGCGTTGTGTTTCCGAGTATTTCGCGTCGCTCGCATCGCACCAACCGCGGAGGAACGTCATGAACCGCCTGGCCAAATACGTTATCCTTGGGCTGGCGCTCGCCAGTTCGATCTATACCGCCGTATCGACAGCGAAGACCTCTGCCTACGAACCGTCGGCGATCTTCTGCTACGGCGGCAACGACAAGTCGGCGCTGTGCCCGACAATTCCGAACCAGCTCGGCCCCGACCAGGCCCTCAACAGGACCGTCGGATACAACAGCATCTACACGCCGCAGGATTCGCAGGCCACCGACGTCCAGAGCCCGTTCGACAACCAGTCCTGGCAGACCTTCGTCGCGGTCAACTGGGCGGCCGGGAGCGCAAAAGTGAAGGCGCCCGGCCCTGGCGGCAACGGTCCGCGCGTGTGGCAGACCTGGCCCACGGTCGCGAGCGTGTTCCACAACGCGCCGGTTCTCGCCCATTGTCTGCTCCCGCTCGGAACCCCGCTGATCCAGATCGGCGCCACCACGGACGGAAAGCCCGACGGTCACAACGAGGAATACATCCAGGCGGCGACCGACGATCCGCTGATCGACGTGCTCGGCAACTGGACGATCTACGAGCGCCGCATCAACAATGTGGAAGTCGCCTTTCTCCAGGCGCCGGACGGCGACAGGACGCACAACCTGACCACGCTTCAGGGCCAGGCGGCGTTCGTGAAAGCCCATGGCAGCGGCCCGTCGGCGATCGATTTTCCGTACGGTCCCGCCGACAATTCGTCGCCGGGCGCGATGGAGATCAAGGCCGCCTGGCGCATCCTCGATCCCACCAAACATGCGGCGAACGCAAAGCGCTTCTTCATCATGAAGGCGATGCTGACCGTGCCCGCCAAGCTCGTGATGCAGCCCAAGGGGAAGACGGACGTGCAGATCTGCGCGCCGGTCGAACTCGGGCTGGTCGCCATGCACATCATCCAGAAGAACCAGCGGCGCGGCGCGCTGCCGGATCGCTGGTTCTGGGCGACGTTCGAACATGTCGACAACGCGCCGCTGGCGACGAAGCCCTGCGACCCCGCCCAGCCCAACAGCTGCGCCATGCTCACGCCGGCGGCCAACGACGACTGCCCGGCGACAGCGGAAAAGGGACACAGCTACTCCTATTTCGACCCCGACTTCCCGGGCAAGACCAACCAGGCCCCGCCCAAGGTCGGAACCGGGCCCTATCTGTGGAATCCGGTGCAGCCCTATGCCGCCTCCTATATGACGCCGGGCAAGAAGCACGGCTTCGGAACGCAGGTGTCGCGCTGCTGGGCGCCCTACCCCTACACCGCCCACCTCAACGCGCTGTGGCGACAGAAGCTGCGCGACGCCGGGTCGGTGTTCGCAAATTACATGCTGGTGGGATCGCAATGGGGCGCCGGCGCGAACTCGATCGCCGCGCCCACCAACGCGACGCTGGGCTATCTGTCGAACACGCTGATCGAGACGTACATCCAAACGCAGGATGTCGACGGAAAGCCCTATGGCGCCGCCGGGTCCTGCGTGTCCTGTCACGCCTTTGCGACGCTTCCCAATCAGAAGCCCAATGTCTGCAACGTCGCGTCCAATTTCAGCTTCGTGCCCAGTGAGGCAACGGCGCTTCTGCTTCGCTCCATCAAGCTCGGCGCCCAGCAGAATTGCGGCACGACACAGATGCGCTCGCCCTGACGCGGTTCAGGTGACGGGTCCGTTCGAGCGGCTCTGATTCATCCGGCGCGGGATCTCGACCGCGAATACCCAGGCATTGCCGATGGAAAGATAAAGGCAGCTGATCGCCGTCGGCATGAGGAGGAAAAGCGCCCAGTCGCGGCCGGCGATGAGGCCGATTCCGGCCAGCACCGGCAGCCAGGTACCGGCGAAGCCAAGCGTTGTGCGCACCAGCCGCGCGCCGCGTCCACCCAGGACCGTCGTGCCGTCTTCCGGAAAATTCCAGGCGAAGACCGTGATGCCGGTCGCGAAAGCCAAGCCCGTGCAGACGTACTCCACGCCCAGCGCAAAGCCGCTCTGCGACGGCAGCAGACCCCAAAGGCCGATCACCAGCATCTCGAACTGGAGGAACAGCGCGGCGAAAGCACGGCTCAGATAGCCGCTCACGCCCAGCACATGGGGCAGCGAAATCGTGAGCCCGACGAACAGAAGACCCGCCAGCGTCGCGCCGACCTGCGCGATCGTGACGAAAAAGTCGTGCCAGGTGAGGATGGCCTCGGCGGTCATGGCGGCGATGGTAGCGCAGCCATGATCGATGGCAATTGCTCAGGACCTACCGCGGCGCCATCCGGATCGCGCCGTCCAGGCGGACGCATTCGCCGTTGAAGTACGGGTTCGACAGCATCTCCAGCGCCAGCGACGCGTATTCGGGCGGATTGCCGAGCCGCGGCGGGAACGGAACCTGCGCGCCGAGCGCGGCCTTCACCTGCTCCGGCGCCGCCCCCAGCAGCGGCGTGTTGAACAGCCCCGGCATGATGGTGTTGCAGCGGATGCCCTCCTGGGCGAGATCGCGCGCCACCACCAGCGTGATGCCGTTGATGCCGGCCTTCGACGCGGTGTAAGCGGCCTGGCCGATCTGGCCGTCCTGCGCCGCGACGGATGCAGTGTTGACGATCGCGCCGCGCTCGCCGCCCGCCAGCGGATCGAGCGACAGCATGCCCTGCGCCGAGATCGCGATGCAGCGGAAAGTGCCGACCAGGTTGATCTGGATGATGAAGTTGAACGCGTCGGTCGGGAAGCGGCGAGTCTCGCCCGTCTTCTTGTCGCGGCTCGCGGTCTTGATCGCGTTGCCGGTGCCGGCGCAGTTGACGAGCAGGCGCTCCTGGCCGTTGGCGGCGCGCGCCTTGGCGAAGGCGGCGAGCACGCTCTCCTCGTCGGTGACGTTGGCTTCACAGAACACCGCGCCGATCTCGGCGGCCAGCGCCTCGCCCTTGGTCTTGTTCATGTCGAGCAGCGCGACCTTGACGCCCTTGGCGCGCAGCGCGCGCGCGGTAGCCTCGCCGAGGCCCGAGGCGCCGCCGGTGACGACGGCCGAAATCGATGAATTGAGTTCCATAAGAGATGCCCTTCCTGTTGGCCGGCGGACTCATAGAGCGCAATCCGGAAAAGTGGAAGCCGGTTTTCCGCCAGATTGCGCGACGATCAAAAAGCTTCCGCCGCGCCGACGGGTGCAAAGTCTGCCGCTAGGGCAGCAATATCATCTGCGTCTGGGTCACCACGGCGACCAGCTTGCCGTCCTCGCGGGCGATGCGCGTGGTCCACACCGAGGTGCGTTTGCCGACATGCATCGGCGTGGCCTCGCCGGTGACGGTCATGCCCTCCTTCGCCGCACCGATGAAATTGGTCTTGCTCTCGATCGTGGTGGTGTTGGCCTCGCGCGGCATGTTGAGCACCGCGCCGATGGCGCCCAGCGCGTCGGCGAATGCCATGATCGCTCCGCCATGCATGATGTGGCCCGCAGTGCACAGATCCGGCCGCACCACGAGCCGGGCTCGCACTTTGTCCGGTTCCGCGCTCAGGATCTCCACCCCCATCAGGGTCGGAAAAGGCTGGTTTGCCAGGATTCGCTTGCCGATCTCCATGACACCCCTTTTTTCGCCACCTTCGAAGGGCGATATACTAGCGCGATGAGCAGCGAAACGCCCACCGTCAAGCTACCGGTGCCGCTGCCCCGCGACGAGCGGATCGTCGAACGCGGCTTCTGGGAGAAATTGCTGCGCGTCGCCGGCCGCATTCCCTTCGCCGAGGATGCCGCCGCCGCCTATTTCTGCGCCGTCGACCCCAGGACGCCGGCCAGGGTGCGGGCCATCCTGTTCGCGGCGCTCGCCTATTTCGTCATGCCGTTCGACGTCGTTCCGGATTTCCTCGCCGGCATCGGCTTCACGGACGACGCCGCGGTGATCGCCATGGCGCTCACGGTCGTTGCCGGCAACATCACCGAAGAGCATCGCGCAAGAGCCCGCGCCGCGCTCCACATCGCGCCGCCGCATGAAGGCTGACCGGATCGCGGTCGTTGGCATCAGCGCCTCGGGCAAAAGCACCTTCGCGCGCACGCTGGCGGCACGCACCGGCTTGCCGCTGCTGCACGGCGATCAGCTCGAATGGCTGCCCGATTGGCGCCTGCGCCCGCCGGAAGACCTTGAAGCGCTGCACGCCGAGTGGCTGGCGCGGCCACGTTGGATCATCGAGGGCTGGGTCGAGCCCGACCGCGCGGCGCGCCTGAACGCCGCCGATCTCGTCGTCCATCTCGACTGTTCACGCGGATGCTGCGCCTGGCGCGTGCTGCGGCGTATGCTGCGCGCGCAAAGGCGCGCCGAGATGCCGGAAAGCTGCGTCGACCGCTTCCGCTGGCGGACGCTGACCACGGTGTTCTTCAAGAAGGAGCGTTCCTTTGTGGACGAGGCTCTGCGCGCGGCCAAGCTAACGGAATATGTGCGGCTGAAGAACCCGCGCCAGGCCGCGGCGTGGCTCAGCGCGCTGCCGTGACGATGCTGGCGTGCAGCTGGTCGGCGGTCGGCTTGTCTACGGTCAGGCCGACGAACTGGATGCCGATGCCGTCGGCATGATGGCGCGCGACGCGGCCGGCGAGCTGGCCGATCAGCACGAACTCCCCGATCAGCGGACGAACCGCGGTCTTGACCGAGACGCCGGTCGGCGACAGGTCGAGCACCTCGCATTTGATGACAGTGCCGTCGGCACGGGTGAACTGCGCGAGGCCCTTGGTCGGCGTGCGGTCATGGGCGCGCATCACGGTCGCGGAGTCCACCAGCGCCTTGTTCATGAACAGCGTGAGCTGCTCGGCGATCTTCTCGCGTTTCAGTGCGGTGGCGTTGAATCGCATGCCGAAGCCGGGACGGCCGTCGCGGCGTACCGCGGTGCCTTCGAAGCGGCCGAAGCCGTCGATATAGAGGACGACCTGCGTGCCGGATTCGGGCGCGTGTTCGCAGTCGAGCGAAGCGCCGCCGGGCGACAGGTCGGCGACGTTGCAAGACACTTCGTGGGCGGTCGCGGGAAAGAACAGCCGGCCCGCCAGGTCGACGCGCACGCGGCGGAAGCGGCGACGCTCCGCCTTGGCCTTCGCCAGGACGGGATCCTCGGTCCGCTTCAACTGGGGCTGCCCCATGGCCCGCCGCTCCAACCTTTGAAATCCACCGCAGTCTCGCCCAGCAGCGTCAATAGAAGGTTACCGCCGGGGCGTCCCGGTGAGGATAACAGTCCCTTTCCGCCAGGCCCGCGCTTAACCTTGGGCAGGGCGCACGGTATAGCTGTGTTCCGGCCGCGCCCGGCCGTTTCGCGCCAATCCGTCCGGGGGGACTCATGTTCCGCGCTCTTCGTACCGTTAACCGGTTCGCCGCCGTCGCTCTCGTCGCGGCTGCACTTTCCGGCTGCGTCAGCACCTCCTCGCTCGACCGGCTTTCGACCGCCAGCCCCACCGGCTCGCCCTTCACGGCGCAGCTGTTCCGGAATTATTCCTTCCTCGCCCATTCCTTCGGCGACGTCTCGAACGCCGAATCCTTCGACACGGAGGGCGTCGCGTCGATCTTCGACTCCAGCGCCGACGGCGGATCGCTGGCCGAGGCCTTTGCCACCAAGGCGATGATTGCGGCCCAGGGCACCAGGCCCGAGCCGGAGCCCGCCATCGACTCCGATACGTCCGGCGCGCGCGACCGGCTGCTGCGGGCGCTCTCCGCGGGCAGTGACGCCTTCCCGGTCGATGCGGCGCGGGCGCAGACCGACTTCGACTGCTGGATGCTGAACAGCAGCGTCGCCACGCAGCGCGCGGCGGCCGACCAGTGCCATGCCTCGTTCGGCCGCTCCATCGCGCGGCTCGAGAACGACCAGCGCCGCCCGATCGCGGCACCGCCACCGGCCGCGAGCGCCGCGCCGGTCGCCGACTACACCGTCCATTTCGCGTTCAATTCCTGGTCGCTGTCGGGCACGCAGCTCGTCGTCCTGGAGAATGCCATCGCCACCGCGCGCGCCGGCGGCCAGTCGCGCATCACCGTGGTCGGCCATACCGACACTTCGGGCTCGGCCGCGTACAACCAGGCGCTCTCGGTCAGGCGCGCCAATGTCGTGACCGAGACGCTGGTCGACATGGGGGCGCGGCGCGAGGCAATCCAGATCTCCGGCGTCGGCGAGAACGATCTCGCGGTCCCGACCGGCGACAATGTCCGCGAAGCGAAGAATCGGCGCACAGTGGTGACGCTGCTGCCCTAACAATTTCGGTGTCATGGCTCGCCACTGTGGGCCATGACAAGTAGTGAGGACTGCATCACTGCGACCGCAGGAACGTCGCGATCTCGTCTTCGCTCCTCAACCGCACCACCGGCACGTCGGGCGCGTTTTGCAGCCGCAGCGCCTCGATGCGTGGGCGGTTGAGGCGGTCGAAATTGGCAATGAAGGCAAGCACCTCGGGAAGCTTGCGCAGGCGATGAAACGTGTCGCCGCGCAGCACGCGCGTCACGGCGCGCCAGCGGCAAAGCCATTTCGGCCGCTCGAGCCAGACCACCAGCGTGGCGCGCGGCATCCGGATGTCGAAGCTGACGGCGGCGAAATTGCCGTCGCTGATCCAGGCGTCGGCGGCGTGCAGCCGCGCCAGCGTGTCGCGGAAGGCCGGCGTCATTTCCGCGCTCCACTCCGGCTGCCAGATGTCGTCGAGCGAATAGACCGGCACGCCGAGCTGCGCGCCGAGCCTGCGCGCGAGATGCGACTTGCCGCTGCCGGCGCAGCCGAGGACGACGATGCGGGGCATGACGCTCAAAGTGCGGGATTGGCCGGCGCCGTCAAAGCCCGCCTATCCAACATTCGTTCGCAAAAATCGCATTCAATTCCGGTTTTTGCACGCCAAGTCCTTGCGCCATCGCGACAAATCCCCGGGATAGCGAGATGCACGAAATTCCCCTTCCCGCTTCTCGGAAAACGATTGCCTCGCCGCCTTCCGCCGCGTCATGGCGCGCCAAACGCGACACAGGTGTCACCTTTGGCTATGGTCGCGGCCAGTCAAAAACAGACCATCCGGGACATCGCCATGAAAGCCTATGACTACGTCATCATCGGTGCGGGAAGCGCGGGCTGCGTGCTCGCCAACCGTCTTTCCGCCGATCCGAACATCCAGGTCCTGCTGATCGAGGCCGGCGGCCGCGACAAGGCGATGATGATCCATATGCCGGCCGGCGTGGCGCAGCTCATCTCCAAGCCGAACCCGTTCAACTGGTACTACCAGACCGAGGGCCAGCAGCACCTCAACGGCCGCAGCCTGTACTGGCCGCGCGGCCGCGGCTGGGGCGGATCGTCGTCGATCAACGGCATGATCTATATCCGCGGCCATGCGCGCGACTATGACGGCTGGCGCCAGCTAGGCCTCGAAGGCTGGTCGTTCGCCGACGTGCTGCCCTATTTCAAGCGCGCCGAGTGCAACGAGAATGGCGGCGACGATTTCCACGGCGGCGAAGGGCCGCTCAAGGTCTCCAACGGCCGCTCGACCAATCCCTTGTTCCGAACCTTCATGCAGGCCGGCGTCGAAGCCGGCTTCAGGCAGACCCGCGATTTCAACGGCTTCCAGCAGGAAGGCTTCGGGCCCTATCAGCTCACGATCCACAACGGCGAGCGCTGGAGCGCGGCGAAGGGCTATCTGACGCCGATCCTCGACCGCAAAAATCTCACCATCGAGAGCAACGCGCATGTCAGTCGCATCCTGTTCGACGGCAAGCGAGTCAGCGGCGTCGAGTTCATCCAGAACAAGCAGCCGGTGCGCGTCACCGTCACGCGCGAATGCCTGTTGTCGGGCGGCGCTGTGAACTCGCCGCAGACCCTGCTCCTCTCCGGCATCGGCGATCCGGCGATCCTCAAGCGCTTCGACATGCCGGTGCTCGCCGATCTCAAGGGCGTCGGCCGCAATCTGCAGGATCACCTCGACGCCTCGATCCAGTACGAATCGAGCCAGCCGATCACGCTGCACAGCCAATCCAACCCGCTGGCGGCGATGAAGACCGGCCTCAGCTACCTGCTGTTCCGCAAGGGTGTGGCGACCGGCCAGGGCCTGGAATCGGGCGGCTTCGTCAAGAGCCGGCCGGACCTCGAAAATCCCGATCTGCAATTCCACTTCATCGCCGCGCTGATGACCGATCACGCGCGCAAGAAGTCCGACCGCCACGGCTACATGGCGCATGTCTGCCAGCTCAGACCCCAGAGCCGCGGCTACATCTCGCTCAAATCCGCCGATCCGCTGGCGGCGCCGGTCATCCAGCCGAACTATCTCGAAGCCGAGGAAGACCGCCGCGCCATGCGCGAGGGCGTGAAGATCGCGCGCGATCTCTTCGCGCAGGAGGCGTTCGATCCCTATCGCGGGCCGGAATTGTGGCCGGGCGCCCATGTGCGCAGCGACGACCAGATCGATGCCTGGGTGCGCAAGACCGCCGAGACCATCTATCACCCGGTGGGCAGCGCCAAGATGGGCAAGGATTCCGAGAGCGTGGTCGACGCCCAGCTCAAGGTTTACGGCATCGAGGGCCTGCGCGTCGTGGACGCCTCGGTCATGCCGACGCTGGTCAGCGGCAACACCAACGCGCCGACGATCATGATCGCCGAGAAGGCCGCCGACATGATCCTGGGCCGTCCGCCGCTGCCGCCGCTGCATGTGAGCGTGGCCGAGGATCGTGCCGTCGCGGCGGAGTAACCTCGGACAAATTCGACACACTTTGCAGCTAATCAAGGCGGGTCTGAGCCGGATCGCGCTATCGGTGCGTTCCGGTCAGGAGTAGTCTGGTGAGATGAGCGGCATGAGACGCATGGCGATCCTGGCGGTCCTGGCGATGGCGGTTCCCGCCGCGGCGCAGGACTCGAAGTACAATGTGCAGACGATCAATTTCGATCTGTGGTGCCAGGAAACGCAGCACCTGCCGCCCGACCGCTGCGACAAGCGCCTGCCGCAGGACGAAACCGACTACGAGGCCTATCGCGAGAAGGTGGAGAAGTACGAGATCCCCTATCTCCAGGGCCAGCAGACCGGTGCACAGCTCAACCGCACCATCCTGCACAACGATCCGATCGACCGCCCGGTCGACAAGGACCCGTCCGCCGCGCAGCAGCAGGCCGTGTCGCCGGCCAATCCGCCCAAGCCCTAGACCGGCTTAAGTCGGCCCAGTCCCCTGCCCAGCGTGGCAATGAGGTCGATCGCGGCCGCATCGGTGAAATGCACCGTGGCGGGCCGGTTCTGCGACACGACGAGCCGCAGATGCGGCGCGCGCGGATGGTTGCGCAGGCTCGGCGGTCCGGGCGGCGGGGGCGGCGGCAGGTTGTCATAGGACGGAAGCGGGTCGTCCTCCCGGATCAGCTGCGAGGCGGCGAGGCGCTGGAAGGCGATGGGCTTGCCGGCGAGCGCGCTGGCATCGCTCAGGATCTGGATCATGCCGATGAAGCGGGTCGGCACGCCGCCATGGAAGCCGATCGGCGCCAGTATCGTCTCGATCTCGACCATGCCGCAGCCGGCGCTCGCGCCGATGGAAGAGAGACAGACGGGCTGCTTGAGCGCGAGCGCCTGGCGCAGCAGCGCGCTGAGCGCCAGCGCGGACTGCGGCTCCCAATGGGCGAGGAAGCCGGTGCCCTTGAGCTCGAAGCCGAAGCGTTCGCACAGACCGGTGCCGGCGAGGCGGTAGATCGGGCGCTGCGGGTTCTGGACGTCGAGGATGAAAACCTGGGACAGCATGCGCTTGATGGCGCGCGGGTCGATGTCGGTCTGATCGGGAACGGCGCGGCCCTTGCGCAGGCGGCTCCAGTAACCCACCAGCAGATGGCTGTTCTTGTGCTTCATGACCCCGTCGTCCCGTTGCTCTGGGCGTTCCCGTTTCGGAACGCCGGTTGGCGCTTGGACGGGGAGGAGAGCGAGGACCGTGCCACCCTTCGCGGCTTCGGGTGGCGGGCCACCGGTGAATCGTTCGGCGAAGGGTGTCTCCCGAAGCTCCAAAGGAGCGCAGGGAGAACGTGGTTTACCCCTGGCCCCAGGGACCGCGGAAATCGAAGGGACCGAAATAGGGCACGTCTCGCGCCTTGAGCAGCGGCGTCAGCGCCAGTCCGGCGGCGAAGCCGCCGACATGCGCCCACCACGCCGTGCCGGGCTCGGAGGCCGGCGTGATCGCCGCGGTCAGCAGCTGCAGCACAAACCAGAAGCCGATCACCCACACCGCGCGGATCCAGACCGGATAGATGAATATGCCGAGCGCCAGCAGCGTGTGCACCCGCGCCCGCGGATAGAGAAGCATATAGGCGGCAAGCACGCCGGAAATCGCGCCGGACGCGCCGACGATGGGCGTATGCGAGTTCGGATCGATCGCCGCGAGCGTCAAGACGGCTGCCACCCCGCACACCAGGTAGAAGAGGGTAAATTTCCAATGTCCCATGGCGTCTTCGATGTTGTTCCCGAAAATCCAGAGATAAAGCATGTTGCCGCCGATATGCAGGAAGCCGGCGTGCAGGAACATCGACGTGAGGATCGTCGTCCATTCCGGCAGGCCGAGGCCGACGAATTGCGCGCCGCCGGGATGAAAAAAGGCATTGGGCGTGAAACCGAAGGCCGCCAGCGCCTCGTCGGTGCGCGTGCCCAGCGCCAGCTCCCAGAAAAAGGCCAGCACGCACAGGACGATAATCGTGACGGTCACATAGGGCCGCGTGCGTGCCGGATTCTCGTCCGATAGCGGAATCATGTCCGACGCCCGCGCGGCGCTGTACCAAAACGGGCCGCCGACCGGGCCGCCAGGCATGGCCGCGCTGGCACAGATCGTGAAGCGGAGGGCTCCGTCATCTTGTCCTTGTCCGGATTATGGGCGTCGCCCGGCGTTCGGGTCAGTGGGATCGAAGGAGCATAGCATGCCGCGCCAGACCAACCGCCTCATCGCCGCGCTCGCCAGCGTCGCCCTGACGCTCGCACCTCTCTCGCCTGCCGTTGCCGGCGGCTACGGCGGCTACGGTGGCGGGCACGGCTCGACGCCCGGCTGTCCGCACATGGGCCCGCCGCCCACCATCAACAAGAACATCAACATCTTCAAGCCGGTGGTGATCAACAAGAACATCGACATCAACAAGAACATCAACATCAACAA
>Ga0134126_10007635_pt1 | contig 13582 bp, 8 predicted proteins | sample KB31752_FD_96881 | JGI IMG/M metagenome (GOLD analysis project Ga0134126, IMG submission 96881) | Terrestrial soil microbial communities with excess Nitrogen fertilizer from Kellogg Biological Station, Michigan, USA - KB3-175-2 | ecosystem: Environmental > Terrestrial > Soil > Unclassified ...
CTACCGGCCAAGTAGCCCCGGCTATGGGCGAACCATCGCGGTAGCGATCGGGGCGACGCGATGCGCCTGCGCCTCGTGCCTGAACGTGTCGGCAGCGGCCTTGCCATGCAGCCGCCACACTTTCGCGTCGAACCACACGAAGCCGAGCACCCGTAGGCTCTGATGCCGTTGAACAAGTCGACGATCTTGGCTGACCGGCCGATGGTGCCGCGCCGGTCTCCGCGATGAGGATCGGAACGGGGTGCCTGGTCAGCATGTGCACCGCCTTGATCGTCGGCCCGAACAGCGACGCGAACGTCCACGACCGCCTGTGGTAGTAGCCGTCGATGCCGATCCAGGTCACGTAGGAGCTGCCAGGCCACCATGGCGCCGGGTCGGCGATGCCGCGGCTCTTGTTGATGATGTTGACGGTCCACAGCCAGGTCACGTTGTCGGTCCGCAGGTCGCGGAACACCGTGACGATGTGCTGCCAGGCGGCCACGAAGTCCGCCGGTGAGGTGTGGCGGTGACCCCAGGAGTACCACCACCCGTTCATCTCATGCCCGAAGCTCAAGATGACGGGGCGGCCATACGCCCGGACCGCGCGGGCATACGAGACGAGGTATCTGTCGTACCATCCCGCCGCTATACCGGCGACGTTGACCTTCTCTGGATCGATCTGGATAAGCGGTACCGCGCCGCGCCGAGCAGCCTGCCTGGCAAAGCCGAATTGAAACTGCTCGCCCCAGCCTATGTAGTACAGATCGAGGTTGGGCGTGAGGCCGGTTGGCGCGGCGAACGAGTCGACGACGGAGTACGAGCGCGGGAACCCGTCAACATATACGCCAAGGTAGGAATCGGGGGTCGTGGGCAGCGTCGCGTCATGCATGGACTGCAACGGGGCCGGAGCCAGCAGCAGTCCGGCGGCGACCGCGATCGCCAGGCCGATGGCGGCGAAGATGACGGCGAAACCGACCCGGTGCCGCCGGTGCCGCATCCTGATGCCGCGCCCGCCAGCCATCAGGGGAATCCGCGGTATGTACTGGCGCCAGCGGTGAACGCCGACGCGGCGGCCCTGGTATCGATCCTCCAGTCATGAACTCTGCGAGCGTCGAACCAGACGAATCCGAGCAACTCATACGCCCGCGTGCCGGCGAACAGGTCGGATATCTTCGCTGCCTTGCCGGCTGCTGGAGCAGCGCCTGTCTCCGAGATGAGTATCGGATCGCGGGTCAGCGACCTGACCGCTTTGATGGTCGGTCCGAATAGCGATGCGAAATGCCATGACGGCTTGTAGTAATAGCCATCTATCCCAACCCAGGTGACGTACTTGCTGCCAGGCCACCAGGGGCCAGGGGCAGGTATGCGACTCTTCGCGGCGATGATGTTGACCGTCCACAGCCAGGTCACGTCGTCCGCGCCCCGCTGTCGGAACACCGTGACGATATGCCGCCAGGCGGCGACCCAGGTCGACGGCGATACGTGCCTGAAGCCCCAGGGGTACCACGAGCCGTTCGGTTCGTGTCCGAAGCTAACTATCGCTCCGTGCCCTGTCTTCGCGCCGTAGTTCGCCACCGCATCCGCGAATGTGTCCAGGTAGCCGTCGTAGACGCCGGCGGCGATCGCGGCCAAGCTCACCTTGCCCGGCTCGAGCTGGATAAGCGGCACAGCGTTGTGGTCGGCGGCTTTCGATGCGAACGATGCCTGGAAGGGTTCTTGCCAGCCGCTGTAGTAAAGCGCGATGTTCGGCCGCACGCCCGTCGTAACGGCGAACGACTCGATCGGTGCGTAGCTGTTCGGTACACCTTCCGCGTAAACGCCCAGGTAGGACTCTGGGTGATCGAGCAAGGTGATCACTATTGGGTGGTCGCGGAACGAGTCGTCCGGTGGGCTGGTCCCTGCCGACGTCGGATTGGGATATACGGCTCGCAGGATCTCGGCTGTCCCAGCCGCGACGACGGCGATCGCGATCGCGGCGCCAAGCGATCGCGCCGCGCGCCGCGGCCATCCGCGCCGCGGCCGCCTCCGGTGGGACCGGGATGTCACGCCGCTCTCTTTCCCGGGAAGACAACTCGCAAGACGACGGCCAGGTTGATGAAGCCGCTGATCGTGATGATCGTGAATCTGCCCGGCGGTATCGCCGTCATACGCCATCCGATGAGTGCGAGCCAGGCCATGACGGCGGTCAGGCTCCACAGCCTGATGCCCCACCAAAATCGGCTCACCGGGCTGACTCTCGTGCCGGTTGCCTGCCATTGCATTGTCTTGCCGCGCACATAGTCCCAGATGGCCAGGGCGTGCGCCCAAGAGCGCACCAGGGTAAGCGGCAAGACCTGGCGCAGGTCGTAACTCGCGTGGTGCCACAGCGGCATTACGGTCATGCTCGTCAGCATCGAGACGACGATCAGACCGGAGTTCAGTGGCGTGATGCTGTACGGCTTGAACAAGAGGAGCGAGATGGGAATGAGCGGTATCACGAACACGCTCAGGCCCGTGAACACGTAGTAACAGAATCCCGAGATGTAGGTCAGTCGCGCCGGGATGCTCATCGGCACCGTCCATAGCCTGGACGTGAGCACGGTGCTCGTCGAACCTGTGCACCAGCGGTACTGCTGCCTGATGAAAGCATTGAGCCCGGTCGGACACATGCCGGTGGCGAGTATCACCGGCACGTAGACGAGCTTCCAGCCCGCCCGGCGCACGTCCAGGCCGGTGTGCACGTCCTCGGCATAGGCGATGAGCGTCGTCCCGCCTTGCGGCAGCAGCGGATAGCGCCGGTACAGCGCACAGGTCCCGACGCAGATGGACGCGCCGAGCCGATCGCGACCTACTTGAATGGCGCGGTAGAACAGTTCCTGTATCGCACCTGCCGCGCTCTCCACCCAGGTTTGGTGCTTGTCGGTGCGGAAATATTGCGGCGTCTGCACGATCGCGACGGCAGGATCGTCGAAGTACGGCAATGTCTCGGCCAGAAAGTCGCGCCGGGGCGCGAAGTCGGCGTCGAGCACGATGAAGAACTCACCTCGCGTGTGAGCGAAGGCGTACCTCAGGTTTCCCGACTTCTTGTCCCGGCCCCGATTCGGGCGCACCACGTAGGTGTGTCCGAGGCTTGCGGCCTCGGACTCGCATTCGGAATCGGCGCCGTCGTCGAGCACGAAGGCCATCGCGCGTCCCTGGTACGCCTGCACCATCTCGGCTACTGCGGTCCACGTGTTGCGGAGAACCTCGATGGGCTCGCCGCAACAGGGCAGAAAGATGTCCACGTCAGGGTAGCGGCGCGGACGCCAGGATCGCACCAGCTCCTGGTGGCGCTCGATACTGAAGCCCTGCCCAGCGAACCCGAGCGGCATCGACATCGAGAACGCGATCGTGCCGATGAGCGTGAAGATCGCGAAGATCCAGATTCCGGTGTTGATCTCGTAAAAGACTTGGCTCGTGAACGCGGCGAGGAAGGCAAGCGTCAGGCTTACCGCGAGGTACGGCAAGGATCGTGAGATGTAAAGGAACTTCTCGCGGTTGTCGGGAGGCGCTTGAATGACGGTGCGATAGCGATGACGGCCCGCGGTAGTGAGACTCACGATGCGCTGCGCCCTGGTCCCGGCTGGTAGACCCAGATCGTGTAGTTGCCACGCCTGGTCGGCCCGAACGGGATGGTCGAGGCGACGCGGTACCCGCTGGTGCTGGCGAGGTCCGCTGCGATGTCGTCGTCAAGCGCGACCGTGTCGGTGAAGGTGAGCAGCACGACGCTGAAATAGTGCGCCGAGATCAGTCTCTTGTACACCGCCGGATTGCCCGTTCCATTGACCGGCACGTTGATCGACTTACCGCCCGGCAGTATGACGCTTCGCGTGTTCGACCAGTCTTGCCATCGCGTCGTGCGCAGGTAGAACTCCGGTATGTACTGCCCTTCGGCAAGGAACATGCCACCGCGGGCGGTAAGCGGACGGAGAGCGGCTACCAGCCTGGCCTCGTTAGGCCAGTATCCGTAGGTCATCTGCTGAGCCTGGACGACGCCCGCCCTGGATCCGGCGAGCAGCCCGGTTACGCACACGCATATAGCGCCAATCCGCAGGTAGGTCTGCCGTGGCCGGGCCGCGATGAGGCGAATGGCGTAGCCCGCGGCGATGGCAGCGAACCAGGCGCCGAAGTCCACGTGCTTGTTCAGCGAAGTCGCCGTGTGAATCCTGGCCTGTTCGGCCGGCACAAGCAGAACCGCGACGGCGAACAGCACGTTCAGCATCGCAGCAGGGCCGCGCCAGCCGAGAACCACGGCGACCGCGGCCAGGAGTGCCACCGCGCCGATCCAGTGCCAGGACTGATCAAGGACTGTCAGCATCGACGTGGTGTTGCTGGTTCGCTCAAGCGTCGTCTGCTCGATGCCGCGCAAGTACAGCGGCCCGCCCAGCCGGATCAGCAGCGCGAGCATCCCGGTCAGGCTGGCGGTGAGCAGTGTTCCCCGGCGCAGGGCGATCTTGCCGCCCGGCCTCGGCCACGCACTCACCACGGCCAGGGCGATGACGACCGGATCGAAGATGGCCGAGGCGTATTTCGTGGCGTTCGCGACTGCGAGCGTGACTGCCGCGGCGAGTATCCAGCCAGTCGCGTCCTCCTTATCGCGGCGGCCGGTGGCGAACCAGGCGGCGAGTGCGAGGAGGAAGAGAGCCATCGCGTCATAAGTCGCGTACGCGCCGAGGTGCTGAGTCGGACCTAGGACGGCCCAGATGGCCGCCCCGAGCGACGCGGTGGGCCAGTCGTAGAGCCTTCTCGCCGTGGACCAGAGCAACAGGGTCGCCCCGAGCATGAAGCCAAGTGACAGCAGTCGCGCGGCCGTAAGGCCACCAACGCCGTCGGCAAGAGCGCCAAGCGCGGGAAAGAGAACCGGAGCGCCGGAGAAGTAGGTCTGATAGAGCGGGATCGGCGTTCCGTGCAGCCAGTGCAGCCACTCCATCTGCCCAGCGCCGATGTAGAGCGCTTCGTCGTTGAACGCGGTGAAGCTGGAGATCAGCCGCGCAGACAGCATCGCCTGCGTGGTGAGTATGACGACCAGCGTCAGCACCGGCATCCAGGCGAGCGCCCGTGCCGTCAAGGTCCGCGGCGCCTGCCTGCCGCTTGGCTCGGAAGGCGACGGCAGGTCCCCGTCGACCGGAGATCGCGGCAGGACCGCCGGCCGGGTCGCGAGGTCGATCATCGCGGTGAGGCCGTCCCGCTGTGACTGGCCGAAGACGGGCGAGCGTCGCGCCGAGAGCAGATGCTCCCAACCCGTGGCCGTGCCGTTGTCCATCGATTGCCCGCCATGTCACGTTGCGTAGCAGATCGGCTACGTAATAGTCATCGCTGCGAAGAGGCTATAGGTCCGCACTGCCTTAAGCGGGGCTTTTAGCAGAATTCCAAGCCGCACCTTTCATCCGGATCCAAATTTTTACTGCCTAATGTTTTCCGATCGGGGTAAGTTCGTCCCTTATGCCGAGCCTGAAGGAATATTCGGCGGTTTGGCTATCTTCTATGCGCCAATCTTGATGGAATATCCCGCTATCTTGATCCTTATCAAACCAGACCAGCCCAAGCGTCTTGTACTTTGCCATGCCGTGGAACAGGTCCTGGATCTTCAGGAGTTGTCCGGCGCGGGGACCAACGGCAGTCTCTGACAGCAGGATCGGATCGCGGGTGAATGCCCGCACCTGATCGATGGTCTTGCCGAAGACGCTCATGAAAGAATCGGACGGATGGTAGTAGTAGCCGTCGATTCCTACCCAGGTCACGTATCGCCTGCCCGGCCACCAGTCGGCGACTGGGCCGGTGCCCGGCCGATCGGCGTTGATCGTCCACAGCCAGGTCACGTTGTCGGCGCCCCTGGACCGGAAGAGGTTCACAATGTAGCGCCAGGCCTTGACGAAGCTGGCCGGCGACAGCCTGCCGTAACCCCAGGCGTACCAGGGCGCGTTCATCTCGTGCCCGAAGCCGATGATCACCGGGTGGCCGAAGTCGACCACGCTGTCCGCGTACGCCTTCAGGTAGGTGTCGTAGTCGCCTGCCGTGATCGCTGATATCGACGCGAACGTCGGATCGATCTGCACGAACGGGATGGTGTGGCGCTGCTCAAGCCCGCGGGCGAACGATGAGTCGAACGGCTGGGCCCAGCCGCTGAACGACCCGACGATGTCCGGCTCGCGGTCAGCGGCGGCGGCGAACTCCGCGACCGGCCGGTAGGAAGGCGGCGATCCGGCCTCGAACACGCCGAGATAGGAAGCCAGGCTCACCGGCAGCGACGCATGGACGACCTTGAGCCCGCGATTGTGCATGGTTGAGATGTGGCTGACAGCGGCGGCGACAGCGGCCGCCGCTATTACCAGGGCCGTGCACATCACCAGGCGTGGTTTCATGCCGTCTTGCCTCCGGGGAACACAACGCGGGCGACTGCGGCCAGGTTGACCACGCCCACCAGCAACAGCACCGCCATCTGCGTGGTCCCTATGGTCGCCGTGCGCCAGATGGCGAGAGCGAGCCAGAAGATGGCCATGCCACCGCTCCACGCCGTGATCCCGATCCGCAGCCGGTGCAGCGAACTGGCCGGCGTTCTCGACGGTTCCCACCCCATGGTCTTGCCGCGGGCGCCGTCCCAGATCGCGAATACGTGCGCCCAGCCCCTGGCGATTCCCAATGGCCAGACACCAGGGCCGTACTTGGCGCGGTGCCAGAGCGGGTATAGGAGAAATCCAGTCAGCATTGACGGGAGCAGCGTGACGAAGTTCCTCAGCCGGATCTGGCCGGGGAGGAAGAGCAGCATCACGACCGGGATGACCGGCCCGAAGAACGTCAGCAGCGCAGTGTAGACGTAGTAGAAGAAGCCAGAAATATACGTCAGCCTGGCCGGCACGCTCATGGGCACAGACCACAGTCGCCGGTTGAAGACGACCCCGGCGTTTCCCGTGCACCACCGGTACTGCTGCCTGACGAAGGCGTCGAGATTGTCAGGGCAGATCCCGACCGACAGCACGAGCGGCACGTACACCATCGACCAGCCGGCCCTGCGTACGTCGAGCCCAGTGTGCACGTCCTCGGCGTAGGGGATCAGGGTCGGGCCGCCCTGCGGCTCAAGCGCCGACCTGCGATACAACGCGGACGTCCCCACGCAGATCGCGGCGCCGAAACGGTCTCTGGCGACCTGGATCGACCGGTAGAACACCTCCTGGATCGCTCCGGCGGCGTTCTCTACCCAGGTTTGCTCCTGGTGCTCGCGGAAGAACTGCGGCGTCTGCACGATCGCGATCCGCTTGTCGTCCATGTAAGGCAGCGTCTCGGCCAGGAAGTCGGCTCGCGGCGCGAAGTCCGCGTCGAGTATGACCAGGAACTCGCCGCTCGTGCGGGCGAAGGCGTACCGCAGGTTGCCGCTCTTCTTGAACTCGCGCGCCTCAGGGCGCCTGATATATGAAAAGCCGAGCAACTCGGCTAGCTGCCTCGCCGCATCAGACGGCCCGTCGTCGAGCACGTAGGCTCTGGCCGCGCCCTGGTAGCTCGCGATCAGCTCCGATACCGCGGTCCATGTGTTCTCCAGCACGTCGACAGGCTCGCCGCAGATCGGCAAGTAGATATCGACGGCCGGATATTCCGGCGGATGCCACGTCCCGACGAGCGCCTGGTGCGCGGCCAGGTCGAAGCCGCGTCCGGTGAAATTCACCGGCAGGCTGATGGCCTGGTAGCTCGCGTAGGTGCCGGTGAAGATCATGAAGACCCACGCCACCGGCGCGTGCAGCTCGAACCTGACCTGACTCAGGCAAAGGCACCCGGCGCCGATGAACAGCAGGGTGGCCAGGTACGGGAGGTCGCGCTCGATGTAGCCGTACTTCTCGGCTTCGTCCGGCGGATGGGTTCGTGCCGGCGGATCGGGTCGGGTCGGCGGATCGGGTCGGGCTGGCGGATAGGGTCGTGCGGGGCCGGGCCGGCGCCGAGGCACGACGCTCGGAGCGCCGCCGCCCGCCTGGGCCTGAAGCGGAACCTGGGTAAGGCTCATCAGTGCGGCTCGTATCGCCATATGACGTAGGTGCCGTGCGCTGGACCGTAGGGCACCACATCGATGATGTGGTAGTGGTGATTCGCGCGCAGCTCGGCGCGGATGGCGTGATCTAGGGCTGTGGTGTCGGCGAAGTTGAGCGCCACGAGCGAGAAATAGCCCTCCTGGATGAACACGGCGTAGACGCCCGCGTTGCCCGAGCCGACGACCCCGGCATTCTTGCTCGGCCCGCCGGTGCTCGCTCCTGATGGAAGCACGATGTTCCTGGTCCCCGACCAGCGCTGCCACTGGCTGCCCGCCGACAGGTAGTACGCGGCGATCGATGGATCTTCGACGAGGACGCGGCCGCTTGTGTGGTTCACGAGCGGGCCGAGTATCGCGGTGAAGCTAGATGAGTTGGGCCAGTCGGTAGCGAACGTCCGCGCCTGGCCTACGCCGATGACTGCTGGGAGCATGAGGGCGGCTACGCAGGCACCGACGGTCACTGCCCTGACCCGGCCGACACCAGCAGCGGAAACGAACCAGTTAACCGCATAGCCTGCCGCGATGGCAGCGAACCAGGATCCCATCGTCCCGTGCTTGCTGAGCGAGGCCGTCGTGTGCAAGCCTGCCTGTTCCGCTGGCACCAGCACGATCGCGCTGGTCACGAGCAGCAGCAGCCATGTCCTTGCCGTGCGAGGCCGCTGCGTGAGGCTGATGATCACCCCGGTCAGCGCGACGACAGCAACCGCGCCAGTCCATGCCCATGAATCGGCGAACACCCGAAGGGCCGGGTCAGCACCCGGTACGCGCTGCAGCGTGGTGCTGGCGATGCCTGTGCGGTAGTAGTTGCCCCCGATCAGCAGGCCGATCCCGAGCAGCACGACAACCACGGTCAGCAAGGTCAGGCAGCGGCCGACCGCGCGTTTTCCGCCCGGCGATGGGAATGCCGTGATCAAGGCGAGCCCGATGACGATCGGATCGAACAGGGCGATCGAGTATGCCGTGGCGTTGGCCAGCGCCAGCGTCACGCCGGCGGCGATCATCGCGCTGGTGGCGTCCTGCCGGTCGCCGGCCCGAACCACGAACCAGGCGGATAGCGCGACGAGGAATACCGACATCGCGTCGTAGGTCGCGAAAGATCCCAGGTGCAGGGTCGGGCCGAGTACGGCGAACAGCGCGGCGGAGAAAACCGCCGCGGTCGGGCCGTAAAGCCGGCGTGCCACGGCCCAGAGCAGCCCGGTCGTCCCGAGCATGAAGAGCAGGGACAGGATCCTGGCGGCGGCCAGGCCGCCGAGGTTATCGGCTAAGGCCCCGAATAGCGGATAGATCGCAGGGGCACCGGAGAAATAGGTGGGGAACGGCGGTACCGGCGACCCGTGCAGCAGATGCGCGAGTTCGCGGTGCCCTGCCCATAGATACAGCGCCTCGTCCTGGAAGGCCGTATCGGCCTTGACCAGTCGCAGCGACAGCACCGCCTGGACCGCTAGCACAGCCAAGAGCAGCCACCAGCTCGGCAGCGGCCAGCCGCCATGGGCCCTTTCCTTCCGGTGCGAGGCGGCCGTCGCGCCCTCGGCCGTCGTGGCCCACTCGACCGGCTCCGCTTGGCGCGACGTCCTTGTGCCGTGACCCATGGGTCCCCCACAGAACGCGTTGTGCACTCGTGTCGTTACCTGGCGTGGCGGTGATTGGGCATACCGCACCGCTGCATAACGAAAGGTACAGGTCAGAGGCGCTGTGGGTTGGGCTTTGGCGATTTTGCCGCCAAAGCTTCGATGCGCACCGGCTTGTTCGCGGACCGAAGAAATGAACTTTCCCGCCACGATGCCGATCGCGGGCAGGTACGCTATGTAGCTAGTTCCTAACAGTTTGTTGGCATGCCTACTTGAATAACCGCGCCTCATAGGCTGCTCTGGTCGTCCGGGAAAGCCGACATGTGCTAGGAGTAAGCGCACGGGTCAGGGGGGTTCGAGCTGGATGGGCGACGAGATCGCAGGCCTGCCGCTCAAGCGGCGGGTGCCTGGTGCGACAGGCGCGTCTCCTGCTCCGTCGACGCGCAAGGTACTGCCAGAGGTCCTGATAGCGCGGATGCAGGCGGCCGTCGAAGCCGCGCACGAAGCACAGGGAGCCGCTCGCGACGCAGCCGACGCGGAGCCCGCTACCGAGCCAATACTCAGGTTGCAGGCTGCTGCGGCGGCGCAGGACCGGCCGCCTGCCAGGTCAGAGAACGGGAATGGACAACGCGGTGACGCGTGGAGCTCTGCGCCAGCACAATCGCTCCCGCCAAGTCCGGCCGTTCAGGTAGCGCCCGGCAGGCAACGTACGACCTGGGTGGGCCGATTGCCACGCCCGGCGATGGCGGGTGTCGTCGCGCTCGCCGCGGTGCTCGTCGCTGGCGGTGTCGTTGCCGTTGTGCTGACATCGCGCAACGGCGTGGTGCGCGCCAGCGACGGCAAGGCGGCGACGAACCCGGGTGGCGTGCGCCTGGCCAAGGACATAGCCAGCGTGGCGACATGGGTCGCGGCACAGGTCAGTCGCGCTGACGTAGTGTCCTGTGATCCGGCGATGTGCCAGGCGCTCGGGCGGGATGGATTCCCGCCGCGGCAACTGCAACGGCTCGGGCCGCAGGCGCCATACCCGCTGAAGTCGACGGTCGTGGTCGTCACGCCGACCTTGCGGCGCCAGTTCGGCACCAGCCTGGCCGACAACTGGGCGCCGGCCGCTCTGGCGGGTTTCGGTCGAGGTGCCGACCGGATCACGGTCCGTGTGATGGCACCGCATGGCGCCGTGGCGTACGAGTCAGCGCTGCGCGCCGACATGAGGCAACGCGCTGCCGTTGGTGTCGGCCTTGTCAACAGTCGGCAGATCACGACAAGCCCGGCGGCCAGGAGCGCGATGATAGCTGGCCATGTCGACGCCAGACTGCTGATCGTGATCACGGCACTGGCCTCACAGCACCCGATCAACATCCTGGCGTTCGGCCGGACGTGGTCGGGCGCGACCGCGGGCGTCCCGCTGCGGATGGCCGACTTCGCGGCGAATGTACCTGCCGCTCATATGAGCGAGTCGGAATACGTCCAGGCGATGATCGCCTTGCTGCACGATCAGCCCGCCGTCTACCGGCCGGTTCATATCGCCACAGTACGGTTCGCTGGGCGGGACGCCCTGTGGATTGAATTTCCGGCGCCGAGCCCGTTTGGGTTGGTCGGCCCTGCTCAGTAGGAACGCCGCCGCGGCTAGCTGTTGAGGCGCCAGTTCCTTGCCGCGGTGGCGAACGCGGCGGCCGAGGCTGGGGTGTTCAGGCCCCAGCGGCTTCCGTTGAACCAGACCAGCCCGAGCAGGCCATATGAACGGACACCGTGGAACACGTCGGCGATCTTGACCAGCTTGCCCGCCTTGGCCTGTGCGCCTGTCTCCGAGACGAGTATTGGGTCGTCAGTCAGGTCGCGTATGTGCTTGATGGTCGGCCCGAACAGCGAGGCGAACTTGCTGGAACGCTGGTAGTAATAGCCGTCGATGCCGACCCAGGTGACGTAGTCGCTGCCTGGCCACCACCGATCGGGAGAGACAGAGACATCGCCGGCCTTGGCGGAGATCGCGCTTACGGTCCACAGCCAGGTCACATCGTCGGCACCTTCTTGGCGAAACAGCGTCACGACGTGCCGCCAGGCGTCGATCCAGACGCTTGGCGCTACGTGCCCATCGCCCCACGGGTACCGGTTGCTGTTCGGCTGCTGCCCGAAACCGATGATCACTCCCCGTCCCGTGCGCGCGCCGAAGTCGCCGACGGCTTCGGCGAACGCGCGCAGGTAGGAGTCGTATCGGCCGGCCGCGATCGCGGCGATGCTGGCCTTGCCCGGGCTCATCTGCGCCAGTGGCACAGCGTGATGGGCGGCGCACTTGACCGCGAACTTGCCCTCGAACGGCTCGCCCCAGTCGCTGTAGTACAGAACGATGTTGGGCTGGACTCCGTTCGCCATTCTGAACGAGTCCATTGGCGCAAAGGTGCCGGGAACGCCGGGAGCATAGGCGCCGATGTACGAGGTCGGCCGGACCGGCAGCGCGATCACGACCGGGTGGTTAGGACCCCAGCCGGAGGTGGCAGGTCCTGGCGTGGCGAGGATGTCGATGACCCCCCCGACCGCGACGGCGACGACCACCGCGGTCGCCATCGCGACGAAGGCCCGGTGGCGACGACGCTCTTGCGGCGACCGGTATCGGTACGGCCACCTGGCGGGCACGTACATGGTCATGCCGCAGTCACGTTGCTGGCTAAGGTGATCTCGATCATTTACAGCCAACTCGCTTCGTCGGTCGCAAGCATGCATTGTGTAGCTGTATAGCCACAAACTGTAGCACTGCTTGAATAACCGTGCTTCTTGTGCTGCTCTGGTCATCCAGGAATGCCCACATGTGCTAGGAGTAAAGGGCACGGTCTGGGGGTTGAGCTGGATGGATGAGGACGGCCAGGGGTCGCCGCTTGAGCGGCGGGTGCCAGGCGCGACGGGCGCGGGTCCTATTCCGTCGCCGCGCAAGGCGTTGCCTGACGATCTGATCGCGCGGATGCAAGCGGCGGTCGATGCCGCCCACGAGGCCCAGGGATCCGTCCGTGCGGCCGCCGCTGCCGAGCCTGCTACCGAGCCGCTGCCAACACTGCGGGCCGCCGTGGCGGCGCAGGACTGGCCAACGGCTGGGTCGCCGAATGGATCAGGACAGCGCGGTGATGCCTGGTCCTTTCGGCTCGGCGCCGACGAAGGAACACGCCAGTCCGGCGGATTTACCGAACCTGACGAAGCCGGCGCGCTTGATGATCTGGCCGAGTCATACCTTGCTGCTGACCCCGACGTGACCGCGGGTTACGCCGATGACACTGGTGCGGACGACCCCGGGCTTGATCAGCGGTGGCCCTTGTCTGCCGCTGCGACGTCGGGCTGGGACGCGCTCCGCTCTGACGCTGAACCCGGTACTGACGTCGGAGACGAACGGGCCGCCTGGTGGGACCACGCTGTGCAGTCAGGCCGCGACGGACGGGCGGCGAGGTCGGCGAGGTCGGCGAGTCCGGCTACGCCAGCTCGCAGTCCCCAAGGCGAGCGGGGGAAACGCGGTGGTGCGGTGGCAGGCGTTGTCGTGCTCACCGTGGCGCTCGTCGCTGGCGGTGCCGTGGCGCTGGCGCTGGCATCGCGCGGCGGCGGCCACGTCAAGGTCGCGCGGTCAGGCGCCAGCAAGGCGGAAAGGATCAAGGCGGCCCGCCTGGCCAGCGACATCGCCAGCGCGGCAACCTGGGTCGCGGCGCAGGTGGACCACGGCGCTAAGGTGGCCTGTGATCCGATGACGTGCCAGGCACTGGCAGATCACGGTCTTCCCAGTCAGCGCCTTGACGACCTGGCACGCCGCGCCGTCGGCCCGCTGCGCGCACCGATACTCGTCGACACGCCAGCCTTGCGGCGCCAGTACGGTGCCAGCTTGCCGAACCGGGCTCCAACGGTGCTTGCCGGCTTCGGCCTCGGTGCCGACCGGATCACTGTCCGCGTCCTCGCTCGCCACGGCGGCCATGCCTACGTGGCAGCGTTGCGTGCCGACAGGAAGGAGCGGCAAGCGGCCGGTGCCAGCTTGCTC
>Ga0134126_10007636_pt1 | contig 13582 bp, 14 predicted proteins | sample KB31752_FD_96881 | JGI IMG/M metagenome (GOLD analysis project Ga0134126, IMG submission 96881) | Terrestrial soil microbial communities with excess Nitrogen fertilizer from Kellogg Biological Station, Michigan, USA - KB3-175-2 | ecosystem: Environmental > Terrestrial > Soil > Unclassified ...
CTCGGCCGGGTCGGTGCGATGCCGGGCCATGAAGTGCGCGGCCACGCACTGCGCGTGATCCCCCTCCGCGATAGCCAGCGCCCGCTCATAGATCACCAGCGCACCGGGGATGTCGCCGTCCCGCTCGTGCTGGAATCCCTCGCGCGTCAGGGCTAGCACGGCCTGCGCCGATGGATCGATCTCCATGACCGTCACCCTACGATGTCGGCCTGACCGAATCTTGAGCCACCTCGTTTGGGTCTGGTGACACCGGTCGCTAACATCGCCAGTTGCGGTCGCTTCTCGTGAACACCGGACCCGGATGCGGCCCACCAACGGTCGACACCGGCGAGCATCTGCGGTCAATTCTGACGAACGAAATCACCCGGCTGGCAGGTCAGGTGGCGGCCTTCTGGGCCTCGCCTGATCCAGGCTTGCATGATCTCAGCGGCTAGCCAGCGCCCGCGTGTTTCGGCCTCGGCGATGACGCTCAGGCCGTTGCGCTGGCGCAGGGGATCGGCGCCTCGTGCGAGCAGGAACGCGGTGGCGTCTGCGTGCAGGGGCTGGCTGGTCCGGGCGTGAATGTCGTATTCGGCATTGATGGCGTGGCGCAGGAGAATCCAGCCGTCGCCGCTGTCGTCTTCCACGTCGCGGCCGGCGTCCAGCAGGTTACGCAGGCCTGGCAGGTCCCCGTGCTCAACGGCGAGGTGAGCCGGCGACATCGTCGCCGGGATGCTCCCGCTGGGCGCGCTGGGAGGGTCCGGCGGGGCTGGTGCCGGAATTCGCCGGGGTCGGGGCCGCAGAGTCCTGCGGTCGGCGACGTAGTCGCGGACGGTGGAGTAGGAGATGTGCGTCGCTCCGTGCTCGGCGACCAGCCAGTCGAAGATCTCCCTGGCGGTGCGTTCGGGCTGGTCAGGGTTGTCTGCTTCCTGCTGGAGGATGGTGCCGATCGCATCCTTGAACGGGTCCAGCTTGGCGGTGCGCCCTGCCGGGCGCTTGCGGGGCGCGGGGACTGGTGAGGCGAGCGCCTGGCGGACGGTGCGGCGGTGGACACCGTGCCGGTCGGCGAGCGCGCGCACGGACAGGCCGGCCTATTCGGCGTCCTGGCGGATCTCGGTGAACAGCGCTGCCTTGCCCTGCTTTCGTGCTGGCGGGCGGGGCCAGGGGCCGGGGCGGGGACTGGTAAGCGCCCGCTCGAGGGCGGCCTGGTCCCGGCCGGCGAGGACCGCGAGCCAGTCGAGCCTGCCCGTCGACCCTGCAAGGGTCGCCGCGCTGGCCGGCCGCGAACTGCCCGCTATCCTGCACGCCCTGCCCGAGCTAGCCATCACTGCCAGGCCACCCGCCCGGCGCTACACCCGGGAAGACATCCAGCGCAGCCACGCCGCCAAGCGAGAGAAATACGCCGCCATCCGCCGCGACGCCACCAGCGGCATGTCCGGCCGGGCGATCGAGCGCAAGCACCACGTCGGCCGCCGCACCATCATCAACGCCCTGGCCTCCGCCAGCCCGCCCCAGCGCAAGAAGATCCACCGCGAACCCGCCGCCCTGAACGACCTGCAAGGCCACATCGACGCGATGATCCACGCCGACCCGCCGATGGCTATCGCGGCGATCTGGCAGCGCATCGCCGACGACCACGGCACCACCGTCGCCTACCCGACGCTCCGCACCTATGTCGTTAATCAGCGCGACCGGCTGGGGCTATAGCCTGCTCGTCATGGACGCCGACGCGGCCGGCCTGGTCCGCTCCGCCTACAACGCGCTTTCACGCCACTACCGCAGTGACGACGCCACTCCCCGCAACTACGGCCGCTGGGTGGCTGACCTGCGAGACCGCCTCCCCGAGCGCAGTCAGGTCCTGGACATCGGATGCGGTTGCGGCGTCCCTGTCGCCCGGGACCTGGCCGCCGCCGGGCACCAGGTGACCGGTGTCGACATCAGCGACGTCCAGATCGAACGCGCCCGCCAGCTCGTCCCCAGCGCCACCTTCATCCGCGCTGACGCCACCGAGATCAGCTTCCCGCCAGCTTCCCTGGACGCCGTCGTCTGCCTCTACGCGCTGATCCACATGCCGCTCGACCGCCAGCCACGCCTGCTCCACGAGATAGCCCGCTGGCTGCGGCCCGGCGGCTGGCTCCTGGCCATCACCGGACAGGACGCCTGGACCGGCAGCGAGGACAACTGGCTCGGAGGACCCGCCACCATGTGGTGGAGCCAGGCCGACGCCGGCACCTACCGGACCTGGATCCACCACGCCGGCCTGGAGATCACCGACCAGCAATTCGTTCCCGAAGGCGACGGCGGCCACGCGCTGTTTTGGGCACGCCAGCCCGCCACCAGCTCCCCCGGGGAATCTGAAACACGCTCGAAGGAGGGCCCGCGAGCCTCTAGTCAGCACAGCCAGCCGGGCACGATCAACTGAGACGACCTCGCCGATACAGCTACAACCTCACTCCAGGCCCGGCGGTGATGAGGCACGAATCTCACACGAAATAGACCGGCCAGGTCAGCCCGTCACGACGGGCAACGTCTACTGAGACAGGACAATGACCAACAACTGCGGTCAGTCCTCACCAGCGAAACCAGTGCTGATTTGGCGGGGCGCGGGATGTGCGCGATAACTGGGATGGTGGTGGCTCGGCAGCAGTCGGGTGCTGGTGGACTGCACGGCCTTTACCACTCGCCGCTGTTGCGCTGGATGCGCCTAGATGCAGAGTCCAGGGTCTCGGCTATGTCGAGCAGGTTGTTGATCCGGTCGGTCATCGTCCGGGACGACAGCGTGTCGGCTGCCGCCTCAAGCTGATCAACGCTGTCGGTAAACCCAGTCCTGCCGAAGACGTCCGCAGCGTAGGCGAGCATCTCTGCGGTGTCGGCGCTGGTCCGTGCTGGCTCTTCGTTCATGACCTTGACGACCTGCCGGAGTTGGACGAGGTTCTGCGCGGTGAGTGTGCCGGTCTTCTCGAGTTGATCCGCGATCTGCTGCAGTCGCCGGCGGGCGGGGAGAACACCTGCGTGAGCAGCCTGGTCAAAGTCTCCTCATCAATGGGGCCGAGCGCGGCCAGTGCAGGGCCGTTCGCGCCCTCGTGGCCGGACTTCCACAGCGTCAGCGTCTCGACCGGGTACAGCGTCTCGCCCGTCTTTCTGTCATCCACTTCCCCGTGGTGGGGAAGGCACAAGATCAGCAGGTTGCTGAACGACGCGCACGCTGTCGCGCTCAGCGCCGGGTCATATCGGGGAGCGCGGACACCGCGGATATGGGCGATCTGCGCGTTCTTGCGGTACACGCCCGGCCGGACTTCCACCACGACCGGCGCCGTACACCCGGGGGCGTAGCACCGCCCGTTGCTTAGCGCCCATAAGGCGGCCTCCGTCCCCGCTGGGATGCCTTTGCGATTGCCAGCCATTGGTCCTGCCATTCTCCGCAGCCCGCCACGGCAGGGCTGCGCCAGACCCGCGGCCTTCATGCCAATGGGGCGTCCCTGGCTCGCCGAGTCGCCGCAGATCTCGCCGACGGATGGCTGACTGAACTGCCTAGCGGCCGGCATCTGGGTGACGCCCTGCTGGATCCGACCCGGATCTACGCCTCCTTCGTGCGCGAGCTGCTGGCGTCAGCTGTCGTTCCTAAGTTCCTCAACGGCATCACCGGACATGGCTTCCTGAAGATCATGCGTGCCGACATAGCCGTTGGCTATGAGATCACCAAGCTGCCGCCTGTCCCGGAGGTCCTGCAGTACCTCGCAGATCACCTCGGGATGCCACCGGCCGAGGCATACAGCACCCTCAACATGGGCGCCGGGTACGTCGCCATCGTGCGTCCAGAGGACGCCGACGAGACCGTGCGAGTGGCGCGGGCCACCGGCCATGATGCCTTGGTCGGCCGACAGCATGGCAATCTCACTGGCGCGCTAGTTCACCAGGCCGGCTCGGATCGCCAGAATCAGGTGCATAGCAGGACTGGACACGGAGAACCGTCTCGACCCAGTCGGTGAGCTCGCTGAGCTTCTTGTCGCGCTCCTTGTCGCTCATGGTGAGCCAGAACCAGGTCGCAGGCGCGTCCTCATCTGTTTCCGTGAGGGTCGACAAGATTCGGTCGATCTGCCGTCGAAGTTCTGCCAGCCCTTCCAATAGCACGGCATGCTGCCGCTGGGTGCCTGGCTAGCGGAGCTGGAAGTCATCATCGCGGTACTCGATTCCTAGCGACGAGATTACGAGCGCCCGGTCGCCTTTAACGACCTCACCGGTTACAAGGGTAGGAGCGCGGGTGGCTAGCTAGCTTACCCAGACTACCTGACTGGCCACATCAGACCCTGCTGGCCGAACATCCCGAGGCCAAATGGGAACTGGCCTGGCTCTATCAGCAATGGTCGCTCGCATACCTCGCCGAGCGCCTGGCCGGTATATGACGGAGCTTGTCATATATGAGCGGCAGGCTGCAGCTACGCGGGCTGCCAGCCGGGCAGCCCCGGTGCTCCCGAGGGCCGGACCGCCGCGTTGTGAGGTGCAGTCGGCCGCGCTGGGAATACACGTCGATAAGAGGACTGGCTGTGACTGGCCTATTTCGCGCGAGGATGAGCCATCGCATAGGAGATGAGACCGTTCGCGGTGTCCACGATGGTGTCCCGTACCGGACGCGTGGTCCAGCCGAGTTCCCGCCGGGCCTTCGCGGAACTTACCAACTGCGGCACGCCCACGAGGGTAAGGGCGAGGCGGACGGTCGGGTCGAACCGGGCGATCAGCCACATGAGCCAGTAGGGCAGCGGGCGCTGCGGAATGCGGTAGCCCTTCGGGCCGAATTCCGCCGCGAGGACTTCGGCAATGTCGCGCATCCACATGTGCTCTGCTGAGCAGATGTACCGGTTGCCCGCGGCTCCGGGGGTCTCCATGGCGAGGCGGTGGGCCGTTGCGACGTCCCGCACGTCCGTCACCGCGAAGCCGATACGCGGCGTCGCCGGTATGGCGTGGGTGAGCAGCTGGCGGACCACCTCGATCGACGTCGTCCGTCCAGGACGCAGCAGCGGGCCGAGGACCAGGCCAGGGTTGACGGTCGCTAGCTCCAGCCGGTGTTGGCTGGCGAATTCCCAGGCGGCCCGTTCAGCGTAGATCTTGCTCTTGGCGTACGGGCTGCATGCAGTCGGATCGGACCAGTCCGCTTCCGTGCGATCGCGGGGCGAATCCTGGCGGCTGCCGTGCGTGATCGCATCGGTCGATGACGTGAGGACCACGCGGCGGACGCTGGACGCCTTGGCGGCAGCGTTCAGCACCCGGAGGGTCCCGTCTACGGCAGGACGGATCAGCTCGTTCTCGTCATCAGGAACCCTTGCTGGATTCGGAGATGCGACATGCCACACGTAACTGCAGCCATCGACGGCGTCGTCCCAGCCCTTGTCGTCCTCAAGGTGCGCCTCGGCGATCTCGAGTGAACCACCGGCGCCCCGCGAGAGCGCCTGGAGGTAGGCGAGATCTGCGGTGGTCGGGTCACGGACTGTGCCGCGCACGGCATAGCCGTGCGCCAGCAGTTCCGCGACGCAGTGACCGGCAATGAAACCTGTGGCGCCGGTAACCAGGACCCTCGTGCCAGACATGAAGAGCCGCCCTTCCAGCTATCTAAGCAGTGATTACAATCTAAGCATCGTATAGATTGGGAGCAAGGCTGTCCACCGAATACGCTCATACCGTGGCCGTCGGCGAGACGAGAACCAGCTACCACCACGGAGCCCTGCGAGAGGAGCTCCTCAGCGCATGCGTTGCGCTCATCGACAGCGAGGGCATCGGCGCGGTCAGCCTGCGCCGTGTCGCCCGAGAGGCGGGGGTTAGCCCTGGCGCTCCCTACCATCACTTCGCTGACCGCTCAGCGCTGCTCATGGCGATCTCGGTCCAGGGCTACGAGTTGCTCGGCCAGCGGCTGCAGGCCGCCCGCGCGCAGGCGCCGACCGCCCTGCGCTCGCTCAGCGAGCTGATCAAGGCTTACGTGGAGTTCGCGCGCGAACACCCTGCCTACCTGCAGGTGATGCTCCGGCCGGAGCTGTCGCGGCCGGAGGACCACCCTCAGGAGGCAATGGCCGGAGAAGCGGCGCTCGGCGTACTCACCGAGACCGTCGAGGAATGCCAGCGCGAGGGAACCGCCCCGCCCGGACCCTCTGGCCCGCTCGCTGCGATGATCTGGGCGCTGGCGACCGGGATCGTGGCCCTATGGCTGGACGGGCCGCTGGAAGCCCGATGCGAGTCGCTCGGAACGACCCCGGAGATCCTGGTTACCCAGATAACCGCGCTACTCGAGCAACTGCTGGCCGGGCATACGGGGACCCGCGCCCCGGACTGGCTCTAGATCACCTTGCAGCCATCACCGGGCAGACGTCGATAACACCCCGAAGCAGCCGAACCAGCCCTCGCGGGCCGTCACGCGATGCGTGACAGATCGCTTATTATCCACCTACTCGACTTCACATCTCGCTGCCGTTCCGCGCCCGGACCGCTGCCCAGCGTTTAACGCAAGTCAGAAGAAATGCATCTTAGGCTTGGGCAAACTCACATGGCGGGTGTGGGAGTGTCATGATCGTACGCGGATCGGCGGGTCGCGGTCGCTCTTGATGGTCGCAGCTGGCGATCAGGCTGTCAGTGAACTTCGGCGCGAGCTAGGGTCATTTCGGGGTGATGCGCTGGAACCCGTGGGCCACGCGGAGTGTCAGCTTGGCCAGGTTGGCCTTAGTAGGTGCCAGCCACCGGTAGCCCTGCCGAAGGCCGTCGTAGTCCACTCGGACCGGAAGGTAAGTCGTCGGGCTGACGTAGACAGTCAGCGGCCGGCTGGCCAACCGCGAAGTGCCGGTCATCTTGATGTAGCTGCGCCGTCGATCCGGACGTGTCCGCTGATCGAGAGGCCACCGCACGCCAGCGCTGCCCTGATGTAGGCAGGTGACGCAGCGGCGGCGCTGGCGGGCTGCCACACCGCCCAGAACCGCGGCCGCGCCGATGTCGAGCGGCCACCTTGCAGTTGCCCGAAGGGGTTGCGCTGATCGCAGGCATCCGCGGGAGATGGCAGAGGGAAGCTCGCAAGCGGCAGCCGCTCCCGGCGCCAGGCGCGGATGCCGAAGAAACATAGGTAACGGTCGCCTGATGGATCGCGGCCCGCTGAGCGGCCGGCAGGCGGGCGCGCGGGCTCGTGGACTGGTGCGGCCAGAGCCCGACTGCGAGGCCGGAGACACCCACTTCTGTCATCGCGTCAAATTTCCTCGGCATCGAGTCGGCCGTCGCGATGCCAGCAAGCTGGACGGGGCCAGCACGGACGCTCATCTGGCTTTGCTCGCGTGATGCGACCGCACCTGTTCGTCAGTTTTGACCGCGGTCGTGTTCTGGCGAAGTCGTTGTTCGTGGGGTCTGACCGCGCCACGCCGCTGATGCAGCGGGCTGGCCTTGCCACGCTGGTTGACGATCCGCAGGCAGCCGCTGGCCGTGGTGCACGCCGACAGGTGGTAATACTTCCGGTACCTGGCCAGGTACGCCGCCAGGTGCGGCGCCTGGTAGGCGATCGACACCGCCACCGTCGCCCGGCTCTTGCGGCTGACCGGCAGCCGGTACGCCGCCTGGATCAGCGGATCGCCGGCGTGAGCCTGGTCCGGCACGCGGTCAGATGTCGACTTGTGGCGGCAGGAGATTACGGTGCGCGGTAAGGACGGCCGGCCGCGGGTGGTCCGGATTGGCCATGGCCTAGCCACAAGGTCGGGGCGTGGTCCCCGCCGTCGGGGAGCGGCGGGGATCGACCTTCTGGTAGGCGCCATTGACCCAGACCTGGGTGACGACAGTCCATGGTCGCCGACTACCCGCTGCCGCGGTCGTTGGCAGTGACCGAAGTCGAGCACAGGGCGTGGTCCCGGTCTTGCCGGGACCACGCCCTGCTGTATGGCGCTATTCAGTTGTCATGACGGGCTCAGCTAGCTGCAAGGCAGCGGGCCCCGGCACCGCAGGAATGACTCGAGGTAGTTGTAGCCAGGCGAGCCAGTTCCGGTGGCTTCGTCATAACCGTTCTTCAGCGGGAGCAGTGATGCTCCCGCGCCGTCGACCCCGGCCGTGACCAGGTACGTTAGGACCGGGCCGGCCTTGGTGAAGGGATTGGTGTACCAGTCCATCGCGAAATCGACCGGAGTGCTGCTCGGGTCGACCGGCCGGATCGCGCCGGCCCGGTAGCGCTGGTAGATCACCGGGTTGGCGAACCCGATCGGCGTGCCGGCGGCCTGCTCGGCCATCGCCTGCATGCCCGCGAACAACGGCGCGGACAGACTAGTCCCGCCCCAACGGGCGCGCGAGTACGCGTAGCTGCCGTCGGGCTGCTGAGCGGTCATCCCGATGTTGATCCCGGTGGCCGGGTCACCGTCCATGGAGATGTCGGGGACCACGCGCATCGGCGTGCTGCTCGTCGAGCCGTCCGGCAGCGTACGGCTCATCGAGTCCGGCACCACGCCGGCCTGGTAGGACGGCTGAGGGTTGAAGTAGCTAGTGCCACCGGTGCCGCCCGAATTGAAGTCGCCGGGGTAGGTGCCGGGCAGCGGGTGACTCCAGGACGTCTCGTCCGGGCTGAGCAGGTCACGCCACTCGCCATAGCTGGTCTCGAACAGGTAGTTCTTGTTCGCCCCGATGCCCAGCGTGGTGCCGCCGACCGCGGTCACCCAGTCGCTGGACGCCGGGTAGTTGACCTGAAGCCGGTCAGACCCAACAGCCGCACCCTCTGGTGTGTTCGGGTCGCCGAGTCCGTCGTCGCCAGTTGAGAAGTACATGCCGATGCCCTCGGCGGCTGCCTGCACGAAGATTGACTCGTAGCCCGCTATAAAGGGCACCGCCTGGTCTTCGGTGTCTGCCCAGGAGTTGCTGACGATATCGGCGAGGTGGTTGTCCACGACGCGCAGCAGGGCGTCCTGGAAGGCGTTGTCGAAGCAGTCCGCCGCGGGGACATAGACCAGGTTGGCCCCGGGAGCCATGCCGTGCAGGGCCTCGATGTCGATGTGCTGCTCATAGAACCAGCCGCTGCCGCCGCACTCAGACACCGAGTCCCACGTCGGCGGGAGGTTCTCGGTGTACTGACCCGGCGCGAGCCCCGCGACTCCGTTGTCCGCGGAGTACTGGTTGGTGTCGGACACGATCGTCGGCGCGTCGTAGGCGCCCACGACGGCGACCGTCACCCCCTTGCCGGTGAGGCCGCTCTGCGTGGCCCCGTAAGCCGACCGGAACTGGTCCGGGGTGTAACCACAGGTCGCCCACGGCGCCTTACCGCCATAAGCGTCGGGAAGGTTGCTCGCCACGGACTGGCCATAGTATGAGCTGCACGGCCCGACGTTCCACCGGTTGGGCGGCGGGTTGGGACCTGGGTCCGCCGGGCGGACCAGGTGCGGGGCGTTGTCCAGCCCGGTGACCGACAGCACGTCAGCCGCCACAGCCGAAGGGACGCTGGCGTCCGACTCCGGTGCCCGGACAATGGCACCATGCAGCGAGTAGCGCCCGAATTTTACGTTGAACGCGCGAGAGGCGCTGGTCACCGTCGTCGACACGGTCAGGTAGTGCTCGTTGGCCGAGGTTACGGTCAGGCCAGCCGACCTAGCCCAGGAGATCACGGCGCGGCGCTGCGCCGGGCTGGGACCGAACCGGGCCCGGAACTGCGCCGGGCTCAGGTAATGGTGGAACACGTGGCTGCGGGGAGTGGATACCTCGCGGGCGAAGGCCGCCAGCCCGGCGGGATCACGCCCTTGCAGCCAGATCCGAGCATGGACTGCTGCCGATCCGCTCGCCGGTCCCCGAAACGCTCGGGGCGAGGCCCATGTGGGCCTGGTGCCGGCGACCCGGTGCAGGCCGACCAGGTGGCCGGCTGCGCTGGGGGCCGCGGCGGCCTGCCCGGCCGCACCAAAAATGGTCGAGGCGGCCGGGATCGCGAGCGCGGCGATCCATGCCGGATGGAGTCGTCGTCTGCCGACTGACATGCACTAATTCCTTTCGCGGGGGGTAGTGACTAGAGCGGCACGTGAGGGCCGCGAGCAGGCGGGATCAACCGCAGGAAACCTGATGATGATGGCCGAATTCGAACTGCGCGATTCCAGCTCATGATTGGCGCCCTGCTGATCTCACCCACTCGCCTTATCTTGCCGAGGCGCGGTAATCACCGGCCAACAGAGTCCTTACGGGCACCGGCCCAGCTGGCCAGTCCGCGCCGCCGGTAGCCAGCAGCTTGCCGTCGGGGCTGAACGCCACGCTGGACACGCGCTGCCCTTCCCGCCGCCGCGGGGCCGGGCTGCTGTCCGGCGGTCCGGGCCGCCACCGCGACTCCGGCACCGCCGGCCAGCACGACGGCCGCGGCCGCCGCCACCGCCGCAATCACCCGCCGCCGGGCCCGGCGGCACACCATGTCAACGGTCCTGTCGAAGCTGGCCGAGTTCGTAGTCTGCGAGGGGTGGTCGACGACATCAGCCACGAGGGGCTGCGCACGCTGCTCCGCGAGGAAGGCGTCACCTTTCAGCGCATAATGTCCTGGAAGACCTCGGCGGACCCGGACTATGCAGTGAAGAAGGCGCGGGTGGAGCACCTGTACGCGATTGCCGACCGCGAGGTGATGCTCTCGGCCTCGGCACAACAACGACCGAAGTTGGATTCAGCCGACCACTGGCAGTTCCACGAATGACGGATGTGCTGCGCTGTGGTTGATGCGGTAAGTCGCTGTGCCATCCGCGGGCAGCAGCTCGAATGAGTCCGGGTCGGCGGCCGCGATCGCGATCCGGATCCTGTCGCCTTGATGGAACAGTACCGAGGTGGGCTGCAGGTCGAAGGTGATCTGCTCAGTCCTGTTCAGCGGGAACGGGGAGGCGTCGGCTCCGGCGTAGGTGCGGGGAGTGCGCAGCTTGCGCCATGCCGGGTTGTCCCGCGCGGGTGCGATCGCCCGGTCGGCCAGGGCCAGTTCGCCTTCAGTGATGTAGGTGACGCGGCCGCTGGGCTGAACGTCCTCGAGGTAGGCGTAGAGGGCACCGTGACGAGCGCCGCGCAGCCCAGTCACGTTGAGAGTAATCCGGCCGAGGCCGGTCACCGTGGTCGCGTGCCGCATCGGCGCGCTGGTGTATGTCAGCAGTTTGGCGTCTACGGCCGCGCGGTTGGGGTACACGACCGCGTCGCCGGTCAGGTTGGTGTTCCAGCGGTCGAAGGGCCCGGTGCCCGCGCCTCGATTGAGGTGCAGCAGGTCTGAGCTGGGCTGGGTGACGGTTGACCGCCAGCTCAGGGCGTGCCCGCGGCCCAGGTATAGCCGTCTCATGCGGGTGCCAGCGACCGGCCAGCGGCTAGTGGTGTGCCAGGTGCCTGCGTTGAGTGTGTAGTAGTGCAGCAGCCGGGCCCCGCTCGGGCGGGCGTGGCGCTTCACGTACCGGTTGAAGAAGTCGTATACGCGGTTGGCGAGTTGCGCGTGCTCGCTGGCCCTAAGCAGCCGACTGGGCCGGAACGGATCGGCGAGGTAGCCCTGACCATGGCTCCAGGGTCCGATCCAGGAATCTTGCGTGTTGGACAGGCCGGCGAATTCCGATAGGACGCCGTTGGCAGTGCCGGCATCGAGCCAGCCGGCGAGGGTGAGAATCGGGACGCCACCAGCGCTGATAGCTGACGTCTTGCTCCCGACTGCGCCGACCTTCCAGCTCTGCGAGCCATTGATGTAGTCGCGGTAAACTCCCGCGCGGGCCATGGCGACCAGGTTGACGTTGTGGAAGTGCTGGGCGCGCGCGGCTCTTAGCAGCGCACCTGCGTGAGGCCCGTTGACTGGCTCGGGAGACTTGCCGTTCAGCCCGAGCTCTTGGCACAGTTTCCTGGTCAGCGCGCTTGTCGCGCAGGTCGTGCCGCGGGCCTTATCGAGAATGGCCAGGACGGTGCCATAGGCAGCGAGCCGCGGCTCGATCAGGATCCCGCCCGGCCGAGCCAGGTCCTCGTAGGGGTCGAAGTCATAGGAGATGGGCGCAGCCGCGGTGATGTGCGGGTTGCGCAGCGCGAGCGACGCCATCGCGATGTCGGCGGCGTAGGAGACGCCGGTCACTCCGACACGTCCGTCTGACCATGGCCGCTTGGCGATCCAGTCGGCCAGGAAGCCAATATCGCGGACGAGCTGGCGGCCGAGCTCGGCCCGGAGGGTCCCGAACGATGCGCCAGTGCCGCGCAGGTCAGCGAAGACGTAGGCGTAGCCGCGAGCATTCCAGGGCGCCGCGGTGTAGTAGTTGGGGTTGTTCTTGATCCCGCCGGAGTAGGCCCAGGCACGCCAGTACCGGTCGGCCTCCAGCACCGTCGGCAGCCGGGAACCAGCGGTGGTGCCCGCCGGGAGCCAGACATCGACCGCGAGGCGGACGCCGTCGGGCATCCGGACGTAAAATGATTGCAGCCTGGGCAGGCCTGCAGCCACCACCCGGCCGGCCGGAGCGGCGGCGCTTGCGGAGGCGGGTAGCGCCACCGCGATCAGGGAAAGCACGACCAGCATCGCGGCTGGCCAGATTCGTTTCATGCGGGACAACTGAGGCCTCCGTTGCACAGTGACTTTTTCTTGCGGGAATAAGGACAGTTTCCGCAATATATGTGCCGCATATCGGGAAGTCCCTGCTGGCGCATACGCCGAGGAATTCTGTGAGCAGGCGCCAGGATTATCAAAGGTGGCCGGTGTTGGTTCTCCCGATGAGATGTTTCTCCCTGCGAGCGAAGAATGCCGATTCGGGCGGCAGTCGCCTGGCTTAGAGCTGCCGCATCGAGTCGGCCCGGCATGGCGCCTGGAGCTAGGCGATCAGCTGTTGCGACTTCTGCGTAGGTCATCCCTAGGGGCAATCGCGCTGGACGCGCGACGGGTGGCTACGGAGCAGATGCACCGTTTCTCACCTCCCAGTCAGCCGCCCATCCGTGTATGCCAGTGGCGGCGAGCCCAGCCCTGCCGGCCGGGCTCCTCGGCGAAACGGTACGAATCCTTGCCGCGGTGCGGCATCACCCAAAGGTGCCAGCCTGGTGGAATGTCGCTGGCAGGCGATCCCTCACCCGAAGGTGCCACTGGCCTTAGGCTCCTGGAGGCAGAAGCAGCCTGGCGGAAGCCGGATAGAGTCTTCGGCGGAAGGTTCCGCCAGCTCGACCCGCCGCTGAGCTGACCATTGCTTTGGGCCGATAAGGAGGCTCGTGGACACCCCTGAGTGCCCCCGCGTCAGCGTAGGAGCACAACCGTTCGGCGACTGCGGCGGGGGAGCCGCGAAGCGGGAGCTGGCGGGCGATGTCCGCTGGGATGTGGTAGCTGCTGGTGAGCGCGGCGATATGCGCGGTGAGTGCATCGGCGGGCAGGCGAGTGCCGAGCAGCACGCTGCCGCCGACAGCTGCGGCAGGGACCTGGTTGGTTTCCTGCCCGGCGCGCAGTTCGGCCAGGTGAGTCAGGCCTGAGGCCAGCTCGCCTGGGGTGATCATGGATGGGAACCATGCGTCGCCGTAGGTGGCTGCGCGGCGGCGTGCGCCTGCGGTATTGCCGCCGATCCAGACTGGGGGAGGGGGTGCGCCGGGCGCGAGCGTGAGCTGAGCGCCGTTCGGGAGCTCCGTCGGCTCGTCGGAGATAAGGCTGCGCAAGACAACGAGCGCTGCA
>Ga0134126_10007638_pt1 | contig 13577 bp, 9 predicted proteins | sample KB31752_FD_96881 | JGI IMG/M metagenome (GOLD analysis project Ga0134126, IMG submission 96881) | Terrestrial soil microbial communities with excess Nitrogen fertilizer from Kellogg Biological Station, Michigan, USA - KB3-175-2 | ecosystem: Environmental > Terrestrial > Soil > Unclassified ...
CCGCAGGATGGTCTGCGCGGTGCTGGTCTTGCCGCAGCCCGACTCGCCGACCAGCGCCAGCATCTCGCCGCGGGCCAGCGAGAAGCTAACCCCGTCCACCGCGTGCACCCACAGCCGGCGCTGGCCGGATAGCCGCTCGGTCAGACCGCGCCGCACCGGGTACTGGGTGACCAGGTTCTCCACTTCGAGCAGCGGCGCCTCAGTCATGGCGATCACCAGCGGGCTGGCGGGTCAGGTGGCAGGCGGCCTCGTGATCGGGCGCGACGGCACGCAGCACCGGATGCTGGTCCGCGCAGGGCTCAAACGCGGAGTCGCAGCGCGGCCGGAACGGGCAGCCAGCTACCGCGGCGTCCAGCCGGGGCGGGGTGCCCGGGATCGACACCACCGCCTCGTCGCCGTAAAGGTCGGGGGTGGCCGCGAACAGCAGCCTCGTATACGGGTGCCGGGGTGAGTGGTAGAGCGTGTCCATCGGGCCCGCCTCCACGATCTCACCCGCGTACATGACTGCGGCCCGGTCGCACACCTGGGCCACTACCGACAGGTCGTGGGTGACCAGCACCAGGGCGAGCCCCAACTCGCGGGACAGCCGGGTGAGCAGCTCCAGGATCTGGGCCTGCACCATCACGTCGAGTGCGGTGGTCGGCTCGTCGGCCAGCAGGATCTTGGGCTGGCAGGCCAGGGCCATGGCGATGGACGCCCGCTGCCGCATGCCACCGGAGAACTCGTGCGGGTACCGCTCGGCGGCCGCGGCCGAGATGCCGACCATCTCCAGCAGCTCACCGGCCCGCTTGCGGGCCGCGGCGCCCTGCGCGACACCGTGGAAGGCCATCGGCTCGGCGATCTGCCAGCCGATCTTCTTGACTGGGTTGAGTGCGTTCATTGCGCCCTGGAAGATCATCGCGATGTCGGTCCACCGGTGCGCGCGCACCGAGTCCTCCCCGCCGGCCAGGATGTTCTGGCCGTTCACCCGCACCTGGCCAGCCAGTGACGCGGTCGGCGGGAGCAGCCCCATCAGCGCCAGGATGGTGGTGGTCTTGCCGCACCCGGACTCGCCGACCAGGCCGAACCGCTCCCCTTCATCGAGCGCGAAGCTCACCCCGGCGGCCGCGTGCACCTGGCCCTGGCCGCCGTCGGCCGAGCGGGGCAGGTCGAACCAGACGTGCAGGTCCTCCACTTCGAGCAGGCTCACAGCGCGTCCGGCCCCCTGCCCACCAGCGGGCGCAGCCGCCACCGGCGCACCGAGAGGTTGGCCACCTTCAGCCGCGGGTTCAGCGCATCCTCGACCGCCTGGCCGAACAGGAAGCAGCCCACGATGACCGCGGCGATGACGAGGCCGACCGGCACGATCGCCCACCATGCACCGGAGCTGATCGCGGTCCGCTCGAACGCGTGCTCCAGGATCGTCCCCCAGCTGGTGACGGTGGGGTCCGCCAGGCCGAGGAAGGCCAGTGCGGTCTCCAGGTAGATGGCGATCGCGATGGTGAGCACGGTGTTGGCGATCAGCAGCGGGCCGACCTGCGGCAGGATGTGCTTGAAGATGATCCGCGTGTTGCCTGCGCCGAGCGCGCGGGTGCGTTTCACGTACACCCGCTCGCGCACGCTCATCACCTGGGCCCGGATGATCCGGGCGGTCGATGTCCACTCCAGGATGCCGATCACGATGATCACGTGGAACAGGCTGGCGCCCCACACGTCGGCGATCACGATCATCAGCACCAGGTCCGGGATGACCAGCAGGTAGTCCGTGATCCGCATCAGGACGACGTCGGTGGCCCGGCCGAAGTACCCGGACAGGAGGCCGACCCCGCCGCCGATGATCATCGCGACCAGAGTGGCCGCGAACCCGACGACCAGCGAGATCCGCCCGCCCTGCATCAGCTGGCTGAGCATGTCAATGCCGCCGTCGTCGCAGCCGAGCCAGTGTGCCGAGGACGGCGGGGCGTACACCGCGCAGGTCTGCTCGGTGATGCTGTAGGGCGAGATGTACGGCGCGATGATCGACAGCACGACGAAGAAGCCGATGATCGACAGTCCGACCACGGCCGCCTTCCGCTCCCGCAGCACGGTGCGGAAGAACCCGGCGCGGGTCGATGGCTGGCCTTCGGCCTCGGCCGCGAGCTGTGGGTCCTGGAGCGGCAGGGTCACTGGGAGATCCTCGGGTCGAGGCGGAAGTAGAACAGGTCGGCGGCGAAGTTCAGGAAGATCACGGCCACGGTCAGGATGAGGAAGCCGCCCTGCAGCATCGGGTAGTCACGCTGCTGGATCGCGTCGTACATGGCCAGCCCGATGCCGGGCCAGCTGAAGATCACCTCGATCAGCACCGCGCCGCCGACGATGTAGCCGAGGTCCAGCGCGACCAGGGTGACCATCGGCAGCATGGCGTTGCGGAACGCGTGCCTGCGTACCACCCGGCGGTCCGGCAGGCCCTTGGCCCGCGCGGTGAGCACGTAGTCCTCGCCCAGCGTCTCCAGCATCGAGGACCGGACTACCAGCGTGTAGCTGCCGTAGGCGGTCAGCAGCAGGGTGGCCGCAGGCAGGACCATGTGCTGGGCGATGTCCCCCAGGTGCTGCCAGAACGGCTCGGCCGAAAAGAGGAACGGGTTCTCCATGCCGCCGGCCGGCAGGGTCCCGGCGAAGATGATGAGCAGCATCAGGCCGAGCCACTGGGTCGGGAATGCATAGAACAAGATGGCGCCGTTCGTGCTGACGTGATCCGCGGCCGACCCGCGGCGCCAGGCGGAGAGGATGCCGGTGACCATCCCGACCACGATGGCGGCCACCGTGCCGACGGTCACCATCGGGATCGTGTTCTTCAGGTCGGCGATCAGCAGGTGGCTGACCGGCTGCTGATTGGCGAACGAGATGCCCATGTTCCCGTGGAACAGCTCGCGCAGGTAGATCAGGTACTGCTGCCACTTCGGCTTGTCCAGGCCGAACTCCACGGTCAGCGCGTGTTTCAGCTGCGGGCTGGCCTTCGGCACCCGGGACAGGTCGGACACCGCGCTGCCGGGCAGCACCCGGAACAGGAAGAAGTTGATGGTGATCGCGACGAACACAGTGACGAGCGCGAAGAACCCGCGCTTGAGCACATAGTCCGCACTGCGCACCGGTTCAGCCTGCCTGGTGCACGCTCTCGAACGGGATCTTGGACATCGAGTTCCACGAGATACCGCCGACCAGCGGCAGGTCGGTCCAGGCGGTCGAGTGCGCCTCGATCGAGTCCGCGTAGTTCAGGACCAGGTAGATTCGCTGGCTCGCGATCATCTGCTGCATCTGGTAGACGATCTGCTGCCGTTTGGCCGCTGTGGTCGCCGCGCTCTGCGCCTGGTACAGGCTGTCGTAGGTCTTGCTGCAGTACCCGGTGTCGTTCCACGTGTTCCACGTCACGCAGGTCAGCACGGACAGCATGAAGTCCGGGTCGGCCAGCGGGTACCAGTCCCACATCGAGATCTCGAAGTTCTTGTAGCCGTTGGCCGTGATCGCGTCGTAGGCGGCCGAGGCATCCAGCACCTTGAGGTTCAGCTGTACCCCGATCTTCTTGAAGTCGGCCTGGATGATCTGGAACGACCGCTGGCCATAGGTGTTCTGGATGTCGGTCGGCATGATCACGGTGTAGGACATCGGGTGGCCGTTGGCCATCCGCACGCCGTTGGACCCCATCTTGTACCCGGCCTGGTCGAGCAGCTGGTTCGCCTTGACCAGGCTGAACGGGGTGGGTTTGATCGCCGGGTCGGACCAGTGACCGGTAGCCGGTGGGATGATCGTCGAGCCCGCCTGGCCGTGGCCGAGCAGCGACGTCTTCACGATGGCCTGCCGATTGATCGCGGCGTCGAACGCCTGCCGCACCAGCGGGTTCATCAGCTCCTTGTGGCTGGCCTCCTGCTGCGGGTTGGCGTTGATGATGAAGTCGTCGAACTGCACACCCGGGCTGGATGGCACCACGAAGTGGGCGGCCTTGAGCGTGGCCACCGAGGTGGGCGGCACCGTCTCGACCCCGTCCAGCTGATGGCTCTTCAGCGCGGTGATCATCGCGTCGGTAGTCTGGAAGAACTGCAGCCCAAGTCCGTCGATGTGCGGTTTGGTGCCGTAGAACGTGGGGTTGCGCTTGAACAGCACGATCTGTTTGGGCGTGTACTTGGTCAGGATGAACGCGCCGCCCGACACGATCGGCGCGTTGTTCTGGAACCGGGTCAGCGCTTTACCATTGCCGGTGGCGTACTTGGCCCAGATGTGCTCGGGCAAAATCGGCGTCTGCTGCATCTGGGACAGCACGTTGGCCACCGGCCGCTTGTAAGTCAGCACCAGGGTGGTGGCGTTCGGCGCGGTGGCGCTCTTCATGTGCGCGACGTAGCCAGCGGAGTTGGCGGTCGCCCCGTTCTGGTACTTGAGGATGGTCTGGTAGGTCCAGGCCGCGTCAGCCGCGGTCAGCGGCTTGCCGTCGGACCATTTGGCGCCCGGGTGGGTGTGAAAAGTCCAGACCTTCCCGCCCGAGCTCTGCGACCAGCTGGTCGCGAAGTCTGGCACGAACTGCTGCTGGGGGTTGTACTGGACGAGATAGGGATAGATGTACTCGAACGTCACGTACGCGTCAGCCTGGAACGCGACGAACGGGTTCAGCGAGTCGATGGTGGAATTGCTGCCCAGCCGGAAAACGCCACCCTCCTTGACGCCGCCGGCCGAATTGCTGCCACCGCAAGCCGCCGCGACCAGCGAGATCGCGATCACGGCTGCGGCGAGCAGCGCGATCCGGCCGGGCCGGCGCGGGCCAGGGTATTTCCTGTGCATCTTCGGCCTGCTGCTCGTCCGGGGTGTCATGGCGCGCCCCCAGTCATTTCGTGACTGAACGATTATTTAAGGTGCGCCATACTGACACGCTGCGCGATCCGGTGGCAACCCCCGGACCCGTTCGGCCGCCCCCCTCAGGTAGGCCAAACGGGGCCCCGGGCGGCTGTCCCCCACCCCACGCCAGGCGCGCAGGCTGGCCACACCTCACCCAGATGGTCGGGCGCGCACTGGACGGGCCTGGTGGCCAAGTCTCGGCCAGGCGGCCCGCCGGCGGATAGCCGACCCGGTAACACTCGGACAACGTCGGACAGGCCGGTCAATTGGCGCTGTTGTACTGGTGTGCTGGCGTCAATTGCGCGGATGGTGTGAACTGACCGGGTTGCCCAGGAGTCATCGAGACACCAGCCGGGCCGACCACCCGGCAGGGCCGGGTAGAAGCCCGGCCGGGGCATCGGGACACGGCCGGGTGGGGAGCCTGGCCGGCTGATCCAGGGGGATTGTTGTCATGGCCGTCGACCAGGGTGGACCCGGGGCGGGAGCCCCGGGAGGCGGGCGCCCGGAACCTGACCGCCCGCCAGCGGATGCGGCACAGCCAGCCGGGCCGCACGGCGCTGCCGCCGATCCGGCCAGCATCGCGACCCAGCAGGACTTTGGCCGGGAGCTGACCCGGGCCCGGCAGCGGGCCGGGCTGACCGTCCGCGAGGTGGCCCGGGCCGCCCGCATCCCGGCCAGCACGGCCGGGGACTACTTCGCCGGGCGGCACCTGCCGCCGCCGAGCCAGCCGGGCCTGCTGCCCCGGGTCCTGGCCGCCATCGGGGAGACCGACCCGGCCCGGCTCCGCGAATGGGCCGCCGCGCTGACCCGGGTCCGCCGGGTACCCGGGCGGCGGCCGGCCGCCGCTGCCCCGTACCGCGGCCTGGCCAGCTTCCAGCCTGAGGACGCCGCCTGGTTCTTCGGGCGCGAGGACCTCACCGGGCGGCTGGCCGAGCTGGCCGCCGCCCGCCCGGACGGTGCCGCGGCCGGTGTGCCGCTGACCGTGGTCGGCCCGTCCGGGTCCGGCAAGTCATCGCTGCTGCGCGCCGGGCTGATCCCGGCCGTGACCGACCAGGTCGCCAGCCGGTTAGTTCTGTTCACGCCGGGGGCGGCGCCCCTGGCCGAGCTGGCCCGGCAGCTGGCCGGGCTGGCCTCACCCGGCCGTGGCGCACCGCCCGGCCCGGACGCCGTCGAGGCCAGCCTGCGCCAAGACCCGGCGGGTGCGGCCGCGTCGATCGACCCGGCCGAGCGGCCGGTCATCATCGTGGACCAGTTCGAAGAGGTGTTCACGGCCGGCCTGGACGAGGCCGCCCAGCGCACGTTCATCTCGGCGGTCTGCGCGCTGGCCGGCCCGGCCGTGGTGGTGCTCGCGCTGCGCGCGGACTTCTACGCCCACGCGCTGCGCTACCCGGAACTGGCCCGTGCCCTGCAGGAGCGGCAGGTCGTGGTGGGGCCGATGACCCGCGAGGAGGTACGCCGGGCCATCGTCGAGCCCGCCCGGCTGGCCCGCCTGGAGGTGACCGACGGCCTGGTCGAGGTGCTGCTGCGGGACCTGGAACCGAGGTTAGCGGACGGGGCCGGGCATGAGGCCGGGGCGCTCCCGCTGCTGTCCCACGCGCTGCTGACCACCTGGGAGCACAGTCACGGCGGCCAGCTCACCGTGGCCGACTACCAGGCCAGCGGGGGCATCCAGCACGCGATCGCGCGGACCGCGGACCGGGTCTACGCCCAGCTGGACGAGGCCGGGCAGCAGACCGCCCGGCGGCTGTTCCTGCGCCTGGTGCACGTGGCCGACGACGCGCCGGAGACCCGCCGCGCCGCGGCGCTCAGCGAACTGCGGGACTGGCCGGCCAGGGCTGGGTCACCGGACGGCGTGCTGACCCGGTTCGTAGCCCAGCGGCTGATCACGCTGGACGCCGACCGGGCCCAGATCACGCATGAGGCCCTGCTCACCGCGTGGCCGCTGCTCCATTCGTGGATCGACGCCGACCGCGACGGCCTGCGCATCCAGCGGCGGATCAGCGACGCCGCCCGCGCCTGGGACGAGGCCGGGCGCGACCCGGCCGCCCTGCTGCGCGGCGGCCAGCTGGCCCTGGCCCGGGACTGGTCGGCCGATCCGGTCAACCAGGACAGCCTCGGCACGCTGGCCCGGGATTTCGTGACCGCGGGCACGGCCGCCGAGCAGGTGCAGGAAACCGCCGAGCGCAACCGCACCCGGCGGCTGCGCCGCCTGGTGGCCGCGCTCACCGTGCTGGTCGTCCTGACCATCGGGCTGGCCGGGTACGCGTTCCGGCAGCGCGAGGCGGCCACCTCGGCCCGCAACAGCGCCACCAGCGCCAAGAACACCGCGGAATCGCGCGAGGTGGCCATCGAGGCGGGTGAGATCCGCGGGCAGAGCACGGCGCTGGCCGCGCAGCTGAGCATGGCCGCCTACCGGATCGCGCATACCGCGGAAGCGCGGGCCAGCCTGCTGGAGTCGACCGGTACCCCGGCCGCGACCCGGCTGATCGACACGACCGGGGTGGTCCAGGCGGTCAGCCTCAGCCCCGATCACCGGGTGCTCGCGGTAGCCGGGGCCGACGGCTCGCTCCGGCTGTGGAACGTGGGGCGGCCCGGCCACCCGGTGCCCCTCGGGCGGCCGCTGCTGGCCGGGAACCGCGGCGCGCCGCTGTACGCGGTGGCCTTCAGCCCGGGCGGGCAGACGCTCGCCGCGGCCGGTGCCAGGCGGAACGTCTGGCTGTGGAAGGTCAGTGACCCGGAACGGGCCGTTAGGTATAACAAGCCGCTGACCGGGCCAGCCAGCACGGTGTACTCGCTCGCGTTCAGTCCCGGTGGCAAGATCCTGGCGGCCGGCAGCGCGGACAAGACGGTCCGGCTGTGGGATGTCACCGACCCGGCCCACCCGGCACCCGTCGGCCACCCGCTGGCCGGCGCGCACGGCTACGTGCAGGCGGTGGCGTTCAGCCCGGACGGCCGGACGCTGGCCGCGGCCAGCGCGGACCAGACCGTGCGGCTGTGGAACGTCGCCCGCCCGGCGCGGGCCGCGCCGCTGGGCCCGCCGCTGACCGGCCCGGCGGAACCGGTCACCTCGGTCGCGTTCAGCCCGGACGGCCGGACGCTGGCGGCGGGGAGCCAGGACGACAAGGTCTGGCTGTGGCACGTGGCCCGCCCGTCCCGGCCGGTTCCGGCTGGGACGCTGGCGGGCGCCACCGACTGGGTGAACGCCGTGTCGTTCGGCCCCGGCGGCGGGTCGCTCGCGGCCGGCAGCAGTGATGACCGGGTGCTGGTGTGGAACCTGGCCACCAGGGCGCTGACCGCCATTCTGCCCAACCCGCAGCCGGTCACCTCGCTGGCCTGGGCAGGCACGCACCAGCTGTTCAGCGGCGACGCGGACGGCACGGTCCGGGCCTGGCAGCTGCCCACGCCGGTGCTGCGCGTGGGCGGGACGGTGAACAGCATCGCCTACTCGGGGCCGGGCCCGGCAGGCTCCCGGCCGGCCGGCCGGTACCTGGCGACCGGATCCACCGGCCTGCAGCTCTGGGATCCGGTCCAGCACCGCGAGCTGGCGGCCCGGGCCATTCCCGGGCCAGCGAGCAACGTTGTCAACGCGGTCGCGTTCGCGCCCCAGGCTCCGCTGCTGGCCGCCGGGTACGGCAACGGGAAGGTGCAGTTGTGGCGGGTGCAGCCGCCCGGGACGCTGCGCCCAGTCAGCCGGCCGGTCCGCGCGTCCACGCTGAAGATGGTGGAATCGGTCGCGTTCAGCCCGGACGGCAGGCTGCTGGCCACCGGCGGGGACGACGGCGACATCCGGCTGTGGTCGGTCACCGACCCGGCCCGGCCCCGGCTGCTGGCTACCGTGGCCGACGCGGGGACCTTCGTGTTCTCGGTGGCGTTCAGCCCGGACGGGCGCACGCTCGCTGCGGCCAGCGCGGACAATCTGACCCGGCTGTGGAACGTCAGCAACCCCGGGCACCCGGCCCAGCTGTGCCGGCCGCTGGGCGGGCCGACCAGCTACGCGATCTCGGTGGCGTTCAGCCCGGACGGGCGGACGCTCGCGGTCGGCGCGGCGGACAAGACCGTGCACCTGTGGAACGTGGCCGACCCGGCCCGGCCGCGCCCCCTGGGCGCGCCGCTCACCGGCCCGGAAGGGTACGTGTACTCGGTGGCGTTCAGCCCGGACAGCCGGACGCTGGCCACCGGGGTGACCGACGGCACCGTGTGGCTGTGGAACGTGGCCCGTCCGGCCCGGCCCACGCTGGTGGCCACGCTGACCGGGCCGTCCAGCCAGGTGTACTCGGTGGCCTTCGGGCCGGGCGGCGCCGTGCTGGCCGCGGGCAGCGCGGACGGCACGGTCCGGCTGTGGGACACCGGGGCACGGGCCGCGGCGCAGGCGGTGTGCGCCACCGCCGGGCAGCCGCTGACCCGCGCGGAATGGTCGGCCTATCTGCCCGGGCGGCGCTACGACCCGCCGTGTGGCTGACCGGCCCGGTCATTCCGGACGTCAGTGGCCGGCCGCCTGACCGGCGTGCAGGTAGCGGCCGAACCAGTCCCGGGCCAGTGCCGCCACCCGTTCCAGCGCCCCCGGCTCGGGGAACAGGTGCGTCGCTCCCTGGATCACGCTGAGCTCGCTGGCCGCCCGCAACTTCGCGCGTGCCGCCACGTTCAGGGCCAGCACCTGGTCGTCGAGCCCGCCCACGATGAGCAGCGTGGGCGCCCGCACCTGCCCGAGCGCGGGCCCAGCCAGGTCCGGACGGCCGCCGCGGGACACGACGGCGGCGATCCGGTTGCCCGGCTCGGCCGCGGCGCGCAGCGCGGCCGCCGCCCCGGTGCTCGCCCCGAAGTAGCCGGCTGATATCCCATCCAGTTCCGGCTGGCGGCGCACCCAGCCGGTGGCCACGGTCAGACGGCCGGCCAGCAGGCCGATGTCGAACACGCTGGACCGGCCGGCTTCCTCGGCCGGGGTGAGCAGGTCGAAAAGCAGGGTGGCGAGCCCGGCCCGGTGCAGCGCGCTGGCCACGAACAGGTTCCGCCCGCTGCCCCGTCCGCTCCCGCTGCCGTGCGCGAACAGCACGATGCCACGCGCGCCGGCGGGCACGGTCAGCAGCCCGGGCAGGGCCAGCGCGCCCGCCGTCACCTGCACGTCGGCGCTGATTGCCGGGCCGGCCTCCCGCGGCCCGGCCGCGCGGCCCAGCAGGCTGACCACTTCCGCGTCGCTGGTCTGCGAGAAGTCGTGGTACCACTGGCCGATAGCGAAGAACGGCTCCGGTGACTCCACGCAGATCACCTGGTCGGCCACGTCACCCAGCCGGGCCACGGTGGCCGGCGGCGCGACCGGCACGGCCAGGATCACTTTCGCCGCCCCGTGCGCCCGGGCCACCTGGCAGGCCACCTGGGCCGTCGACCCGGTCGCGATGCCGTCGTCGACTACGATCGCGGTCTTCCCGGCCAGTGGCACCCGCGGCCGCTGCGCCCGGTAACGCTCGGCCCGCCGGTTCAGCTCGGCCCGCTCGCGCTCCTCGACCTTGGCGAACTCAGCGTCGGTGACCCGGTCAGCCCGTACCACCTCGGCGTTGACCAGGCGCACGCCGTCCTCGCCGATCGCGCCCATGGCCAGCTCCGGCTGGGCGGGCAGGCCGACCTTGCGCACCAGGATCACGTCGAGCGGGGCGCCCACCGCGCGGGCGATCTCGAAGGCCACCGGGATCCCGCCCCGGGGCAGGCCGAGCACGACAGCATCCGGCCCGGCGGCGCCGGTCAGCAGGCTGGCCAGCCGCCGTCCCGCGTCGGCGCGGTCGAGGAAGGGCATGCCCCTCCTTCCCTCGGGATAGCCCCCAGTGTGACCCGCGGCCGGTACCACCGCCAGGCCTGATCATGCCCGCCGCCAGCTGCGGGCCGCCCCGCCCGGCCCACGTCACCCGCCTTAACGGTCTTCACGCCGGCTGGGTCTTGAGCAGGTCCCGGGTTCGCACGGCGTCTTCGCCGCGGCCATACTCACCGGCCACGAAGTCGGTGACTCCCGCGTCGGCCAGCGCGGCCAGCTGCGCCGCGACCGCTGACTCGTCCCCGACCAGGGCCACATCCCCCGGGCCAGCCGCGCCCTCCCGGTCGAGCATGGCGCGGTAGGACGGCAGCTCGCTGTACATCGCGAAGACCTTGTTCGCGCCGGCCCGGGCCGCGTCCGGGTCGCTCGTCACGCAGATGGGCAGCACGCACACGACCCGGGGGCTCGGCCGGCCAGCGGCCTGGGCCGCGGCGGTGATCGTCGGCACGATGTGGTCGCGCACCGTGGCCGGGCCGGTCATCCACAGCACGGTGCCCTCGGCCAGCTCCCCGGCCAGCCGGAGCATCCGCGGGCCCAGCGCGGCCAGCAGCACCGGGACCGGCACCGGGCCCGGGGTGGTCAGCCCGATGTGCGCGCTGAGCTGCTGGCCGGTGAACGAGACCGGCTCACCGTGCAGCAGCGGGCGGAGGATCGACAGGTACTCCCGGGTGTGCTCGACCGGCCGGCTGAACGAGTAGCCGAACATGTCCTCGATCAGGATCTGGTGGGATGGGCCGACGCCGAGCGTGAGCCGCCCACCGGTGGCCGCCGCCGTGGTCAGCGCCTGCTGGGCCAGGGCGGCCGGATGCCGCGGGTAGGTCGGCACCACGGCGGTGCCCACCTCGATCCCGGGCACCTGGCTGCCCGCCACGGCCAGCGTGGTCAGCGCGTCGAGCCCGAAGATGTTGCTGATCCAGGCGGACGTGAACCCGTCGTCCGCGGCCCGCTGCAGCGCGCCGCGCACGGTGTCGATCGCCTCTGGGCCTGCCGGGGAGGGCAGGGACACGCCAATCCGCATGGTCGTTACCTCCCGTGCTGCTGCCTGCTGTACGCCACGGCCACCTCGGCGGCCAGGGCCGCATTATCGGCGATCAGCCGCCGGTTGACCTCGGCACTGCGACCTTCGCTCATTTCGTGCACCAGGGCCAGCACGGCCGGGGTCACCGACTGCCCGCGCACCCCCCGCTCGTCGACCTGGGCGACCGCCTCGGCCAGGATCGGCCCGATATCCAGCGAAGGCTCCGGTGGGCGGGTGAGCAGCACGCCGGCCCGGCCGTTAAGCAGCCAGTGCGCAGCGGTGATGCGGGCCACCTCGGCCGCGGCGGTCACCACGGCGGACACCGGTGGACCACCAGTGGCGCTGTAGAACATCGGCAGCGTGCTGGTGTGCCAGCCGAGCACCGGCACGCCGAGGGTTTCCAGCAGTTCCGCGGTGGCGGGCACATCCAGGATGGACTTCACCCCGGAGGAGACCACCAGCGCCCCGGTCCGGGCGAGCTGCGGCAGGTCAGCCGAGATGTCGAGGGTGGCGGCGAAGCCGCGGTGCACCCCGCCGGTGCCGCCGGTGGCCATGAACGCGATTCCGGCCCGCCGGCACACGGCCAGCGTGCCGCCCACCGTGGTGGCGCCCAGCGCGCCCTGCACCACGCAGGCGGCCAGATCCCGGGCGCCGACCTTGCGGGCCTGCGGGCCCGCCTCGGCGAACCGGGCCAGTTCGGCCTCGGTCAGCCCGGCCCGGACCGTGCCGTCCACGACACCGACCGTGGCCGGCACGGCGCCCTGCTCGCGGACCCGGGCCTCGCTGGCCAGCGCCACCTGGATGCCCTGCTCGCCGGGGAAGCCGTGCGAGACGAGCGTGGTCTCCAGCGCGACCACCGGCTGGCCGCCGGCTACTGCCGCCCGCACTTCCCCGGACAGTTGCGGCGCGAACGTCATGGCATCGCTCCCATCTTGGCCACCGCCCGGGCCGCCGCGGCCAGGCCCAGGCTCACCCCGCCGACCAGGTAGCCGGCCGCGAACGCGTCGCCCGCCCCGGTCGAGTCCACGGCGTTAGTGGGCAGCGCCGGGTACTCGGTGCCCGCCACCCGCACGCCCCGGGCGCCCAGCTTGACCACCAGGCTGGCGTCCCCGTGGCCGAGATCCCCGTGGCCGAGATCACCGACAAGCGCCGCCTCCGCCTCGGTGCCGAACACGATGGCCGGCCGCAGCCGGCCCAGCAGCGCCCGGAACCGCTGTGGTCCGTACTCCTGGAGCGCGGCGGTGGAGGACAGGTCGACGCTGACCCGCGGCACACGGGCCGCGGCAGCCCGCGCGGCGCCGCCGATCGGCTCCCGGACCAGGCTGTAGGCGGGCAGGTGCAGCAGGTCGCAGCCGTCGAGCCAGGCGTCGCGCAGCGCATCCGCGGTCAGCATCGGGCCGACGCCCCGGTCGGTCAGCATGGACCGGCGGGTACCGTGCTCGGACAGCGAGACCACCACACCAGTGCGGCCGTCCAGTACCGGGCCGGCCATGGTGACCCCGCGGCGCTCCAGGTCGCTGGCGACCAGGCCGGCCGCCAGGTCGCTGCCCCGGGCCGCGATCAGCCGGGCCTGGCCGCCGAGCTCGCTGACCCAGGCCGCCACGTTGGCCGCCTGGCCGCCCACGCCGACCCAGGTGTCAGCCGGCGTGTCGGTTTCCGCGGCCACCGGCCCGGCCAGGCCGACCACGACGTCGAGGTGCGCGTCGCCGAGTACGCAGATCAGTGGCAACGGCGCTGGCGTCCTGTTCTTCCCGGTGGTGGTGCGGGTAAATCGATGATCTCACCAGCCCGGTTGGCCCGCGGCAGGTGGCGGTCTTTGCCCGCGGCGACGGCGGCAGGTGAGGATAGGCGGCATGCGCTCAGTCTGTGTGTTCTGCGGGTCGAACCCGGGACGGCGCCCGGAGTATCTGGCGAGCGCCA
>Ga0134126_10007640_pt1 | contig 13574 bp, 11 predicted proteins | sample KB31752_FD_96881 | JGI IMG/M metagenome (GOLD analysis project Ga0134126, IMG submission 96881) | Terrestrial soil microbial communities with excess Nitrogen fertilizer from Kellogg Biological Station, Michigan, USA - KB3-175-2 | ecosystem: Environmental > Terrestrial > Soil > Unclassified ...
AGGCTGCGGATGTATCTCGATCCGAGGCAGGAGTTTCAACAAATCTTCAACGAGGGCTGGCGCAATGAGCGCGATTATCTCTACGTCCCCAACATGCACGGCGCTGATTGGCCAAAGATGAAGGAGATGTATGGGCAGTTACTACCGCATGTGAATCATCGCGCGGATCTCAACTACCTGCTCGACATGATGGGCGCCGAGATCGCGATAGGACACTCCTATGTACGCGGGGGCGACATGCCGGAAGTACCGGCGGTACAGGGCGGTCTGTTGGGGGCTGACTTCGCGATCGAGAATGGGCGCTACCGCGTGACCAGGATCTACGACAACGAGAGCTGGAATCCGGAACTGCGCGCGCCGCTGGCGGCACCCGGTGCAAACGTCGCTGTCGGCGACTACATCCTCGCGATCAACGGCATTGAGTTGAAGGCGCCCGACAATATTCACCGGCTGCTCGACGGTTCCGCTAACCGGCAAACTTCGCTAACGGTAAACAACAAGCCTTCGCTGGAAGGCGCGCGCAGTGTCACCGTCGTGCCTGTCGCCAGCGAGCAGGGTTTGCGCGCTCGCGCCTGGGTAGAATCTAACCGCAGGTTGGTTGAGAAACTTTCAGACGGCCAACTTGCTTACGTCTATCTTCCCAACACCGGCCAGCCAGGCTATACGAGTTTTAATCGCTACTACTTTTCGCAACAAGACAAGAAGGGTGTGGTGGTTGATGAACGTTACAATGGCGGCGGGTCCGCGGCAGACTACATCATCGATGTGCTTGGGCGCGACTTCGACGGCTACTTCAACAACGTTGCCGGCGATCGTTATCCGTTTACGAGCCCTTCCGCCGGTATCTGGGGGCCAAAGGTGATGATCATTAACGAGATGGCCGGCTCCGGTGGCGATCTGATGCCCTACATGTTCAAGCGTCGCAAGCTCGGTCTTTTAGTTGGGAAACGAACCTGGGGCGGATTGGTTCACACGGCTGATACGCCGGGGTTTGTTGATGGCGGTTCAATGATCGCGCCACGTGGCGGGTTCTTCACGCGCGACAATAAGTGGGCGGTGGAGAATGAAGGTGTGGGGCCGGACGTTGACGTGGAGAACTGGCCGAAGGATGTTATCAGCGGCCGCGATCCGCAGCTTGAACGCGCGGTCGCGGAAGCCTTGCGTATGTTGAAGGAGCGACCAGTTGATCGTTCAGCTAAAGAACCGCCGCCACCAACCTGGGGCCAGCGACCTTAGCACCGATAAACAGCAGCCTTAGGATTGTGGGTGGGAGCAGTAGCTATTCTTCTGGACAATCAGGACAGTACTGCCTTCGACGAGCCTTTATTCGATCTAAACTCGCTTGAAGTGCGGCTTGATCGATCGTATCTAATGTCACAACGGTTTCAGGCTCAGCCACAAGCTGACGAACAACTTCAGCATAAGCTGTCTCTGCATCAGCAGTCGGTGCCCGTCGAGCTCTTCTATCATAAGGTGGATCCTGCCTCAAGACATCCATTACAAAATGCAGCATTCTATACGACCCGCCTTTCCACGGCCTCTCAAACTCATACGTGCTGATGCCTCGCTCGGAGTCAACGTACCAGTCTTCTTCTTTCAACATCGAAGCCAAGACCTTAGGCACTCCCAATTTGAAAAATGTTTCGAACTGGGCTTGTTGCAGCACAGCAACGTCCTCAATCCCGGTACGATCCCGCAGCGTTGAGACTAGTGAGGTATCCCTAACAAGATTGCTGTCCAGTTCTTCTCTTAGCATATTGAGGTACTCCGGAGTGAGATTGGGAGGACCTATCTGAGTCGTAAACATCAGGCTAAACCCCCTCAACGTTTCATTGCCCTGCGCAGTTGTCAGAGTTCTTCTCTGCCACTCAAAGATCTTTCTTAAGGCGCGAATCATTTTCCCAGGAAACTCGTCTCCAGGTACGAGAAAGAACTGCTCTAGATCGAGATTGACAACATCGAACGGAAACGAGCTAATTAGATCTCTCCGCAACGAGACTTGGACCTGTGAAGTACGCACTTCGTGTGTGTCCTTACTTTCGCCCGGAGGATCCAACGGCGCGTTAGAATCTAAGAAAGCATCTCCTTCGGGATCCTCTCGTAAAACCATGTCCACAAAATTACCAGGAAAGCCGATCGCGCCAGGGATTCTTCGTTGCGTCTCAACGATGTACTCGTTCTTTTGGTCAAAGAAGAACACTGTGTCGAACTTGTCGTTGTTAGAGCGCCTTATGATTTTAGCCACATCAAGCATGAGCACATCAATTGCGCTCACCGCACAAAATGTGAAGTATTTTAGACGCCTCGGATTCGATCTCCGCCGGGAAGAGTCGCGAATGGATCTCAAGCGCTTTCGGCAGAGGGGTAGCCAACCATCAGTCCTGACGAAGTGTTTTAGCAGATCGTTTTCGTAAGCGAAGAATCCGGGAGGCATATGTTACCAACCCATGAGGAGTTTCAAGAGCAGTTCTGTAAAAGTCTTTCTCTGTTTTTCCCTGTTTCGTTCCATGAGTGAAATCTCATATATTGCCAGGACCGAACTTGCCAAGTGACGGTAAGGCTTTTTAGTTTTCAAGTCCTCCGGCTCCGGTATGATTACTTCAAGATGTTTCAACTTCCTTACCACCCTCGCTTCCGGCAACTCGCCCGGCTCGACATTTTCGCGGGTCACCTTTACGCGCTCTGCAAATAAGTCCGATGAAATGTCCTGCAAATGCTCCATGTGCTCGTGCTCTTTTACTTCAGCTTTCTCTTTAGATCGTTCATCAATCTTTTTGTAAACCTCAGGGAAAACTCGTTCGTGAAGAACTTCATGAAAATAAGATTGCAAAACTCTGAATTCAGGGTGAAATCTATTAAAACTATCTCTATCGATATTCAGGGCATCTTCTAATCCATCGTCCACATAAATCTCAGACGTTAACCATTTCGCTCTTGGGCCCTCATTGAACCTATAATCCAGCATTGAAGGATCGTAGTAACCAATCCCGATGTTCTTAATTCTGACCAATACGCCCCTCTGCTCATCAGGTAGGATTTGCTTTCCTTCCTGGATAGCGACATATCCGTGAAATGTGAGATTCTTGTCGTACACTCTTTTCGTCTGAGGGTCGATGCGTATCGTCGTATAGCCAGCTGTATTTCCTCGAAGATGAACTGGCTTGAAGAGTTGCAACTCATCCACGAATACTTTGAAGTCATAGGATTCAAGTCTCCTCTGGTCATCGGCAATCAGCTTGCTTGGTAAAGCCGTTTCACTAATGTAGGGAATCGGACAAGCGGCAGCGAGTTCCCACAACAACCTCCAATAGTCTCCAAGCTCCTGCAGAGAATGCACACTCGAAAACGTCTTAAGAGCTTTCTTCCAATCTCTTGGGGGCTCCTTGAACTTTTCAAATCTCTCTTTATCTAGAGACTCCTTAAAAGTTTGGACGAAAGTGGGATGGATTTCATCAGTCATTATTGTCGTGCCTTGTTCTACGCTATCCGCATCGAAGTCTCTAACAAATTCATACTTCCCAATATCAACTATCTTTGATGGGGAATCCTCTCCGTCTGGAGCCTGCACGATTACATCCTTAACAATCGTTACGTCATCTTTATCCAAGCGTTCTTTCAAAAGATCATAGAGATTGACGCGCGCCCGAAATCCCTTTCCGTCTTTAGTTCTCGAAGTTATCGTGAAAGCACCGCAGATTTGGGCGATGCCCAACAGCCCGATACCTAAGCGCCCGATAACGGGCCGATTGTTTATGAGAGCCTTCTCCTCCTCCTCCCGCTTTTCGCTATTACCGATACCTCCCGACATAAGCGTTTCGAAATCGTCTTCTGGGAAACCATCACCATTGTCCTGTATCGACAACTGAAAGAAATTCGGGTAGTTAGTATTTACCCGAACGGACCGCGCATTCGCATCCCAAGCGTTACTCACGAGTTCGCGGAGCGCGCTAGCAGGACTTCTGTACAAGCCACGACTCAAGTGAGCAAGGGCCTTCTCGTGTACTTTTATTCTTGGCAAGACTATCTCCCGCTTTTGCGCAGTATGAGAATATTCTCATTCACCTCTTTTGAGGTTGCTGACGACCATCGGGTACGCCAATGCTTGATCTCAACTAAGCTGAATCCGGATCGCTTGGCAAGCGCAGCGAGAATATCAGCTGTGGGAATGTGCACTTGAAGATAGGATGCCTGATCGCCAACCACGTAAGCGCACATTGCTTTTGGTTTTAGCAACCTTCCCATGCTTTCGAGATGTCGTCGCATGCCGCCAAAGTACTCGGACACTACGGTTGGATATAAGCGTCCGAAGCCGTGGTCAATGTTTCTGGTCTTGCGTTCGAGCTTCGCGACGATTTTTTTGATCGCAGGGTTTCTCTTGACTAGCGCCTTATCATTATCCTCTTTGTAAATATTCTTGGTGTGAGAACGAATCATTTTCTTTTTTATGGTCCTTAGGCTTTCCGTGTCGGACACCAGGCCAAGAAACGCAAGCTCAAGACGAGCATTTCGAGTGTAGTCATGTTCAGTCGGGTAAGGAGGTGAACAGATAGCTCCGGAAAAACGTCCGCTTATGATTGGTCTCAAAAGTTTGTGGCAATCTCTGGAATCCCCCTGAAAAACTTCAACCATCCCGGCATTCAGGATTGCGACTTTATCCAGGTCACCCGCCATTTCCATTACACGTCGTTCAAACCCTGAGTAAACACCGGCGTCTTTTCTTTTCTTGGCGCAGTAAAGTTCCGGCCCAAACTTAACGTTTGATGCGCCGTCGACTACTTCAGCGATCAGCGCAAGGATTAACGCATTCTTATACGAGGACGAAGTCGGTAAACTATCGATGGACGATTTGATCGCTATTGCCTTACGGAGAGGTCGCGTACTAATCCACCCGCGTTCGAGCATGCCAGCCGACTCCAGATAAAGATAGATGGGATGCGTAAGATATTTTGTAGTGGAAGGAAATCGCAGCCGTTGTCTCTTGTTTACATCATCAAGCAGATCAAGTAACCTCGTACTCTTTAGCGTCCAGTCAGTTTTTACCCGCGAAGAAAAACAACTCGATGGATTCGCGTCAATACCGACCGAATCGATACCGTGCTTCTTGCACTCCACCAACGTAGTTCCGCTGCCGCAAAACGCGTCGATCACCGCGTCTCCCCGGCGCAATTCAAATTGATCTAATAGATCATTAACGAGGTGGTCGGAGTAACCCTGAACTATGCGATACCAGTTGTGCACCTCGCCGTTTAGAATGGCTTGTTGCGAGGCTACAATCTCTTGATCAACAGATAAGGCATTACGTGGGATAGCTAAATCCTCCGTGAGGCAAAAGGTTTCCAATTGTTGCGGGCTGGATTATATGTTCTAACTTCTTGGAAAGGCTATCAAAAAACGTTGGTCAGGTCGTCAGGTAGGCTAGTGGTAGCTTGAGAATTTGGCAAAGGGGTTAATCAATGTGGAGATACTGCGGCGCGGCGTTCTTCTTCTTTATAGGTGCACTGGAAATCATCCTGGCACTAAACAAACGTATGCGCGATGAAATCATGAAGAACTCACCGGTCCCGGCTACGCGAGCGATGCCGTGGACGCTCTTCTTCGCAGCGCTTTCTGCGTTTGCGATAGCTCTCGGGCTGCTGTTCTCCCACCGCTTTATTTAGTGGGGCGTCCCCACGCTGGTGCAGTGGCCCGACAGTAATAGAGGGCTCCCGCCTTGAACTTGCTCGCGAGAACCCTCCATTAAAGTCGAACTACTGCCCTGGCCTAAATGCCTACCAGATCACGCAACGTTTCGCTTCCTCGCGCACCATCGCATCACCCGCCTTACACTGAAACGCTGCCGCAAACTGCGGCATGTTTGCCAGTGGCCCATTGACTCTGAATTTTGCCAACGGGTGCGGATCTATAGTCACCAGCATGCGCTTCAATTCCGGTCGCATGTTAGTGGCCCAACCGCGCGCATAACCCAGGAAAAATCTTTGCTCAGGAGTAAACCCGTCGATAGTCACACGCGGCTTGCCTTCCATCGCTTTCTGGAAAGCAGCGTAGGCTACAACCAGCCCGCCGAGATCCGCGATTGATTCACCGGCCACCAGCTTGCCGTTTTGATTAAGACCTTTTTCAACTTCAAAACTATTGAACTGATCAACAACGCACTGAGCGCGTTCTTTGAATGATTTCAGATCCGCCTCGCTCCACCAGTTAGCCAGGTTCCCGGTGGAATCAAACTGGCTTCCCTGGTCGTCGAAACCATGCGTCATCTCATGGCCGATTACCGAACCCATGCCGCCATAGTTAAAAGCGTCGTCGGCCTCGGCATCGAAGAATGGCGGCTGCAGGATACCGGCGGGAAAAAACGATCTCGTTAATCTGCGGGTTGTAATAGGCGTTCACCGTCGGCGGCGACATCATCCACTCCATCCGGTCTACCGGCTTGCCAATCTTGTTCAGGTCGCGACGTTTTCCAAACGCACCGGCGCGAAAACGATTGGCCAGATAGGAACTGCGATCAACTTCCAGCGACGAGTAATCGCGCCACTTGTCGGGATAACCAATCTTATTGAGAAAGGCGTCGAGCTTGACGATGGCTTGTTTGCGGGTCGGCTCGCTCATCCAGCTCAGGGTGGTGATGTCTGATTTGAGCGCCGCTTCCAAATTGCGCACCATTTCCAACGCGCGTGCTTTTGCAGCTGGTGGGAAAGCTTTCTTCACGTAAACTTCGCCGAGTGCTTCGCCCAACACGCGGTCGGTGCCGGCGACGCAACGCTTCCAACGCGGCAAGTTTTCCTTTGAACCCTGCAGGATCTTTCCTTTGAAATTAAAATCTTCGTCGACAAACTTCGCCGGCAGCTGCTGAGCGGTGTTGTTGATGAGGTGCCAGCGCAGATACGTCTGCCAGTCGGCGATGGGCACGCTGCTCAACTGTGAATTCACCGCCTTGAAAAACCCGGGGCTGGACACGTTCACGTCGGTATTTGCCGGCACACCGATCGTTTTGAAATAGACCGGCCAATCGAAACCGCCGGCGAGTTCGCGCAACTGGGCGACAGTCATGCGGTGATAGACGTTTGCCGGATCTCGCCTTTCGACTCTGGTCATGGAAGCTTCAGCAAGCTTTGTTTCCAGTGCCAGGACGGTTTGAGTTTCAGCGGCCGCCTTGGCTGCATCGTCTCCCATCAGCTCGAACATCTTCGCCACATGCTTAATGTATTCGTCCTTGATGTGCGTCGATTTCTCATCGGTCTTCAGGTAGTAATCACGATCCGGTAAGCCCAGTCCGCCCTGGTCGACCTCGGCTGTCACTTCCGCGCTGTTCTTGAAGTCCTGAGTAGAACCAGAGACGAAGAGAACATTGATGCCCATCGAATGGAGGCGGCTGATCTCGTCCTGCAATGTTTTTTGATCTTTGATTTTCGCAATACGATCAAACTCGGGCGCCAAAGGTTTCAGCCCTTCAGCTTCTACCGTCGTTTCATCCATGCAGGTTGCGTAGTAGTCGCCAACTTTTTGTTCGCTGCTGCCCTTCGGGGCCTTCGGGTTCTTTGCCGCGGCTTCCAGAATCTCATGCAGCATATCGCGGTTGTGTTCATCGAGTAGATTCGCGACACCCCAGCTTGAGTAAGCGGCGGGGATAGGATTCGCAGCCATCCATCCGCCGTTTGCGTATTGGTAAAAATCGGTGCAGGCGGCGGTGTTTGGATCCAGGCTCGCGCGATCATAGCCATGACTAGTCTGGCCAAAAACGGTCGCGAAGGTGAAAGTCAAAAGCAGTAAAGTGGCGGTAAAAGACTTCATATGATGCTCCATTATTTCCTCTTTAGATTGGTCGTTCTTTGGTGCAAGGATGGTAGAAGGTTAAACCAAACCACAGGTTAGCTCAACCCGAACGGGCACTCTGACAAATACCGTCAACGCTCTTTGGTGGACTTCAAGCTTCGATCGTTGGGGCTTTAGACCGCGCGCCTTGAACAAACTTGCGTGAGGTCTCCAGAAACTCGTCCTGCTTCTGTTGATAGTCTGCAATGCCGTTTGGGGCCGGCCTGCCCTGACTGTCTAGCCATTCGATTAGCCGCTCGTCTGCGAAGTAGAAACGGTTCTCATAGGTGTGCACAACCTTGCCGCTCATCGGCGTGTCGTAGCGGAATTCTTTGCGGAAAACAAAAATGAGTCTCTCGTTTGCGTAGTAATACTCCTCGAGTGAACGCCCGCTTTCGCCATAGTACGTGGCCAAAATCTTCACAATCGCCGAGCCGTCGAAGTAAGCAACGAGTTTGCCGCCTTCGAGTGAGAAGCCAGACAACTCCTTGTTTACTCTCCGGTACTTGCCCGCGCGTTTGTTGATTGCGGCGTACTCTTTGCGAATTGACTGGATTTGATCGGGCTGGGGGTTGACAACGGCGACGCTGCCGTTCAGCGCGGGCGAAAGGAATAACAAAAGAACCAGTGTTGCAATAAAAACTCTTGAAGCTTGCTTCATTGAATGTTCACCTCTCAAGCTCTTGTGTGTTTTCAATATTGGGGCCACGGGCCGCGGTCCCAGCATCCGCGTTGAGTAGATTCCCTATCTGCTCTGTTTCAGCTTTCTAAACTTCCTGAGGACTAAATCTCGACGCAAAGGACTCAAATGTCGAATGAACAACTTGCCGTCGCAATGGTCTGTCTCGTGAAGGAAGCAACGCGCTGCAAGTCCGCTTTCCTCGCGCTCGAAGGTTTTTCCCTTCACGTCCTGCGCGCGCAGGATAGCGCGCTCGGGCCGTTTGAGCTCAGCCGGTACCCTGGCAACCGAGAGACAGCCCTCCTCGCCGCTTTGTTCGCCGGCAACGGAAATAATTTCCGGATTCGCGGCGACCAGTTTGATTCCGTCACAATCCATCACGAACAAACGAAGTGACAAACCGATCTGCTGCGCGGCCAACCCGACACCACGCGCGTCATACATCGTCTCGAACATGTCTCGAACGAGTGATTCCAATTCAGAATCGAAACTTTCCACCGGCAGGCCCGGTGATAGAAGCACCGGATCGGGATATTCTACTATCGCTCTTATTGCCATTCGTGCCTTCGTCAGTTGAAATGAGGCCAGTACCACCGCGCGCGCTAGCGGGTGGGTTTCGATCGCGTCCAATCGATCTTACAACCTAATCTTTCTTCGGCGTAGCGCTCCGAAAGCACGACTCACCCGCTACCGCCCCGTGGTACTGACCTCATCACCCATGTGAATGGCAACGGCCTCAGAAGCCAGCTAGTGGGTCAGTTTGGATTGCCAGCCAACGACTAGATACAAATCGGAACTGGGAGCACAGCGACCAGCCAAAGACTCAACGTTGATAGTCTTCATTTGAAGCCGCGCTTTTCTTAGATGTTTGGGCTCTTGAATGTAGGGCTGGTTGCTGCTCTCCCAGTTCTGATTTCGTCTTAGCGATTCGCTCTACGCTTCGGCAAAGTTTGAGAACCGGAGCATACCTTTCAAACTGACCCACCACCAGAAGCCAACCTTGGATGCTGAAAGGAATTTTCTCTGCTAAACTCTAGGCCTCTCCTACTCTTAGCTAAGGCAGCCCCGCCCCCGCGTGCTACGTGACTGATGTGAAAGTGTATCTAGAGTCTTACATTCAAAATCATGGAGAGTAAATACCCTCTGGAAACCACCGCGCTGCCAGGCCTCCCTGAGGAGGCGGTTGAAAGCAAGAAGCTGGATAACAGCCCCCAGCCGGACTCGCCGACGTTTTTGATTCTGGTGGTTGATGATTCCGCCGACAGCGTAGCCATGCTCAGCCTGGATCTCCAGCATGAGGGTTATAGGGTTGTCACGGCCACTAACGGCGAAGAAGCAATCAGCGTTGCTTGTTGCACTCAGCCTAACCTCATCTTAATGGACATCAGTATGCCAAGGTTGGATGGATTAGGAGCGACGCGGCGGATGCGCGAAATCGACGAGCTCCGCGACGTGCCAGTAATCGCGATTACCGCTTTCGGGACTGAAGGCTTTCAGCGAGCTGCATACGATGTAGGGGTCTCCGGTTACCTGACTAAGCCAGTAGATTTTCGACGCATGCACCAGCTGGTGGCGCGCTTGCTTGCGCCAGGAGGCTCCGGCAACCTGGTGGGCCCATGAATTCCGAAGAGCGAACCGCGCCAGTGCAGAACCGCGAGCGGTAGCGAGCGGATGCTACGAGCAACTCTGCCCGGAAATTAAAATAGTTGAGAGCCGAGCTTAAATTAATATAGTTGAGAGCCAACATCCGCTCGCTACCGCTCGCGGTTCTGCAGTCCAGCCATTACACGCTGACTAATTCTTCGTCAGCTTTCTTCAAAAACTCAAACGGCTCGACTATCTTGCCTGCGATCGCTGAAGCTGCAACGACGTAGGGTGAAGCGAGATACAACTTGCCCGGACCACTGCGGCCGGGAAAGTTTCTGTTCTGCGCGCTCACGGTAACGGTCTCAGCGGATGGAGACGCGCCGGGACCGGCGTTGATGCAGGCGCCGCAGGAAGGATCAATTAACTCAGCGCCCGCCCTTTCAAAGATTTCCAGATAACCTCGACTGCGCGCGTACTGTTTGATCTTCTGCGACCCAAACTGAAGATAGAGATGAACGCCGGGCGCGACGCGCTTTCCCTGATTCAAAGCGTTCTGCAAAACCTCCGCATACATGTCCATGTCTGCCATCTTCCCACCGGTACACGAACCACCATAAGCAGCATCAATGCGCACTTCGTCTTCCAGTGAGTCGATCGGAATACCGTTGCGCGGATCGCCCGGCAGCGCCACCATCGGTCGAATCGCGTCGAGGTCGATTTCAAACGTCGCGGCGTATTCAGCATCGGGATCGCTAAAAGTAAATCCCTTGCGCACTTCTTCTGCATCAAGGCCGCGCGTTTTCACGATGTATTCAAGCGTGTGTTCGTCAGGCTCGATAATTCCTGTTGTCCCGCCGGCCTCAACCGCCATGTTAGTCAGAGTCGCGCGCTCATCCATCGGCCAGTTCTTCAAATCGTCCCCGGCAAACTCCAGCACCTTGCCGATCCCTTTGCTGGTCTTCATGTAATCACTCGCAAGGATTACCAGCATCACATCTTTAGCCGCGACGTCGGCGCGCTTACGTCCTTTCAACACATATCGCACAGTTTCGGGAACCTTGATGCGAATGTCTTTCGCGAACCAGGCGTTAGCCATGTCGGTCGAGCCGACGCCAAAAGCGAAACAGCCGAGCACGCCGGCCATGCACGTATGCGAATCAGTACCGATCACAATCTGTCCCGGCAACGCCAGATCTTCGACCACGGCGTTATGACAAATTGCTTCCGAGCCACCCTCGGGGTTCTCGCCGTAGAGCCTGATTCCCTGCTTGGCGGTGAAATCTGCCTGGGTCGTCGCCAGCCCTTCCGCTTTCTCCAGGAGTCCCATCTCACGATGTTTTGGCGACATCACCTTGCTTAGAAATGTCAGATGATCTCGAAACGCAAAGACTGACTCGGGTTCCGTCACTCGCGCGTCCGGGCCCAGCGCCTGTTTCAGAAGCGACTCGGCCATCGGCGTCACATACTCATGCGAGAAACGCACATCAGCGACGGCAAACAGTGCATCGCCCGGCTTCACCGCCGTCACCCCAACCTCACCGGCTCGCACAAACACATGACGCGCGATGATCTTTTCAACGATAGTCATCGGCCGTGCTTCAGTCTCAACCGGCGGCGGTACTACTTCTCCAGCCAGGCGCGCTTTGTTGTAGTTGAACAAGCCGCCGTACTCGACAATGTCTCTCGAGATTGGATCAAGACCAGCGGTGAACTCGGCCAGCGGTATCTCGGCGCCGGCGCGAATGCGTTCAACCAGGCCCAGGTCAGTCGAGGTAAGCAACCCGATGTTCTGCGAGTTTTGCCCGTAAATTTTTTCGATGCTTTTGGCGATTACCAGTTGAATGCCAGCCGCCTTTTCCGCGTAGGGCGCGGTCTCGCGAGACGATCCGCATCCTTTTGACAACCCGGAGACGACTACAGCGAAACCGCCATGCTTCACTTCATCTTTCTTGACGGCGGCCTCGCGCATGCCAACGTAAACGTACTGGCCGAGCGTTTCATCGTAATAAAAACAGACCCAGCCGGGAGTGATCTCGTCGGTCGAAATGTTGCTCATCAAAGGCAGGTCGTCATGCAGCAGGCGCGCGGCGAGTTCTGCTTCGAGCCGCTCGCGTTCATCGCCCTCAGCTTCAAGTTGCTGGCGAATAAGGGCAGTATCGTCGGTTAAGAAGAGAATGCGGCCGGTGAATTTGACCTGCGTTTTATCTGTTGAAGTTGATTCGTGCATGAAATCCCTGATGGAGTAAACCCTTTCGCCTGTTAATGCGTAAAACTTGCTGTACTATTTGTGGTAAGTATAAACCATGCCTGAGAAAACTCCGCACGAGGCCACCGATGACGAAGTAAGAGCTCGTTCACCGCTGATCGAAACCGATCGGCTGCGCTTGAGATTGTTCCAGCCTCAGGACCTTGATGAACTCGCCAGTATGTTCAGCGACCCGCAGGTGATGCGATATGTGGCGGATGGCAAACCGGCCGGCAGAGACGTCGCCGAGAAAGCGCTCACCAGCGTGATTGACCATTGGCGCCGGCATGGCTTCGGCCGCTGGGCAGCGGAAGACAAGGAGACACGACAGTTTGTCGGGTTTGGTGGACTCAGATCGTTGTTTGGCATGCCCGAAGTTGTCTATCACTTCGCCCCAGCCTATTGGGGTAAAGGGCTGGCCACCGAATTAGGGCGCGCTAGTTTGAGGTATGGCTTCGAAGAACATCGCTTCGAAAAGATCGTGGCTATTGCTAAACCGGAAAACGCTGCTTCAATTCGCGTAATGGGAAAACTCGGAATGCACTACGAGATGAATACGAGCTACTACGACATTGACGTGGTGCAATACACGCTCGCCCGCGAAGAATACCAGCCGACCGCCGAGGCAGCCTATATCCTGGGAAGACATCCCTGAGTGGTAAGGCTTTCCAATCTGATCAGGCTGAGTGTTCTTTTTCGTACTGCATCGCGCCGACCACGTTCCCTTCCGTGTCTTCGAAGAAGATAAGCGTGCCTACCGTTGGAATATGAAACTTAGGCATAACGATCTTGCCGCCGTTGGCTTCCACCGCCGCAATCGTGTCATCGACTGAGTCAACCCCAATCGAGCATTCGTAACCAAACATAGGCTTGCCGGCAACAACTTCACGGCGACCCTGCAACGCGCCCTGAACGCCCGGGTCTTCGTCAGTTCCGGTCCTGATAAGATAAAAGTTTGGCGGACCCCAGGGCGTAAACTGCCAGCCAAGCACGCTTTCATAAAACTTTCGCGCGCGGTCTACATCATTTGCATGAACGGCAAAATGCTTGACGTTATTTGGCATCGGTTTTATTCCTCTTGTTTTGGCTGAAGACGTTGGCGAGGTGCTAATATCATCTTTCGCCGCTTGTAAGCAAACCGCTTGGAAAGGTAAACAGCTAATCATGAAACGAGTAACCGGAATTGGTGGCATATTCTTCAGCGCGAAGGATCCGAAGGCACTCTGTGCCTGGTACAAGACTCACCTGGGC
>Ga0134126_10007641_pt1 | contig 13574 bp, 14 predicted proteins | sample KB31752_FD_96881 | JGI IMG/M metagenome (GOLD analysis project Ga0134126, IMG submission 96881) | Terrestrial soil microbial communities with excess Nitrogen fertilizer from Kellogg Biological Station, Michigan, USA - KB3-175-2 | ecosystem: Environmental > Terrestrial > Soil > Unclassified ...
AAAAATGAGCCCGTCGCCGGTGTTCATCTCACTCATCCCGACCGCGTTTATTGGAATGATGCGGGCATCACCAAGCGCGGTCTTGCCGAGTATTACGTCAAGGTCTGGAAGTGGATGCGCCCGCATGTGGCCGGGCGACCGATCTCCTTATTGCGTTGTCCGGAAGGGGCCAGCGGGCAATGCTTTTTCCAAAAACATGCACGTGCCGGAATTCCGGTTGAGCACCTGCATCTCGTCCCGGAGAAAGGGGACAAGATCATCTCCGTAGACAATCTCAGCGGCATTGTTGCGCTCGCGCAGGGAGGCGTCCTGGAAATTCACACAAGAGGCACGACCATTGATGACCGCGAGCGCGCTGACCGCCTGGTTTTCGATCTAGATCCCGGTCCCGGAACAGACTGGGATGATGTAGTGGAAGCAGCACGCGATGTTCGCGCCCGCTTGTTGAAATTGAAGCTCAAGAGTTTCCTGAAGACATCGGGGGGCAAGGGCCTACACGTTGTTCTACCAATCAAGCCAACGCCGTGGAACGAGGCGAAGACTTTCGCCCAGAATATCGCAGCCTCGATGGCAGCGGACTCGCCCGAACGCTACATTGCGACCGCCACGAAAAGTGGCCGCTCAAAACGAATATTCATCGACTATCTGCGCAACAGTCGCGAGGCAACGGCAGTCGCGCCCTATTCAACACGTGCACGTCCCGGCGCACCGGTGTCGGTTCCAATCGAATGGTCGGAACTGGGCAGCCTCAAATCCGCCAATCAATACACTGTCCTGAATCTCATGCAGCGGCTCGCACGCCAGCGCAAAGATCCATGGACCGGCATTGGACGCGTCAAACAAGGGTTGCCAAAACGGAAATAGTGATCAAGGAGCGGCATCATGATAACGACCAACAACAATAGTCGATCCAGCCGCGCTTCCGCGCCATCGGCGCTGGCACAACGGTTTTCCCAGTTTGCGCACGCTACATCGGTGTGGTCCGGCAACCCACTGGCGTTCCTAGCAGCAGTCGGACTGGTTATCGTCTGGGTCCTGACCGGCCCGATATTCAATTACAGCGATACTTGGCAACTCGTGATCAACACCGGCACGACTATCGTGACATTTTTGATGGTGTTCTTGATCCAAAACACGCAGAACCGTGACACGCTTGCGATTCAGCTCAAATTGTCGGAGCTTGTGTTGGCTATGAAGGGGGCGGAAAACAAGTTCGCTGCAATCGAGGACCTCTCCGATGAAGAGCTCGAGCGGCTGCACAATGATTGCCGCGCCCGTGCCGAGATGACCCTTCAACACCTTGAAGGTCGAAAAGCCCGTCCGACCAAAAATGGCAGCAGCAAACCGCGCTCGAAGACCCGCGCGAGCGGACGTCGGCCTTCATGAATTTTGAATCGTTTTGGTGGAACCTTGAGCGAGCTCGAACCGTTCAGTGAAGCAAGTGAACAGTCATTTTTTGACAGAACGCCGCCACACCGGGTTAATCTGACTTGGGGTAGACGGACAATGACCATGCAGTTTGGTACCGGCTTGGCAGCCTTCGCGGCAGTCCTGACTTGGGGCGCATCTGACGTTGCTGTCGCCCAGTCCGCCCGTCAGTTCACCGGTGTCGCCGCGTACTACAGCACCGACTATTCGGGCCGCACAGCCCGTGGCGACAGGTATGATCCGACGAAATTCACCGCGGCGCACCGTAGCCTCCCGTTCGGAACGCGCCTTCGCGTGACCGATCCAAGATCGAAGCGCAGCGTCGTTGTGGTCGTGAATGACCGCGGCCCTTTCTCGAAAGGACGCGTGCTCGACCTGTCGCTGGCTGCCGCGAAAGCATTGAATATGACTGGCCGCGGGCTGCTGAATGTGACGGCAGTGGTTGAGCCGGGCACGACGACGTTCACGACGGCGAAGCCCTGATCATTCTGCCGGATTCTTGTAGTTTTATTTTCCGCTATACTGGCGGTCAGCTCGACTACTCCCTTTCTTTCCCTCCAAGGACCTGATTCATGCCTGCCAAGCGCCCGGCACCACGCCTCGCACTCGTGAGCGAACAAAATATGAGCGAAGGGCAGCGCGCCTTGCTCGCAAGCCTGCGGGCTGGCCCGCGCGGCGCCTCCATAACTCCGCGTGGACCGTTTGCGACCTGGATGCACGCGCCCGAACTTGGCGAACTTGCCCAGAAACTCGGCGCCTATTGTCGCTATGGAACTGCGCTGCCTCCACGCCTGTCCGAATTCGCAATCCTTTGCACTGCGCACCAGTGGCGCGCGCAATATGAGTGGTTCGCCCACGCGCCAATGGCGGCAAAAGGTGGCGTCCAGCCAAAGACAATTGAAGACTTGCGGCGTGGCCGTACCCCAAAATCCGCGCCAAAGGATGAACGGGCGATCTATGATTTCATCCAGGAACTTTACAAGACGAGGCGCGTGAGCACGCGAACCTACAAGCGCGTGCAATCACTGCTCGGCGACAAAGCAACCGTCGAGCTTGTCGGCATACTGGGCTATTACGCGCTGATCTCGATGACGCTGAATGTATTTCAGATGCTGCCCCCCGAGAATGAAAAACTGGCGTTTCCTGAATAGCAGTCGACAACTGCGCTCCTCTATCCCCGGAGCTCAGGGGAACGCGGGGCGCGGAAAATGTTTCCGTTCGATCTAAATCTTAGGCGACGCGTTCGTTGCCCTCTTGCGAAGCAAGATCGGCGGCGCGCGGCTTGTTCACGTGTTGGCGAAGCGCGTCCAGGAACCGATCTTTCGGCAGAGGTGGCGCAAGCAGCATCCCTTGGCCAAGATCGCACCCCATCACGATCAGGGCCTGAAGATCCGCAATCGCGTCGATGCCTTCGGCAACCACGACACTGCCAAAACGGTGGGCAAGATCAATCGCCGTCTGGCATATCGCCGCGTTGGTGACGTCAACTGCACAGTTCTTGACGAACGAAGCGTGCAGTTTGAGTTCGGTGAACGGCAGATCCCGCAGGCTGGAGAATGACGAATAGCCGGCGCCGAATTCATCAATGGCAAGAGCTATGGTGCTCGTCTTGAATTCCTTGGCTATCTGACGGATCGCCGGCAAATCGCGAACGATTTGATCCTCGGTCAGCTCCAATATCAGCCCGGGCCATTTGTCCGACTGCGGTCGATGCGCCGCCACGAGCGCGCTGACCAGAATTTTCGGAAGCAGACTCGCAGGCACATTGATTGAAAGCCGAAGTCCAAACCCCGCTTCTGCGAACACCGTCCAGTCACGCAATGACGTCACCAGCGAATATTCGCTGACTTTCAATAGGCTCTCTTCATCGAGCGCGCCCAGGTAGTCTTCCGGCCACAGAAGGCCCGCCTGTGGATGGTGCATCCGCACGAGGGCTTCGGCGCCTGCAAGGCATTTGCGCCGCAGGTCGATCTTCGGCTGATACCAGACATCGAGCCAATTGTTCGACAATGCTTCGTCGATCGAAACGCGGGCGACATCCGACCCATCCGGACCGGAAAAGCGATGCCGCTCCTCGCTTTGCTCATCGGCTGCCATTTTGCTCACCTCGGCCAGCAGGGGCCGAGGTTATAGCCGTAACGCTCTTAACTATTGGTATGAGCGCAAACGGATTGATTTTAGGGCGCTATCGGTGGCCACAGTCAGTGACCATGCTGCATTGGCCTGCCGCCTTGCGACGCCGATCCCCCACTCCGCGCGCCGATGCTCCGCACGACAAAATCTACCGATGCGTTGCCGGCCTTTTCGAATTGAAGCGTCGCCTTGATGTGCTCGCCTTCCTTGAGCGGTTGTTTCAACCCGACGAACATTATGTGGTACCCGGAAGGTTCAAATCGAACTGTCTGCCCCGGCTTGATTTCAACGCCAGACGTAACCTCACGCATCTTCATTACGCCTTTCTCCATACTCATTTCATGAATCTCAAATCTGCTTGAGATACCCGACGCACCGCCGACCAGCCGGTCTGCAGCATTGCCGGTGTTGGTGATCGTTAAATAGCCACCGCCCACGGTTGCGCCTTTTGGGGTGGCGCGCGTCCAAGGGGTTGTGAGTTTGAGAGTACCAACTAGGGCATCGTCGGCGTACCCGGTTCCAACCGTAGAGGTTGCAAAAACCAAAGCGGCAACAAAAAAGCCAATTTTATTCATCTTGATCTCCGGGCCCAAATTCTCAGCTTGACCTATATCGGAATTTGGCAGGCTTCAATGGTGCGCAGTCCGGTCGAACGGCCCGCGGCGCTGTGATAAGGTTCAGACATGCCGGATCGAGAACCATCTCATTCCGACGACGGATCACGGGTCATCGGTTTTCGTCGCAGACAGCCGATCGTCAACTCCCATACACCCTCGTCGCGAGCGGTCGATGACCTGACAAAATATGCGCGCGGCGAGAATCCAGACGATTACCGCCACCGCATGGTCGTGAATGTCGTCGCATTCGTTTTTGTGATCGGACTGATCGCTGCTGGCCTTTGGCTGGCGGACACAATGGCCGCGATGCGCAAGAACCAGGATTGCGTCCTTTCCGGGCGGCGCGGCTGCACGCCGGTCGAGGTGACAAAGGACCGCTGGTAGGCCGCGGCCTTGGTGTTCAGTTCCCTGGGGCCGATGCAAGCCGGAAATAGCGCTAAAGGGCCGTCGCCATTGAACTCTCCGCCCCGCTTCGCTATACGGGCAGCCAACTGTTTGCCGTTAAAGTGTGCTTTGGGGGCTATGGCGCGGGGCTCGGGCGCATTGGCCGCCCGCTGGCCAGAACTCCAGATCAACCAGAGAGTTACCGATGTCTTCTACGTTCGACACCATAGCCAATATCATCGCCGAAACCTGCGATATTCCGCGCGACTCCATTAAGCCGGAAAGTCACGCCATCAACGATCTTGGCATCGATAGCCTCGATTTTCTGGACATCGCCTTCGCCATCGACAAGGCGTTTGGAATCAAGCTTCCACTTGAGCAATGGACTCAGGAAGTCAACGACGGCAAGGCAACAACCGACCAATATTTCGTGCTCAAGAACCTGAGCGCCCGCATCGACGAACTCGTCGCTGCAAAGGGAGCCTGAAGCGTTGGTCACATGCGTCTTGAGTACTTTCAGCTGATCGACCGGATCGTCGACATCAATCTCGCCGACCGCACAATCAGCACCGAGGCGACGGTTCCCACGACCAGCACAATTTTTGAAGGCCATTTCCCTGGCTTTCCTCTGATGCCTGGCGTGCTGCTGATTGAATCCATGGCCCAGACATCAGGCTGGCTGGTCGTTGCCGTAAATCGGTTCGAGCGCATGCCGTTCCTTGCGGCGGTAAAGGACGCGAAATTTCGGACGTTCGTTACACCCGGTCAAAAGGTCTCGGTCAACGCGACGCTTGTTCACGAGGGCTCGGGATACGCCATCACCAAGTCCAGCATTGCGCTTGACGGTAAGCCGATCTGCGACGTCGAGCTCACCTTTCGCATTATGGACTTCCCGAACAGTGAAATGCGGGACAAGATGCGTGAAATGGCCGCTCTAGTCGGTTTCCCGGCCGAGGTGCCGGCCAATGGCTAGCAGTCCTCGAGAAGTCTGGATCACCGGGATCGGAATTCTCTCGTGTCTCGGCGAAGGGGCTGACACTCACTGGCAGAAGCTCATGGCGGCGCAGCCTTCTGCCGACGCCACAACATTCGCGCCTTTCGTCGTCCACCCGCTTGCTCCAACCAATTTTGACGCGCAGATCCCCAAGAAAGGTGATCAGCGTCAAATGGAGAATTGGCAGCGCATCGGCACCTACGCGGCCGGCCTTGCCCTCGACTCCGCGGGCGTAAAGGGCAAGACCGATATTCTCTCGCGTATGGACATGATCGTTGCTGCCGGAGGTGGCGAGCGCGACCTAACCGTTGACTCAAATATCGTGACAGGAATTAAGCACGCGGCGAATCCCGCTGCCTTTCTCAATGAACGCCTGATGAGCGACCTGCGGCCAACCTTATTCCTGGCGCAGCTGTCCAATCTTCTCGCCGGCAACATTTCGATCGTTCACGGCGTGACCGGTTCCTCGCGCACGTTCATGGGCGAAGAGTCGGCCGGTATTGATGCCGTACGAATTGCGCACGCACGCATCGGCGCTGGACAAAGTGACATTGCGCTGGTCGGCGGATCATACAACGGAGAACGCCCGGACCTGTTGATGCTGTACGAATTCGCCGATCTGGCACTAAAGGACAAATACGCGCCGGTTTGGCAACGTGGGAGCGACAAAGGTGGATTCGCACTCGCCTCGCTCGGCGCATTCCTGGTCATTGAAGCGCGCGAGCACGCCGAAAAAAGAGGCGTCAAAGCTCTGGGACGGTTGAGTTTCGTCGTCTCTGACCGCGCTAGCCGGGAGTCGGGGACAATAACACAGACCATGGCGCAACTTTGGGACGGCTTGAAGGGCAAGGTCGACGCCAGCCATACGGCCATTCTGTCCGGTGCGACCGGCGCTAACCCGGCGACGGCGGAAGAACGTGCTTTCCTCGAAGCGCATCGCGATCTTGCCGTTCGCGCCACGGGTTCATATCTGGGCCATGGGTTGGAGCCGCAATTTGCCATGAATATCGCGCTCGCCACGATCGCACTCGACCGTGGTAGTCTGTTCCCGCCTTGTGACTCAACCGGTCTGGAGCGGCCGATCACCGGAGAGTTGAAGCAAGTGGTCGTAACCGGCGTGGGTCATTGGCGTGGCGAAGGTCTCGCTCTCGTTGAACGGATTGGTTGAGGAGAGAAGCGATGGCGGCGGGTAAGGACAAGATGGGGCGGCCTGTTGTGGTCGTGACCGGACTTGGCGTGATGACTTCGCTCGGGGCGGGCAAGAGCGATAACTGGGCCAAACTGACGAGCGGTGCATCCGGCATTAAAACGATTACTCGCTTTCCCACCGACGGCCTGAAAACCAGAATCGCCGGGACCATCGACTACTTACCGCCACACGACACCGCGGCTGCATTGACCGAATCCATTGCCAGCCTTGCCGCCGAGGAAGCGATCTCGCAATCCGGGCTTGGCGTGGTCGGAAGTTTTCCCGGGCCGCTTTTTCTCGCCGTCCCGCCGATCGAGATGGAGTGGCCGCAACGGCTCGAAATCGGCGCAAAGTCGGGTGCCAATGAAAGCGTCACTTATGCCGACATGCTGCGGGTGAGCGCGAAATTTCCCGACTATCATCGCCGGTTCTTGCTCGGATCCGTCGCCGACAACCTGGCTGACAAATTCGGCACGCAGGGCTCACCAATCTCGCTTTCGACCGCCTGCGCATCGGGCGCAACAGCAATTCAACTCGGTGTCGAAGCTATCCGCCGTGGGGAGACGAATGCCGCGCTATGCATCGGCACGGACGGCTCCATCAATCCTGAGGCCGTGATCCGCTTCTCCCTTCTTTCCGCCCTTTCGACCAGCAACGACGTCCCCAAAGCGGCGGCCAAACCGTTTTCGAAGAACCGTGACGGCTTCGTCATGGCCGAGGGTGCCGGTGCGCTGGTCCTCGAAAGTTACGAGGCTGCAACGGCCCGCGGCGCGAAGATTCTGGGTGTCGTGGAGGGTTGCGGCGAGATGACTGATGCATTCCACCGCACGCGCTCCAGCCCGGATGGGAAACCTATTATTGGCTGCATTGGCAACGCCATCGCCGATGCCGGGCTCACACCGAACGATATCGATTACATCAATGCCCACGGAACGAGCACGCCGGAAAACGACAAGATGGAATATCTCGGCTGCGCGGCCGTATTCGGCGAACGGATAAAGAGCGTGCCGATTTCCTCTAACAAATCGATGGTCGGGCACACGCTTTCGGCGGCCGGCGCGGTGGAGGCGGTATTTACGCTTCTCACTTTGCAAACTCAGCGTATTCCCCCGACCATCAATTACACGGTCCCCGATCCGGCAATTCCGCTCGACGTCGTGCCCAACACGGCGCGCGACGCCAGCCTGCGCCATGCTATATCGAACTCATTCGGCTTTGGCGGACAGAACGTTTCGCTGGTGATGGGGCTTGAGCCGGCCTAGCGCTGGACATGCCAGACCGCCATGCGTGCGCTCAAGCTGATTGCCGATCGGAAACTTGAACTCGCCGACGTCCCGTCGCCGCCGCCGCCGGACGGCGACGAAGTGCAAATCCGAATCAAGGCGGTGGCGCTCAATCATCTCGATCTGTGGGGATTCCGTGGAATGGCGTTCGCCAAACGCCAGCTCCCTTTGGCCGTTGGCGCCGAGGCCTCCGGTGAAATTGCAGCCGTTGGCGCAGGCAGCGACAATTTCAAAGTCGGCGATAAGGTGGTGATGTATGGAGCCATGACATGCGGCCGCTGCGCCGCCTGCCGCGAAGGACGCGACAATCTCTGCGAGAATGTCGCAGGCATCATGGGATTCCATATCGACGGATTCGCGCGTGATCTGATCAACTTGCCGGCGCGGCTCGTCATTCCGGTACCTGCCGGCGTCTCTTTACGCGACGCAGCCTGTGCACCGATTGCATTCGGCACCGTCGAGCACATGTTGTTCGACAACGCCAAGCTTAAAGCCGGAGAAACAATTCTGGTGCATGCAGGCGGTTCGGGCATCGGTTCGGTCGCCATCAAGATGGCGAAGGCGCTTGGCTGCACCGTGATCACCACTGTGGGCGATGACTCGAAGGCTGAGAAAGCCAAGGCCCTCGGAGCTGATCATGTGATCAATTACAAGACCGAACGCTTTGAAGGCGTCACCCGAAAGCTGACCGGGAAAAAAGGCGTCGACGTCGTTTTCGAGCACGTCGGCGGTGAAAGCTTCAACGGCTCCCTGCTCTGCCTGAAGCGAGGCGGACGCCTTGTGACCTGCGGCTCCACTGCCGGTCCGACGGTGACGATCAATCTGATGCAGCTGTTCCAGCAGCAGTACAAGATTTTTGGTTCATTTGGCGCTTCAATGCGCAATATTCGCGATAGTCTGTCGAAAATCGCTGCTGGAATGGCTCCGATTATAGATACCGAAGTCGAACTTGCAGATTTCGAGCGCGGTCTGGCGCGCCTTGAGAGCCGTCAGGTATTCGGCAAAGTCATTGTGAAGTTTTGAGGCGTCAGCGATGAGGCGGATAGTTCGGCGCCTGAAGCGCGCAACCAACCGCGCCGCCAACTCCGCAATCGGCGCCGTCACGATCGGCCTTCTCAAACTATTGCGACAGACCAACCCCGACACAATGAGAAATATCGCTGGCCGGTTCATGCGAACCGTCGGACCTTTGCTACCCGAGAATCGGATCGGCCGCGCCAATTTGTCCGCAGCATTTCCTGAAAAGTCGCCCGCCGAGATCGATACAATCCTGCGCGGTGTTTGGGACAATCTCGGCCGTATAGCTGTTGAATTTGCTCACCTCGATCGCCTCTCGGATTTCGACCCCTGGCATCCGGAACGTGCCAAAAGGATCGAGGTGCATCCGTCCGATCTCGACCGGCTTCTGAAAATTCTGGAGCAACGCCGGCCCGCGATCGCCTTCGCCGCACACTTCGGGAATTGGGAACTGCCGGCGGTCTGTGCGGCAGCATGCAAAGTCGACATGGCAGTTCTTTATCGACGGCCGAACAACCCCGCGATCGACAAATGGCTTCACGACACGCGGGCCGCAGTGATGGGCACGCTAATCCCGACTGGTCTGGATGCCCCAATGAAGCTGGCAAACGCGCTCGAACGCGGCACTCACGTCGGCATGCTGGTCGATCAGTACTACACCCGCGGGGTGGATGTGGCTTTCTTTGGCCGGCGCACCAAAGCCAATCCTCTCCTCGCGCGGCTCGCCCGGCATTTTGATTGCCCGATTTACGGCCTGCGAGTTGTGCGCCTGCCCGGCCATCGCTTTCGTCCCGAATTGACCGAGCAAATACAGCCCGTTCGCGACGCGGAAGGCAAAGTCGATATCGCCGGGACAACACAAGCCGTCATGTCAGTGATCGAAGGCTGGATCCGTGAATATCCGGAGCAGTGGCTATGGCTGCACCGGCGTTGGCGGCCGGAGGATCAGGAGCCGGTTACCGGCCAGTCTTGATTTTCGTCCATAGCCGATTGATCAGTCGCTGCGCTTTTTGATCGCGCGCGCCGACCGTGTAGAGACGGCTCATGGTCGAAGCGTCCGGGTAGACGCTTTTGTCGTCAAGTATCGATCGGTCGATGAATTTTTGGCTTGCAAGATTGCCATTGGCATAGGCGACAAGATTACTGTTCAGCGCCGCAACTTCCGGCCGGAGCAGATAGTCAATAAAGGCGAGCGCTTCGACGACGTGTGCGGCGTCTTTCGGAATCGCGAGATTGTCGAAGAACATCTGCGCGCCTTCCTTTGGAATTGAATAACCGATCTCTACACCGTTCTTTGCTTCAACGGCACGTTTCTGTGCCTGTTTGATGTCACCCGACCAGCCGACCACCAGGCAGATTTCTCCGCTGGCGAGCGCGTTCAAGTATTCTGACGAGTGAAATTTTCTGACTAAAGGACGGATTTTTGCAAGCAGCTCCGCCGCTCTTTCCAGATCCTTCGGATCACTCGAATCCGGATTTAAACCGAGAAAATGCAGCGCCGCCGGGATGATATCATCGGCGGAATCCAGCATGTGAATGCCGCAGTCCCGGAATTTTGCGAGATTGTCCGGCTTGAAGACGATGTCCCAACTGTCGATTTTTCCGTCCGGACCGAGCCGATCACGCACCGACTTTGCATTGAACCCGATGCCGGTCGTGCCCCACATGTAGTTGACGGCGTACTGATTGCCGGGATCGTAAGCCGCGAGACGGCTTGCGACTTCTGGCCAGACATTCCCGAGATTCTTAAGTTTGTTCTTGTCGAGCTTCTGGAAGACTCCAGCCTTGATTTGCCGCTCGAGGAAATACCCGGTCGGGACGACGACATCGTAACCCGATTTTCCGGCGAGAAGTTTTGTTTCGAGTGTCTCATTGGCGTCAAAGGTGTCGTATTGCACCTTTATGCCGGTTTCCTTCGTGAAATGCTCGATGACCTTCGGTTCGATATAGTCCGACCAATTGTAGACGTTGACCACGCGCGCGCTCTGCGCTGCGGCCGAATTGAATGCAGCGCCGCCTGCCACAAGAGCCAGGGCCGCCGCTGCGAATGCGTGAAAAATGGAAGGCATCGATAGATCGTTCAGGTCTTCGTTGGCAGGCCCGCTGCTTTCCATGCGATGATACCGCCCGCAAGATGGGCAGAATACGGATAGCCCGCGTCCTGCGCAGCAACAGACGCGGTGATGGAACGGCGGCCAGAGCGGCAGGCAAACACGACCTGCTTGCCTTGCGGATCGGGGATCGCGGTCGGATCAAAGCATGACAGCGGAACGATTACCGCGTCGGGGTAACTTTCGACCGACGTTTCATTCGGCTCGCGCACATCGACCAGCAAGATACGGCCCTCACGCAGCCCTGCCGCCACCTCTTCGGGTGTGAGATTTGTCACCTCGTCGGCGCGGGGCATTTCGTCGGCCATGCCGAAACTCCATCATTCTGGATTTTTCGAGTTTTAGCCGGAATCCCGGCGCGTCGGCCAGCCTTATTTGATTCCCGTCCTGGTTAGATTGTGACCTGTGTGCCGACCTCGACCACGCGGCCGGTCGGTATCTGGAAATAGTCGGTCGCATCGTTCGCCACACGCGTGAGGCCGATAAACAGACGATCCTGCCAACGCGGCATCCCGGACTGTTTCGCGGGCTTGAGCGCCCGCCGTGAAAGGAAAAACGAGGTCGACATAATGTCGAACTGCCAGCCCAGCTTGCGCGCGATGGCGAGCGCCTTGGGAACGTTAGGCGTCTCCATGAAACCAAACCGCAGAACCACGCGCAAGAACGTCTTGCCGACAGGCTGGATGCGGACCCGCTCGCCGGCATCGACCCGCGGCGCATCGGCGGTTTCGATGGTCAAGATGACGTTCTTTTCGTGCAGCACCTTGTAGTGCTTCAGGCTGTGCAGGAGCGCAGTGGGAGCGCTGACGGGATCGCTGGTTAGAAAAACCGCTGTTCCGGGCACGCGTGCCGGCGGTTTCTTTTCCAGGCTTTTTACCAGCCCCTCAAGCGGCGTTTCGAGCCGGCGTGTTTTTTCAAAAAGGAGTCGGCTCCCGCGCCGCCAAGTGTACATGATCGCCATCACCACCACGCCAAGCGCCAGCGGCATCCATCCGCCCTCCACGATTTTCAGGAGGTTCGCCGACAGAAACGTGAGATCAATGAACAGAAACGGCACGATCAGCGCCAAAGCTGCGGCGAGCGGCCAGTTCCAAACACGCCACACGACCACAATTGCCATCATTGCGGTGACGACCATCGTTCCCGTAACGGCGATCCCGTAGGCTGAAGCCAACGCACTCGATGACCGGAACAGGATCACCAGCAGTAGCACTCCAAACAGAAGCAGTGTGTTGACGCGAGGCATATAGATCTGGCCGAACAGCGCTTCCGACGTATGCCGGATTTCAAGCCGCGGCAGCAGTCCAAGCTGGATTGCTTGCCGTGTGAGCGAATAGGCCCCGGAAATAACAGCCTGGCTGGCGATGACGGTCGCCATTGTCGCAAGCAACACCATCGGCAGCAGCGCCCACTCGGGATAAAGCAGGAAGAAGGGATTTTCGATTGCTTTTGGATTGGCGAGAACTAATGCGCCCTGTCCCAGATAGTTGAGGGTCAGCGCAGGCAGGACGACGACAAGCCAGGCGAGACGGATTGGCGCCCGGCCAAAGTGGCCAAGATCGGCATAGAGCGCCTCTGCACCGGTGACAACGAGAAAGACGGCACCAAGTGTGAAGAAAGCAACGAGGCCGTGCTCCAAAAGGAAATCAACGCCGTATACCGGATTGAATGCAAGCAATACGATTGGATTGCGGGCGGTATGCCAGATACCTGCAGCGGCAATTGCTCCGAACCACAGCATCATCACCGGGCCGAAGAACGTCGCGACACTGGCGGTGCCGCGCGATTGAACGGCAAAGAGAGCGAGCAGGACAACGACAGTGAGCGGCACAACATAGGCGTCGAACGTCGGAGTTACGACTTTCAAGCCTTCGATTGCCGAAAGCACGGACAAGGCCGGCGTTATGATTGCGTCGCCATAAAACAAAGCCCCGCTGATAATACCGAGCAGGATGATCGTGCCACCTCGACGCATGAGGGAATGCGATGCGAGCGCCATCAACGCCAGTGTGCCGCCCTCGCCTTTGTTATCCGCTCGAAGCAGGATCAGGATGTATTTCGCTGTGACAACGAGCAGCAACGCCCAGATAATCAGCGAAAGGATGCCGAGGACGACAGGCTCACTTGCTGTATTGCCCGAACCGGTCGCCGCCGATATCGCCTCACGAAATGCGTAAAGTGTACTGGTGCCGATATCGCCGTAAACAACACCGACGCTGCCGATCGTAAGTGACCAAAACCGGGGCTTTGCAGGTGCGTCGCCGTTACCTGCGGACACAACCGGATCACCGGCTGTGGCGGCAATGCTGTGGGACATGGGAATGCCTTGAATGTTGCAGTGCAATAAAAAGAGCGCGGGCTTATAACGCCGGGCGTTGCGTTGCAGCAGCGTCATTTGCGCAACGCAGCTCAGCGATG
>Ga0134126_10007642_pt1 | contig 13573 bp, 15 predicted proteins | sample KB31752_FD_96881 | JGI IMG/M metagenome (GOLD analysis project Ga0134126, IMG submission 96881) | Terrestrial soil microbial communities with excess Nitrogen fertilizer from Kellogg Biological Station, Michigan, USA - KB3-175-2 | ecosystem: Environmental > Terrestrial > Soil > Unclassified ...
CCGAGGCAATGGTTCTTACGGATGCGGACGACAATATCCATACCGCCTTGCCGGCCGGTGGAGTCGACAGATATTCGGTCATCGGCGTGGGGCCAGGTCTTGGCACTGACATCCGCACCGCCGGTTTTCTGCATGAACTTCTGCGTGCATACCGGAAGCCGATGGTGATCGATGCGGACGCGTTGAATATCCTTGCCGCGAATCCGGACTGGATGGCGTCGCTTCCCCCCTACTCCATCCTGACGCCGCATCCCAAAGAGTTCGAGCGGCTGTTCGGAGCGTCGTCCGACGATTATGCCCGGCTGGACAAAGCCCGGGAGATGGCGCGGAAGTATCAGTGTATCATCGTGCTCAAAGGCCACTATACCTTTATCGCCATGCCCGGGGGGAAGGGTTATTTCAATTCCACCGGGAATGCCGGGATGGCCAAAGGAGGCAGCGGGGATGCGCTCACCGGGATCCTTACCGCATTGCTGGGTCAGTCCTATTCTCCGGGCGAGTCAGCTCTTCTGGGCGTTTATCTGCATGGTCTGGCCGGCGACATCGCAGCAGGAGCCTGGTCGCAGGAAAGTATGCTGCCCGGCGATCTGATCGATTGTCTGGGTAGTGCGTTCCTGCTCCTTTCAAAAAGCCAATAATCGATTTTGCGGGATGGGCGAAGCGCCGTATTTTTGCCACCCGTTTGGCGGGCGTTCGCGCCCGGCGATGGAATCGGGAAGTAGCGCAGCCCGGTAGCGCACTACGTTCGGGACGTAGGGGTCGCAGGTTCGAATCCTGTCTTCCCGACAATGAGTCTAAAGCTAAGAACCCTCCCCTCTGGGGAGGGTTTCGCTATTTTGAGGCGTACTTCCTTAGCAGGTGCCTTATTCTTTTGAATACCTTTCATCCAAGTGTTTTTCAATTTGAAACGTACCGTTGCCCAGTTCCTCCAAGATTGATTCCATCTTCTAAGTCATAGAAAGAATAGTAAAGCCGGTTAGCGAAATCAATTTCGCTGAGCTTACGACCGGCGCGCGAATGTCCAGGGTCATGAGCGAATTCGACGCAACCGGAGCCCGATTCCTACCCGTTGTCGATGAAAAAAGCAAGTTCGTCGGCTTCATATCGCGCACCCGTCTTTACGAACAATATCGTTCCCTGATCGCCCAACAAAGGGATATCTATGAAGACGAATAGGTTGCCGACATACTGAATACTTCGCACCAGCCATAGCCACAGCGCACCCTATCCTGCATTACCCCTCTCCGTCAATATGCTTCTCAGATGGAATTGCATGAAATGCTCCATTGAATCGACCTTGTTATACCCGCTTCCATATCCCATTGGCTTTATAAGATATCCCGAAACGCCCAGTCGGCCTGTGGCGATCCGATCCGATTCATCATTGGAAGTCGTCATAATATACACGCTGATATCCTTAAGCTGATCATCGCTACGCAAAATGGACAGAAATTCCACGCCATTCATCTTTGGCATGTTCAAATCCAGTAATACGATATCCGGTAGGTTTTCGATGGCCGGTCGACCGGAATCGCCTCTTAAGAGTTGAAGCGCCTCGATGCCATTGAATGCCGTATAAAGCTCGAATGGGAGATCAAGCTTGTCGAGTGAACGACGGACGCTGATCACGTCCAGCTCATCATCTTCCACGATCAGAATAATCTTTTTCTTCGTCAACTGTTCTTTGTCCATGTAAATATAAATATAGCGCCGTTACCAGGGGACGAATCCACCCGAACCTGACCGCCCCTTTCCCCGACAATTTTCTTGACAATGGAAAGCCCGATACCGGTACTTTCCTTATCAGTCTTTTCCCGCAGTGTTTGAAAGAGCCCAAAGATCTTCTCGTGGTATTCGGTGGCGATCCCCGGTCCGTTATCGGCTACGGAAAATTCATAGTATTCGCCGCAATCCGTACTGTCGACTACAATGATCGTTTTCCCGGCTGTACCGTATTTAACCGAATTGTCGATGAGATTGCTGAATACCTGTTGCAAAGGTAGCCTTTCGGTGATTAGCTCAGGCAACCGACCTATTTCCACGATGAAGCCTTCCGGGACGGCGAGCTCCGTTAAATCGCCTATCATTTTGCCCACGTCGACGCTTTCCTTGATCACCCCTTCCCGCCCAGCTCGTGCATATTCGATAAGGCCATCGATGAGGCCTTCCATTCTACTGATCCGTTCAGGGATAATATCAAGATATTTTCGGATCTTCGGACCGATCTCGGCTGCGTGGTCTTCTTCGATCCATCGGACGACGTTTGAAATACCGCGTATGGGCGCTTTCAAATCATGAGATACGACATGGGCGAACTGGTTAAGCTCTGCATTCTTTTTTTCCAGATCATTGATGTTGCGACTCAATTTTTCAGACATAATGTTCAACGAGTTCGACAGGCCGCTCAATTCGTCCCGCTTATTATCCTTAACCCTGCCAAAATCCCCTCGCGAGATCCTTTCCGCCAGCTTAACCAACGTGTTGATACGTCGGGAGATCTTCCTCACCAATACTCCAGCGATCGCAAGCCCGATCAGAACGAATAAAATACTGAATAACAATGAATAGCGGTCAGTCCGTGCAATGGAGTCGCGCAGCTCTTTCCGGCGAAGATCGCGTTGCAGGTATTCGGCATTGTCAAATGAACGGAACAGCGCTCCTATTTTCACATTATACCGCTTGCCGATCCCTTCGCTCATCTCCCTGTCCAGCATGGCTTTAAACTTCCCGGAAGTCCCAACATCGGCGCTTGCCTTTTTCATTGCTTCGATAAGCCCGTCTGCATAGCCCACCCACCGGTTGTAAAGAACCGTAATCGAATCCACGATAATCTTTTGAGTTGGAAGGGCAACCATTTTCCGCATCGCCGTGGCGCTCGCAGTCAAGTCCTTCTGATCTTGATCATACACCGCTAAAAATTCTGTGTCCCCCGTCAGAAGAAAGCCCCGAAAGGCATTTTGCGCATCTAATACACCCTTATCAAGCGCGCCGGAGTGCCGAATGACATCCTCCGAATGGTTCAAAAAATCCGAAATCCGTTTTACCTTTAGCGTAAGCGAGTAATTGACGAACGAGTCCAGCAGATCGATGGAAATAGCGATTAAAAACCCTAAAAAGATTTGGGTGGCCAACTTCATATCCGGAATTTACAATATACCTTAAACAGGAAGAAGGCCTTCGGACAAATAGATGAATTTCTAATGAAATTCTAATTTGCTATCGGAGGTCTCGGGCTTTCGCCTGTTGACTGTAGCTATTAACACTCCTGCGATAACAAACTGCAGCAAATGAAAAGCGGCTTGTATCAAAAACCATTTGGTCATAGAAGTCACCTGGATCTTGGCAGCATTCGCAAGTGTCGAGACGCTAAACAGAAACAAACCGATGATGAGACTGAATGCGATAGCCTTGCCGACCGTGCTTCCGCTTGCCGCATAATACGAATATAAATACGCTATTATTAACCCTTGTATGATCATCGAAAAAAAGCCTAATGGAATGATGGGCTGCGTCCTGTTATAGATCCCAAGGTTGTCGTAAAGGTCCTTAAAAATGACAAGATGCCAAACATAGCCTAAAAGCATCGTTGGGACAATGTAAGCTAAAGCAGTAAGGGTGAACTTCCCGGGTGTTGATTTCATAGCAAAAATTTATTTACTTGTAAATTGCAAGATGAATATAACGATATTTAATCGTAAATTTCAACACGTACGATGAAAAAAAGGAATAAACGGCGCTCGGATTGCCCCGTCAGTTTTGCATTGGATATTTTTGGGGACAAGTGGTCCTTGCTGATTATCAGGGATTTAATGTTCAAGGACAAAAAGACTTACAGCGAATTTCTCCTATCGGAAGAGAAGATCGCCACCAACATATTGGCCGACCGTTTGGAAATGCTCGAGTGCGCAGGCCTAATTAAAAGCAAGGTCGATCCCACCAAGAAGTCAAGGTACAACTACCAATTGACCGATAAAGGAATTGATCTCGTACCGGTGCTGCTCGAAATAGTCGTGTGGAGTTCCACCCATGATAAGAAGACGGCTGCACCCAAAGAATTTGTCGATCGGGTAATATCCGACAGGGACAACTTTATAAAAGAAATAAAGGAATTACATCGCAAAGCAAAAAAATAGCGGTCCAGGCTGGCTCGGCCCTTGCGTGCAAGACGGCATATATTCAATCTAATCAGTAGCATATGAGTTTCCCGGCGAAATTCCGTACCATAGCAAAAAAGACATTTGACCAGATTAGGAATGAGAAAGTCAGACAAAATATCTTGCAAGCCGTCCCTTTTTGGATAGCCTCCGCCATTACAGGTTTGGTAGCCGTACTTTACACCAGGCTTTTCGCCATGGCCGAGAATGGAACCACTTATATTATCCATACTCACGCATGGCTTCTCTTTATCATCAGCCCGCTTTGTTTTATTGTAGCCTGGTGGACGGTAAAGCATTGGGCACCTTACTCAAGGGGCAGCGGAATACCACAGGTAATGGCTTCCATTGAGCTCGCCACTCCAAAATTCAACGAAAAGGTAAACAAACTACTAAACTTCCGCATAATAGTAGTCAAGTTCGTATCCAGCCTTATCATGGCTTTCGGAGGTGGCGTTATAGGTCGCGAGGGGCCAACCATACAAGTCGCTGGTTGTATATTTCGAAAGATCAGCGAGTGGCTTCCATCGTGGTGGCCCAAGGTCTCCAAGCGGAATATGATCATGACGGGCGCTGCAGCAGGTCTTGCCGCCGCCTTTAATACGCCGCTTGGGGGAATCGTGTTTGCCGTCGAAGAATTGACGCGGACTCACATCAGCTATTTCAAGACCGCACTTTTTACGGCAATCATCATCTCCGGATTGACGGCGCAGGCACTGCTGGGACCGTATCTGTATTTGGGTTATCCGGACGTAAGTCATTTATCGTCTTATATTTTAGCCAGCATTGCGCTGGTTGCCCTACTTGCGGGTCTGGCCGGAAGCCTAATGTCGAAAATCATACTCGCGATCTTTCGATGGAAAGAAAAATTCCGGTTCGCCCGCCAGCACATTCTGTATATCACCTGCTGCGCGCTAATATTGGCTGCACTTGGTTTTTTCATTAACGAAAGGGCGCTGGGCTCCGGAAAGGAATTGATGACGACTGCCCTTTTTACCAGTAACAAATACAACAGCTGGTATCTGCCTTTTTTAAGGATCACCGGACCCATCCTTTGTTTTACGACAGGCGCGGCCGGCGGCATCTTTGCACCGGCCCTTAGCGCCGGCGCCAGCATCGGAGCGACTATTTCCGGCTGGATGCACCTCGCCCCTGCTGATACCAATATCCTGGTATTATCAGGCATGGCCGCGTTCCTCACCGGAGTCACCCGAACTCCCTTTACCTCTGCCATCCTCGTGCTGGAAATGACCGACCGACACAATGTTATCTTCCATCTCATGCTGGCGGCTATGGTGGCCAGTCTCGTCTCTATGCTGGTAGACAAACACTCCCTTTACGACCATCTGAAATATCAATACATGCGCTCCGTTCTCAGGGAGGACGATCCTCCGCCAGCCTATGAGAACGCCGGGGCTGCAACTGATTGACCGACCAATTATCAGGTAACAGTCAACGGCCTTACATGAATTTGGGCAGCTACCTTAATAAGGGTAATTTCCGTGATCGAACCCAAATTCGTTGTTCAAATGCAATTGTACAATGTCCTCGCCATTCTTACCGTTTTGGCCGCACTATTCGGCTACATCAACTACCGGCTTCTGCGCCTGCCCGAAACTATTGGAGTAATGCTGATCTCCGTGGTGGCTTCATTGGTCATTATTGTTCTCGGCTTAATTGATCCATTCTTTTTTAAGGAAGTGCCCAAATTCATACGAGGGATTGATTTTTATACTGTCCTTGTGAAAATCATGCTTGGCTTTCTGCTGTTTGCAGGAGCCATTCATCTTGACGGTCACGCCCTGTTGAAGCAAAGTACGCCTATTCTGACATTTTCCACGATTAGTGTCCTTATTTCCACCGCGACTGTGGGATTGTTAGTGTACTTTTTGTGTCAATTGCTTCACGAGCCAGTCGCCCTGCTGTATTGCCTTCTCTTCGGAGCGCTGATCTCTCCCACCGACCCTATTGCCGTCCTGAGCATTCTGCGTAAGGCTGGTATTCCTGCCTCGCTGGAGGTAAAAATTACCGGAGAATCTCTTTTTAACGATGGCGTTGGGATCGTTGTATTTCTCTGTCTTTACCAGGTAGCCGAAGCAGGAATCGGGCACCTGTCCGCGGGTCAAGTTGCGGTCCTGTTTCTTCAACAGGCGGCCGGAGGCATTCTACTTGGGCTTGCATTGGGATATACTGGTTATCTGCTCCTCCGAAGCATCGATCAATACCAAGTCGAACTCCTTATTACCCTGGCAATAGTCATGGGCGGTTGCGCTTTGGCGGAACGGATGAATGTCAGTGGGCCGCTTGCCATGGTTATGGCAGGACTCATCACCGGAAACAAGACAAGGGTTCATGGTATGAGCGAGGCTACAAGGGACTATATAGATAAGTTCTGGGGAGCGATCGACAATCTCTTCAATACCGTGCTTTTTCTGCTGATCGGATTGGAAATGATCGTTATTCCTATGTCATTACCGATACTTTGGCTGGCCCTGGGTGGAATACCCATCGTACTCTTCGCCAGATATATTTCTGTCCAGTTACCTATCGGAATATTACGAAGGCATACCTGCTTTGAAAAAAATGCCGTCAGCATTCTGACTTGGGGCGGGCTTCGGGGTGGTTTGTCGGTGGCCCTTGCGCTGTCTTTACCATCCTCAATGTCCGGCGGGCGCTTCGTGGCGATGACCTATCTGATCGTTTTATTTTCGATTCTGGTACAGGGCATCAGTATCGGAAAGGTTGCCAGGCGGCTCCTTTGAAGCATCGGATATATACTGTTTGTCAACATCCAGCTCCAGGTTTTAGTCGTCTCATAATACCCCGGTTCATACGCCCTTGCATACCAAAAGCTATAGGCGTCCTGTGCAGAAACACCATCCACTCCATTCGCTTTGAGCGTCCTGGCCAATTGCTCCTCACCGATGCGGCCAGCCGCACTGTATTTGGCAGGCGTTATCATCAGGACAATGATTTTCTGGAACTTCCTGTGATTTACATTGGCACCGCCCACGAGGAGGATAGTTGCAAGCTCGGACCTGATCGCTTCAGGAATTCTAATTGAATTCTAACTTCTTTTTAATGCCAATCTTGGCAACTCTGGGTAGCTTTACAAACGATTAACTAAAGCAATCATACTATGATCCGTCCCAACAGGCTTCTGATTGTGACGGGACTTCTGCCATTCGAGTTCGTAGAGCAACGCGGTCGAATGGTGGCCATACCAACCTACGGCCAGATCGCAGACGCTATGTCGTGTTTTCTTCGAATGAAGGCCAGTATGTCTGCGTTTCCGGAGATCACCTGGACCGGAATCGCGTTATGTAATCCTTTGGTATGGGAGTCCCTGCGAGACCGGCTGCCCGACAAAGGTCATGACTGGCATCCTATTTTCCTGCCAGTCAGACACCAGGAAACTCTGCAACAGGGATTTGCCAACAAGGTATTGTGGCCGTTGTTTCATTATTTTCCCTCTTATGTGGAATTCACTACTGTGGGTTTTGAAAATTACCTGGACATGAACTGCCAGTTCGCCAATAGCATGGAGCGCTTTGTCAGGCCGGGCGATACCGTATGGATACATGACTATCAATTATTGCCTTTAGCGGCATTGTTAAGACAGCGATTTCCGGAACTTATCATCGGTCTTTTCCTGCATATATCGTTTCCTTCATTCGAGATCTTTCGACATCTGCCGGGAACCTGGCAGGAGCAACTCCTGAAAGGCATGCTTGGCGCCGATCTGATCGGCTTTCAAACCGAGGAATACGCAACTCTTTTCCGAAATTGCGCCCGGTTGACCCTTGCTACAGGCGGAGACGGCAAAACCATCGAATTCGAAAACAGGCTTATCAAAACCGGGGCCTTTCCATTGGGCATCGACTACTCCAGGTTCAATCGTCCTGGCGATGATCTACCTGAGTTCCGGCAGCTAACCGCTGAATTTGTCCAAAGGTTTAAGGACAAGAAGATCATTTACTCCATCGACGTACTCGATTATACAAAGGGCGTGCTGAATCGGATCGAAGCATTCGACTATTTCCTGCGGGAAAATGTCGATTATCTGGAGACTGTCGTCCTGATTCTCGTCATTGTACCATCGCGTGAGCACCTCTCCCGGTATGCTGAACGCAAGAAAATGATCGATGAGGCCGTCAGTCACCTGAACGGGAAATTCGGTACACTCGGCTGGCAGCCTGTGTTTTATATGTATAGGGAGTTGGGGTTTGAAGAGCTGTTGACGCTTTACCGATTGTGCAATGTGGCGTTATTGACGCCGCTTAGAGACGCCATGAATCTGTATGCCAAGGAGTTTATCGCCAGCCGCACGGACGCAAAAGGAATACTGATCTTAAGTGAGTTCGATGGCGCCGCCGAACAACTTAAAGAAGCGTTATTCGTCAACCCAAATGACGTCCCAAATATCGGAAAGGCCATAAAGGCGGCATTAGAGATGCGGGTGGATGAACAAAATAGGAGAATGGCGGCAATGCGCCATTCCGTTAGCAGCCAAGACGTATTGCATTGGGGAAAAACTTTATTGGACACCTTGGAACATGCCCGGTCGGAACAGCAGGAATTCAACGCGCGCTATTTTGACGCGTATTCCCAACGACAACTGCTGGAAAGCTACCGGCATGCTCAAAAGCGACTTATCTTCCTGGACTACGACGGCACACTGATGCCCTTCTTTATCCAGCCATCGCTGGCAAAACCCAGCGATATGGTGCTTGAAACACTCAGCAAATTGGCTGAGGACGAGCGCAATTCCATCTGCATCATCAGCGGCCGCGACAGCGACACGCTTGAGGCCTGGTTGGGACAACTTCCCATCCATATCGCCGCCGAACACGGTGCCCGGATCCGATACCGTGGGGCCGCCTGGCAAAACCTCGTCGTACCCCCGGCAAAATGGAAAGAGGACATCATCCCCATAATGGATCATTATTCCGAGCAGTGTCCGGGTTCCTTTGTGGAACAAAAAGACTTCTCGATGGTCTGGCACTTCCGGAATGCGGATCCTCAAGTCGCAAGTAAGTTAAAAACGGATCTTTATGGTGTCCTGACTGGGATAAGCGCGAGCCGATCATTCCAGGTGACCATGGGCAAACAAATTGTCGAAGTACGCAGCAGACAAATGGATAAAGGTACTTTCGTTTCCAATCTGCTCGGTCAGGAGGCAGGCGATTTTATACTCGCCATAGGTGACGATCGTACGGATGAAGATATGTTCCGCGCCCTGGCCGACAAAAAATGCGCGTATACTATAAAAGTCGGCTATGAGTCGTCCCATGCCCTGTTCAACGTACATACTCCTCAATCGGTGATTTCTCTGTTAAGTACACTTGGACATCTTAGGTCCTAACGCGCTGGCATTGATTTTTCTGTTTGTATGGAAATAGACGAGCAGTCTCAGTGTCATATCGCTCGTATTAACCCGGCTCTTTTCGCGACCCAGGGCCCGGGTTTTTAGCGGTATATACTTTACGATTTTGGTGCAATTTTTGCAATATGCACAGGATTAGTTACGTATAACACAACATGGAACCTGAAAATTCAACTTCCAGCGAACTAAAATCCGCGATTTTTGCAGATTCTCAATTATTTTTAGCAAATCTTCATGCGGGTGCTTCCGAGGAGCAATTGAACACCATCCTCGCCCGAATGAAGGAAAGGCACGACCGCCTTATCGCAGAATATGGGCTTACGCTTCAGCCGGAATTTTGGAACATATTGCAGAGTCGTCTGGCAAACCGGAAAAACAAGGACATTATCGATACTGCCCTTTGATAGCCACCGCATTACCAACTTTTGTCCTCCTTTAGAAACGCTGTCATTTGGAACATAGACCCTATCGAATATTATTATGTGATGATGATCCGGATGAGGTCCTATTTCTCGAAGCGGCCTTTCTGCGGTCAGGGTTTCAGGTTGACCTGGAGTGGTTCAACCGGTGTTCGGCACTATTGGATCACTTGCCGGCGCGGCCTGAAGTACCTGATGTTATTTTTGTCGATCTCAATATGCCCGGAGAAAACGGGCTTGAATGCCTCGTCTCTATCAGAGATTTTCCTGCTTACAAGAGTGTGCCGCTGATCATCTATACGACTTCAACGCTATGTCGGGATGTCACCGAGGCTTTCAAAAACGGGGCAAGCCTATACCTTCCCAAGACTTCCAGCGAGGCAGAACTTATCAAAATGGTGCAATACGTGATCACCGAACGGGAGAAACTTCAATTTCCTCAAAAAGACAATTTCTGCGTTTTTGCCTTGAAAAAAATGATATAGCTGCAATGCCGGGCATTTCAGCACGTTCAGCGGGCTTAAAGAGATATTGGTCCGCGCCAGCTGCGGCTGCAAGATCAATTTTGTATTGTTCGTCTGAGAAATAAATGACAGGCAGCCGGCGGAAACAGCGATCCATTTTGATTGTGATTATCCCTAAAAGACCGGATAGGTCCGGCGTATAATCATTAATAAAAACAAGGTGCGGCCTAAAACCATAGAGGGTTTTCTTTAGGAATTGACAACCTGGTAATATCCTGATTTCATAACCGTCTTTGCGTAGAGCATTTCGACAAACGGTCATGCGATTAGGAGAGTCATCGATCAAAAGGATGCGGAACGGTTCTTTAACCATGATTTTGGATTCGGTTATTCGGTACAAGGTTCGGGCCGATTAGCATGGTATTGAAAGGCAATACGTAACTGCGATGTTATTAGTTGATTAAGAGAATCTCAAATTGGGACTTATACGGACCGAAATTCTATGAGGAACGTTTTCCCCGGCGAATCAACTTTTTTCACGCTTTTTGTTCAACTCGGTGAATTTTACCGAATTTTGGGATATGTCCAAAATAACCTTCAACAATAGCAATCATGCCTTTTATACTTCATTAAAGACATCTGTAAACGTGTATTTTGAACGTTATGAAAAGAGAAGAACTGGTAATATCCGTTTATATGCCAAGGCAGTCATTCTTATCTTAACGGCGATTGCCTTATATTCCTTATTGCTATTTATGGCGATGCCCGGGCTTGTCATGGTCATCTGCAGTTTGTTTTTGGGTTTAGTACTTGCCTGTATCGGGTTTAACGTCATGCATGATGCTAACCACGGCAGCTATTCTTCCCGTAAATGGGTGAACGATACGCTTGGGCTCACGCTGAATGCCCTGGGCGGCAATAGTTTTATTTGGAAACAAAAACACAACATCGTTCATCATACTTACACAAACATCGACGGCATCGACGATGATATCGCTAAAAGCCCTTTTATCCGCATGTGCAGTTCCCAGCCCTGGGTACCGGCGCACCGGCTGCAACATTTTTATACTCCATTCCTGTATGCTTTCAGTTCCATGATCTGGATCCTGTTCCAGGATTTTGAAAAGTATTTCAGAAGGAAGATTGCCGGTACGCCTCTTTCAAGAATGCACAGGGCGGATCATATCATCTTCTGGGCGAGCAAGACCGGTTATCTGCTTTTTTATGTCCTGATCCCGATGTTGCTAATGGGCTGGCAATCCTGGTTGTTATTTTTTTTATCGCTGCACATTGCTTTGGGGCTTACATTATCCATAGTTTTTCAATTGGCGCATGTTGTGGAGGATACGGAATTCGAGTCGGCAACCGGCGATGAAAAACAAATTGAAAATGAATGGGCCATCCATCAGGTGAAAACGACTTCGAACTTTTCACCCGGCCACCCAATAATTTCCTGGTTGGTCGGAGGACTAAATTATCAGATCGAACATCATTTATTTCCAAGGGTAAGTCATATCCACTATGCGGCATTGAGCAAACTGGTACAAAGGGAATGTGCGGTCTTCGGCTTACCTTATAATAGTATGCCTACTTTCAAAGCCGCCGTTGCCTCTCATTTCCGGTTTATCAGGGCGCTGGGAAGGAAACCGTAAAAATAACTATCTTTCCCTCTCAATAACTACCATGAACCCCTGTCTGAATTTTCGCAACGTCCAGCTGCGGCTTGTGGTCAATGCCGGATCGTCCTGGAGGATGACGACCAGCAGGGACTCGTGCATTTCATGGAGCACATGAATTTCAACGGCCTCAGGCATTTTCCGAAAAACGAATCGAAAAGGGTTTTACCATCCTCTACTATGATACCTGGTATCGCCCCGATCTGGAGGCTGTCGTGGTCGTAGGAGATATCGATGTGGGGGATGCGGAAAAACAGATCATCCGGCATTTCAGGAACCATCACGAGGGGCAAATGAAGACGAACGAATACTGGCTGGCCAGTTTGAGCCATAGCTGGATCGATCAGGAAGACCCTTCATGGATGAATGATTTTTATAAGACCGTCGAGGGTTTATCCGCGAGGGATCTGAGAGAGACGGCGAGAAAGTATTTGAATACCTCGAACTATATACAGGTTCAGCTGTTGCCGGAATAAGTGAGAGAGGCCGGTAAGGGCTCGGTCCCCTGAGCAGCACCGGCGATAACGAAAGCGATCCCGCAATATGCCAGCGCTAAGAATGCGCTGGATATCTCTCCCCCACCGCCTGCCAACGATTCGGCCACGGCTTTTGGGATATGAAGAATAAGCACCCAAATAAAGATCATTGATCCTAGAAGACCGGCGCTAAGCCTCGGTTTGATCCTCAAAACGATCGCAACCCCGGAGGCAAGCAAGGCCGAACCGGTGAGATAGAGCCAAAAGACAGGGTTGGGTATCCAGGAAGGGACATAGCCGGCGGCTTGTTCAGCATACAGGAAATGATCGATGGAAAAGCTGATGATGGTTAGTGGGAAGCAAATAGCTCCCAGGGGTATCAGCGTTTTCCAAAAACCTGCAGGTGCGCCCGGATAGCGCGCCGCGATGACAAATGCTCCGCCGGCCAATGCCAATGTCTTCGCCGCATTCTCCCATGCCCCGAAATGCAGATAGTTCGTCGATACCAATAATTCATACGGGATAAAATAAAAACAAAAGATCGAAAGGAGAACCGTTCCCAGCAGCAGAGAAACCTGCAGGACCTTTTTCCCGGACACGATGCATACGCCGGCCAGTAATAGTAAAGCTCCGGATAGATAAACCACGATGACATGATCGCTAATCCAGCCATGTTTCGGCGGTATCAGAAAATAAGGGAAGTCCCGGTAGTAGATCGTCAGCAAGCCAAATGCTGCTATAGCGATGCCATAGAAAATGCGACCGATTCTCGCAATTGCCGGATCCATGGTCCTGTCGGTTTTGGTTATTGCAATATACGGCGATTTTGCGGTCTTAGGAGATATTTGGCGAAAGCCAGGATGACCGCAACCCCGATGATTCCTTCGCCGAGTACCGTATAGGGTGCTCCGATGTGTTGCGAGATGGCGCCTACCAGCAGGCTCCCCAGGGGCGCCATCCCGAAAAAGGCCATCAGCAGGATACCGATGGCGCGACCG
>Ga0134126_10007643_pt1 | contig 13572 bp, 11 predicted proteins | sample KB31752_FD_96881 | JGI IMG/M metagenome (GOLD analysis project Ga0134126, IMG submission 96881) | Terrestrial soil microbial communities with excess Nitrogen fertilizer from Kellogg Biological Station, Michigan, USA - KB3-175-2 | ecosystem: Environmental > Terrestrial > Soil > Unclassified ...
AGCCTCGTTCGGCGCACACGGGTCCGGCCCCGGTGATCATTCCGGCGCCGGCGCCCGTGGGAGAGCGGGCGTCGTCGAGCGATGAACCGTTGCCGGCGGCGTTCATCACCGAGACGATGGCCGAGTTGTATTTGCAGCAGGGTCATCGCGATCAGGCGCTCGACATCTATCGTCTGCTGCTCGCACAGCGGCCTGGCGACGTGTCGCTGCTCAGCCGCATTGCGAAGCTGCAGCAGGCGGCGCCGGCCGCGCCGGTGGAGCGGACGGTGCGCGCGTTCTTCGGAAGGTTCGCGAACCGTCGTCCGCCCGGCATGCACGTCGAGGCCGACGCTGCTGCCGCGATCCCGGCGGACCTGCCGCTTCCCGGCGACGAAGCGCCGGTTAGGCATATCGACGCCCAGCCGTCTCCGTCTCCGTTAGGCAGTGACGAAGCCGGTGCGCGCGAGGAGGCCGCTCCGATCGGCCTCGAGGCCCATGCGGCGGGCCGCGAGACGGCGGAGCCGGCGCCGGAGCTGATGGCCTTCGAGATCACCGACACGTGGACGTCTATGGAAGCCTCGGTTGCCGAGGCGGCCGCGCCTGCCGAGCCCATGCACGAGGAGCCGGAGTCCCGGGCGGCGGCGGAGCCGGCCACGCCGGTGACGGAAGAGGACGCGCTGTTCCCGGAGCCGAGCATCGCCGACTTTGCGCCGGCGGAGACGGAGGCCGAGGTGGTACCGGAGCCGCAACCGGAGCCCGTGGCCGCCCGGATGGACGAGGTGCAGGCGGTCGACGAGCCGCAGCTGTCTGGCGAGGCCGCAGCGCCTCATGACCTGCCTGCGCCGAGCGAACTGCCTGCGCCTAACGACTTGCCTGCGCCTAACGACCTGCCTGCGCCTAACGACTTGGCTGCGCCCGCCGAGGCGCACGCGCCTAACGATACGCCGGCGCCGCACGATGGTGGGGAGCCGGCCGAGCTGGCCGGCGAGCCGGTGCGCGTGGGCGACTACACGCCGGAATACGACCGCACCCCGTCCTTCGCCGAGCTCTTCGCCGGCCGGCCGGCGTCCGATGCCGACGAGCGCGCCGCCGCCGCGCTCGCCAGCGCGTACGGCTCGGACGCGGGCCTGACTAACGGAGCCGGCGAGCCGGCGCGCGCCGCGGCCGATGCGCTGTCCCTGGATGACGTCTTTGGCGGCGGCGCCCACGAGCACGACGGCGCGCCCGTCACGTTCGATGAGTTCTTCTCGCCCGGCGCCGGCCACGCCGAGTCCGCGCCCGACAGCGGCACCGACCAGCCGTCGGCGCCGGTCGCCGCACGCCGCGCCGATGACGCGGACCTCGAGCTCTTCCACCAGTGGCTCGAGGGGCTGAAGAAATAGTGCGCATCGCCGTTCTCAACGGACCCAATCTCAATCTCCTCGGCGTCCGGGAGCCCGGGCTATACGGCCACGAGTCCTTGGCCGACATCGAAAAGCATCTCCGTGTCGTTGGCCGCGAGATCGAAGCCGATCTGGAGTTCGCCCAACGGAACGGCGAAGGCGAGCTGGTGGAAGTCATTCAATCGCTGCGCGGCCGCGCACAGGGCGCCTTGATCAACGCCGGCGCGTACAGCCACACCAGTCTTGCCATCCGCGACGCGTTCGCCGCGGTGCAGGTGCCGTTCGTCGAAGTGCACCTGAGCAACATCTTCGCGCGCGAGCCCGAACGACGGCACTCCATGCTCGCCGCCGGCGCCATGGCGATGGTCTGCGGGTTCGGCGCACGCGGCTACGAGCTCGCGTTGCGCGGGATCGTCGCCACGCTCAAGTCGCGTGAGTGACCGGCGATCCGAGCGCGTGGCGGCGCTGACCGCCGCGCTGCACACTGCGCATCTCGATGCGCTGTTGGTCACGAGCCTGCCTAACATTCGATATCTGACCGGATTCTCGGGGTCGAGCGCCATCGTCGTCGCCTCGCCGCACGACCTCGTGTTCGTCACCGATTTCCGGTATGCCACTCAGGTGCAGGACGAAGTCGGCGATCTGGCGCGCGTCGCGATCGAGCCGCAAAGCTTGTGGACCGGCGTGTGGCGCGAGCTCGGTGAGATGAATTCCGTCGAGGTGGTCGGATTCGAGTCCGCGCATCTCGTCCATCGCGATTTCGAGCGCCTGCTCAACGCGGGCTCGCGTTGGCAATGGCGCGCGACCACGGACGTCGTCGAGACGCTGCGCGAACAGAAGGACGAGGGCGAGATCGCGAACATTTCCGCCGCGGCGGGCGTCGCCGAGCGGGCGCTCGGACGCACGCTGGACGCGGTGCACGTCGGACAGACCGAGCTCGAGATCGCCGGCGCTCTCGAACGCGCGCTGCGCGAGGAGGGCAGCGAGGGATTCCCGTTCGAGACGATCGTCGCGTCGGGCGAGCGGTCGGCGCTGCCTCACGCGAGGGCGGCGGACCGGGAAGTGAGGGAAGGCGACTTCCTTCTCATCGATTTCGGTGCCATCGTCAACGGCTATTGCTCCGACATCACCCGCACGGTGGTGGTCGGACGCGCAACCAGCGAGCAGCGCGACGTGCATGGCATCGTGCGCCGGGCCAACGAACGGGCGTCGAGCCTCGTGCGTGCAGGGATGAGCGGGCGGGATGCCGATGCATTGGCTCGTCGCTACATTGAGGAGCGCGGTTTGGGTGAGGCGTTTGGGCACAGCCTCGGTCATGGCATCGGAATAGAGGTGCACGAAGCTCCACGCTTGGCGCGCACGACCGAAGCCGTGCTGCCCGAGCACGCGGTGGTGACGATCGAGCCGGGCGTGTATCGCGCCGGATGGGGTGGAGTACGGGTGGAGGATGACGTCGTGCTCGGCCGTGATGGCGCGACGATTCTGACCAGCTTTTCGCGCGAGCTCCTCGAGGTCGGCTGACGTCGGGAGGGAGTCATCTCTGAAACACCTATGATTGACCTGCGCTACCTGAAGAAGCTCGTCGAGTTGCTCGACGGGTCGACGGTGGATTCGATCGAGATCTCGTCCGACAAGGGCATGAAGATCCGCATCTCGAAAACGCCGCAGCACAGGGGGGGGATCGCGACGACTGCGGCGCCGGTCCAAGTGGCAGCACCGATGTCGATGCCGACATTGATCCCGACGCAGATGCCGGCCGTGCACCTGACGCCGGCCGACGGCGTGGCGACGACGCCGGAAGCGGCGCCCGCGGCGCCGGAAGCCAAGCCGAAGCTGCTCGAGGTGAAGTCGCCGATGGTGGGCACGTTCTATCGCTCGCCCGAGCCGGGTGCCGCGTCGTACGTGAGCGAAGGGTCGCGCATCTCGAAGGGCGAGATCCTCTGCATCATCGAGGCAATGAAGATCATGAACGAGATCGAGTCCGAGTACGCCGGCATCGTGCGCGAAGTGTTGGTGAGCGATGCGCATCCGGTGGAGTACGGACAGGTCCTCTTCCGGATCGATCCCAATGGCTAACCCTGCCGTCTCGACACCAAATGAGTCGGCGAGCGCGCCGCACGCGCCCGCCTTCAACTTCAAGGCGGTTCTGCAGCGCATGATTCAGCAGAACGGCTCCGATCTGCACTTGAAGGTCGGACGTCCTCCCGTGTTGCGCGTGAACGGCGACCTGAGCTCGCTCGACGTGCCGCCCCTCAGGCCCGAAGAGTTGAAGGCGCTCGCCGAACAAATCATGACGCCCAAGCAAGTGAAGGAATTCGCGGAGCTCAAGGAGGCGGACTTCGCGATCGGCGTTCCGGGCATCGGACGCTTTCGCGTGAACGTGTACCAGCAGCGCGGGACCATCGCGTATGCGCTGCGGTCGGTGCCGTACCAGGTGCGCACGATCGAAGAGCTGAATCTGCCGCCGGTGATCTCCGAGGTCGCGCTGCGTCCGCGCGGGCTGGTGTTAGTCACAGGCATCACGGGCTCGGGCAAGTCGACCGCGCTCGCGGCGATGATCCAGCACATCAACGAGAAGCGCCACGCGAACGTGATCACGATCGAGGACCCAATCGAGTTCCTGCATCGCGACATCAACTCGAGCATCAATCAGCGCGAAGTCGGCGCCGATACGGGCAGCTTCGGGGCGGCGCTGCGGCGCGTGCTGCGGCAGGATCCCGACGTCATCCTCATCGGCGAAATCCGCGACATCGAAACGCTCGAGGTGGCGCTCAAGGCGGCGGACACGGGACACCTCGTGTTCTCGACGCTGCACACCACCGACGCCACGCAGACCATCAGCCGCGTGCTGTCGTTCTATGCGCCGCACCAGCAGAACGAAGTGCGCTTCATGCTCGCGAGCGCGTTGTCGGCGGTGGTGTCGCTGCGACTGGTGCCGCGCGCGGACAAGCCGGGCCGCGTGCCGGCGTGCGAGATTCTCATCAACACGGCGGCGGTGCGCGATCAGATCCGCGACATGACGAAGTCCCTCAACATTCCGGACCTGATCAAGGAAGGCACGGTGCAGTACGGCATGCAGAGCTTCGACCAATCGCTCATGCAGTGGTACAAGAAGGGGGCGATCTCGTACGAGAGCGCGCTGTTCTTCGCGACCAATCCGAGCGAGTTCGCGCTCCGCGTCCAGGGCATCGAGGGATCCAGCGATCAGAGCTGGGATGCGCTGCAGGGTGACGCCATCTCGTAAGGGACGCCCCAGGGCGTCCCGACTCCCGGTCCACTAACCGTCGCGCATGTTCAAGAAAGTGTTGATCGCGAACCGCGGCGAGATCGCCCTGCGGGTGATTCGCGCGTGTCGCGAGTTAGGCATTCAGACGGTCGCCGTGTACTCGGAGGCGGACCGCGAATCGCTGCACGTTCGCTTCGCCGACGACGACGTCTGCATCGGCCCTCCCCCCGCGCGCGACTCCTATCTCAAAATCCCGCGCCTCATCGCGGCGGCCGAGATCACGGGCGCCGACGCCATCCATCCCGGCTACGGCTTCCTGGCCGAGAACGCCGAATTCGCCGAGACGTGCGCGGCGTCCAACATCGCGTTCATCGGTCCCACGGCGGACCAGATCCGCGTGATGGGCGACAAAGCTTCGGCGCGGAAAGCGATGGCCGCCGTGGGCGTGCCCATCGTGCCCGGCACGCCGGGCCCGGTGGAGGATCCCGACGAAGCGTTAGGCTTTGCGCGCGAGATCGGGTTTCCGGTGATCATCAAGGCGGCGGCGGGTGGCGGCGGGAAGGGCATGCGCGTCGCCAACGATCCGGAAGACTTCTCGCGCGCGTTCCAGTTGGCGCGCTCCGAAGCGCTCTCGGCCTTCGGCTCGGGCGACGTGTACGTCGAGAAATATCTCGCGCGTCCGCGGCACATCGAGTTCCAGATCATGGGCGACAAGCACGGGCACGTGATTCATTTAGGCGAACGCGATTGCTCGGTGCAGCGGCGTCACCAGAAGCTCATCGAAGAAGCGCCGAGTCCGGCCGTTGGGCCGGCGTTGCGCGAGCGGATGGGATCGGACGCCGTGCGCGGCGCCAAGGCCATCGATTACGTTGGCGCGGGCACGATCGAGATGCTGCTCGACGAAGATGGCTCGTACTATTTCATGGAAATGAATACGCGCATCCAGGTCGAGCACGGCGTCACCGAGATGCTGACGGGCGTGGACTTGGTGAAGGAGCAGCTGCGCGTGGCGTCGGGCGAGCCGTTGTCGATCACCGAGCTGCCGCCCCTGCGGGGGCACGTGATCGAGGTGCGGGTGAACGCCGAAGATCCGTCGCGAAATTTTCAGCCGTCGCCGGGGCGCATCGACGTGTTTCATCCGCCCGGCGGTCCGGGCGTGCGGATCGACTCGCACGTCTACGCCGGCTACACGGTGCCGCCGTTTTACGACTCGCTCCTGGCCAAGCTCATCTGCCAGGGTCGCGATCGCGCCGAAGCAGTGAAGCGCGTGCAGGTGGCGCTCGAGAGCTTCGTGCTCGAGGGCGTGACGACGACGATTCCGTTCCTCGCGCGCGTCATGCAAAACGCTGCCTTCCAGTCAGGGGCGATCGACACCAAGTTTCTCGAGCGCGAGGCGTCGCTGTTGCGGGAGCCCTGACGATGCGGATCGATGTACTGTTCGGACCATCGATGCTGGCGCCGGCAATGGTCACGGGGCGGGTGGTTGCGGTGATCGACGTGCTGCGCGCCTCCACGACGATCGCGACGGCGCTGGCGAACGGCGCGCGCAACGTGGTACCTCTCGAGAGCGCCGACGCCGTGATCACGCGCGCGAAGCAATTCGAGCGCGCGGATGTGCGGACGGCGGGAGAGCAGAAGATGCAGCCGATTCCGGGATTCGACCTCGGCAACTCGCCGCGCGAGATGACGCGCGAGGCCGTGGACGGCAAGACGGTGCTCTTCACGACCACGAACGGCACGGCCACGCTGTTGGCCGTGCAGGGCGCGCGCGACGTGGTGATCGCATCCTACGTCAACGTGGCGGCGGTCACGTCGCTCCTGCGCACGGCGGCGCGCGGCGGCACCGACGTCACCATCGTGTGCGCCGGCCGCGAGCGCCAGATGTCCCTGGAAGACGCCGCGTGCGCGGGCCGCTACGTGCGGCTCGTGACCAAGCAGATGGACGGGGCAGAGTTAGGCGACGGCGCGTTCGCGTGCACGGTGCTCGACCGGCGCTACGGCGACCGGCTCGAGAAGCTGTTCGCCGACTCGGAGCACGGGCGCGCGCTGTCCGACGCCGGGTTCGCCGACGATCTCGCGGCCTGCGCGGCGGTGAACGCGCATCCGGTGATCCCGATCTACCAGGATCGGCAGATCACGCTGCTCGGCCCCGAGCGGGAGCGTTAGGCGTGGCGACCACGCCCTCGCACCGGCGGCTTGAAGCGGCGGGCGTCGCGCTGCTGGCGCTGGCGCTGTTTCTCGCGCTGGCGATCGCGTCCAGCACGAGGGGCGCGGGCGGCGCGTGCGGACAGACGCGGTCGCTCATGGGGCCGGTGGGCGCGTGCGCCCGGGCGGGGCTCGTCTGGATGGTCGGCGTGCCGGCGGCGTTCCTGGTGCCGCTCTTGCCGGCGATCCACGCGCTGCGGCTCTTTGGCCGGATGCAATCGGACACCGATCGCAACTGGCTTCTGTTTGTGTTAGGCATGGTGCTGCTCGTGCCGGTGACGATCGCCATGGCGCTGCACGTGGGGCACACGTGGAGCGACTACTCGGGCTTCTGGGGCGGCTTCTTCGCGTTCTACCTGTTGCAGTCGCTCGCCTGGGGCGCCTGGATCTTCATCGCCCTCGTGTTCAGCGCGCTCACGATCTTCACGCTGGCGTGGAATCCGGTGCGCGTTCTGTTAGGCGTGCAGCCCAAGGCGGCGCTCAGGCTGCCGTGGAGGCGCGCGTCGGCGGCATCGGCGTCCGCGGCCGACGTCAACGAGCCGACGCCCGAGGAAATGCCGGCCATCGATCCGTTCTCCCCGGCGCCGCTCGAGCTCGTGACGTCCATCGATGACGCAGCGGTGCGCGGCAGACGCCGCAAGAAATCGAAGGCCGAGATCACCGCCGAGCACGACGAGGAGATCGCGGCGGCCATCGACGCGTCGGCCAATCCCGACGTCGGCGACGACGAGCTGCCGCCGGCCGAGCTCCTCACGCCGCCGCCGCCGCACAACGCGGAAGCGAACCGGCGCGAGCTGGATGCGATGGCGCTCAAGCTCAAGGAGGCGTTGGGCACCTTCCGCGTCGATGCCGAGATCACCGGCCGCACCACGGGTCCGGTGGTGACGCAGTACGAGGTGGAACCGGCGCCCGGCGTCAAGGTTCGCCAGATCGCGAACTTGTCCAACGACCTCGCGCTGGCGATGCGCGCGGCCAGCATCCGCATCGTGGCGCCGATCCCGGGGCGCGGCGCGGTGGGCGTCGAGGTGCCCAACCCGACGTCGGAGATCGTGGCGTTCCGCGAGATGCTCGAGTCGCGCGAGTTCCAGACGGCGCGCGCGGCGCTGCCGATTGCGTTAGGCAAGGACCTCGAAGGCAAGCCGGTGATCGCCGACCTGGCCAAGATGCCCCACCTCTTGATCGCGGGCGCTACCGGCTCGGGCAAATCGGTGTGCGTGAACACCATCATCACGGGACTCATCTATCGGCACACGCCGCGCACGCTGCGGTTCCTGATGGTGGACCCGAAGATGGTCGAGCTGTCGGTGTACAACGTGCTCCCGCATCTGCGGCACAAGGTGATCACCGACAACCGCGATGCGGCATCGGTGCTCAAGTGGGCCAAAGATGAAATGCAGGAGCGCTACGAGCTGTTGGCGGCCAACCAGTGCCGCAACATCCAGGATTTCAACCGGCGTGTGCAGTCGGGCGCCGCGCTCGTAAGGCCGCGCGCGCCGGACGTGGCGTTCGAGGATCTGACGTACAAGGGCGGCATTCTGCCGTACATCGTGTTGGTGATCGACGAGCTCGCGGACCTCATGATGACGGTGCAGGCGGAGATCGAGACGCCGCTCGCCCTCATCGCGCAGAAGGCGCGCGCCATCGGATTGCATCTGATCCTGGCCACGCAGCGGCCGAGCGTGAACGTCATCACCGGGTTGATCAAGGCAAATTTCCCGAGTCGGATCGCGTTTCGCGTGGCATCGCAGGTCGACAGCCGCACGATCATCGACGGCGTGGGCGCGGAGGCCCTGTTAGGCAACGGGGACATGCTGTTCATTCCGCCGGGGAAGTCGGAACCGTCGCGGTTGCAGGGCGCGTTCATCGCCAGCGAAGACACCGAGCGGTTGATGCACTGGTACGACGACCGCAAAACGGCCAAGCGTGCGGCGCTCGAGGCGAAGGGCCTCGCGCCCGAAGAAGTGGTGGAGCCGGACATCCTCGAGATCGTGCGCCAGAAAGAGGCGGTCGAGTCGGGCTTGTCGCTGCTCGACGCCGACGATCCGACCGATCGCGACAAGCTGTTCCGCGACGCGGCCGAGGTGGTGATCCAACATCAGTTAGGCTCGACGTCGCTATTGCAGCGGCGGCTCAAGGTGGGCTACGGCCGCGCGGCGCGGATCATCGACCAGTTGCACGAGGCCGGCATTCTGGGCCCGCCGGACGGCTCGAAGCCGCGCGACGTCCTCATGGGCCTCGAGGACCTGGATCGCATCTGCGGGCCGCGAGTATGAGAAGGGGGACGTCCAGGCGGGGAGGGATGCCATGAGAGTGAACGTGCTCGTGTCCGCGGTCATCGTGCTCGGGTCGGCCGCCGTGCCGGCATCGGCGCAGTCGTCGCACGCCGGCGAGGCGCCGCCGCTGGCCGCACCGGCGGTGGTGGCGCGGCTCAAGCCGATGAAATGGATGTACGTCATCTCGCTGCGCACGGGCGAGGGGACGCCGCAGCGAATCGGCTTCCGCACCCTGAGCCTAACGGACACCACGTACGGCGGGACGCGCGCCTGGCTCGTGGTCGACTCGCGGCAGATGCACACCGTGACGTACGCCGAGTCGTTGTACGTGGCGCGGGCCGACTTGAGGCCGCTGTACCGGATCGAGCACGTGCCCGACGGCCAGACCGTGTCGCACTTTGCGTCGGACAGCATCCGGACGGTGTTCGACGGAGACAGCGGGCACGTGGCCGTGGCGATGAAGAGCACGCCCGGTGCGCTGGGGACACTATACCTGATCGAGGGGCTGATCGCGGCGTCCTCGTTAGGCCCGAACTGGGCCGCCACGGCGCAGATGACGGCGATCGACCGGCACGAGAGCGGCGTGGTGTCGATCGCGCTGCGCACGGTGGGCCAGGAGAAGATCGACGTGCCCGACGGCGCGTTCGACACGTGGGTCGTGTCGCTCCAGTTAGGCAAGAGCGAAGAAACGCTCTGGGTGCGCAAGAGCGACGGCGTCGTGCTCCGCGAAAACCTGCCGGTGGTGGGGATGGCCGGCGCGTCGGTCGAGATGCTCATGGGGCTCAACGGCGTGCAAACCCCCACGCCCTAGCCCCCGCGCGATTTCGCACCACTCGGCGTCGTTTTGATTATGAGTGCCGGCGCGCCCCTCCTACATTCGCGCCATGTCGACCCAGGCACTTGGATTGGCCGGAGAGGCGTACGCAGCCCGGTGGCTCGAGCAGCAGGGCTGGACGCTCGTCTCGCGCCGCTTCCGCAATGGCCACCGCGATCTCGACCTCGTCGCTCGCCGCGACGGCGTGGTCGCGTTCGTGGAGGTCAAAGCGAGAAGCGGGAGCGAGTTCGGCGATCCCGTGGAGGCGGTCGATTGGCGAAAGCGACGCGAGCTCATCCGTTCGGCGCACGTCTGGATGCACCGGTTCGGCCGGCCCACGGATAGCTATCGGTTCGATGTCATCGGAGTGATCGTGGAGGGCGCGCACGTCCGGATTCGGCATGTACAGAACGCGTTCGCGGTGGCGTAAGCGAACTTGACGCCCTGGCTGGCTCTTCGTAGTTTGTTCGGTATGCGAATCGCCGAAGATTTCGGGTAGATTCGAGAGCCAGCCAGATCAACCAGCAGGCTCACCATCTCTCACCGGGACACACGAGAATGGCGGTTTCCACACTGCAAGATGAGAAGAAGAAAGCGTTGAATCTGGCCATCGCGCAGATCGAGAAGAGCTGTGGCAAGGGGTCCATCATGAAGATGGGTTCGGACGGCGCTCGAGTGCGTGTGGAAGCGATTCCGACGGGGGCGATCAATCTCGACGCGGCCATCGGCGTGGGCGGCATTCCGCGTGGGCGTGTCACGGAGATCTACGGTCCCGAGTCGAGCGGTAAAACCACGTTGTGTTTGCACGTGGTCGCGAACGCGCAGCGGGCCGGCGGCGTTGCCGCCTACATCGACGCGGAGCACGCGTTAGACACAGATTACGCGTCCAAGTTAGGCGTGGACGTCGAGAACCTGCTGGTCTCGCAGCCCGATACGGGCGAGCAGGCCCTCGAGATCTGCGAGATCCTGGTGCGGTCCGGCGCGGTGGATGTCGTGGTCATCGACTCCGTGGCGGCGCTCGTACCGAAAGCCGAAATCGAAGGCGAAATGGGCGACTCGCACGTCGGCCTGCAGGCTCGGCTCATGAGCCAGGCGCTGCGCAAGCTCACCGGTGCCATCGCGCGCTCCAAAACTTCGGTGGTCTTCATCAATCAGTTGCGCGAGAAGATCGGCGTCATGTTCGGGAATCCCGAAACCACCACCGGTGGCAAGGCGCTCAAGTTCTACGCGTCCGTGCGGCTCGACATTCGCCGCATCGGACCGGTCAAAGAAAAAGAAGACGTCATCGGCTCGCACGTGCGCGTGAAAGTGGTCAAGAACAAAGTCGCGCCGCCGTTCAAGCAGGCCGAGTTCGACATCATGTATGCCGAAGGCATCAGCCACACCTCGCTCCTGGTCGACATTGGTGCGGAATCCGGCATCATCGAAAAGTCGGGCGCGTGGTATAGCTACAACTCGCAGCGTATCGGCCAAGGCCGCGAGAACGCAAAGCTCTTCCTGAAAGACAATCCGGCCATGCTCTCCGAAATCGAGGAGAAGGTCAAAGGCGTACTCGGCATTCGGCTGATCCCGGGCGGGGAGGGCGATCTCGCCGAGGAGTGACATACGCATCACTCGGGACGTGCCGAGGGGGTGGAACGCAGAGATCAGGGGTACCCGGAGTTTGCTCCAATCTCGCGCTTTCCTCCCTCGGCATTTTTTTGTGCCGGGCTGGCTGCTACGGCTGGCCCGGACGCGGAAAAAGCAGGAAACGCGGATAACAGTGCCAACCCGCGCCTAACTGGAGCGTCATGAGGATAACGTCACGGTGCCAGTCGTAACGGCGGTTACCCCAAGCGCGCGTCGCTCGCACAGCTCACGCCAGGCCGCGTCCGGCGAGCTCGTGAGCGGGCGATACAGCATTGCCATCGATGGCACGGCCGTGGGCGACCTCTCGCTCGACGCCATCGAGCGGCTCGACATCCACATCGGCGGGTCGGTCAGCGAACGCGTCGTCGCCGAGATCACGAGAGAAACGCAGGCACTCAAAACGTACGACCGCGCGGTTGGTCTGTTAGCCACACGCGCGCGCGCCTCCAGGGAGCTGGAGCGGCTCCTCGTCAGAAAAGGCGAGCCGGCCGCGTTGGCCAAAGCAGCGGTAGCCCGTCTCGCCACCCAGGGCTTTCTGGACGATGCGTCTTTCGCGCGACAGTACGCCCGGAGCAAACTCGCGCTCGGCCTGTCGCGACGCCGCATGCAAACGGAGCTCGCCCGCCGCGGCGTCGATCGCGGGATCGCCGATGCCGCCATCGCCCAAGTCGTCGTCGACGACGAAATAGACGAGGCCCAAGCGTGCGACCGCATCGCCGCACGGAAGTTCCGATCGCTCAAGGACCTTCCAGCCGATGTGCAACGCCGCCGCCTGTACGCCTTCCTCGCCCGGCGCGGCTACGAGATGGACGACGTGCGCGCCGTCGTCGACCGCCTCGTTGGACGCGGTTGACGCGCTCGGCCAACGCACGCGCAAGTCGCCGTGCAGCGGCGCTCACCTACTGACTCGTACGGCTTCAGTCCGAGTATATTGTTGCACTATGCGCGCTTCCGAGATTCGACAGCGTTTTCTCGGGTACTTCGAGCGGAACGGTCACGCCATCCGCCCGAGCTCCACGCTCGTACCGAAGGACGACCCGACGCTGCTGTTTACCAACGCCGGCATGGTCCAATTCAAGAAAATCTTTCTTGGACAGGAACAGCCCGCGTTCGGCCGTCGTGCAACGACCGCGCAGAAGTGCGTGCGCGCCGGTGGCAAGCACAACGACCTCGAACAGGTCGGCCACACCGCGCGCCACCACACCTTCTTCGAGATGCTCGGCAACTTCTCGTTCGGTGACTACTTCAAGCGCGATGCGATCAGATTCGCGTGGGAGTTCGTCACCGAGGAGCTGGGGCTCGACAAGCGTCACCTGCGCGTCAGCGTCTACAAGGAAGACGACGAGGCGCGCGCGCTGTGGCGCGAGATCGCAGGCCTCGCGGATTCACGCATCTACGGGTTGGGCGAAGCGGACAACTTCTGGCAGATGGCGGATACGGGTCCGTGCGGACCGTGCAGCGAGATTTACGTCGACCTCGCGCACATGACGTCCGACTGGGCGTTTCCGGCCGGTGCAACCGGCGAGTGGACCGATCTCGCACGCACCGAGTTCTCGCCTGACGCCTTCGTCGAAGGTGCGGAAGCCGGCCGGTTTCTCGAGATCTGGAACCTCGTGTTCATGCAGTTCGACCGGCAGCCCAACGGCGAGCTCAAGCCGCTGCCGCGTCCGTCCGTGGATACCGGCGCGGGACTCGAGCGCATTGCCGCGGTGAAGCAGCGCGTCACGTCCAACTATCACACCGATGTCTTCGCCTCTCTCATCGAGGCGGCCGAGCAGGCGGTGGGCATTGCGTATCGCGGTCGCGAGTCCGATGAGGCGCACGAGGCGGTGGTCCCGGTGCGCGAGAAGGCGGGCGGCGGCACGGCGGGAACGCGGCGGGTTACCGTTAGGCCAGCGTCATTCCGCGTGTTGGCCGATCATGCGCGCGCGGTGGCGTTTCTGTTAGGCGACGGCGTGTACCCGTCCAACGAGGGCCGCGGCTACGTGCTGCGCCGCATCCTCCGCCGCGCCGTGCGTCACGCGTGGCTGCTGGGCCGCACGGAGCCCACGTTGGTGCACGTGG
>Ga0134126_10007646_pt1 | contig 13569 bp, 5 predicted proteins | sample KB31752_FD_96881 | JGI IMG/M metagenome (GOLD analysis project Ga0134126, IMG submission 96881) | Terrestrial soil microbial communities with excess Nitrogen fertilizer from Kellogg Biological Station, Michigan, USA - KB3-175-2 | ecosystem: Environmental > Terrestrial > Soil > Unclassified ...
AATCTTTGATAAAAGTTGGTTTACTGTAAAGTTGTAGCGCTTTGGATTTGCAGGCATCAGATCCTCGATTTATACATACCGGCCCATATTTAATTGCGGTACCACCTTCTAACCATTCATTAAGAACGGAGAATAAGGTAGTGCGGCATTTAAAATTTAAAGTTAATTTGAAATGTGGCCCTGCTGTAAAAATTCAATCTCTAAATAAGGCATTTATCACCAACAGATATTCTCGATACCTGGATTGTACCGTTTAAAACAATGAAGTATTGTTAGATTGAAAAATTAATTCTATTATTAAGTTAAAGAATTGAAAAGGTAAAACTATATCCAATAATAAACCGTAGCTTTAGTAAGCTTTTTAATTTAAATAATAACAATCTATTCTCCTGTTTTCTCTTTTATGAACGGTTTTTGTAACGCTTTTCAGAAATTCTTCCCCGGTGCCTGATCTCATATTTGAATGTTTTCCAGGATCAATGAAAACCCTTCTTTTTACAACCACCTTTTAATTAGCCAAACACTCCGATATTTCAAATTATTAAATTAAAATTTTTACCAGCGTAGATCAGTAATGCACCATAGTTAGCATGGTATATTTTACTGGATGGATTGCTTTAAAAATATTTAATAATTAAATCTTAAAGATCATGTCAAATAGAGTAAAATTTGCTAAAACAAAAGAGCATGATTTTTATTCTACACTTAATAAGAGAGTGGAAGAATATTTTAAGGGTAATAAAATATCTAAAAATGCCAATTGGATGATGAGATTCAAAACAGTCTTTTTCTTGTCTATTCCAATTTCAGCATACCTGGTTTTAATTCTAAATCCAAACCCACTTTTTGTGCAATTCATTTTGTGGATAGTAATCGGATTTTTTACTGCATTTATCGGCCTTAATATTTCGCATGATGCCATTCATGGGGCTTTGTCAAAACATAAAAATGTGAACAAAATTCTCAGCTATACTTTCAATATAATTGGCGCCAATGCTTACATGTGGGGCATTATGCATAATATTGTACATCACACATACACTAATATCAATGGGCATGATGAAGATATTGAATCAGTTCCTTTATTACGCGTGTCGCCTCACCAGAAATTGCTGAAAATTAACCGTTATCAATACTGGTATGCATTCCTGTTATATGGACTTGGGTCGCTTAGCTGGGTGTTCGTAAAAGATTATGTAAAATTCTTTAAAAAGAAAATCGGGAATTACGAAAACAAAAAACACCCGCGCGTGGAATATTTTAATTTATTCTTTTTTAAGTTGGTTTATTATACTCTCTTTTTAGTGTTGCCAATGATTTTAATCAATGCGTCGTGGTGGCAAATATTACTTGGTTTTTTGCTTTTGCATTTTTGTGAAGGGATTACTATGGCAGTTATTTTTATGCTGGCACATGTAGTAGAGGAAACGGATTTCCCCTTGCCTGATGAAAGAGGAAATATCCAAAATTCATGGGCCGTTCACCAATTATATACAACTGCAGATTTCGGAAGGGGAAACAATATTTTAAACTTTTTTTGTGGTGGCCTTAATTTCCAGGTAGAGCATCATTTATATCCACGCATTTGCCATGTACATTACAAAGCGATATCGGGTATAGTTGAAAAAACTGCGGCTGAGTATAATCTTCGTTATAATGCCAATCCGTCTTTCAGGGGAGCTATACTTTCTCACATTCGCCTTTTGAAAAGGTTGGGTAGAAAAGAACCCATCGCAATAGCCTGATCAATTGCAAATAATAGCTATAACGGCTATGCTTATACGTTTTTATTCCTTTTAAAACACCACCTGAAATGGTTCACCGTTTCATTTTCAAAACAAATTTTGTTAGGGTTTAACCTTGCGCCACTATAGGCTGCCATTGTCAACATTTAAGCGAAAAGTGTCGTCAATGGTGTTATAAGTAAAGCCGAGGCCAATATTGGAGGCAATTTTAAATGATTTTTTAGTGAATTAACCTAATACCATTTACGCACAGTCTTTACAATACAAATCATTATTCTCATTTCCAATTACAGCACTAAATTCATCAAAATGAAAATCGGATGATTTTGTTTGTTTACTGTAAAACAAGAAAAAGCAAATGATTGGTGTAAATAAATTTTATGGTAAGTATGATTTTTAGCAAGTACCTGCGAATAATAATTCTATGAAGAGCGGAATTTTTTAAAGAAACCTGAGATCATTATCTTCGTAATATTGATTTTTCTTTCTTTACAAATTGACTGTTTCACTATACTTTTTAAATTTATTTTATGAAAAATAAAATTAACCGTTTAGGAATTTGCATTTTTCTTTGTATAATAATTATCAATTGCATGGGCCAATCGGCCGGTTTGATAAATAGCCCCAAAAACCTTCCTAAAGATTCCATCCAAATTATGGAAGCCGGCAGGATTGTATTTACTAATACCTGCCAGGCGTGCCATGGGAACAAAGCATTTCCCCAGGCGCCTTCCCTGCAACTATTGATGGCTGTGCCACCCCGAGCTATTTTAAATACCCTCAATAGTGGAAAAATGCGCCAGCAGGCAAAAGCACTCAGTGAAAAGGAGCGGGAAGAAGTAGCACAATATATTAGCCATAAACTTTTAAAGGAAACCGTTATTCCTAAAGAAGCCTATACGAAATATGTTTTTGGAGGAGGAAATAAACTCTATGATTATTCCGGATTTGGTGGCAACCCTGAAGGTACTAATTTTCGTTCTGCGGAGCAATCAGGTATTTCGCGGGAGAATGTAGATAGCCTGAAATTAAAATGGGCTTTTGCTTTCCCTGATGCAAGCGATATGCGAAGCAAACCTGCAATAGTAGGAAAATGGATAATCACCGGCAATAGCATAACCGGCGATGTATATGCCATTGACCGTTTTACAGGAAAACTTGGTTGGCACATAACAGCTTCCAATGGCATCAGAAGCGGAATCGTAGTGGAAAAGTCGGGAAATTCATATACTGCTTATTTCGCTGATGGAGCTACTTATGTATATGCGGTGGATATTAACAAAGGCAAAATAATTTGGAATACGAAAGCCGGAGTGGATGCAATGGCAATGAACACCGGTACCGTGGCTGTTTCCAGGGGAAAAGTTTTTGTGCCGCTCAGTTCTTATGAAGTGGCAGCTGCGGCTGATAGTAATTACAATTGTTGCACCAATTCAGGTGGAGTTGCAGCGTTGAATGCGAAAACCGGTGCATTAATCTGGTATCACAGAGTAATACCCACAAAGGCAACCGCAAGAAAAGATAAACGCAATAAAAAACCTTTTTACGGACCTTCCGGCGCACCCGTGTGGGGCAGCCCTACCGTAGATTTTAAAAGAAACCTTTTATACATAGGCACCGGCGAAAATTATTCTTTGCCAACTACTTCTACCAGCGATGCCATACAGGCGATTAATATGACGACAGGAAAACTGGTTTGGAATTTCCAGGCTACAGAAGGTGATGCATGGAACCTGGCTTGCCCAACGATTATCAATTGCCCCGGAACCAAAGGCAGAGACCTTGATTTTGGAATGGCTCCAATTTTAGTAACCGGCAAAGACGGTAAACAACGGTTACTGGCTGGCCAAAAATCAGGGGTGGTTTATGCAATCAGCCCAGAAAACGGAAAGCTATTGTGGAGAACGCGGATTGGCAAAGGCGGTGCGCTTGGCGGCATACATTGGGGAATGGCTGCTGATAGCGAAAATGTGTACGCAGCAAATGCCGACAATTTGTTGGGGATTAATTATGATAGCCTGAATATTAAAATAACTCCTGGTATCTACGCCATTGACATTATATCAGGACAAGTAAAATGGGCAACTCCAACTCCTAAAATATCAGGCGGGCCATCTTACCTGAGAGCCAATTCAGCAGCGCCTGTTGTGGTGCCCGGAATTGTATTTGCTGGAAGCAATGATGGCCACCTCAGGGCATATGATACCGGCGATGGCCATATCATTTGGGATTACAATACTGATAAGGAATTTGACACTGTAAATGGATTGCCCGGAAAGGGTGGAAGCGTTGATGTTGCTTCTCCTGTAATTGCTGATGGAATGTTATACCTGAATTCAGGTTATTCCCAGTTTGGCCAAAAACCAGGCAATGTATTGTTAGGTTTTTCAGTAAAAAATTAAATTGAAAATTAAATCTTTATTCACTTGGCTGCACGCGGCCTGGCCGCTTATAATATAGAATACCAAACAAAGAATATTAAATTAATTTTTTTTGATCAAAATAAAAAACAGCCTTATTTGTTTGTTTACTGGAAAGGCTAATAAATTATTAATGTTCAAAAAAAAATTTTAAAATAATGTCGAAGCTTTCATTATTAAAGTAAAGCAAAGTGACAGGGAATTGAGATATTGATTAGTTCTTCGTAAATTTTGTATTCATCTTTATAGTAAACGGAGTTTTATCAAAGATTTCTATTTTGCCTTTTGGGTATTGTGTAAAAAAAATTTTTATTAAATGATTTCTTTCTCGACAAAATACATGTCTATTTCCCCAATGTTTTTTGCAAAAATTTTCCCACGGTGAGTACAATCATATTTATCTTTTATTAGTTCATAAGTAGCTGCAGAAATGTTAACGCGCCCGGCTTCACCATTGCTTTCCATCCTGCTGGCGACATTTACAGTAGAACCCCAAATGTCATAAGCGTATTTCTTTTTTCCAACAACACCGGCAACCAATTGCCCGGTATTTATACCCACCCGGATATGCCATTCCGGTAAATTTCTCTTTGTTCTTTCCGCATTTCTTTTCAAAATAAAATCCTGCATTTCAAGGCCGGCTTTTACTATATTAAACGGATGGGAATTATTTGCTGTGGGAATGCCACCGGCGCACATATAGGAATCGCCAATTGTCTTTATCTTTTCTAAGCCATTTTTTTCAACGATGTCGTCAAAAGCCATAAAGAAAATGTCAAGTTCTGAAATTACTTCCTGCGGAGTAAGATTTTCCGAGAGTTGTGTAAATCCTTTAAAATCGGTAAAAAGCACTGAAGCCATTTCATAATACCTTGGAGTAGCACTTCCGTTTTTTTGTAGCTCGTCTGCTACTTCTGCCGGCAGTATATTTAATAACAGATTTTCAATTTTTATTTTCTGGCTATCAAGTATCCTATTGGTTTTAATTTTTTGCCAATAATTTCGATATAAGATAACCGCAATAAAAAATAAGAGCCCTAATCCAATCATTAGGGCGTTTTTCGCTAGTTTTTGTTTTTTAAGGTCAAGGTCCTGAAGTACCTGGTCTTTTTTCAATAAATCAATTTGGCTTTGCTTCTTTTGAATATCAAAATTGAACTGTAAGCTTGATAATTTTTTTGCTATATCCAGGTTATATAATGAATCTTTAACCCCGGTAAATAAAGTTTCATATTTGAAAGCATTTTTAAAATCCGATTTGCTGGAATAGGCAGCTGCCAACCCCTTGTATGCGCTTTCCAAATCATAATTGGCACTACTGATTTCCTTTAAAATAGTTTCTGACCGATTATAATAATCAATAGCTTCTTCTACATCGCCTTGCCCCATATAAGTGTCACCAAGGCCTAGCAAAGATTGGCCCATATCAACTTTTGAATTTAATTTTTCAGAAATATCAAAGGCTTCCTGGTGGTATTTAATAGCGGTTTGAAAATCTTTTCTTTTTTGATATACTTTTCCAATATCGTTCAAAGTATAAGGAATATTTTCAGAACCTTTATAAGCGGCCATCGACTTTTGAAAATAGACAAGCGCAGAATCATAGTTTTCTTTTAATAAATATAGTTCCCCAATATTTACCGTAATGGTTCCTATGGCATCGTTGTTTTTCAATGATTCGCTCATAGGTAAAGCCCTTAAATAATATCCCAGGGCCTGGTCGCGTGTAGATGGTTTGTGATAATAAACTGCACCGATATTTTGCAAAGCGGTTAACATTCTGAGCGTATCGCTTATTGCCTCGGAAACCTGCAATGCTTTTAAATATAATTCCAAAGCTTTTTCATCATCGCCCTGGTTAAAATAAACAGCGCCTTCATTGCTTAAAATATTGGCCACTCCGGATTTGTCTTTTAAAGAATCAAAAACGGCCAGGGAATGATTGTAATTTTCAAGTGACCCTACATAATTTCCCAATGTGAAATATGCAATTCCAATATTTTTATAAGCATACGCCAATCCACTTTTAAAATCTGCTTTTTGTGCCAAGTCCCTTGCTGTTATTGCATAATTGATAGTTTCCTGGGGAGAAATACTAAGAAATTCCTTGCTAAGCGATATTAAAGAATTGACTTTTAAACTATCTACCTTTGCCGCTGAAATAACCTTTTTTATACTATCAATTTTAGAATTTTGTGCAAAGCAACAAGAAGAGAAAATCAAAAAAATACTGAGTAATAAATATCTAATAAGCATGAAATAATCTTTACCGGTTCAAGGTAAATATTTTCTCTTTAATTTAATGATATAAAAAGAAGGAAGAATTTTTTCTTCCTTCTTTATTTTCAAACAGGGTTTATAATTTATTGTTTAATAATTTTAAATACTTTGAAAGTATCATTAACCATTACCTTAATAAAATAAACACCACTTTCAAATCCTGATAAATCCAACTGTACGCTGCTTCCATATATTATTGCAGGTTTAAAACCGTACCTTCTTCCCAGGGCATCTGTTATTGTTATTCCATTTGCTGATACTATCGCATTATTAACCTTCAAAGTAATCTTTCCATTTGTAGGATTAGGATAAGCAAGGATGATATTTTTGTCGGGATTTGATAATTCATTATTTAAGGCAGCTATCATTTCTCCTTTGAACGGATTCTGATAAGATAGAGTTTGCTGCCCCGGAGTTAATTGATTGGTACCAGTCATATCACCCAGGCTTGTTGGTGCCGGGATTGGTAAAGCATTTGTTGAAATTCCGGAAATAGAACTTTCTCTGTAACTACGATGATGATGCCCTCCTCCATCGTCCTCTTCATTAACGAAAAGAGATCCGGAGGCATAATTAATTGTATAATTATTGGAGCTTTGAAGAATTAATCCAGATGGGAGTATGGTATACGTTCCCGGATGTTCCTTATAATAGACAGGGCTAACTTTATAAACTGGGCCCGAAATAACAGTGCTTGCATCTCCATTCAAAAATCCGGTAATTGTAGAAGTAAATACCGGTAAATTATCATCATCCGAAATCGTTTTGTTATCAGCTTTCACTGTCAGTTTCGCCGGTGTAATGGCCATGTTGCCACCGGTATTTACAATGGTATAATTTGCAGCCGACCCACCGGTCAAAGTAATTGGGTAAGTGCCAACTCCTGAAGTTATTGTTGCCGTTGTATTAGCAACAGGCTGGGTAATATTAGCAGGCCCATCCCCATTTAAAAAGCCGCTATATGTAATTCTGAATACAGGATTATTACCCCCATATAACCTGAAGGTGTCTATAACTTTTGCATTTAATATTGCTGCATTTACGGTAAGCAGCCCGTTTATATATTGAACATTATAATTGGAAGGTTGAATAATTGTTCCAGAAGGAACGATACTAAATTTCCCAGAAGGAACCTTTGTTGGTTGAATTATGGTACCCAAACTGTTTAGTAAATTATAAGTAAGGTTTCCTCCGGTGAAAACAGAATCTACATTATCCTGGTATTTATACCCTGTAATTTTTGAAGTAAATACCGGAGTTTGAGATCCATAGGAAATAATAGAGCTATCTGTTGTTACAGTAAGAGGTGCAGGCAAAATGGTTAGCTTGCCCAGCCCGTAAGTTATATCAAAATTGCTTGAAAGAAGGGCTCCGGGAACGATGGTATTTGCTCCGGCGGTAGTGCCAGTGATTAAATCTATAGATTTAAAGACTGATAAGGTATCATTAGCTGGAGCAGTTACATCAGTCTGATCAATGATAGCTGCAACGTTCGAATTGCTTGTATCCCCCACAGTCGCACTATTTACGAGGGCAAAACCATTTACCAGCGCCCTTGAATTTACCAGCGCCCTTGAATTCACTAAAGCTCTTGAATTCACCAACGCCCTTGAATTTACCAATGCTCTGGAACTTACAAGATTGGTTGTATCAGGCGAAACCTCGTAGTTAAATACGGAGGCTGTTGCTACATCAACAATATTCGTGGTATCATTTACTGTAGTGCCATTAACCAAAGCTCTTGAATTCACCAAAGCCCTCGAATTCACCAAAGCTCTTGAACTTACTAAAAAACTAAGGTTCGTTAAATCTGAATTTACCAACGCCCTGGAGTTAACCAATGCACGCGAATCTACCAATGCTACAGCATTTGTCACTAAATTGCTCTGATAATTTGATTGGAGAGAATTAAGAAATGCACTTCTGTCAGCAATGGCAATTAAAGAATCCCCATAAGTAAAATTGTAATTGAAACCTGCAATTTTATCTCCATACGTAAGAGTTGTATCCCTTGGCGTGATTACCAATGGCATGGGTTTCACAGAAAGGATGCCATTATTAAATACATAAGTATAATCCTCTTTTAACGCAACCAGCACAGAATCGCCGGGCTTGAAGGATTTCATAGCCGGCTGAATTATATACAATCCTACATTGCTTAAGCTGGTAGCGGTAGTAGTATAATTCAAAGTGTCAAGCCCAAGATTAGCCAGCGTTAAACCTGTATTTGCCAAAGGAATACTATCTACTAAAACAGTAGAAGAAAAAGCTGGGATTTGTTCGCCATATTTTTTAATAGCATTCACTGCTGTAATTGTTATGATTCGTTTTATAGGAGAGAAAAAATACAAAGAATCGGAAGCGCCTCCATCTAACCCGCTCGATGATATTGGCGGAGTATAAACATGTATGGCCGGATTGCCAATAAAAGTAGGAATGGAAGCTGTAGCCGCATTATTACTAATTACAGTTGTGTTAAGCGTATCCGCCCTGAATATAATTTTGGAATTAGCAGCCAGGTAATTTCCTTTTACCGTAATTGTAAACGGTTGGGTTCCTGGCTTTATAGTGGAAGTATCGTAAACTAATTTTGTTATTGAAGGTTTAGGTGTAGCAAAGGTGCGCATGGCATTATCTGCTTGTATTAATCCATAACCGGTATTATAATCAAATCCGGGCGTACCCATATCTATAGCAGTTCTTTCCATCAAAGACCTTATTGAATCCGGAGTAATATTTTGATTAGCAAATTTTTTCTTTCCTTCAATTAATAAAGCGGCAACGGCAGCGGCATGAGGTGCTGCAGCAGATGTACCAAAGAAATTAGGGAATTGGTCGCCGTCTATATTTACACCACCCATATTTACCGTAGTGTTAACTCCGTTAGGAGCACAAAATTCAGGTTTGTTTCTAACAACGCCACTATCTGAAGCACCACCGGTAGATGAGAATGAAGCTATAGTTGGAGGATTAACTCCATAAGCAGGTGTGTTGGAATAAAGTACGGCTCCAACAGCCATTGCGCCAGCGGCATTTGCTTGTCCTACTATCGTTGAATTGCCTGAATTATATTTACTGATAACACCATTCCCCCGAAAAAAAACATATTTAAAAGTAACACTGCCGGTTCCTGAAGCCCTCACAATCATTATGTTGGCCTGTGTTGTTTGAGTAACTGTAAACGGCAACACTTCTATAGGGTCTCCTCCGATATTATTTCGGTTAAATCCAAATAAGGCATTGCCATTATTATCGGTTAAATAAATATCCATGTCATTTACTGTTCCTGATTGGGTATTTCCGGAAGAATATATTCCATCCTGCCATTGTAATACTACGGTATATGTGCCCGGTGTCAGCGTGATTGTTTGGTAAATATCTGTACCCGTAGTGCTAAAATTATGCGCCTGCCCGGTAATTCCATTAGGCGCAGGAGACGGACTAAAAACACCTGAATAAGATTGATTTCCATAATTTCCTGCTGCAGAAAAATAAGCAACTCCATTGTTGGCCGCATTATTAACAGCTTTGGCTACCACCCCATCCTGGAAGAAGGGTTCAGTTATATAGGTGACATCATCTACTATCACATTGCAACCATCCTGCTGTAACTGGGTAATGCCCTGGGCGAAATCGCTTGCATTTATAAAACCAGTACGAAAAGCAAGTTTGGCAGCCGGCGCTACATCGTGCACGATTTGAAGCATAGCCCTGCCTTCATCAGTAGCCTGGCCATAAGGATAGTCCTGCAATACTTCCACGGGAGCGGGATAAACAGAATTCCCATTTCCAGGCAAATCGCCATTTAAAACATCTGTTTGAGCTCCACCTAATGTGTTATAGCTATTTGATATAACGCCCACTTTTACACCATCTCCTGTAAGCCCATATCCGCCACGCACAAGGTAAGATTGAATAGAGGTATCCCCTTGGCTGGTAACAATACCTGCATTGCCGATAGATGGGAATAAAGGCCTGCAATAATCAATTAAGGTGGTTAAACTATTTAATTTTAAAAGATTACTAATTGGGTATTCTCCGGAAATAATTAAAGTATTTGGCCCATTGTTGATGAGATTTGTGATTCCATAAGCAGGAGTTTGCAATAGGTTTAATAAGGTTTGATATTGCCCCTGGAGAGCTATTACTTCAATCATTACACTATCATTCCTTATGATGAAAATATTTTGCGCTGTGTCTGAAACTGAACCAAAATTCAAAGCAAGTGAATTCAATTCTGCCCCAATAAGATTTTTTATTTTACCACCTGGTGGTGGAGGGTAATAAGGTAAAATGCAATTATTAAAAGCTACCAGGGCTGTATCAGTCGAACTGCATCCGCCACTAGGGTCTGTGACAGTTAATACATAACCGCCAACCGCGTTTACAGTAGAAGTAAGTGTATTTGCTCCCGATATAATTTTGCCATTATTAATTGCTGCCCAGCTATATTGTAAACCTTGACTGGAAGCAGTTCCATCTAATTGAACAGTTAAGTTGCTGCAATCAAGCACTTTATCGGATCCTGCATTTGCAATGGGTGTGTTGCATTGGGTAAATGGCACATAATATATGGTAACACTACTTGCGATAATCACTTGGCTATTGCTATAAAAAGCACCCTTTAAATTGCTCTGGCCTGCCCCTATATTTATTCCGCCAAAGGGAGCCCAAACTGTGCCATACCATCCTCCTGATCCACTACCGATATTCCAGGCGTATTTCCCTAAAGAACAAGTTGCCCCATCTCCATGAGTTTCAGAATATATCCTCGAAGGGTCTCCGCCGTTTTTCAAAACCACGTTCACATGGCTCAGGTCTACATCGCCATAAACATAGATTTTAAATGTGCCGGTTGGATCGTTTTTAAAATCAAAAATAAATGTAGTGCTGGATCCATTTTTTATGGAATTGAAAACATAAACTCCCGTGCCTGACAAAGTAATAGTTTTACTTGCAGCTAATGCAAGATTGCCGTAAGAGCCTGGAGTGATTGTTTTCGTTGTTGTAATGTTCGTACTTCCGGCATTTGGAAAAACACTGATTGCGGGCATGGCTGGCAGTACTGGTAAATTAGGAGTACCCGTAATATTTCCCCCGCCCGGAACTGGCCCGGCATAAGTAGTCCCTGCCGGATGGGTAACTTTTCCCGTCACTTTTCCTGAAGAGCCAAATGTGATATTTCCATTAACATCAATATTGCCATTGACAGTGGCGGCTGATCCTACCGATAACGCAGCCCCTTTAATTGCCGCAGAATTAGCTGCGGTAATGTTACCTGTAATATTATTGCTGGATCCAAGCAAAACTGTGCCTCCACTATATATGTTTCCATTTATTGAGATACTGCTACTTCCGGTTTGAACCATAGAACCGCTCCCGATTGCACCACTTTTAATATTTGATGAAGCCCCTATCTGAACCCCATTGCTACCATACAATACAAAATCGCTTATCTTAAGATTTTGGGCAATTAAAAATGAAGGGGCTTGAAATAATATCAGAAAAATGACCGCACTTTTAAATTCACACAGAGACAGTAAATTTTTTTTCATAAATTTTTTTTAAACAGAAATAGAAATTTTATACCAGGCTTCTTTGGGAGTTAAAAGCTGTCATAAAAATTAAGCTAAGTGTATAAATAAGGAACTATTCCTTAAGTACTTTTATAACAAAAGAACAGGTGAAATTTTAAGATTTGCGAAGGCTTATGGACGGATATTGTTTTGTAAAAGTAGATTGTTATAATATGCAAGCCAAAAATATTTCTTTTGGTAAATGAAATTTGTTCAATTTTATCTTCTTTTATTTATTCAATATAGATTCCCGCGCCAACCGAAAGAACGCACCGTGTTGCTAAAAACAAATGATTTTTTAAAATAAAAAACTGCCTTATTTGTTGGTTTACTGGTACGATTAAATATTTTGTGGATGGAACTAAATATGAAAAGAATTTAGGCCATTCTTAAAATTAAAAATATTTATTCCCACAATTTTATCACTCTAGGGATTAGTAGACCATGTAATTATTTCCTTTACAAAAGAGCGCCTGTTTAATTTTAACTGCGCTATAATTAGTTCAGCAATGTCTTCCACGTGGGTCACCTTATTTTCATTGTTGCTAAGTAAATTATTTTCATGTGCGAGCTCTGTAACAACCGTGCTCGGTGCAAAGGCGGTTACCCTGATATTATGTTTGCGTACCTCCTGCATCAATGATTCTGATAAACCTATTACGCCAAACTTTGAAGCGCTATATGCACTGGCGCCGGCTGAGCCTTTTAATCCTAAAGTAGAAGAGATATTGATAATGTCGCCGGTTTGCTTTTCAATCATTTGTGGCAGCACCGCACGAGTAACATAGTACACGCCAAAGAGGTTTACTTTTATTTGCTTTTCCCATGCAGCCGGCTCCAGTTCTAGTAATTTACCAAACTTTGCGGTGCCCGCATTGTTGACAAGTATATCAATAAAACCCAATTGGTTTTTTATTTTTTCAACTGCTTTATTTACGGAAACCATATCACTTACATCTGCTACAGCAATAGAAGTTTTTACACCAATAGCCTCAATTTCTTTCGCCACGCTTTTTAGGTTTTTTTCTGTACGGGATACCAGTGCAACATTAACGCCTTCGTTTGCCAGCGCTATCGCAATGGCACGCCCGATTCCTTTTCCGGCTCCAGTTATTAATGCATTTTTTCCTTGTAATGATTCCATGTTATTATTTTTTACAATGATTTATTTTTTTTTAAATGGAGGTAAAATTTTATTTCAGGTACTTTTCTTTGAATCAAACCGAACATGTCATTTAATAAATTTCAAAGTTAAGGTATCAATAATGCAATGGTTAAAATTGAGTAGGAGCAAAGCTTCCCGTCGCGCAATGAATTAAAAACCTGCGGTGTGTTGAGTAAAAAAATTGCTAAAGAAATTTATTAAACCGAAGAAGGATGCGTGTTAAAAAGTAAAACAGGGATCGTTAATAGTGTTTCGTTTTCAATGAGGAAATGGAAATAAGAATCTGGGATATTTATTGGTTTACTGTATTTTTAATATTCGTCATAGACATAGAAAACGAACCCATTTATTTTTATGATGGCTCCAAAGGTTCTTGCTAAAAA